>Ga0172367_10000059_pt1 | contig 159070 bp, 167 predicted proteins | sample Lak10m_FD_114542 | JGI IMG/M metagenome (GOLD analysis project Ga0172367, IMG submission 114542) | Freshwater microbial communities from Kabuno Bay, South-Kivu, Congo - kab_022012_10m | ecosystem: Environmental > Aquatic > Freshwater > Lake | place: Democratic Republic of the Congo... | reverse complement strand
TTTACTCCCACGCGGGTCGAAGTGAGCAGGGCGGCACGGTTTTTTCCCTCACCGCCGGCCCGTCCCCCATGGGGGGAAGGGAGTCCCCTCTCCCTTTGGGAGAGGGCTAGGGTGAGGGAAAATCTGCACGTTTTCACAAAACTGCGTAAGATAAGTAAATAAAAAAATTACTGCCGTACATTTTCTTCACAAAGCATTACTTGCACTTTTTGAAAACGCGCAGCAGAAACGAAATATAAAAACAAAAGGATAACCTCATGAGAATTTTAATCACCGGTGCCGCCGGGTTCCTTGGCTCTCACCTTTGCGACCGCCTTCTCGCAGACGGACATGAAGTGATCGGTATGGATAACTTCATTACCGGCAACCCCGATAACATTGCCCATCTTGCCAGCAACAAGAATTTTGAATTTTACAACCGCGATGTTTCCAATTACATCTTTGTGCCCGGCAAGGTGGATGCCATTTTGCACTTTGCTTCACCCGCCAGCCCCAACCCCCAGTCGCGCTCAGGGTATTTCAACCTGCCGATTCAAACCATGAAGGCAGGCGCACTCGGCACACACAACTGCCTGGGTGTTGCACGACGAGAAGGTTCACGTTTCATCCTTGCCTCAACCAGTGAAATTTATGGCGACCCCGAAGTTCACCCGCAAACCGAAAACTACTCCGGCAATGTAGACCCGATTGGCGAACGCGCCGTGTATGACGAAGCCAAACGATTTGCAGAATCCATGACGATGGCATACCACCGTTTTCATGGGGTCAATACCGGTATTGTGCGTATTTTCAATACCTACGGTCCGCGTATGGACCTTGAAGACGGACGGGCGCTGCCCAACCTGCTCAAGCAGGCATTGTTGGGCGAACCCCTCACAGTGTATGGAAACGGCAGCCAGACCCGCTCTTTCTGTTTTGTAGAAGACCTTGTGGATGGCATTGTCAAACTGGCGTATTCAGACGAGCATTTCCCTGTAAACATCGGCAACCCGGTCGAGATGTCCATTTTGGAATTTGCTGAAACCATCAATAAAGTAACGGGCAACAAAGCTGGAATCAAGTACATGGAAAATTCACGCAGCGCCCGCGACCCGCAGCGCCGCCAGCCGGATATCACCCGCGCAGACAAAATTCTCAACTGGAAACCCAGAGTACATCTCGAAGAAGGCATCCTCAAAACCATTCCGTTCTTCAAAGAAAAGCTGGGCATTGCATGATCCTGAACGACCCAAAAGAACGAAATCGCTTCCTAAAGTTTGCAGCGGTTGGCGCTCTTGGCGCCATCATTGATTTTGGCGTGATGAACCTGCTCTCGCATGGCGTCTTACAGCTTGACCTGACCTACGCGGGCACGATCTCTTTCATCTGCGCAGTTTTCAGCAACTTCTTTTGGAACCGCTATTGGACATACCCCGAATCGCGCTCGCGCCCGCTTCTGAATCAACTTGGCATGTTTTTCCTTGTCAACGCCGCAGGCGTAGTGATCCGCTTGCCCATTCTGCATTTTGGCGAACCGCTTCTGCTCGATTTTGTTGAAAACTCCATGCACACCGCCCGCCTGACCGCGGAATTCGTAGCGAAAAATTTCACCCTCGCAGCAGCCATCGGAATTGTTATGATGTGGAACTTTTTTATCAACCGTTACTGGACTTATAACGACGTGGACGATGAAAATTAAGGCAGGCAAACATGACACAACCAGTCACACTCATCCCCATTTACACATCCAAAGGCGATGCCGAAATATTCCTCAAATACCCATATCTCTTCAACCGTAGCGGCGATTGGGTCGGCTTCGTCACCCCAATCCGCGAAGTCTACTCAGTGCTGGGTGAATATGTTGGAATGCTCACAAAAGACCCGCGCATCATCGGCAAACGAGCCACCGCAACCCTCAGACCCAAACTCACCCCGCCGCAAAAGCCGCCCAAAATACACCCGCCTGCCACTGTTCCGCTCGCCCCGATGATGCCCGAACTCACCCACTCACTGGTGGATATTCTCATTGAAGCCCCCGAAAGATTACACACCCTGGATAGCGGCGAATTCCGCGAAGATATGGATTAAAGCATGGCGCCCTCGCAAAAAAAGAACTCGCTGGCTTCCCGCGTATACCTCTCCCAACTTATGCAGCCTGAACACGCCAACAACCACGGCAACGTCCATGGCGGCTGGATCATGAAACTGGTAGACGAAGCCGGAGCGCTTGCCTGTATGCGCCACGCCCAAACCCGCGTGGTCACCGTCGCCGTTGACTCCCTCGTTTTTCGAGAACCGATCAAGATCGGCGACCTGGTCACTTTCACCGCCGAAGTCACCTACACCGGGCGCACCTCCATGGAAGCAGAAGTTCAAGTAACCGCCGAAAACCCCATCACCGGCGAACGCACCCATACCAACACCGCCTACCTCGTTTACGTCGGCTTGGACGACAACAACACCCCCACCACCATTCCCCAATTGGTCGTGGAAACCGAAGAAGAAACAGCCCGCCTCGAAAAAGCCAAACAAAGACAACAAAGGCGTATCGCCAACAAGTAATGCAAAAACTCCGCCAACACCCCATCCTCATTCTTATCGTCATCAATCTCCTCATCGGGTTGATGACGTTTCGTTCCTACGGGCTTACATGGGACGAACCACTCTTCTACGAATACGGACAAGCCAGCCTCTACGCCTACACACCCGCCAACTGGTTCAGCCCAAATTTTGATATCACCCGATCTTTCGGCGCCAGCGCCAGCGACCATGCCAACCGTGGACCCGCCTACCTTGTGCTTGCCGCACCACTTCACCTGCTCTTGACAAGGCTGGGATTAGACAGCGCCTCAGCCTGGCACCTCATCAACTTCCTCACCTTCAACCTTGGCATATACCTGCTCTACCGCCTCGCCTCAAAATGGATGAGCCGAGAGTCTGCGTTTACAGCCGCCGCCCTTTTTGCCCTGCAACCCCTGCTCTGGGGACACGCCTTCATCAATTCGAAAGATTCGGTCTTCTCCACCTTTTTCATTGCCAGCATCCTAAGCGGATTCAACCTGGTGGAACAACTGCAAGTCCAAAATGGATACACGCAAAAAATCAGGCTTGCCATTATTCCTGCCATCATCCTGGGCATATCCACCTCGGTACGAATCCTTGCACCTCTCGCCGCACTGCTTACATTGAGCTATGCACTGCTCACACTCAAAAAAGATTTTTTCAGGCTGCAAAATCTGACAGCCTTTTTGGTTTATGGAATTACCGCCCTGCTCGCCATGACCGCCGCCTGGCCGTATTTATGGCTGCACCCTCTCTACCAATTTAGCGAGGTTCTCAAACTCATGGGCGAACACCCCGCATCCATTCAGGTGCTTTTTGGCGGAGAACTCTATCGCGCATACGACCTGCCGCGCAGTTACCTGCCAAAGCTGTTGGCGCTCACCCTCACAGAACCTGTCCTTCCGTTGTTTGTGCTTGGTGTGCTGCTCACCATTTGGAAGCGCGAACATTGGCGCGCTCTCGGGTTGACCCTGCTTTGGTTTGGCATTCCAGCCGCTTACGTTGTATTGAGCCGCCCTCCGCTTTCAGATAACTTCCGCCACTTTCTTTTCATCCTCCCGCCGCTTTTCATCTTTGCCGGAATCTCCATCGAATTTATTCTTCAAAAAATAAACCTGGGTTGGGTAAGGTTTCTTGCAATTGCGATCTTGCTCCTGCCGGGAATGTTCTCAATCTTTACCCTGCACCCATACCCGTACACCTATTACAACAACCTTGCCAGCAAAGTAAATGAGGTTTACGAAACCGACTACTGGCTCACTTGTTACCGCGAAGCGATTTTGGAATTCAACCAACTCGCGCCAGAGGGCGCCCAACTTTTTGTGCGGCGCGAACCGCAGATCGCCGCCTACTACGCAGAGGGTAACATCAACATCCGCGATTACCGCAGCGAAAAAGACGCCATGCAATCGGGTGATTTTTATTTGGTCAATACCCGCGCCAACGAACACCTGCGCGAAATGCACAACCTGCCTGCATTCATCGAAGTTTCCAGAAATGGAAATGTGTTCTGTCTCATCAAACAGATCCCGTAATATCGTACCGACTGGGTATAATCTCCGCGCCATGACCCCATCTCCTCGCCTGCTCCTCACCATTGATTATGAATCGTGGTTTGCCGTCTCCCGCCGATACGATTTCATTCCAATGGAAACCCGCAAACAAATGGACGAAGAGATCGCCAGAACTTCACTCGACCCCATTCTCGATATGATCGGGGCTGCGAAGGCAACCTTTTATTTGGTCGGCGAAATGGTGGGCTGGTATCCAGAGATCCCTGAAAAGCTCCAGCAGCGCGGGCACGAAGTCGGCTTTCACTGCCATACCCACCGCCGAATTAGAACCAGCGCCGAATTGGAAAAAGACCTGCTTGCCTCCGCTGGGTGGATCGAACGATACAAGGTTCAGGGGTATCGCGCCCCCATGATCACCACGTCGGAAGAATCTTTTGACCTCCTAAAAAGCCACGGCTTCGCGTATAGTTCATCCATGTATGCGCCCACGGGACAAACCACCCGCAAAAATGGGTTGTGGGAAATTCCGGTGAGCACCCTTGCCCTGGGGCAAGCGCCAAAAGAATTAACCGCGCCGCGCAACATGACCTTTAAGCTCCTGCGCGGCGGGGAATTTCCGTACGGATCCAGTTTTACAAGCGGTTTATTTCCACGCGTGGTTTCCAACATCATTGAAAGAGAATTCAAAGCGGGAAAAAGCCCGGTAATATTTTTACACCCATATGAGCTCGTCACCCCGCCGCGCTTGATCCAACGCTTTGCAAAAGACCTGGCGCTCCACCCCGAATTTCTACCCTTCATGTTCAACAAATCCAAATTCCTAAAAGACCTGCTGCGGCGTTACCCAACCTCCACCATGCAGGAATATTTGAAAGAACTGCAATGAACATTCAAAAAGTTGATTCACTCCGCGCTCCAACACTTGAAGCAAAACTCAGTTACAGCGGGCTTGATTCGTGGATGAATTTCATCAACAAAACATACGCGCACCCCGTCCATCGTTTTATGGTGCAGGATGGGGCGCAGCCTGTCGGCGCGCTCTCTTTGCTCGAAGTGAAACATCCGGTCTTCGGGCATTATCTCGCCACTGCGCCCTTCGGCAGCTATGGCGGGTTTGCCTACGAAAACGAACAAGCACGCGATCTCTTACTGGATGAAGCCCGCCGCCTCGCAAAAGATTTGAACGTGGAATACGTCTCCCTGCGATTTGACGATACCGCCTCTGCCCCGCCCGAGGGCTGGGTCAATCACCCCGTTTACTTTACCTACCTGATAGATCTCTCCGCCCCCGCAGATGAATTGATGAAGCGTTTTTCATCCGACCATCGCAACCACATCCGCAAATCCATGAAAAAGGGATTCTCCATCCGCTTCGGTCATTTGGACTTGTTGGATGATGCCTACGAAGCGCTTGCACTGAGTATGCACGAACTCGGCTCACCGTATCACTCCAGACAGTACCTTCGTCAGATGGCAGAAAGCCTTGGTAATACCCTCCAGTTTGCCGTCACGTATGATGCGAAAGGGAAAATCACAGGCGGGGGTGTTTTCATCTTTCAAGGAGAGACCATTTTCAATCTCCACGCCAACGTGCTGCGTTTTGCCCGCTCGGCATACGCCGGAGAGTTTTTGTATTGGTCTGTGATCGAACATGCGATAAAAAAGGGCTGCACAACCTTTGATCTTGGTCGCAGCCTGATCGGTTCTGGCAATGATATTTTTAAGTCCAAGTGGGCGCCAGAGAAAAAGCCTCTCGCCTATTGGTTTTGGCTTGCCCCTGGGCACGCAGTACCATCTTTGAATCAAAAGAACCCAAAGTTTCAACTCATCATCGCCACATGGAAGCGCCTTCCAGGCTTCATCGTCCGCCCGTTGGGACCATTTGCCATTCGAGGGCTGGTATAGGCATGGCGTACACTCTTTACCCGCTACAATCCATCCCTGCCGATCTCGTGCCGCGCATCGCAGAAATTCACATGGGTGATGCCGGTCTGCTCACAAAATTGGGCTACCCGTTCGTGCTTCGCTATTTTGAAGGCGCACTCACAGACAAGGACTCTTTTGGTTTTTTCGCAAAGGACGAGGAAACAGGCGAGATCATGGGCTTCAGCCTTGCATCCCCTCAACCCTCCGCGCTCACTTCCAAACTGACCAAAGATAAAAGTTGGTTCATCGGGAATATTTTCAAGGTCATGTTCACCAAACCGCTGGCATTTCTACAGATGGCAATTTCCAGCATTACCATTCGTGGGCAGATGTATGAACCAAACACAATCGAATGTGTATACTTCACCGTTGACCCCAAATTTCGAGGGCGCGGTTTGGGGCGAACGCTGCAAAATGCGCTCGTTGAAGAAGGACGCAAACTGGGGTACAAAAAGATCTATGCCAGTGTGGAAACCTGGAACATTGCCAGCTTGAAAGCGACACAGGCAAACGGATTTAAAATCATCAAGACGTTTCGTGAAGGTATTTATTTCAGGCATCGCCTGGAAAGGGAGTTGAAAGAAGCATGACCACGCACAAAGAACGAATTACCGCCTGCCTAAATGGCGAAGCGACAGACCGTACCCCAATAGCATTTTGGAGGCACTTCCCCGAAGAAGACCAGAACCCCGAAACACTCGCAGCGGCTGCGATCCAATTTCAAAAAACGTACGATTTCGATATCGTAAAAGTCACCCCTGCCTCTTCATTTTCGGTGAAAGATTGGGGTGTTGAAGATGAATGGCAAAACAACCCCGAGGGTTCGCGCGCCTACAAAAAACACATTATCAGCACCCCGCAGGATTGGGAAACCCTCAAACCACTCGACCCATCCGCGCCGCATTTGGCAGCACAGATCGAGTGCCTAAAAAACATCCGCAAGGGAATTGGCACAGAAACGCCGATGATCCAGACGATCTTCAACCCGATTTCGCAGGCAAAACACCTTGCGGGCAATGATCTGTTGATGGAACACGCAAAAAAACATCCGGCTGCTTTAGCAAAAGGACTGGAGACCATAGCCCGAACCACTGCTAAATTTATAGAAGCCCTGCACGATGCAGGCGTAGACGGCGTTTTCTACGCCATGCAACACGCCCAAGCCTCCATGTTCGAATTGGATGAATATAAATCCATCGCCTTGCCATTTGACCAGCAGGCGTTAAAACCCACCGAAGATTTTTGGTGTAACCTGCTCCACCTGCACGGACAGGATGTCTACTTCTCGCTGCTACGTTTGATGAACTTCCAGATCGTCAACTGGCACGACCGTGAGACCTACCCCTCGCTGGGTGAAGCAAAAAGCCTTTTTCATGGAACCACATGCGGGGGTATTCGTCAGAGCACGCTTTATTCAGGCTCACCGAAGCAAGTTAGAGAAGAAGCAAAAGATGCCATTACCCAATCAAAAGGACGCAAGTTCATTTTAGGAACTGGATGTGTGGTCTATTATCAGTCTGCCCATGAAAATATTATGGCAGCTATCGAGAGTACAAGATGAGCTTAAGAGTCATAGCAGGGAGTGCGAGGGGCAGAAAGTTAAAGTCCGTTTCCGGGGATACGACCAGACCGGTGACAGACAGGGTGAAGGAAGCCTTGTTCAACATCCTCGCCGGAGATGTGATCGATTCGAACTGGTGGGATCTGTTCGCAGGAACAGGCGCAATCGGCATCGAAGCGTTGAGCAGGGGTGCATCTTCTGTCAAATTCAGCGATCTGAACCGCGCCCCCATTGAAACCATCCAAGAGAATGTAGAGCACTGCAAGTTCAGCCCACAAGCCGAAATCCGGCGCGGTGATGCGTTTACCATGCTGGCTGGCAGACCAGACAGGCAGTTCGAATACATTTACATCGCTCCGCCGCAATATAAAAAAATGTGGTCAGAAGCGCTCAAATTGGTGGATGATAATATGGGCTGGCTCGCCGAAGATGGCACAGTGATCGTGCAGATCGACCCCAAAGAATTTGAAGATGTTGAGCTGGTAAATCTTGTTGAAGGCGAGCAAAGAAAATACGGCAGCACCCTGCTTGTTTTTTATGACCGTAAGGATTAATTTCTAACCCTGCTGCTTGCGCTGAGAACGGCACAAGATTTCTTCGTTCAATCCTCAGCAGCAGAGTCGTCTTTAGCCCAACCATACACCCTGGTAACAGCCGCCTCAACCTGTTCTTCTGTGTGTTTCTCGCAAGCCACCAGCAGACGTTGAGGGTGGGTTACTTTCTTTCCATCCGCACTCATCACCTTAAAATCGAACAAGGTATTATCTGATTCATACACCACGAATAATTGATGCAATTTTCCACACACAATGCAACCGTGTGTTTCAGTTCGGGTTTGTTTTTCGCTCATTTTTATTTTTTGTAGGACAAGCCTATAGACTTGTCCTACTTTTTTTTTATTCTTCTCGAATCGTCACAGACCGGATCGCATCGCCTTCAAAATTCGGGTAAGTCTGCGGATCGCGCAGAGTGATGCCGTTCACCACATCCATACCTTCGATCACCTGCCCAAAGATGGTATAGCCGCCATTCAGGAATTCCTGCGGACCAAAGGTGATAAAGAACTGACTGCCGTTCGTATCTCGTCCGGCATTTGCCATTGCCACCACGCCAGCCTTGTCAAAGGTCAAGTCGCTGTCTTCGTTCACAAATTCGTAGCCGGGTCCGCCAGAGCCGGTTCCGGTTGGGTCACCGCCCTGCGCCATGAAATCCTGCAACACGCGGTGGAAAGTCGTCCCATTGAAATAGCCTTCACGCGCAAGAAAGACAAAGCTATTCACCGTGATCGGCGCTTTACCTGCATACAACTCAATGGTAAACGTGCCGCCCTTTGCCATTTCAACATCGGCAAAATATTTTTTGGCTGTATCAATCGTCATGGGTGGAGGCGCATCATAGGTTTTTTCTGAAACAGCAGGCACATCCACTGATTCTGCGGGGGCGTTGAGCGAACCCCAAGGCACATACTTTGCGAGGAAGAACACGGCAACAAGCGCAATGATCACGCCCGCAGCATACTGAACGGTTTTATCAGCCTGTTTGAGCTGACCCTTTTTAGTACTTTTTTTATTAGTCATTTATAACTATCTCCTAAGTATTTTCCTCATTATACCTATACCTTGCAAGCGCATCCTTTTTCCTGTATCCTTGCCGTGATGAATTCAGTCTTCAAAAAACAGATCGCCCTTCCGCAAGACCATGGCTCATGGGTTTTTATATTCAGCCCACTCCTGATCGGCTTCTTTGCCAGTGGAAGGTTTCAACTCCCCGGGTTATACCTGCTGATCGCTGCCATGTCGGCATTTTTGATTCGGCAGCCGATGACGGTCATCGTCAAAGCATTAAGCGGAAGACGCTCCGCGGCGGATCTTTCCCCCGCCCGTTTTTGGGTGCTAGTCTATGGCTTTATCGCCGCCGCAGCTTTGATCGGGCTTACCCTCTCCGGCTACAGTTATATCCTCTACCTCGCTGTACCGGGCGCGCCCGTGTTCGCATGGCATTTGTGGCTGGTAAGCAAACGTGAAGAACGAAAACAGGCAGGCATTGAGATCGTAGCCACGGGCGTTTTGGCATTGGCAGCCTCTGCGGCGTACTGGGTTGGTATCGGGTCGTATAGTTCTGAAGGCTGGTGGTTGTGGTTGTTCAACTGGCTGCAATCGGCGGCAAGCATTATGTACGCATATCTCCGGCTTAGACAAAGGGATATATCGCCCGAACAAGCCGCAGCGAAGAGTCGAAGCGATTGGTGGCGGCTGGGGCAACGCGCCGTGCTTTACACTTCCTTCAATTTGGTCTTATCGCTCTGTCTCGGTTATTTCAAATTAATTCCGGCGTTCGTCTTTATACCGTTCTTTGTACAATGGGCAGAAGCGCTTTGGGGCGCCACGCATCCCGCCGTTGGATGGAAACCCGTGCGAATTGGCATCCGCCAGACGCTCATCAGCGCGGCGTGGACGTTTTTATTCATTGCAGTCTGGAGATAACATGAATGAGCTAAAGTATGAATTACTCACTGAAATTACTGGAAGAATGCAGGCAGACCTCTTAAAAAGTTTTCTTGAAGCCAACGGGGTGGATGTTGAAATGTTTCAGGAATCAGTTGGGCAAACGATCTACCCCGTGAATGTGGATATGCTTGGGTACGTGCAGGTTTTTGTGCTGCATGAAAAAATAGAACTCGCAAGACAGTTATTTGAAGAATTCAATGAGGAGTAAAACGAAATGGATTTTGAACTAAGCGAAGAACAAAAAGTATGGAAGAAGATCGTCCACGAATTTGCAGAAAAAGAATTGCGCCCAATGGCGCGTGAGGTGGACGAGAAGGAAGAATTCAATTGGGAGGCATTCCGAAAGGCAGGTCCGGTGGGGTTGGCGGGTATGAGCATTCCAGAAGAATATGGCGGCTCAAATGTGGATATGATCTCAAATGCAATTGCCTTTGAAGAATTGGGCTGGGGTTGCGGTTCTACAGCGCTGGCATTCACAGCTCACAACGGACTTGGTACTTCTCCAATTGCCTTGTATGGCAGTGAAGAGTTGAAAAAGAAATGGCTGCCCATTGTTTCAAACGGAAAAAACAAACTGGGTGCGCTTGCTCTCACTGAACCCGGGGCAGGCTCAGATATTCAAGGTGGTGTGACCACCCGCGCCGAAAAAGACGGGGATGAATGGGTCATCAACGGCGCAAAGATGTGGAACACGAATGCAAGCATTGCGGAATATATCATCACCCTCGTTCGTACCGACCCCAAAGGCGGCTCCAAATCGTTGAGCATGATCCTCGTCCCCACCGACTCAAAAGGTTTGACCATTGCCCCCGCAGAAAAGAAAATGGGCTTACGCGGCTCTCCCACCCACTCTGTGACGTATGACAATGTGCGCGTTCCGCTTGGGAATTTGATCGGACCCGAAGGGCGCGGTTTGCAGCAAACACTGACCACCTTGGATGCAGGGCGCATCAGCATTGGGGCTATTTCCATTGGGCTGGCTCGCGCCGCCATGGAAGCCGCGATCCAGTACGCGAAAGACCGCAAGGCATTTAACCAATCACTGGCAGATTTTCAGGCGATCCAATTTAAATTTGCAAATATGGAAATGGAAATCGAACTGGCGCGGACATATATTTACAAAGCCGCATGGCTCAAGGAACAGGGACGACCGTACAGCAAGGAAGCAGCAATTGCAAAACTCTACGCCACCGAAATGGCAGAGCGGGTGATTTATGATGCGATCCAAATTCATGGCGGGTATGGGTACAGCCGTGAGTACAACGTGGAGCGCATGTACCGTGATGCCCGTTTGATGACAATTGGCGAAGGCACAAGCGAAATTCAAAGGTTGGTTATTTCAAGGCACGTGCTGGCGTAAAGTCGTATCAAAACTAAAAAGCAGGTCACGTTTGAAGCGTGACCTGCTTTTTTATCTCAAAATAGAGTTAACTGTTAATTCCCGCGCAGGAAAGAGATGAGTGCGCCAAATGCGCCGATAAAGCCAAGGACAACGATGAGAAGCCCGACTGGAATACGGTTGGATGTACCCGCTTCGGGCAGGAAGGTGGGAATGATCAACTCTGGCGGCGGGGTAAAGGTTGGCAGTCGGGTAGGCGTGGATGGGTCTATGAATGCTGCCGCGAGAGATGGATTGATCGTGGGTGTGGATAATGGCGTGGGCGTACTGGGCGCTTGCACGCGGGGTAAACGTCCTGTTTTGATGATGGTGACATAAGGGCTGTATACCCAAGCAATTGAACCTGGAATGCCCGGGTAGTACACTTGAATCCAATTATTATCTTCAGATACGCCAATGGCGGGAACTTCCTGTCCTTTAAGCAGCACACCCACAGAGGGGTACAAATACGAACTTGGACCGGAATACACGTTCACCACATTCAAGTCAAAATTAACGCGGACGATCATTCCTGAGGGCGTCCCTGTGACGGTGGGAATGGAGCCGGTTGGTTGTTGCGCCACAACCACATCTTGCGTTGGAATATAGAAAGCCGACCACACCCCCAAGCCGATAAGTAGAAGGAACAATCCCCTTTGTTTTCCAGCTAACATTTTTATTACCTGCGAATCAGGGAAAGCAAAAAGCCTACAAGCCCCAAGACGAACAGGGCAATGATGATGGATGCCCAGGGGATTTGATTGCCAGTTGTAAGCTTCTCTTCAAATGTAACTATCGGCAGTGTGGGCGCGGGTGTAAAAGTGGGCAGGCGGGTACTTGTAGGTTGAATCACAAATTGCGCCGCCAGAGTAGGGTCAATGGTGGATGTGGCAGGCGGGACGGGTGTCGGCGGGGCTTCCATCACTTGTAAATTACCCGGCGGGGATACCTCTACAAGCGGGGAATAAACCCACCCCTTGCCGCCCGGAGCAGAAGGAAATTCGATCTGAATCCAATCACCGCCTTGCGAACGTCCAATTGCGGGGGCGGTGGAGCCGGTGATTAACGTCCCAACGATGGGGTAAATGGTGGAACTGGGTCCCATGCGCACATTGATTTGAGGCTCATCCGTGACGACTGTAATGAAGAGACCGCTCGAAACTGGAGTCTCTGTCGGTTGCTGAGCCAGCACAAAGGTTGGGTTTGATGCGTTTAAAATCGCCAGAAAAAGCGAAATGGACAAAGTCCAATATACGGGTTGAAACTTGAAATTTATCATTGCGTAGGTATTTTAGGTTTCTAAATAAGAGTTCGGAAAGGAGATTATAATCGAGTTCATGGAACGAAAAATCTTTCACGGAAATATTAAGCCAATGGACGCAGCGCAGGCATTGCTGGCGGAATTTAATAGAGGCAATATGCGCGCGCAAACCCTGGGGCACAGCGACCGTTTTGTTGTACAGATCGGAACAAACCCCAACGCTGTTTCTGGTGGTCAAACTGCCATGACGGTAACGATTCAATCCATTGAAGAGGGGATCATGGTGGAGTTGGGGCAGCAGGCATGGCTGGGTGTGGCGGCAAGCCTCGGTGTGAGCGCTTTGGCTGCCATTAAAAATCCTTTTAGTTTATTGGGACGTCTGGATGATATAGCCCAGGATATCGAAAATCTCCAAATGGGAGAGCGCGTTTGGTCCGTGATCACAAAAACGGCACAAGCTGCGGGCGCCTCTGCACAGTTGGCTGAAAATTTGCGCCGCACAACTTGTGAATATTGCCATGTTGCCAACCCTGTGGGGGCGCCATCCTGCACTGCATGTGGAGCGCCCCTTGGAAAGGTGCAGCCAAAAACCTGTAATAATTGCGGCTTTGTAGTGAAACCCGGCGAAAAAACCTGCCCGAACTGCAAATTACCTATTTTATAAATTTTATGGATCTTCGAAAACTTGAAACGCGTCTGCAAAACCTGGTCGAAGTGGAATTATTAAAAATTCTACCGGGCGGGAACGTTGAAGATATAGTTATCCAAAAACTGGCTGGGGCGATTCAGCATGGTATGGATGCCACAAAAAACAAGGCGCTGCCTGATGTTTACACACTGGTGATGCACCCCTCCACAGCCGAAAACTGGGTGGATGAAAAATTACTTGCAGTTGTCTTGCATTCCATCACTGCCGTGGCGCAGGAATCGGGATTTAAGTTTACAATACCTCCGATCATTTCAGTTAAAAAAGATGAGGCAATTCCAAAAAACGGCGTTGAAATTCTCACGTCATTTCGGATGGAAAAGATGGCAGAAACAAATGCAAACACCCCTCCCCACGAAACCGGCGAGTTACAAAACAGCGTGGAAGGGTTACCTGAAAATTGTTTTTTAATAGTGGAAGGCGTTAAAGTATTTCCGCTCAGCGCACCGGTCGTAAATATTGGCAGACGATTGGATAATCAGCTTGTCATTGACGACCCGCGGGTTTCCCGAAACCACGCCCAGCTTCGATCCATTAAAGGGCGTTTCGTGGTCTTCGATCTAAACTCCACCGGCGGAACCTTTGTTAACGGGCAAAGGACCAGCCAGAGCGTGCTTTACCCTGGAGATGTCATCTCACTTGCTGGCGTGGCGCTCATTTTCGGGCAGGATTCCCCACCGGCGCAGCCCGGCATAAAAAACACCTCTCCATTCAAAAATCAAGTTTCAGACAGACCAACTGCCGTTTTGAATAGCGAAGAAAATCGTTCCACGGCAAAGTTCAAACTGAACAACAAAGATCAATGAGCGCCATCATTGTTTTGGCGTTGCGGATCGTGGCAGCGCTGTCTTTATATGGTTTCCTTGGCTGGGCATTTTATTATCTATACCAGGAAGTTAAAAGGCAGGGCGCAAACCTTGCAAACAAACGCGTCCCTGGTATTACTTTAATGATCAAGCCAAAAAGCGGAAAACCCAGTTTGCGGTATTTCAACCAGACTGAAATCACCATTGGGCGCGACCCCGTCTGCGACGTTCCCCTTTCTGAAGATACCATTTCTGCACGTCACGCACATCTTGTTTACCACCACAACCAATGGTGGCTGGAAGATCTTGCCTCCACCAATGGAACCCGGCTTAACAATACTCTCATCACCATCCCCATAGTCGTAACGACCGACGATGATATTCAGTGCGGGGGATATGTCATGTCGATCAACCTTTCTGAAAACGTAATCATTGAACCTACACAGCGGCTAAAGAAAAAGCCCGCTCAGATCAACGAAGACAATGACTAACAAAACCCAGAGCCGCCTGCTGCAATGGACGGCTCTCTTCCTGTTCATCCAGTCCTTAATTCTTAGCCTTGCCCCAGCTGTACGCGAAAGGACATGGGACGTGGATTTTCGCACATCACACTGGCTTGGCTTTATTGTCTGGGCGGGTTTTACCTACCTCGCCCACCGCACATTGACCAAAACCCTGCCCGACCATGACCCCTATATTTTCTCTGCTGCGTCCCTGCTTAGCGGCTGGGGCTTAGTAACCATTTGGCGGCTTGATGAAAGTTTTGGCTTGAAACAAAGCATCTGGCTGGGGGTCAGCCTTACAGCTTTCATCCTTGCCGCACGTTTTTTCACAAACCTTTCCCTGCTAAAGAAATACAAATACCTTTTTCTAACCGGCGGGCTGGTAATCACGTCACTGACTTTATTATTCGGCACCAACCCGCTGGGTGTAGGTCCACGCTTGTGGCTGGGGCTGGGCGGCATTTTTTTTCAGCCGTCTGAGCCCCTCAAGATTCTGCTGGTTATTTACCTCTCTGCTTATCTGGCAGACCGAACGAAAATCCGTTTATTTTCGCTGCCGCTTTTAGTGCCAACACTATTTGTCACAGGCATTGCACTTTTATTACTCATTGTCCAAAGAGACCTGGGCACCGCATCGATCTTTGTTTTTATTTTTGCGATCTACCTTTTTTTTGCCAGCGGCAAAAGACGTATCTTAATTGGCACAGGGATTTTCCTCACCAGCGTCCTCCTTTTTGGGTATTTTCTGATCGATGTAATTCGTATCCGAGTTGTTGGTTGGGTAAACCCCTGGAACGACCCTACCGGAAATTCCTACCAAATCATCCAATCACTGCTGGCAGTAGCGAACGGGAACATGCTTGGAAGAGGGCTGGGAATCGGCAGCCCCCTGCTGGTTCCTGTGGCGATCTCTGATTTTATTTTCGCTGCCATAGCAGAAGAAACGGGTCTCATCGGAACCCTGGGGCTGATCGCCACCATTTGGCTGATCCTCGCCAGAGGGTTAATCATCTCACTACAAGCCGAAGATAATTTCAAAAGATACCTTGCTGCGGGCGTGGTCACTTATCTTGGGGTGCAAAGCTTGCTCATCATCGGCGGAAATTTGCGCCTGCTGCCATTAACCGGAGTAACCCTTCCCTTCGTTTCCTACGGAGGTTCATCTTTAATAACTTCCTTTTTTGCATTATTCCTCCTGCTTGTCATCAGCAACAGGGAAGATAACGAACCCGCGCCGCTTGCAAATCCCCGTCCTTACGCCATCCTTGCTGGTATTTTCGCTTTTGGGCTTGCTGCCTCTGCCCTGACTGCCTCATGGTGGGTACTTGTACGCGGTGAAGACCTGCTCACCCGCACAGACAACGCCCGCCGCTCCATTGCAGACCGTTTTGTCCAACGTGGTGACCTTTTGGACACGAACAACCAAATCATAAACACAACCACAGGCGAAAGCGGAGCATTAATTCGGGAATATCTTTACCCCTCTCTTGCTCCAGTCACTGGATATACCCACCCAGTGTACGGGCAAGCCGGTTTGGAAGCCTCGCTTGATGATTATTTACGCGGCTTGCAAGGCAACCCCAGCAGCCTCATTTTCTGGAACGACCTGCTTTACGGCGCTCCTCCCCCGGGCTTGGATGTTCGCTTAAGCATTGATCTATCTCTGCAAACAATAGCCGATGACCTGCTTGGAAATCACCGAAGCGCACTTATTTTAATGAACGCCGAAACAGGCGAAATTCTTGTAATGGCATCACACCCCGCCTTCGACCCAAATCAACTGGATGAAGAAGGCGATAATCTTTCACAAGCTGAAGACTCCCCCCTGCTAAATCGCGCCACGCAAGGCTTGTATCCTCCCGGAGAAATTCTCACCCCGCTGATGCAGGCAAACTTTACAGATACCCCGCCGAACGATGAACAGACTCTTAATTTCTACAATAACCTTGGGCTATTCACAGCGCCAAAACTTCGTGCGTTTGTATCCACTCACGCAGCATCAAACACATTGAATGATGTTCGCTTCAGTCCCCTGCAAATTGCTCTCGCCGCTGCTGCCTTATCAAACGGAGGCAGCGTCCCTGCTCCGCGCATTGCAACGGCGGTTAATACGCCCGAACAAGGGTGGGTGGTGCTCCCAGAGTTGGGAAATGTTCGGGAGGTGATTTCAGCACAAACGGCGAATGAAGCGGCAGCATCCTTTATTCAAGATGGAAAAACGTACTGGAGTTTTACAGCGCTGGGCAAAGCCGCATCCACTCATGTTACGTGGTTGATCGCCGGAACCCCGCCCAAATGGCAGGGCACGCCTCTCGTACTCGTGGTTGTACTGGAAGAAAACAATCCGCTTTTTGTGCAAGAAATTGGCGACGAACTCCTCAATAAGGCGTTAAATCATTAGCATTTCAAATCTCTGCAATAAAAAAAGCCGAACTGGTCAGTTCGGCTTTTTTTATTGCGTAAGGCTTAGGCTCCGGTGTCGCTATCTTTAGCAGAGTACCCCGGACCACCCTGGAAGAAATCGTAATTGAGCTTGGTATCGGGGGTGAGGTCTACCACTTCACCAGCTTCGAGTTTCTTGGTGTTTTCAAGTACAACCTGAACGCCGTGGTGATTGTTGGCTTCGTAGTGTTCAGTAAGACCAACGCGGTTGATGTATTCGCCGCCTTTGGCAGTGTAGGACGAAGGTACTTCGTCTTCAGGGAAGATCGCTGCAAACGGGCATTCAGGTACACAAGCGCCACAATCGATGCAGGTATCGGGATCAATGTAAACCATCGGGAAGCCATCAGCAGGGTTGCCGGGGACGATACATTCAACGGGGCACACTTCAATGCAACCGCGGTCGCGTACACAGAGACTGGTAATAATATGGGTCATGCTTAAAATTCTCCTTATTGTGAGATTATGGAAAAAACCAATGACGTATTATAACTTTGTTTAATGGCATTGCAAGTTAAAAAATAAAAAACCCCGCACTTTGGCGGGGTTGATCGGACAAAAAAAGTGGGAATTACTTTGCCGCAAATTTTGCGGAAACGGCTTCCCAATTAACTACATTCCAAAAAGCGGCAATATAGTCGGGGCGGCGGTTCTGGTAATTGAGGTAGTAGGCATGTTCCCACACATCAATACCAAGGATGGGAGTCAACCCGTCAGAAAGCGGGTTATCCTGGTTGGCGGTGGAAACTACAGCCAAGCCGCTGTCCTTCTTCACCAGCCAAGCCCAGCCGGAACCAAAGCGGGTAGAAGCAGACTTGGTGAATTCATCTTTGAAAGCATCAAAGGAATTGAAAGAGGCATCAATTGCCTTGGCGAGATCACCTTTGGGAGCGTCGCCAGCCTTGGGAGCCATGATCTCCCAGAAAAGATTGTGGTTGTACGTGCCGCCGCCATGATTGCGCACCACACCGCGAACACCTTCAGGGACGGCATTCAGGTCGCTGAGCATTGCTTCAAGAGACTTGCCCTGAAGTTCAGGGGTTTTTTCAACCGCGCCGTTCAGGTTGGTGATGTAGGTCTGGTGATGTTTTGTGTGGTGAATCTCCATTGTACGTGCATCAATATGAGGTTCAAGCGCGTCGTACGCGTAGGAAAGTTTGGGAAGTTCAAAAGCCATGAGAAATCTCCTTCTTATATTATTCTGAGTTGATCTATCAGATTTTATCCTGCCTATGCCGCAGATGCAAGAATATTCAAATTTTATAACAAATATCTAATAAATCCGAGGTTAGCTCAAATAAAAACGCCGCACCATGGATGCGGCGCTTTTATTTGTTTTACTTTTTCTTATCGCCGCCAAGCAAACCACCGAGCAAGCCCGCAGCATCATCCAAACCGATGCCGTCGCTCAAGTCAACGTTCCCGGAAAGAATGGCGTCCAACTTGCTGCCAATATTGGGGGGCAGCTTCTTTTCTACGAAATCGAGAACCACCTCTACAGCCTGAACCGCCTGGGGTTCAGTAATCCCTTTTACTTTGGCAACGACCAATTTCGCAATTTCCTGTTTCACAGTAGTCATTTTATTTTCTCCTTTGTTTTATAGTGAACCATCTGAATTTAGCACACCTCACAATGAACTGCAAGAGTTTAATGATTCTGTTAAACTAGATGCCATTATGGATTCCCGTACCCGCTTCCTGCTTCCCACTGCATTGATCTTTGCCACACTGGCTGTTTCAACCTCCAGCATCTTTATCCGCTTTGCCCAGGGCGATGGCGCTCCCTCTCTTGTGATCGCCGCCCTGCGCCTGACCTTTGCAAGCCTGTTACTCGCTCCTGTCGCGATCACTCGTCATTGGGATGAACTAAAACGCTTCACACGGACCGAGATCCTGCTCGGCATTTTCTCGGGCATTTTCCTCGCTGTTCACTTCGCCACATGGATATCGTCTCTCGAATACACCAGCGTTGCCAGTTCGGTGGTCTTTGTCGGCACAGGTCCGTTGTGGGTGGCATTGCTCTCGCCCATGTTTCTAAAAGAGCACATCTCCCGGGCGACGGTGTTTGGGTTGGTGGTTGCAGTCTTTGGCGGTTCGATCATTGGGCTGGGAGACGCCTGCCAATGGGAAGCAGGGCTCATTTGCCCGGCTAGCCTAAGCGATATTTTGCAGGGTCGTGCCATGTGGGGGAATTTCCTCGCCCTTATGGGGGCTTGGGCAGCGACAGGGTATCTCATTATCGGGCGAAAGCTACGGGCAGGCATGGGTTTGCTCCCTTATATTTTTTTAGTCTACAGCATATCTGCCATTGTGCTTATTGTGATTATGTTTGCATCTGGAAATTCACCGTTGGGGTATGCCCCAAAAACCTATGGTTGGATATTTCTTTTGGCTGTGTTCCCGCAGCTCATCGGACACAGTACCTACAATTGGGCGTTGAAATATCTCAACGCCTCGTTAGTGGCGGTTACTGTTTTAGGCGAACCCATAGGGTCTGCAATACTGGCATATTTCCTCCTCAACGAAACCCCATCGGCAATGACCATAATCGGCGGCGGTTTGATTCTGGCGGGCATCTTTCTCTCAAGCCAGGGCAGGTAACTCTCACCACATGAAAGCGTTGGCTATCGTGGTGATGGGCGTTTCAGGTTCTGGCAAGACAACTGTCGGGAAAATCCTTGCCAGGGAACTCGGCTGTGATTTCTTCGATGCTGATGATTTTCATTCTGTGACGAATCGCAAAAAAATGTCTGCGGGTATTCCGTTGACAGATGGCGACCGTGAAGAATGGCTGCAAGCCCTGAGGCGCTTGCTTCAAAGCCAGTCCATGCCGTGTGTGCTAGCCTGTTCTGCATTAAAGCAACGGTATCGCGACGCGCTCGCGGCAAGTAAAAACATCCAGTTTGTGTACCTGCATGGGTCGTATGACCAGATCGAAACAAGGATGAAGCGCCGCAAGGGTCACTATATGCCGGTACAATTATTACAGAGTCAATTTGAGGCGTTGGAAGAGCCGCGAGATGCGGTCATTGTGGATATTTCCCTATCGCCCGAAGAGATCGTTCGATCCATTCTCAAAGGAATCAAAACATGAAACTCCCTGCCCATCTTCATCTTGATAAAAATAATATTCCCTACGAAGCAAAAAGCTTTTCGCCTGAAACTGAAAAAGGCGCGGCAAATGTTGCCAAGGTTCTGGATTTTCCAGAACGGCAGGCAGTGAAGACATTGATCTTTCAGGTGGTAGATACGGGTGAGTGTGTGTTGGTTATGTTGGGCGGAGACCAAAATGCGGTTTCTGGAAATTTGAAGAAGGCGATCGGTTCACGCAATATTCGGATGGCGCCGCCTGAACAAGTGAAAGAAGTAACGGGGTACATCATTGGCTCGATCCCTGCTTTTGGCTGGCAGCCAGAGGGTTTTCGCACATTCATCGAAGCGACATTGATGGACGAGCCCATGCTCGGAACGGGCGCTGGAAATTGGGGCGAGGAGATCATGATTACACCGGAGAATTTAGTGAAGGCAAGCAATGCGACAGTGGTGAATTTGACGGTGAAGAGCAGTTGATAGTTGGTGGTGGACAGTAAAGGAGTTTGTATGGATAGAGATATTTCGGCTCTGATTGAGCATTTCAAGTTTGAGGCGTTGCCGGTGGAAGGGACATTGTTCACCAGTACCTATCGCTCAGGCGATATGCCCGATGGCAAACCGTTTGGAACCGGAATGATCGGCATGTATTGCCATGAGCCGCGCAGCATTTCCTACTTCCACAAATTGACGATCGATGAGATGTGGCATTTCTACGGCGGTGATCCGCTGCGGTTAATTCTGCTGTACCCTGATGGATCAAGCCGTGATGTGATCTTGGGCAGCGAGCCTCTGAAAGGACAGCAAGTGCAGTTCGTCATCCCTGCGGGAGTTTGGCAGGCTGGGCATTGCGTGGAAGGCGGTAAGTATTCGCTTTTCGGCTGCACCCTCGCCCCCGGCTTTACTGGCGATATTTTCACCGGAGGAACGCAAACGGAGTTATTAAAACTGTACCCAGACCGACAAGAGGATATTTTGAATTACGGTTTGAGTAGCGGGGAAACCCTCATGCCAGATGGGTTTGCAAGTTAGTTCGAACAAACCGTAAGTTTTCCAATTCCAGAGACATCCAACAGCCATGACAAACCGAACCATTTCCCATATTATTGAACCAAACCTTGTGATAGAAGGCGCAGGCGTTTTATTGAGGCGCTCCTTCGGTCCGCACGTCAGCAATAAATTTGACCCGTTTCTGCTATTCGATCATTTTGCCTTCAACAACCCGCTTGAGGGTCCCAGCCGGGGGTTTCCCACCCACCCGCACCGCGGCATTGAAACCGTCACCTACATGCTGGAAGGCACCGTCCGCCACCGCGACAGCCTCGGCAACGCCGGAACCATCGCTGAGGGTGATGTGCAATGGATGACCAGCGGGCGCGGCATTTTGCATGAAGAAATGCCCCGCCGCAGTGAAAACGGCAATATTTACGGCTTTCAGTTGTGGGTCAATTTGCCTGCTGCCCAAAAAATGAGCGAGCCGCGTTATCAAGAAGTGACATCGGGCACTATCCCAGAAATACAGCGGGATGGGGCGGTCATCCGCCTTGTAGCGGGAGAGGTGGACGGTCTTCGTGGACCCGTCACCGAAATTTCTGCCGCGCCTCTTTACATGGATGTGAAGCTGGAACCTGGAGCCCGATTCGTTTACCCCATCCCAAGCGGACACACTGCCCTCATGTATGTTTTTGAAGGGGTGGGTGAATTCTCCGGCGAGGTCGTCGAATCGATCAGTATGATCGTGCTGAACGATGACGGCGAGCAGATCGAAGTGAAAACGGAGACGGGAGTGCGTTTTATGCTCATGGCGGGCGCGCCCTTCAAAGAACCGATTGTGCCGTATGGTCCTTTCGTAATGAATACCCGCGAAGAGATCGAGCAAACCTTGCGAGACCTGCGCAACGGTACGTTTATAAAGTAAGCAATTCTTTACACACAAAAAACAGCGAGGGCAGAACCTCGCTGTTTTTTTTATTTCGTCTTACTTTCTTATGATAACCCAAGCCGTTCCGCCATCGGTCTTTATTTCTTTTTCACCCGTGCTGAACAATTCAGCGATCGCTTGAGGCGAAAGGAAATGAGTACGCATGAGCAAAAGTTTTTCGGCAAGAGCAATCAGCTTCACGCCAAAATCGTGGATATCCGGTTCTTCAATGACGAGTACGCCGCCAGGTTTTAGTACACGGAACATTTCATGCACGGTGGCGGTCTGGTCAATGACGTGATGGAGCGCATCCACCATGATGATGCGTTCGAAAAAATCATCGGCGAAGGGCAAAAGCTCCGAAACGCCGCAAACAGGCAAAAGCGTAGGGCGAGGCGCGCGGGCTAACATTCCGAAGGAAACATCGGTGACAACAACTTCATCTGCCAGATCGCGGATCGCCGATGCCACCCTTCCTGTGCCGCCACCCACATCGAGCAAACGCCCCTGCACAGGCAATGAAGCAAACTCCCGCATCATCCCTGCTTTGGAATAGGTTACGCGCGCATAAATTGGCGCAATGGCTGAAAAATGGTCAAAGTTCATTGGGCTATGATCAAATCCTTTATATTGTCAAAAGTAGAAGGTCCCACGCCAGAAACATTCATAATATCTTCAATGGTTTGAAACGGTCCATTTTCTGTGCGGTAATCTACAATACGCTGCGCGATCGTGGGACCAATCCCTGGCAGGGCGTCAAACTCTTCTACAGAAGCCGTATTGATGTTTATTTTGTCACCGCCATCCGCAGTGACCACAGACTCTTCGGTTGCGCCGGGCAAGACCAGTTCATCATCACTACTTGTTACATCTGGCGCTTCGCCGTCTTTGAAGGGGATGTTTAATTGCTGCCCGTCTTCAAGCAGGGCGGCAAGATTCACGCTATTCACATTTGCGCTCGAAAGCAGGCCGCCAGCGGCGTCAATGGCATCCTGCACACGCGCACCTTCAGAAAATTCATACAAGCCCGGGCGCGGTACGGCTCCGATCACATGCACAGCAATGGGCGCTTTCGTTGGCGCAGATTGCAAAACGATGGGTTGTCCCGAAGGAAGGCGGGAAATGAAAAATAGCAAACCAGCAAGGGCAAACCCCGCCATCACACCGACCAACGCATAAAGCACATTCTTCATGCCGCAAATTCTACTCCACCTTCATTACCAGCAAACCTTCATCGGTCTTGTGCAGTAATTTTGAAAGATCAAATAATTTCTTCATGCGTTGAAAATACCTGGGCATGTCGTCCAATTCGATTGCGCGAAAACCAAATTTTTCGTACATGGCTGCGTTATGCTCCACACACATCAAATACAGCGGACGGGGGTTTTCTGCAAGTAGTTGCTCAATGATCCTTCGGGCAATCCCTTGTCCGCGCTGTTCAGGCAAAACCGCAATCGAAGCCAATTCGAGGACATCACTCCCGTGAGGTTTAATTTGACCACAGCCGATCACCCTGCCCGAGCCATCCACTGCGACGAGGAACCGCCTCCAATCCAAACCCGTGGGGTTGATCCCCACTTCGTAAATGAGTGCCTTAATTTGGGCGGATTCTGTCTCCTGTGCAAAACGAATTTGATATGGATGCATGTTAGATCACTCCCGCCGCAACGACGATGATGAATGTGGCAATAAACCAATGGATCAAGAATGGATAGATAAAGGATTTGGTACGCCACGCCACCCAGCCAAATAAAAATCCGCCAAAGATGGTGGAGAGGGTTTCAACTTCGGGCTTGCCGGCATGTGCCAGGGCAAAGGGGACAGCCTGAAGCCAGAGCGCATCGTGACCATACTTGCGGGCGTAGGCAAATAAGATCCAGCCGCGAAAGAAAAACTCCCAGCCAATGAGGTCAAGGAAGGTGGTCCACGGCAGACCGATCAAAAAGCGCGCATAAAAGGTCTGCATAGAAGCGTTGCCCCTGCCTAGAAAATAGATAACGGGCGCCATGATCAACACACCTAAAAGGGTGTATGTAATTCCCAATTTCCAATTGCCAAACGAAAAACCATACTCACGCGGGTTTTCGCGAAAGATAAAAACAGTAATAAAAAGCGGAATAATGAGGTAAAGCAGAAATCTATCCCAATATTTTTCTGCAAATATCCGATGATAAGAATCGACCAACAAGAACAGGGTGCTGAGGATGGTGATCGAAACAACTTTCCGATCAAACGTCAGCTTTTCACCAATAAGATATTTCATGAACGTTGTAAATTATCCGCGTAGTTTTTCAATTCGGCGGGCAAGGTAGGTGGAAAAATACCCGTCGTACTTGTGCCAAAGTGCGGGCAGCTTCCAATCGTTGCCGGTTACTTTTCCACGGCAGGTCGGCTGAGCGCACATGCAGTCAAACTCGTCATACGATCCGCCGTCAGACATGGCGTAATCGAATGTCAATTCTTCTTCGGGTTGAATATCGCGCATGGCAATCAACCCGATCTGCCCAGAAAAGCCCAAATTCGGCTCACAGGAATGGTTGAAACAATCGTTCGGTTCTTTTTCAGCAACCGTGAGAATATAAAGGTCTTCATCGATCTGAAGAACGCGCTGGGTAAAGCGCGGCATGTTCGGGTCTAACTGACTGGCTGTGATGATATCGCCGCCCCAAATGGAGATCAGTTCTCCTCTGGGTATGGGAGCAATGGCGTACACGCCGCAATCGCCTGTTTCGGGCTTGGGGCGGGCTTCGCACTTTGGGTTTAAGTAGGAGGATGACATGATGGCTGAAGAGAATATCAAATGGGGCGATTCAGGTCAAGGTCTGGGGAGAGGCGAAAAAAATGAGACAGCCTTCTTTGGCTGTCTCATTTTTTAATCTGCTTTTCCTTCTGTGTCAGAAGATGAAGCGGAAATTCGTTGGGCAAAAAAGATCGGGAGGAAGGTGATCATCATTACGAAAAATGCGGCAACATTGGTTACAGGGCGGTCACGCGGACGTGAAAGCTGGCTGAATATCCAGATGGGAAGCGTGGTCTGTTGACCGGCGGTGAACGTTGTAACAATAACTTCGTCAAAAGAGAGTGCGAAAGCGAGCATACCACCCGCGAGCAATGCGGTGGCGATGTTTGGAAAAACAATATACCAAAATGTTTGGAACGAGTTCGCGCCCAGGTCCATTGAGGCTTCAACCAGTGAGCCTTGCATACGCCGGAAACGCGCAAGCACATTGTTGTACACCACAACCACACAAAACGTGGCGTGACCAATGACGATAGTCCAGAAAGAAAAGGGGATATCGAAGGTGCCGATGGCAGTGCGTAGGGCGATGCCTGTGACGATGCCAGGCAGGGCAATGGGCAGTACCAAAAGAAAGGAAATTGCTTCCCTGCCAAAAAAATTACTGCGATAAACAGCAGCGGCTGCCAATGTCCCCAGAATAAGCGCAGAGATGGTTGCAACGATTGCAACTTGAAGCGAGAGGGTTACGGCGCGCCAAAAATCAGGGCGTTGAAAAAGAGTTACGCCAAACCATTTGAAGGTAATACCGGGCAATGGGAAGGTGTAGGTGGTTTCGTCTGGTGTGAGGGTGTATAGAAAGATAACCAGCAGCGGGACGTGTAAAAAAAGCAGACCCGCAAACGCAGCGATCTTTAACCCCCACGAGGCTTCTTGACCCGAATAGGATTTAGAGGGCATCGAAAGCTCCAAGTTTACGCGCCATGAGCAGATAAATGACCATGATGAGTACGGGTCCCATTGTCATGGCGGCGGCGAGCGGAATGTCGCCCGCTGTCCCCTGATAGGAGTACACCGCCTGCCCAACAAAAAATTTTGAATTTCCAAGGCTTAGCGGGATGATGAAATCACCCAAGGTAAGCGAGAAGGTAAAAATTGACCCAGCGACCACACCCGGAAATGCCAGTGGAAGTATCACTGTGCGAAAGGTCATAAGCGGTTTGGCGCCCAAGTCACTGGAAGCATCGAGCAGGGAATGTGGAACACGCTCCAGCGCGGTTTGGATCGGAATGATCATATAAGGCAGCCAGATGTAGGAAAATACAATAAACATACCAATTGGCGAGAGGGCAAGAGATGAGCCTCCAATGGAGGGAATATCCAAAAGCCGGTCCAACAAACCGCCCATACCCAGCAGGTTTATAAACCATGAAAAGATGCCTTCTTTGGCAAGGATCAGCTTCCATGCATAGACACGTACCAGGTAGCTCGACCAAAGCGGCATGGTTACACCGATGATAAGCCAGGTACGAAGGCGGGGCGATGCAAAGCGCGCAATGAAGTACGCCAAGGGGAAGGCAATGATCGCATCCGCAAGGGTAACTGCAATTGCCATAACTGTGGTGCGTGAAAGAATTTCAAGGTTTGCAGGTTCAAGTACTCTGGCGTATGTTGAAAGGGTAAATTCACGAACGATCAAGCCAGTGAAAGGTTCAAGGTAATAAAAGCTGTTAATTAATAGATTAAAAAGGGATCCAATGTATACGATCAGCATGTACGCGAGGGGTGGACCCAGCAACAAGCCAAGGATCAATTTCGGGCGGATATACAAATAGGTTGAAATGCGCTGGAACATATCCCTAGCTCCCCATCCGGCTTACATGTTCCTTGTTCCAATAAAGGCGGGCGCGCTGTCCTTTATTCTGTAATACTTCCATCGAAGTTGTTTTGAGGTTTTGCTCCACAACCACCAAGTCTCCACCGCCATCAAGTTCAACCAGATAGCGAGTATACAAGCCCAGATATACAACATCACGAATTGTGCCGTCGCTGGTGTAATTATTGGAAGGGACTTGTTCGCTCATGCTGCCCAGGTGAATTTTTTCGGGGCGAATGGAAAAGGTCACATCCGCGCCTGTGATGCGTTTCGCCACCTCGCCGCTGACCAGGTTTGAAGTGCCCACAAACCCTGCGACGAACTCACTTTGGGGATGTTCATAGATTTCAGCAGGAGAACCGATCTGCTCGATCTTTCCACGATTAAAAAGGGCGATGCGGTCACTCATGGTTAAGGCTTCTTCTTGATCGTGGGTGACAAAGATGAAAGTGATGCCCACTCGTTTTTGAATGGTTTTTAATTCCACTTGCATTTGTTGGCGGAGTTTTAGATCTAATGCGCCGAGAGGCTCATCAAGCAGCAAAACCTTCGGATGATTGATCAAGGCGCGGGCAAGCGCGACGCGCTGACGTTGACCACCGGAAAGCTGCGATGGTTTTCTTCCGCCAAAGCCTGAAAGCTGTACCAAATCCAACATTTCGTCTGCGCGTTTCAAGCGTTCAGGTTTTGCCACTTTCTTAACCATTAATCCATAGGCTATGTTGTCAGCTACGGTCATATGGGGGAACAGCGCATAGTCTTGAAAAACCGTATTTACGTCTCGTTCGTATGGAGGCAGGTTTGAAACATCCTGTCCGTAGAGGAAAATCTTCCCAGAGGTAGGGCGGTCAAAACCTGCGATCATACGCAAGCATGTTGTTTTGCCTGAGCCGGAAGGACCCAGCAGCGAGAAAAATTCACCATTCTGAATTTCAATATCAGCCTGGTCTACGGCTCGAACTTCTCCAAAATAGCGGCTAACTTTATCAAACTTGATGGCTGGCATGGAGGAATTGGTCATTTGAAATACAACTCTATTCTAGGAAATTATTTAGTATTACAGCGCAAAGTCACGCTCAGAGCCGCCGTCCCCGGCGGCGGATTGCCTGGAAAGCCTGCGCCGGGGACGGCGCAGGGAGCAACCTTGCGTTGTAATGTTAGACGTCAGGCGGAATGGGAACATTCCGCCTGACGCTTGAAACTAACAGATCAAATTAACGTCCGCCGATTACAGCCACATACTGAGTGACCCATTCGTGGTAAGGCACACATTCCATACGTCCATCGCCACAATCAGTGGTGGGGGTACGCCACCATTGGATCTTGTCGAAATCATCCAAACCATTATCCACACAACCGGTGGGACCAAGCAGGTCATTGTTCTCACAGGCATCAAGGCGGACGGGGACATTCTGGAACCAGGCGGCAAGGTCGCCCTGTACCTTCGGGTTCAAAGACCATTCCATCCACATGTAAGCGCAGTTAGGGTGCTCGGAATCAACATGGAGCATGGTCGTATCAGCCCAACCGGTTGCGCCTTCCTTCGGCACAACCTTTTCGATCGGCTCGCCAGCAAATTTCAAAAGATTCGCCTGGAAAGGCCATGAACCGGAAGCAACAACACCTTCGTTTGTGAAATCATCCATCTGAACAAAGGCGTCATGCCAATAGCGGTTGATCAAAGTCCGCTGTTGGCGAAGCAGTTCAATGGCGGCATCAAACTGCTCACGCGATAACGCATAAGGATCGGTAATACCAAGTTCAGGGCGGGTGCTCTTGAGATAAAGCGCTGCATCTGCAACATAGATCGGACCATCGTACGCCTGAATACGTCCCTTATTGGATTTGCCGTCAGGGAGGGTCATTTCTTCAAATACAACGTTCCAGCTATCGGGGGCTTCGCTGCCAAAGGTTTCGGTGTTGTACATCAAAATATTTTCGCCGGAAGAATACGGGACACCGTAATGCTTTCCATCCACAGTGTGCCAGGGGGCATTCTGCAAGCGTTCGTCAACTTTGCTGTAAGAGGGGATCAGATCAATATTGATCTCCTGAACACGTCCACCGGAGATCAGGCGGTTGGATGCATCGCCAGAGGCAGTTACCAAGTCAAACCCGCCTTCGTTCATCAACGCAACCATTTCATCTGAAGTTGCCGCCGTCTTGTTCGACACCATACATCCGGTTTCGGCTTCAAACTGGGTTACCCAGTCGTAATTAGGATCAGTTTCGCCCCGTTCGACATAACCAGCCCACGAAACAATGGACAAAGCGCCTTCGCCTTTGCCAACCTTCTGCAAAGGACCACTGCTTTCACCACCGCCGCCGCCAGCCCCCGCACAAGCAGAAGCCAACATACTGGCAAGAACCATAACACTGAACATCACAAACCACTTCGATTTCATGCTCTCACTCTCCTTTGAGTTATAGAAATTTTGGCAGAAGTACGAATCAGTTCAATTCTTTATTTGGACGAAAACCTCCTTCAGTATATCAATTCAGGAAAAAAAACGACACCAATCTCAGTTTCGGTGTCGTATTCGGCTATATTATAGTGAGTAGTCGAAGCCCCCGTCAATCTCCAGTTTCCGAATAATACAAGCGGGTATAATCCATGAAACACAAATTTTAAAAAAAAGAGACAACCAATGACAGACCTTCCCATCTATCCATTGACCGAAGAGCATAAAATGCTTCGTGATGCTGCCCGCGATTTCGCGCAAAAAGAGATCGCCCCGATTGCCGCCGAGTTTGACGAGAGCGGCGAATTCCCATACACCACCATTAAAAAAATGGGACAGTTGGGCTTCATGGGAATTGAAGTCCCTGAAGAATATGGCGGCGCAGGCATGGACCCACTGGCTTACGTTCTCGCTCTTGAAGAAATATGCAAAGTGGATGCCTCTCATGGTGTCATTATGTCTGTCAACAACTCGCTGTATTGTCACGGCATTTTAAAATTTGGCACAGAAGAGCAAAAGAAAAAATTCATCACACCCATTGCATCAGGAGAAGCCATCGGAGCCTACTCGCTCACAGAACCCCAAAGCGGTTCCGATGCAGGGACCATGCGCAGCCGCGCCACCCGGGACGGCGATTTTTATGTGCTAAACGGACGCAAATCCTGGGTTACCAGCGGACCGGTTGCAGATTACTTTGTCGTATTCATGATGACCGACCCCGAGAAAAAGCAAAAAGGCGTGAGCGCCTTTCTTGTGAATGGAAAGACCCCCGGACTCACTCGCGGCAAAAAAGAACCCAAACTCGGCATCCGCGCTTCATCCACCAGTGAATTGATCTTTGAAGATTGCCGCGTACACGCAGAAAACCGCCTCGGCGCAGAAGGTGAAGGCTTTAAAATAGCCATGACGGTTCTGGACGCAGGAAGAATTGGGATCGCCACCCAAGCCTTGGGCATCGCCGAAGCCGCCTACGAGGCAGCCAGGCAATACGCAGGTGAACGCGAAGCCTTTGGGCAGCCCATTGGCGCGTTTCAGGGAACCGGCTTCAAACTCGCGGATATGAAAACCCGCATCGAAGCCTCCCGCCTGATGATCTACAACGCCGCGCTCGCCAAAGACCAATCGAAAGACAACGGCAAACGCTACTCACTCGAAGCATCCATGGCAAAACTATTTGCTTCAGAAACTGCCATGTATGTAACCCATCAGGCAGTGCAAATTCACGGAGGCATGGGCTACAGCAAAGAACTGCCTGTTGAACGTTATTTCCGTGACGCGAAGATCACTGAAATCTACGAAGGCACCAGCGAAATTCAGCGCCTGGTGATCTCTCGCATTGAAATGGAAAAGTAAACGCCCGCAAAATGAAGGCTATTCTCTTTCATACCCACGGCGGCGCAGAAGTTCTGAGCTATTCAGATTTCCCCACCCCACAACCCAACAGCGGCGAAGTTCTTATTCGGCTTAAAGCCGCCGCCCTCAACCGCATGGACGTTCTAGTACGAAACGGATGGCAGGGGTTGAAACTCGAATACCCCCACATCCCCGGCGCAGACGGCGCAGGCGAGGTGGCAGAACTCGGTGAAGGCGCAACCGGCTTCACCGTTGGCGAACGGGTGGTTATCAACGCCAACCTCGGTTGTGGGCAATGCGAAGCCTGCCAAAACGGCAGGGATAACCTTTGCCAAAGCTGGCATCTCCTTGGTGAAACCGTCCGCGGTACCTACTGCGAATATATAAGCCTTCCCGCAAAACAACTATACAAAATGCCAGATGACTTTGGCTTTCATGAAGCCGCAGCCGCCGCACTGGTATACCAGACCGCCTGGCACTCCATGAAAATTCGCGGCGGGGTAAAAGCCGGAGAAACAGTGGCAATCGTCGGCGCGGGAGGAGGCGTAAATTCCGCATCCATTCAAATTGGAAAATACCTCGGCGCAAAGGTCATTGTCATCGGCTCGAATGCCGAAAAACTTCAACAAGCTGAAGCCATCGGCGCAGACGTACTGATCGACCGCTCCAAAGAAGCCGACTGGGCGAAAGCGGTTTACCTTGCCACAAACAAACGCGGCGCGGATGTCGCTGTAGACAATGTCGGCACCACCTTCCCGCTCAGCCTGCGCGCGCTCGCAAAAGGTGGAAGGCTGCTCACCGTTGGCAATAGCGGCGCCCCAAAATTCGAGATCGATAACCGCTACATTTTTGCCAAACACATCTCCATCATCGGTTCTACCATGAGCACCCTTTCAGATTTCAGGGAAGTGATGGATTTGGTATTTACAGGTAAACTAAAACCCATACTTGACAAGTCATTCCCTTTGCACGAAGCCCCCGCCGCACAAGAGCGCCTGTGGCAGGGAAAAAATTTCGGAAAGATCACTTTACACATTCCCTAATGAAATTTCTAAAACGCCTTGCACCTTTTGAAACTGCACTGATCGCAGTGATGTTAATTCTTCACGTCCGCGCCGCCTTGGCAGACCCCTACGCCTTCCCCAACCATTGGTTCGTTCGAGACGACGCATACTATTACTTCAAAGTCGCCCAAAATATTGCCGCAGGGTACGGCAGCACATTCGATGGCATCAACATCAGCAACGGGTATCACCCGTTGTGGATGTTGATCTGCATCCCCATTTTTGCGCTTGCAAAATACGATCTTATTCTGCCCCTGCGAATTCTCCTGGTGGTCATTGCTGTCATTCAAACCGCAACGTCCATCATGTTTTACCGGCTGGTCAAAACCCAGATCTCACATGCTGTAGCGATCCTCACTGCGGTCTTCTGGTCGTTCAACGAATACATCCACGCCAACTACTACAAAATGGGGCTTGAAACCCCCATCGCTGCATTCTCCATCGTACTCCTGGTGTATCTGCTTTCACAATTTGAAAAAGAATGGCGATCTGCACAAATACCCCGCACCCGCATTGCACTCTTGGGGCTCGCCGCTGCGCTTGCCATGTTCAGCCGGTTAGACCTTATCTTCCTGGCTGTCATCATTGGCATCTGGGTCATCTTTCGCGGAACTCCCATTCGATACTTTGCATTATTCGATCTGGCAATTCTTTTTCTTGCAACGACCAGCGCCGTGATCTTGCGCATCGGCTTCGAAGCATACAACACCGTCTACGCGCCAGCCACGGTACAGGCTGTCCTCATTTCCATCCTCACGACCATTCCCGCTTTGTATTTCTTTGGCGCATACCAACACCCGCGCACCACGCCCGTTTGGAAAACAATACGCCAAATATTTTTTGCCGTTACAACCGGTATAACAGCCGCAGCGGGAATTCAAATTTTTATATTAGAACTTGGATCAAGCAGCGGATTCCCCCGCAGCGCACTTGCACTCAACTTTGCCTTCTCCCTGATTCTTATCACCGCCTCCCGCTTAATCACAGCCTGGGTTGCACACCCAAACCCCATCAAGGCTGAAAGCCCGCTTGCTCAATTCAAATCTCATTGGAAAAATTGGCTGAGCGAGGGAATCGTCTACTACGGCATTCTCGGCGGATTGCTGCTCGCCTACATGCTCTTCAACCACTTCACCTTCGGCACCTCCAGCCCGGTCAGTGGACAAGTCAAACGGTGGTGGGGCAGCATGGGCAGCACCATCTACGACCATCCGGCAGGCAACTGGGCATCCTATTTTGGGTTGAGCGACGAAGCCTCCTTTGAAACTACCCGCCCTTTTACAGATGTGATCTGGTACGCCTCCGAATGGATCCGCCCTTATATGCCCGGCGGCGACCTGGTCGATGAACGCTTCTTCCTCGTATTTTCGGTTGCACTCCTGATCGTCCTGACGATCATCTTTTCCAACAAACACCGCAGCCGACAGGCATTCACAAACCTTGCACTGGTTCCACTCATGGCAGGCGGTGTCATTCAGATTCTCTCCTATTCAGCCACGGCATACGGCGGCGCGAAAGAATGGTATTGGGTAACCCAAACCGTCAGCCTCACCCTGCTTTCCGCCTTGTTGCTAGACCTTGTTCTGCGCCCACTCCGGCGGACTCAATACATCAACGCAATTCTCATCCTCAGCGCTCTATTTATTGGGGTTCGAGCAAGCGCCAGAACGTGGCACGTCTTCACGTATTCCATGCCGCATGGCTACTTTTCACCAGACCGCCCACTTATGGAAGTCGTTGCCTTTATTGAAGAAAACACAGAAGAAGGCGCCATTATCGGCATGACGGGCGGCGGCAATGTAGGCTACTTTATTCATAACCGCACCATCGTAAACATGGACGGTTTGATCAACAGCTACGAATACTTCCACGCCTTGCAAAATGGAGAAGCCCCCGCCTACCTAAGCGAACACGGCATGACGGTAGTATTCGCCAACCCGCGCTTAATGATACCGCCCCCATACTATGCCCAGTTCGACCCCTACCTTCAACGATACAACACCTTTGGCGGCAAAGACCTGCTCTATCTGTGGGATAGACCAAAATACTAGTCAATGAAACGTCCATTTTCAGTAACCCTGACCATGACATTGGTGTTATTGCTTGCGGTTTGGAATGCCATACGCACGATTACTTCCATTCAATGGCGCAATACCCTGAATGAATACACACCAATCTCTTCATTTGTTTTCAGCACAACATTTGGAGTAATATGGTTAATCACGAGTGTAGTTCTATTGTTTGGGATATGGCAAAAAAAGCCATGGAACGCCAAATTGCTTATTGGGGCTGCCGCAGCCTATACCGTTTGGGTTTGGGGCGGACGGCTCACCTGGCAAACACCGGCTCAAGATACAGGCTTCACGATCATTATCAACGCCGCCTGCCTGATCCTGACCTACTTCACATCGAAATCACTGACGAGAGAGGCATATGAACGAGACACCAAAAATCCAGAAGTTGAATGAACTGAAAGCACAATCACGCCTTGGCGGTGGACAAGAACGCATCGAAGCGCAACATAAAAAGGGGCGACTGACCGCCCGCGAACGCCTGGACCTCTTATTGGACCGCGGCTCATTCCGTGAAATGGATCCATTCGTTGTTCACCGCACCACCGACTTCGGCTTAAGCGAACAAAAGATCATGAGTGATTCAGTTGTTACCGGCTGGGGCACCATTGACGGACGCCTGATCTATGTCTACTCACAAGACTTCACAGTCTTTGGCGGCAGCCTCGGCGAGGTTCACGCTGAAAAGATCTGCAAGGTCATGGATATGGCTCTCAAGAACGGCGCACCCATTATCGGTTTGAACGACTCGGGTGGCGCGCGTATTCAAGAAGGTGTTGTCGCGCTCGGCGGCTATGCAGATATCTTCCTGCGCAACACCATGTCTTCCGGCGTCATCCCGCAAATCTCCGCCATCATGGGTCCCTGTGCGGGGGGTGCGGTCTACTCTCCTGCCCTCACTGATTTCATTTTCATGACGCGCAATACCTCATACATGTTCGTTACCGGTCCAGATGTAGTTAAAACCGTAACACATGAAGAAGTAACCCAGGAAGAACTGGGCGGGGCAGCGGTTCACTCTGAAAAATCCGGCGTGTGCCATGTAGCCGCCGATAGCGAAGCCGACACACTCTACCTCATCCGCAAATTGATGAGCTACCTTCCGCAAAACAACATGGAAGATGCCCCTCCTGCGGCAACGACGGATGATTCGCTCCGCATGGAAGAGGCGCTCAACTCCCTCGTGCCGGATGACGCAAACAAACCATACGACATCAAGGAAGTCATCCGCCTGATCGTGGATGACGGTAATTTCTTTGAGATTCACGAGAACTATGCTGCCAATATTGTGGTCGGCTTCGCCCGCCTCGGCGGACAGTCTGTGGGCATTGTCGCCAACCAACCCGCCGTCCTCGCGGGAGTTTTGGATATTGACGCCAGTGAAAAAGGCGCGCGCTTCGTCCGCTTCTGCGATGCCTTCAACATCCCCATCATCACTTTTGAAGATGTCCCCGGCTTCCTGCCTGGCACCAATCAGGAACACCACGGCATTATTCGCTCCGGCGCAAAACTACTATATGCCTACTGCGAAGCCACAGTACCCAAACTGACCGTCATCACCCGCAAAGCATACGGTGGCGCATACTGCGTGATGTCATCCAAGCACATCCGCAGCGACTTGAACCTCGCCTGGCCCACAGCCGAAATCGCAGTGATGGGATCTGACGGCGCGGTCAATATCATTTTCCGCAAAGAACTTGAAAAGGCAGAAGACCCCATCAAACGCAAGGCTGAATTGGTTGCCGAATATAAGGAAAAATTTGCCAACCCTTATGTGGCGGCTTCACGCGGCTACATAGACGATGTGATCGAACCCAAAGAAACCCGTCCGCGTCTCATCAATGCCCTTGCCATGCTCAGCAACAAGCGTGATGCCAACCCCGCCAAGAAACACGGCAATATTCCGCTGTAACAGAGGCGAGGAGATTCTATGTTCAAAAAAGTTCTAGTTGCAAACCGAGGCGAAATCGCCGTCCGCATCATTCGCGCCTGCCGTGAATTGGGGCTTGAAACCGTGGCTGTTTTCTCAGAAGCCGACCGCAACGCCCTGCATGTCCGTTATGCCGATGAAGCCTACCTGCTGGGTCCAGCCCCGTCACGCGAATCGTACCTGCGTTCAGACAAGATACTTGAAGTGATGAAAAAATCCGGCGCCGATGCCATTCACCCCGGCTACGGCTTCCTCGCCGAGCGAGAAGATTTCGCCGCCCAATGCGCCGAACGTGGCATCACATTCATTGGACCCAAACCTTCAGCCATTGCCGCCATGGGTGACAAAGCTGAAGCACGCGCCACGGTCATTAAAGCAGGTGTGCCTGTTGTGCCCGGCACGGAAGATGTCGGCAATATGACCAACGACGACCTCCTGCGCATTGCCCCAACCATTGGCTTCCCGCTTCTTATCAAAGCGACGGCGGGTGGCGGCGGCAAAGGCATGAGAGAAGTCCGAAGCCTGGAAGAAATGCCAGCCCTTCTTGAGTCTGCGAGGCGCGAGGCAGAATCAGCGTTCGGTGATGGCAACGTCTATCTCGAAAAATTGATCGAAGGCGCACGCCATATCGAATTCCAGATCATGGCAGATGAACACGGGAACGTCATCCACCTTGGTGAGCGCGAATGCTCCATTCAACGCCGCCACCAAAAACTGGTGGAAGAATCCCCCTCCCCCTTTCTCGATGAAGACCTGCGCAAAAAAATGGGCGATGTTGCCGTTAAAGCCGCTCAGTCAGTCGATTACGTCAATGCAGGCACAATCGAATTTTTGGTGGACAAGGACAAGAATTTCTACTTCCTTGAAATGAATACCCGCCTGCAAGTGGAGCACCCCATTACAGAATTGGTCACCGGCGTTGATATTGTCGCCGAACAGTTGCGCATCGCCCGTGGACGCCAGCTAAGCTACACGCAAGACCAGATCGGTTTTAACGGACACGCCATTGAGTGCCGTATCAATGCAGAAGACCCTTTCAATAATTTCATTCCCTCCACCGGCAGGATCACACACAGCATCATTCCCACGGGTCCCGGCATCCGCGTGGATACAGGCGTATACCCTGGTTTTGAGATCACTCCCTACTACGACCCCATGATCGCCAAACTCATTGTGTGGGGTGAAACCCGAGCTCAAGCCATTCTGCGTATGCGCCGCGCATTGGAAGAATACCGCATTGTTGGCGTACGAACCAACATCCCCTTCCACCAAACGTTGATGGATTCACACCGCTTCATGGGCGGGCAGTTCGACACCCGCTTCGTAGAAGAACGCTTCTCCATGGAAGCTGCCTCCGAAATGGATGAAGCCCAGGCAGAAATTGCCGCCATCCTTGCCACGCTTGTAGCGCACAAAGAAATTGAACACTCAGCCCAAATCGTTCGCGGCAACGAACGCGACACCAGCAACTGGAAGTGGGTCGGACGCTGGGAACGTATGCACCGATAATCAAGCGAGGTCTTTGAATGAAATATGTAGCCACTATTAACGATAAACAATTTGAGATCGAAGTCGTGGATGACCGCCACATCCGCGTGGGCGACCGCCTGCTCGAAATTGATTTTCAATGCGTCAGCGGTCAGCCTGTTTTCTCGCTGATCGTGGATGGACAATCCCACGAGTCCTACGTCTATCATACGGAAGATGAATGGCAGGTGCTCCTGCGCGGGCATCAGTTCCAGGTTCAAGTGGAAGATGAACGTGAAAAACGTCTAAAAGCTGCTGCGGGTGGCGGTATTACAGAAGGCGGCGAGTTCCACCTTAAAGCCCCCATGCCGGGTCTGGTCGTTGCCATTCCCATTGAAGAGGGGCAGGAGATCAAAAAAGGTCAGGTACTCATCATCCTTGAATCAATGAAGATGCAAAACGAACTGAAATCGCCGCGCGACGGCATCGTTAGCAGCATCAAGGTCAAGCCGGGTGAGAGTGTTGAGCAAAAACAGATCATCTTAAACCTTCACTAGCCATGAACGGACACGAAACCGAAGTCAAGTTCTTTGTCAAAGATTTAGGTCGGGTCGAAATGCGCCTTCACGAGTTGAAGGCGCATTTGGTTCAGGCACGCATCCACGAAACCAACCTGCGTTTCGACAATGCCAATAATGACTTGCGCAAAGAAATGAAAGTGCTGCGCTTGCGACAGGATGCAGAAGCCATATTCACTTTCAAGGGACCAAACGAAGCACGCAGCGATGGCATTCTAAGCCGCAAAGAGATCGAGTTTACGGTCGGCAGTTTCGATGCCGCAAAGGAATTTCTAGAAGCATTGGGGTTTACAGTCATCGCCTTCTATGAAAAATACCGCACCACGTACGAACTGAACAATACTCACATCATGCTGGATGAATTACCCTACGGTAATTTTGTCGAAATCGAAGGTAAAGACCCCGATACACTGCGCAGCAATACAGCGGCGCTCGGCTTAAATTGGGATGCAACGGTCAAAATAGGGTATCTAACTCTGTTTGAGCGTATGGCGGAAAAATACAACCTCGATGCAGGTCAATTAAGTTTCAATGCGGTGAAGTTGGTTCAAATCAATGAAAATGACCTGGGCGTTATCCCAGCCGATCAATGATCCAGTAAAAAAATATTTCAAGTCATTAAAGTTAATTTCCCAAGCCAAGCTTTAGAGTAAGTAACTCAAGCTGCTACCCTTCCATAGATTTTCACCGTTTCGCGCCAAAAACCTTCACTATCGAAAAACGAGGGAAAGCAATTTTCTTTTCAAAGTGGTATATTTTTAAAGATAACCGACAGGCGGTATTCCAAAGTTTTTTATACACGGGAAGGAAGCAAAAGTGACAGCGATAAAAATTGAAAATCTCGGACGAATTTTTTCAACGACCACTGGAACGCTCCGCCGAACTCGCAAAGATATTACCGCGCTTGAAAACATCAATCTGGTTGTAGAACCCGGCGAACTCTTCGGATTGCTTGGACCAAACGGGGCAGGCAAAACAACCCTTACGCGAATTCTTTCGACTGTATTATTACCAAGTTCCGGTCGTGCTGAAGTCCTCGGCATGGATGTGGTGTGCGACACAAAAAAACTCCGCCCGCGCATTGGCATGGTCTTCGGCGGCGAGCGCGGATTGTATTGGCGGCTCTCCGGGCGCGATAACATCCAGTATTTTGCAGACCTGTATCTCGTTCCGCCCGAGGTTTCGCGCAAACGCATACCGGAATTGCTCGACCTGGTCGGACTGACCGAACGAGCCGATGAACGCGTCGAAGGCTACTCACGCGGCATGAAACAAAAACTACACATCGCGCGCGGACTGGTGAACGACCCCGATGTACTCTTTCTCGATGAACCCACCATCGGTCTCGACCCCATCGCAGCGCGGGAATTGAGGGCGGTCATCCTTGAAATGAATAACCGCGGCAAGACCATCTTCCTCACCTCCCATTACATGTACGAAGTAGACGAACTCTGCCAGCGCGTTGCCGTTGTGAACAAAGGACAGATCGCACTGATCGATACTCCCTCGGCATTCAAGACCATGGTCGCCGACCTGGAAGTGGTCGAGATCGAATGTCGTGAGGTCTCGCCAGAAACCCTTGCCCGTCTGCGCGCTCATCCTCGCGTGGCGTCGGTCACAATGGAAAACCGTGAAGGGGCGCAAGCGCTTCAGATCCAATCCCCGGGCGGCGTGGAATCCATCCCCGAATTTCTGCGCATCCTCGAAGGCTCACAAGTTCAGAAGGTCATCACCCGCCAACCCACCCTCGAAGATGCCTATGTAAAACTTCTCGGCAGGGAGGCGCTCAACTCATGATCAACCGCCTGCGAAGTTTACTGCGTGTCATCGCCGGTTCTTTTACCATGCAAGCAAAGGAACGCGCCACCAACCAGTTCTTTGTCGGCACCTTGTTGGTATTGCCCATCATCTTCACCTTGCTATCCGTTGGCACCTACCTTTACGGCGGCAAGGGGAACTTCGGTTTGTATGCCGTCATCGGCGCAGGTATGATGGGTGTCTGGAACGCAAATTTATGGACTTCCGGTCGCATTGTGGAAGGTGAGCGGCGCGGTGGGACCTTGTCCATGCTGATCGCCTCTCCCACACCGTTCCCGATCATCCTTGTGGGAAAAAGCCTCTCCAACGCCTTTGCTTCGTTGATCTCGCTTGTCGTCACATTTGCAACCGGCTTGATCGCCTTCCGCCTCGAATTGGACATTGCCAATCCAGCCGCCTTCATTGTCAGCCTCTTGTTAACTCTCGTTTCGATGACATGTTTCGGTCTTGTGCTCGGTTCCACCTTTGTCCTCACCCGCAACGCCGGTGATTTTATGGAAGCCGCCAATTACCCGATCTTCATACTCTCCGGCTTGATGTTCCCACTCACCATCCTACCGGCATGGCTGAGACCGCTCTCCTCGATTCTCGCACCAACCTGGGGCAATCTTGCGCTCGGAGCATCTGCCGGGCTGGTTGCCGATAATCCCTGGCTGATCGATTTATATCTGATCGGGCTTTCGCTGGTGTACCTGATAATCGCCCGAACGCTCTTCAAAAAAGTGGAGTATCTCGTCCGCAGAGACGGCTCGATGGAGGTGTTTTGATGAGTCAGTGGATTCAATTATTCCGATCCGGCGCAAGAACAGGCTGGTCGAACATTGCCGTGGAATTGACACCCGCCACCGTGTTGGGGTCGCGCATTCCCCGTACCATTTTACAGGCGGTATTTTTCATCCTGATCTCGTATGCTGCCGGGGGCAGTGAACTCGCCAAATTCGCGCTAATCGGCAACACCATGCACGCAGCCGTCTTTCACAGCGTCATTGAAATGTCCGTCGTCATCGAACTGGAAAAATGGCTTGGCACCATGCCCTATCTGATCGCATCCCCAGCAAACTGGTTCCCCGCCATGATGGGACGCTCCCTTGCAGGCTATGTCGAAGGGCTGATTCGTATCCTCCTTGTCTTGTTGATCCTTGTTCCCTTCTTCGGCGCCGACCTGACTGCCCTCGACCTGCTGCGCGCCGCCCCTATTTTTTTCGTCACCGTCGCTTCTGCATCTGCTCTTGGCTGGTTATCGGGCGCCATGAGTCTCCCCACCCGTTGGGGAATGCTCATCTGCAATACCATCGGCTATGTCATGATGCTCACCGGCGGCGTGAATTTCCCGGTCACCGCCCTGCCGCCGGTCATTCAATGGATTGGACGCCTCCTTCCAATGACCAACGGGCTGCTTGCCATCCGCGCTGTGATCGATGGAGCATCATATGCAGATACATCAGGGCTGATCTTCAACGAGATTTTCATCGGGCTGGTCTATGGCGCGTTGGCATGGCGGGTTTTCAGCCATCGCCTAAACGTTGCCCGGCAAACCGGAAATATCGAACAGTTCTAGTTTAATGGAACACTTCAGCTACTTTCGCCAATAGAAAATAACATGTTCCCAAAACGCCCCAATCCATTCCTTAAATTCTTCTTCAAAGCTCCTATCATTATGCACAAGATCGGTTTTGGTGGCTGGGAGAAACTCATCGGCGCGGAGTGGATGCTCATCGCCACTACAGGCAGAAAGTCTGGCAAGCGCCGCGAAGCCATGGTCGACGTGATGGATTACGACAAAACCACCGATACCTATTACATTGAAGCCGCTTACGGGATCCACGCTGATTGGTACAAGAACATTCAAGCCAATCCGGTTTTCGAGGCACAAGTAGGGAGAAGAAAATTCAAAGCCCGCGCACGAATTCTGGCAGAAAAAGATACCGGTGAAATGCTGGTTCAATTCTTCCGCAAGAAACCCGCCTACACCCGCTCGGTGATGGCAATGGTCGGCATGAAATTTAAAGGCGAAGACGAATTACGCGAGCTTGGAAAAAATCTCACCCTGTTGGCAGTTGAACCAGCACCTCACGATCATTTCGCCAGTCAACCGATTCAACCTTCACGTTGACCCCCAACAAAATCTGAATAACGGATTCAACCGCTGTCACCTCACCCGAAGTGACGAAGCGCACTGCACCGCCCTGCCCAGCCAACATCCCCTCCGCCTCAAGCAGACGTTTGACCTGTTTCGCCACTGCGGGGGCTGGGTCTATCACCCGCACCTTTTCTCCAACGATCTTTTGGATCATCGGTATCACGAACGGATAATGCGTACATCCCAACACAACTGTATCAATGTTCTTTTCAAGCATGGGATGAAGCGCACCATCCAAAATTTTTCGGGTTTCATCGCCTTCCAAATTCCCCATCTCGATCTGTTGGACAAGTCCATTGCAGGTATTTTGAAATAACTCCACACCATTTGCAAAACGCTCCACAACCGAAGCATATAACGCGCCCTGAAACGTGGCGGGCGTCGCCAGCACCCCAACCTTGCCGGTCTGCGTCTTTTCTGCTGCTGGTTTCACAGCCGGTTCCATCCCCACAAATTGCACGTCAGGAAAAGCCTCGCGCAAATATTTCAATGCCGCCGCCGAAGCCGTGTTACATGCCACAACAATGATCTTTGCATTCTGCGCCAGTAAAAAACGGGTGATCCCCTCCGAGAAATCCTGTATCTGCTTCATCGGGCGTGGACCATATGGCACATGTCCCTGATCTCCAAAGTAGAGGATATCTTCATTTGGCATCAACGCCTGAATTTCACGGAGAACAGAAAGTCCGCCTGCGCCAGAATCAAAAATACCGATCGGTCGAGTATTCATCAGGCTTCTCTCTTGCGAACGTACAACAATTTTTCAACCTGTGCGATCACCCGCCCGTCATCGTCTACGACATCCACAGTGAAAACCGGCTCGATCTTCCCTTTTGCATCGGCGTCGCGGCGTATCTCATCCACTCGTTCCGGCGGAATATGAAAATGGGCTTTTACCCTGCCGCGTCCCGGCTTTTTGAATTGAATACTGGCAGCTTTATCCCACACAATGTAGTCCCTGCCGAGCAAACGCATTAAGATCAGCATAAACCATGGGTCATACATGGCGTACAATGAGCCGCCAAAATGCACACCGACCAAATTTTGGTTAAAGCGGGTCAATTTCATCTCGACATTGACTGTCCGTTCATCCATCATTTTGGAACGGATGCCTGCGCCAATCATTGGCGGGTAAAGATTTATTAATTTCTCCATCCATCGTTGACGAAGGTTCATCTTGACTGATTATTTCTTGGAGGCATCCACAAAAGATTTAAACAGGCGGCGCATGACAGGCTGATCTGTCAGCCATTCAGGATGCCATTGAACGCCCATGGCGTAAGGGTGGTCGGGCAATTCCACGGCTTCGATCATACCGTCTGGAGCATGACCAACCACCTTTAAGGAAGAGGCGATTTCCTTCAATCCCTGATGGTGCAGGCTGTTCACATTCAAAAATGTTTCGCCAAAAATCTCTGCCAGGCGAGAATCTTCATCTATGTTTACCGGATGGGCAAGGATCTTAAAATTATGCTGGCTGTGTTCAAGGGATGTGGTGAACTGATCAGGGATATGTGTATAAAGCGTGCCGCCCAATGCCACATTCATAACCTGCACACCGCGACAGATCGCAAGAAACGGTTTGCCATCATCCACAGACTGTTTAAGCAGGGAAAGTTCGGTGACATCTCGAAGATCATCCACCTCTGAAATTTTCGGATGATCTTCGCCGTTGAAATATTTGATGGATACATCCCCACCGCCGGAGAATAACACGCCATCCAGGCGGGAGTAAAGATCAAGGCGGGTTGCATCATCCAATGTGGCAGGGATCAAGACCGGGATCCCGCCGCCCTGTGCCACTGCATGAATGTATGTGTGCTGCACAGCAGTAATATCGAGCCCGTGGTTATTTTTTGTGTTGTATGTAGTTATACCGATCAATGGGTTGCCCATTCATACCTCCAGAAAATGATAGATTTTAAGGATACCACAAGCAACTTAAACAAAAAAAATCCCCGATGCTGCCATCGGGGATTTATGAGGGAAATTAGGAAAATCTTTCCTTGATGCGGGCGCTCTTGCCGGTGCGGCTGCGCATGTAATACAACTGGGCGCGGCGAACCTTGCCATGGCGTTCCACCACGATCTTATCGATACGCGGTGAGCGGAGCAGGAAGGTGCGTTCTACGCCGATGCCATTGGACGCCATGCGGCGAACAGTAACTGACGCGTTATTGCCGCTGTTTCGCAGGCGAATTACCAAGCCCTTGAATTCCTGAATACGTTCGCGGTCACCTTCTTTGATCTTCACATGAACGCTTACAGTATCGCCAGCAGCAAGCTGGGGGATGTTTTCGTTATCTTGTGCCTCTACGGCTTTGATCAGGTCTGCCATTTCCGTCTTCCTTACTTTTTGATTAGGTTTCCAATACACGCGAGGGCGGATTATAGCACGGATATTCTTATTTCACAAGAAAAAACTAGGAATATTTCCGAATTGCCAAAACAGCGTTGTGCCCGCCAAACCCAAAAGCATTACTGACCACCAGTGAAACATCGGCTTCACGAGCCTTGTTCGGAATGTAATCGAGGTCGCACTCGGGGTCTGGGGTCTCGTAATGGATGGTCGGCGGGAGGATACCGTCGCGGATGGCATTGACAGCGAAAAGCACTTCCAAGGCACCCGTTGCGCCCATCATATGGCCTGTCATCGATTTGGTTGAAGAAACGGGGATTTTATAAGCAAGGTCGCCAAAAGCAGCCTTGATCGCGCGGGTTTCAGCCTGATCATTTAGTGACGTGCCGGTACCATGCGCATTGATATAACCAACTTCATCCACATTTGCTTTGGCAGATTCAAGCGCCATACGAATTGCCGCCGCTCCGCCTGCGCCATGCTCGTGTGGAGCCGTCACATGGAAAGCATCTGCTGTGGCGCCATACCCGGCGAGTTCAGCCAAAATGTTGGCGCCGCGTTTCTTTGCATCAGATTCACGTTCGAGGACAATAACCGCTGCACCTTCCCCCATCACCAACCCATCGCGATTCTTATCAAAAGGCTGTGGAGTCATGGAATAGTCATCATTTTGGCGAGACATGGCGCCAACACGATCAAATGCGGCAACTCCGGTAACGGTGATCGTTGCTTCAGCAGCCCCGGTTACAGCGGCGTCGATCATTCCAGTGCGAAGCATCATCAGCGCAGTGCCAATTCCATCTGCGCCAGAAGCACAAGCAGATGCCACTGAAAAGCACGGACCTTGAATTCCAAATTCAATGGCTGCCATCCCTGCGCCGCCGTTCGGCATTAACATGGGGATAAGAAACGGGCTCACTTTGCGCGGACCTTCGCGCTGATTTGTCAGGATCGCCTCCTGCAAAGAGTGAAGCCCGCCAATGGCAGAGGAAATAATTACGCCAATACGACCGGTGTTGGCTTCTGTAATCTGCAAGCCGGAACTTTCCAAAGCCTCTTTTGTCGCTGCGGTTGCAAATTGTTCAAAGCGGTCTTTTCGGCGGGCGTCACGCGCATCCATAAAGTTTTCCGGTTTAAAGTTCTTTACCTCCGCAGCAATATGAACATTCAAATTTGCCGCATGTGAATCAAAAAGAGAGATCGGGGCAACGCCAGATCGTCCCGCAGTTGCATTTTCCCAAGTTTCAAAAGTGTTCAAACCAAGTGGGTTTACCGTACCTATACCCGTAATTACAATTCGTTCCATTCGACCTCCAAAATAAAGTAGATATAACTATATAAAGAACACAAAATGGATGAAAACGTGACGCGCCTCTTTCCCCGCTCAAACCTGCCGCTACAGCCCAAACCTTATACTACGCTGAAAATATATTCAAATCCTGCCAGCCATATGCAACTTCCAACAATGAGGCATCACCGATCTCTATTGGCTTTTCAGTGACGTATCTTCCACCCAGGCATTCATAAAAACCACGAGCAGGGTTATCTTTTAACACCCACACCAACATAGACCTGCAACCCAATTCACGCAAACCTCTAACCGCCCCCTCCACCAAAAGCCGACCAATACCTTGTTTATGAGCCATGCGCAAAATGTAAATGGCAAACAGTTCTCCATCAAAACCCAAATCAACTTCGCGTGCCAAACCAAAATTGGAGAACCCAACAATCTGTCCATCCATTTCAGCTACAAACGCTCGGTGATAAACATTGCCTTCATCCGCAAGCATGGATACCCACTGATCCGTCCGGCGTTGGAGGGACAAGTTTTTTAGAAAATCATCTGGGACGATACCACGGTATGTCTCACGCCAAGCCTCTACATGAACAACAGCAATGGCAGCCGCATCTTCAGTCCCTGCCTTACGGACGGCGATCATTAGCAGTTTCGAAAGGCAGCTTTCGCCCGCCACTCCCTTTGCAAAATTCCGTAGTGATATTCACTGGTGTATTCACCGTTCACTGGAAAGCTCTCAACAAAATGAGCTTCACGCCGAAAGCCAAGTTTTTCCAGGGTTTTCCATGAACCTGTATTTTCCACATCGCAATCTGCCGTAACACGGTGCATATCCACATCTTCGAACAGATAATCCAACAATGCGGTCAAGGCTTCTGTGGCATACCCTTTCTGCCAGTGAGCCGACGCAAAGGAATAACCGATCACCGTTTGGCGGGCATCGTTATTCTTTACACGAAAGGCAACATCTCCGATCAACCCGCCTGTTTCTTTAAGTTCAACTGCCAATTGCAGCCAACGCCCCTGCCTCGGCGCATGAATGTCCTTCATCTCCTCTATGACGAGAAGCGCTTTTTCGCGTGGGTATGGAAAATCCCAACCTTGATATTCTGCTACAGCAGGATCGTTGCGATATGCCCAAAACGGCTCAAGGTCGTTATCAACAAAATTGCGGAGGAGTAATCGTTGGGTATGAAGAAACAAGGCTATTCACCCGGCTTTGGGATGTAATCTCCCTCAACCCATTCCTGACCGTCTGGCCCTACTTCTTTCTTCCACACAGGGACGATCTCTTTGAGGCGGTCGATTCCATATCGCGCTGCCTCGAATACACCCGTGTCACGATGGGCGGCGGTGCAAGCGATAAGAACCGTTGGGGTTTTAGGGTACAGTTTGCCAATTCGTTGAATAATGGCAATGCCTTCCACCACATGCCACTTTTCACGGATCTCATCCGCAACCTGTTTCATTTTGGCTTCTGCCATGGGAACATAGGATTCGTATTCAAGAAATTCAGTTTCGTGCGCATCGCCACGCGAGGTGACGCCGCGCACCATGCCCGTGAAGATCGCTGCGGCTCCGGTGGAAGTTAACGTGATCCTGGCAAGCAGGTCATTCAAGTCTATTTCGTCTTCGGTGATCGAGTAGATGGTTGGGAAAGTATCAGTCATGGGGGCTCGTAAATTTATCCGCCAGAAACGGGCGGGAATAAGGCGATTTCAGCATTGAGGGGAATAACGGCTTCATCGAACGCATATTCGCGGTCAATGGTGATAAGTACAGATTTCATGGATTCTTTTAAGTTGGGGTACTCGACGGCTATTTTTTCTTTCAATTGAAGAATGGTCATATCAGTAGGTATATCCAACTCAAGGGATTTCATCCCTGCACGGTCACGAATGGTGGCAAAAAACAATAATTTAATACGATTCATTTTATATCCAAATATCATTAGGGGCGGTCAACTCTGAATCTGTTACGTTGCCTGTATTTACCACGCCTGCCGGTTCCACCAAGAGGATGTGGCATTCTTCCTTTGCCACGGGTTTGTGCTCCACGCCTTTGGGTACAACAAACATTTCACCCTCATCCAAAGTGACACTGCCGTCGCGGAATTGAATATCAAGCTGACCCTTCACAACGATGAAAACTTCGTCAGTTTCAGGGTGGTCATGCCAGACAAATTCTCCCTGAACTTTGGCGATCTTGAAGTGGTAGTCATTGAGCTGCGCAATGATCTTGGGCGACCAATGCCCGGTAAATTTTGAAAATTTTTCTTGAAAGTTAATAGAGGAGTATTTCATTTTCATCACCTGAAATTATTCATTCACTATGTCGCCGCTCATCCCGCCGTGTTTTTCGATAAGGCGGATGTTCTGAATTCGCATGGTTTTTTCGGCGGCTTTTGCCATGTCGTAGACAGTGAGTGCGGCGACGGATACGGCAGTGAGCGCCTCCATTTCGACGCCGGTTTTGCCGGTCACTTTGGCGGTGGCGGTGATAACCACCCCCGGAAGCGTATCATCCAATTCGAGGTCGACATCCACCTTGGAGAGAGGAAGAGGATGACATAACGGGATCAGGTCTGAGGTCCGTTTTGAGGCGGTGATGCCTGCAATTTGCGCCACGGTTAGCACATCGCCTTTTTTTATTTGACCAGCGCGGATCAGTTCCAATGTCTCTTTTTTCATATGAATTTCGCCGCGTGCGATGGCTGTGCGGGTTGAATCGGGTTTCTCACTTACATCCACCATTTTGGCGTGACCGTGCTCGTCGAGGTGTGTTAGTTTGGACATGGTGTAGATTATAACCTCCTCTTTTCATACCAAGTTTGCTTCATGTTGGCGCTCGAAATGGTGAAGGGATGCGATATAATTCGCGGGCTTATGGATGGACTTCTCGGTAATCAACTCGGCGCGTACAAGGTTCAGATCCCTGTTTACGAGGGACCGCTGGGCTTGTTGTTGAATTTGATCGAACGCGCCGAACTGGATATTACAACAGTATCGCTCGCTTCGGTAACAGACCAATACCTCGCCTATTTGCAAGGCGTGGAAGAACAAAAGCCGGATGAGATCTCATCATTTTTGGTGATCGCTACAAAGCTGGTGCAGATCAAATCTGAGGCGCTTTTGCCGCGCCCGCCCGAACGTGAGCCTGGTGAAGAAGACCCGGGTGAGGCGCTTGTTGAGCAATTAAAGTTATACAAACGCTACAAGGAAATTGCAGAGTGGATGGAAGAGCGGCAAACCAGCAACCTGCGAACTTTTCTGCGTGTTGCGCCGCCACCCAAGGTGGAGCCAAAACTGGATCTTTCAAACCTGACCTTGGAAAAACTGCTATCTGCCGCCGAATCTGCTTTTGCCAAGGGGAAAGAGAAAAAGCCGCTGACTACGGTGATCTCTGCGCCTAAAGTGACCATCCGCGAAAAGATCGACTTTATCACGAAGACCATGAGAAATATTCAGCGCATGACCTTTAGCGGGCTTATCACCGATAAAGCCACCCGCGTGGAGATCGTGGTGACCTTCCTTGCATTGTTGGAGCTGGTAAAACGCTATCATGTAACTGCCAGGCAGGATGTGTTGTTCGGTGATATTGAGTTTGAGCGAAGCGACAATTGGCAATATGACGAAGAGATCGATATTGAGTTTGAGTAGGTATTCTTAAAGCCGGACAAATTGTCTGGCTTTATTATTTTTGGGTTGACCGCATCTATCTTTCAACCGTTTTTCCCCTGTGCTAAAATCCTACGGTCAAGGGAGCGTCCATGCCAAATATTCGACGTCTTGTACCAAATTTTATTATCGAAAAATATAAAGCCAACGAACCACGCGGGTCTTTCCAAGGCGCAGCCATTTTTGTAGACCTTTCGGGGTTTTCTAAAATGACCGATGCCCTTTCGGCGCATGGTCAAAATGGCGCTGAGGCGTTGGCAAATCTTATGCGCGTGATCTTTGAACCGCTGGTAACAGCCGTGTACGAACAGGGCGGCTTTGTCATTGGCTACGCTGGTGATGCCTTCAACGCCATCTTTCCGGAAGACCCGCTCAACCCTAAACTTGAAACAAAACGCTGCCTTGCTGCACTGGTTGCCATGCAGAAACATATGCTTAAGAATCCTGTGGTGGAAACGCCCTATGGCAGTTTTCCAATTGCCATCAAATCTGGTATGGGGTTTGGAGAAACCCGCTGGCAGATGTTCAAATCTGAAACCGGTATGCACCTTTCGTACTGGTTACGCGGCGACAGCCTTAACCGTGCGGTTCACGCCGAGGAAAAAGCCCGCCCGGGGGAGATCATCATTGATCCGGTGGCTCATGAGCGGATAGCGGAGATGGTCGAGGTCACAACCATGTCGGAAGGGGTCCGCATTGTAAATATCCTCTCGTCGTTACCTGCTCCCGCCTCAATTACAGAACCTGAGCCTGAAGCAGCGCCAATGAATATTTTCTTCCCTGAGGCTTTATCGAGCCAAAAGATCGTTGGCGAGTTTCGCCATGTGATCAATCTTTTTATCGACATCCCATTGAATATTTCAGATGAGGCATTGGTCGCACCGTTCATGCAGACGGTCTACGAATTACAGGAGATTTACGGCGGTTTCTTTTTACGTCCTGATCTCGGTGATAAAGGTTTCAATCTATTGATGTTCTGGGGGGCGCCTGTTGCCCGCGAACATGACGTGGAACGTGCGCTGTCTTTTGTCATGGAGCTTGCCTCACGAACAGAGCTATCCCTGCGGGCGGGCATTACCTATCGAATTGCCTACGCCGGATTCATGGGCGCTTCATTACGAGAAGACTACACTGCTTATGGCTGGGGGGTAAACCTCGCCGCCCGCCTCATGGAACATGCCGGCGAGAGTGAATTCTGGCTGGATGAAGAGACAGCCCGCCGTGCTGAAAAAACTTTTAATGTAAAACTACTTGGCGATTATTCATTCAAGGGGTTTGCGAAAAAGCAGCGCACGTATAGGTTGATGAGCAGGAAATCTGAAGTGCAATTGATGTTCGACGGCACAATGATAGGCAGGCAAAGTGAAATTGACGCACTGACAACATTTAGTGAACCGGTCCGCGTTGGCAAATATGCAGGGATACTTATCGTAAGCGGAGAAGCCGGCATGGGGAAAAGCCGTCTTCTCCATGAATTTCAGGCGTCCGACTATTTCAATGATCTTCAAACCCAGTGGATCACCTGTCAGACAGAGGAAATCAAACGCGAAGCATTCCATCCCTTCAAATCTTGGCTGCGAAAACGGTTTAAGCTGGCAGATGATGCCAACAATGAAGTGAATTGGGCGGCTTTTTCCAGTGAAATTGAAACGCTTGCCACCGCCACCCCAAAACCGGAACTTTCTTCAGAATTACGGCGTACAACATCCATACTGGCGGCTTTGGTTAACATCACCCAACCCAATTCATTGTACGAAACCCTGGATGCAAAAAGCCGTTACGAGAATACCATTACCGCCCTCAGCGTACTCTTTCGCGCCGAAAGCCTCAAAAACCCCCTGTACTTATTTATAGAGGATATTCACTGGCTGGACGATGAAACAAGGGAATTTTTAACCTACTTTAACAGAATCCTACAAGCGGATGAAGCAAGCAGTTACCCAATTGCCATCCTTGCCACAAAACGAAGCGAAGAAAAGGTTGAAATACCGGCAGATTGGCATCCACAAGAAATATCCCTCGGTAAACTCACTCCCGCTCACCTCTTTGCCATTGCTGAAGACATCCTCGGCAAGCCAATTACTACAGATTTGAACAAGTCACTAGACAAACGAGCCGAGGGGAACCCGTTCTTTGCAGAGCAGATATTACGTTACCTTTTGGAAAACGAATTACTCCGCCTAACCGCAGAGGGATACTACGAAGCCGACGAAAAAGCAGACACTCTCATCCCAGTGGATGTTCACACTGTGATGATCGCCCGCCTAGACCGGCTGACTCGGGAAATCCGCGAGACCATTCAAGCCGCCTCCATTCTTGGGCGCGAGTTTGTAGTGGACGTGCTATCACATATGCTAAAAGATCAAATGGAGAAACTGCCCAGATACGTCCACGAGGCAGAGAATGCAGATATCTGGGTATCTATCGAAGAAATCAATTACATTTTTCGGCACGCCATGCTGAGAGATGCTGCCTATTCGATGCAGTTGAAAACCCAAAGGCGCAAACTTCATGTGCTGGCGTTCGAATCCATGCTTGAAGTTTACAAAGGTGACCTTGAGCCGTATCACAGCGATCTGGCATATCATGCTGAAAAAGGCAGCCTTCAAGCGGAAGCTCTTCATTACCTGATGCTTTCAGGCGGTCATGCCATGAGTAATTTTCAAAACCGGCTGGCTATTGAATACTTCAGCCGCGCCCTGGCAGTCTTGCCCAAAGATACTCCACACAAAGAATTTGACCTCCTGCTCAAGCGGTCGGAATGTCTTTACAATATCGGCGAATCTGCTTCCCAATTAAGCGACCTCAATCGTCTTGAGGAACTTGCAAAGGTCATCGGAGACGATAGCCGCCTTGCCAAGGCATATGTACGACGGGCTTTGTACACTTCCATCATTGGGGATTTTGGGTCCACCACCCAATACGCCACACAGGCAAGAGACCTTGCACAAGCCGCCAACGATACCGAAACCCTGCTTGCAGTCTACATCGTCCTGCCTGATGCGCTCATCCACGCAGGTGAAGCTGAAAAGGCAAAGCAAGCGGCGCTGGATGGCATTAAACTTGCGCAAAAGACCGGAAATCGCACCAAAGAAGCAAGCGGGCTCAGCGCCCTAAGCCTTGCCGTGCTTGAAGTGGAAGGTCATGTCGCGGCGCAAAAATACCAAAGACAGGCTCTTGAAATTGCACAAGAGGTAAAAGACCTCTTCCTTGAAGCCAAACTTTGGAATAACCTGGCTCTTTCGATAGCTTCAGAAGGAGATTACCACGCCGCACAAAGTCATTTTCAAAAGGCGTTGCGAATTTTCCAGGAACAAGGCAACCAGGGCGGAAAAAGCCTCGCCTACGCAAATCTCGGCTGGCTGTCATCTATTTTAGGCGAGTACGAAAATGCGAGAGGGTATTACGAACGCGCACTTAACCTAGCACGGGAACAAGGCTCCATAATCGAAGAACTGTATACACACATCAACCTCAGCGCCTCTGCCAGTGGACAAGGGAACAGCGGCGAAGCTCTTGCCCATGCCCAAAAAGCCCTTACCCTCTCTACTCAGGCAAAAGATCGCACATCTGAGGCATGGGCATATTTCTATCTGGCATATGCAGAATTACTAACAGGCAACCCAAGCGCCGCCGTCACTGCATTTCAGAAAAGTCTTGAAATCCGCACAGAAGCCAATAGCCTTGCGCTCATCATCGAATCACGTGCAGGGTTGGTCAATGCCTATCTGGCATCCAACGATCAGGCTGCGGCGGGGAAAGAGGCGCAGCATCTCATTGAGCACATGGGAAAAGATCCCGCATTCGAAGGCACCGAAGAACCCTTGCGAATCTATCTTTCGCTTTTCAATTATCTTGAAAAAACAAAAGACCCGCGTACCAGCGCCGTGTTGCAAAATGCAATCGGCTTGCTGAATACGCAGGTCTCCAAACTTCGTTCGCTGGAAGCGCGCCAGATATTTATTGAAAACGTACCCTGGCGGCGTGAACTACAGCGCCTTGCAAAAAACTAGGTCTTTCCAATTCCAGGGTCGCCATCTGAAAGTTCGATCGTATCGTCCACAACATCGCCCGTGAAGTAGTAAGGGCGTCCATTGCTATTGTTATCAACAATAACGATTTTTCCATTTCCCAAACCAGCGATCTTCACTTTGTAGGGTTGGTTAATGTAGTTGCCGCCCTTCTTGATCGCAAAATTATTCAACCATGTAATCGGTGTGCCATCAGGCATGGCAGCAGGCAGATCATCCACGCTTAACTTTTCAAGTTCGTATGTCCCCTCGTCCACGATCTCAATATCAACATCCACTTCTGTATTCTTGTTCTTCTTGATCTTAAACTTCTTGTTATTTTTTTTATCTTTTTCTACTTTGCCGGGAATTACGACCTTGTTAGGCATATCATTCTCCTTTTACAATGTTGGATATCGAAATTATACAATACCATATCAAATAATTTCTTCTGCCGCTGCAACACCGCTTAAATAAGCGCCATGAACCGTGGAAGGATACTGGCGTGAAGTTGCCTCCCCTGCAAAATAAAGAACGCCATCCACCGGCTCGAACAACGCCTCATAATCTTCACCACTGGCAAAAGGCGGAATATACGAATACGCGCCAAACGAATACGGGTCCCTGCTCCAACGTGAGACCAGCATCCCCACAGGTTCGGGAATTTCATCACCAAACATGGCGCGCAGAGCCTTCATTGCACCGGCGCTAATTTCAGCATCGCTCAACTTCTCCAATGCCACGCCCTTATCACCGCCATGGAATGCCATCAAAATCGGTTCGCCTGTAAACGACGCAAAACTCAACCAATCGCACCATTCTCCCAACTGATCTCCAATGTAACTGATCGTCTCAATATCCTCATCCCAAAACACCTCTGGAAATTTTAAGTAGACTTTGGAAAGCAAGCCCATACCCAGACGGCTAATAGCATCACGTTTGGATGAAGGAAGCGGCGGCTCAAACTTAATCACACCCTGCTTCAACACCCCAAGCGGAAACGTCACCACAGCCTTTTCTGCCATAAACACCCCAGCCGAAGTCTCCACTTCAACCCCGCCGCTTCCATAACGAATGGCTTTCACCTCTGTCCCCAGGCGAATATCCAAGCCTTGTGCAAGCCCGTTCGTGATCTGGTGATAACCACCAGGGAAGATCACCTCATTCCCACCGAACTCCTCATCCTGATCCCATTCCCAAAGAGAAAGGTTCTTGGGGTCTGCCCCATACTCCAAAGCAGTGGCAAGGTAGGCATAATAATTTAACTGACGAAGCTGCTCGGCAGAAAGGTCAAATTCTGCCAGTGCCGCATCAAAAGCGGTCTGCAAGGGCATATCCTCATCCGTATCCTCCTGCATGGCTTCAACTTCCGCATAAATCTCTTCAAACAGGTTTTCCAGCTTTGCCCACTCTGCATCCGACATTTCACTACCATCGGCTTTAAAAACAATGCCGTTCTCATCATCGGTTGGGGCTGTTTTCACACCAAATTGCTTTGCAAGTTTGGTAATGGGGTTGCCGCTTTCACCGTGTATCCACGAAGCGCCCATATCCAACGGAACCCCCAAAGTTGTGTCAGTCCAAATACGCCCGCCAACACGATCTCTTGCTTCAAGCACAATTACATCCCAGTCATCATCCACGAGGGTACGCGCAGCAGCAAGCCCCGAAATTCCCGCGCCTAAGACCAAAACCTCTGTTTTTGTCGAAGTTTTATTTGTCACAACAACCTCTTCTTCCTCCCCGTTCGGGGTCACCAAACCGCACGCCATCGCAAGCGCTGAAGCAGTGCCTATGGATGCGACCTTCAGAAAATCTCTTCTAGTGAATTTCTTTTTCATGATTACCTCCATAAAGTTTATTATGCAGAAACAATACCAAGGCAGCGCCAAGGTTATCGAACAAGAATACATCCACCAAAGAGGAATGCCGCCCTGGAACAAAGGATTGGTGGAATTCATCCGTCAGCGAGTATAAAACTGCCAGAAACCATGTCAATTTGTAATTGCGATTCGGAAGCGCCCGTAAATAAGATAATGCGAGCAGCCCGTACCCGATCCCATGTGCCGATTTTTTTACAAAATAATCCCATCCGCCAAAATTTGGCAGTTCGCTGCTCGTTCTTGAAGAAAAAGCAAAAATAGCAATCATCAAAACCAGCGCAGGAAACCATCGGGGTACAATATCAAGAAGTTTATTCATAAAGAGGTTCCTTTGGTTGGCAATATTATTCTTAAGCAACACGAGAAATGGCTGAAATTTTCCACACCAAACCGCGTGATTGTAACCGAGAAACTTGACGAGGTTCGCAAGAGCTTGATAGCCGCAGAAGACCTCGTTAATGAAAAAGGGTGGACCGCCGTGGGGTTTCTAAGCTACGAAGCCGCCCCCGCCTTCGACTCTGCATTAAGCGTTATTCAGTCCAAAGGGTTTCCATTGCTCTGGTTTGGGCTTTATGAAAATTCAGAAGAAATTCAAGCCGAATCGCTATTCAGTCCCGTGGAAAAGCCACCAGCGCTTCGCTGGGAACCCGATACAGAAAAAGGATTTTACAATAACGCAATTGAGAGTATCAAGAAACAGATCGAACTAGGCAAGACGTATCAAGTCAATTACACCATGCGCCTCCGTACAATGTTCAATGCGGACCCACACTCTCTTTTTGCACACCTTGCTCTGGGACAAAACAAATACGCAGCTTATTTGGATATTGGCGACTGGGTGATCTGTTCTGCATCACACGAACTGTTCTTTGAGCTTGACGGTGAAACCATACGGGGACGCCCCATGAAAGGGACGGTTAAGCGCGGACGTACAACCAGCGAAGATACCGAAATTGCAGCGTGGCTGCAAGCGTCGGCAAAAAACCGCGCCGAAAATGTAATGATCGTGGATATGATCCGCAACGATATCGGGCGCATTGCCCAAACCGGCAGCGTCCACGTACCTGAACTGTTTACTCTCGAACGCTATCCCACCCTTTTTCAAATGACTTCAACCATTGAGGCAAAAACGAACGCTTCGGTTGTTCAAATTTTTGATGCTCTTTTCCCATGCGCTTCCATCACAGGGGCGCCGAAGGTGAGCACCATGAAAATAATTTCAGAGTTGGAGACAAGTCCACGTAACATCTATTGCGGCAGCATTGGGTACATTGCACCGCACCGTAAGTCGCGTTTCAATGTGGCGATCCGTACCGCTCTGGTAAATAAACAAACTCAAAACGCGGAATATGGCATAGGCGGCGGAATTGTATGGGATTCAACTTCAACCGATGAACACAGCGAAGCATTATTAAAAGCACAAGTCCTTACCAACCCTCCCGCACAGGAGTTCTCACTTTTTGAAACCCTATTATGGACGCCGGATGATGGCTTCTTTTTATTAGACCGTCATATTGCGCGGATCATGGATTCTGCAAAATATTTCGGCTTTCCATCAAATGAAAAAGAAGATGAACTCAGGCAAGTGTTGAAAACGGCAGTTTTCGATGCCGCTTCACCCAAACGTGTGAAGGTTGCATTAAACAAGCTGGGAAAAATCTCAACCGAGGTTAAAGACTTTTCCTTTACCAGCAAAATATTCCGAGCCTGCCTTGCAAAAGAAGCTGTTAACTCTAGTGACATTTTTCTCTTTCACAAAACAACAAACCGAGGCGTATACGAACAAAAGGCGATCACTGGGTTTGATGACACCCTGCTTTTCAATGAAAACGGTGAGTTGACCGAATTTACGATCGGTAATTTGGTCGTTGAAATAGGCGAAGAGTTTTACACGCCGCCTGTTCAATGCGGGCTATTGGCAGGCACTTTTCGGGCTGAATTGATCGAGAGTGGAAAGGTAAAAGAACGGGTGATTAAAATTGAAGATCTGAAGAAATGCAGTAATATATTTCTGATAAATTCCCTGCGAAAATGGGTTGAGATCAAAATTGAAAAACAGCCGGTGGGGTAAGCCACCGGCTGTTTTTCAATTAATTTATGGCTTCCAGTCGAATGTTCACGTTGGTTGTGCCATCGCCCAAATCAAAGCCCTGAATGACCACAGATTGCCCGCTTGGGTCGCCATCGAACACAATGCTAAAAGTGCCGTCGTAAACATTGGTGAGAATTTCACGTTCGGCATATCCCACTGTGGCGTAGTGATCTCGATAAAATTTAAGGACTTCATCAACACTCAGGTTGGTTTGGTAATTAATGGAACCAGCTATTTCAGTTACTTTAGAGGCGTCTTTGGTAAGAGGGAAATCTGTCTTTACATTGACATCAGGCTGCCCACTACCGCCATTGTTCGAATCGAATCCTTCTGAATCGCCGCCTGTCAGGGTTTGGCAGGCAAAAGAGGCGAACATCAATACAGCAATAAATAGAAAAAGTTTATATTTCTTCATCGGTTATTTCTCCTTCTCTTCGATTGTAACAAGACAAGGGGAAATGTCCATTCCCATATTTTACCTGCCCACCCAGCCGCAGCGTAGAAAAAGGATCGGAAACACAGCCCAACTCACAGTTTGTGAAAGAGGCGTAGTTATTTTATCAAGCGATGAGAGGCGCGGAGCAAAATCCAATATAAAACAGCGAATCCGCCTGCATATGCCAATACATTCCAGATATTGGTGTAGGCATCTCCTATGGCGAGCCGCGAAATTGTGGTGATGGGGGAAATTTTCAATATGGTGCTGATGCCAACCCCAGCAAGCAATGTGAGTGAGTAGATGAACTGCGAACGTTCGCGATCTTGTAGAAACGCGGCAACTGTTGCGGCAGAAGTGGATGCAATGCCTGCAATGATGAGCGACAGAAGCAGGATCAAAGATTTGTTCTGGATCACTGTGCCATTGGCATGAAGCAGGGCGAGCCACATCATGCACTGTACCACGGCTAAAATCACGGCAGACGTGATCTTGGCGCCGATCATCCTACTGATGGTAAGGGGAGCTGAAAGGAGAGTTTGCAGCGTTTTGCTTTCAATTTCTTCTGTGATCATGTCAATGGACATGCTGCCTGCTACGAATGCGGGGAAGAACATTAACATGGGGATGAGAACCGAATAAACGAACTCAAATGATGTGGCAGGTTTGCCATGCAAGTCTGTGTAGCGAACTTCGATCCCATTTTGTCCACGAAGAAAATTTTCGTATTGCTTGAGCGGTTCTTGCAGAACCATGCGAATTAGCGAGCTGACTGTATCTTGATCGGGCAGGTACAGTTTTACTTCTGTCAAACCGTTTGCGTTTCGCGGGGCGTCAAAAAAAGCAAGGACTTCGCCACTGTAAAAAGCCGCCTGCGCCGAACCCAGGTTTGGGTAGGAGAGAACCTTCAGCCCGCGCTCGCGCATGAGGGCAGGCAGCGGATCATCCATGGAGCCGACGACGCCAACGCGAATGCTATCGCCGCTGTACCGCAAAATGGTATCTGCGTCATAAAGTGATAATACCCCCAGCAGCAAGCCGGACGAGAATGAGGCGATAAAAAATTGAATAAGGATCGAAATAATGATTGTGCGGTCTCTAAGTACCGAGAAAAGTTCTTTTTTGATCACAGCAACAAATGGCATGTTCACCCTCCATTCTGTAAAATGGCGGCATTGTATACAAAATGAAAAATCGTCCCAACCACCAATGCCAGCCAGTACGGCGCTTTAAGTTTTATTCTCAATACATTAACAATGGAGACAAAAATAAAATGCGCCGCCAATGGGATCAGCAAAAAGATGCCAGACTCAAATAACGCAGCCGAAACATCTGCCTCCGAAACCATGCTGACCGATACAAGAACCAGCAATTTCTCTCCCACCAAAAAACCAAGCGCAGAGAGAAAGGACAGCCAGAGAATCTCTTTTGTGGAATTGACAATATTACGCTCTGCAAGCACAATAATCCCCACTGTTTTCACCAGTTCTTCAATGAATGCCGAGGCGACCAATACCGCACCAACGATCAATCCTACAGGCAGATTGGCAGCAAAGGCAAGCATCACCACCTGTGTCATATACACCGCTGGTATCACTAAAAAACTCCACAACAACACGGCGAACCATGGCTGCGAGTGCGCCATCATCAAGTAGATCGCATCGCCGATCTTGCGAGTGATGGGTTTGTACCCCATCAAAAACTCCTCGTTTAGCAGGCGCGTCCCTGCGAACACAGCAAAGCCAAAGATCGCTGTCATCGGCAGGGAAGGCAGCAAATATTCACGCCAGCCAAACGGCTCCAGCCGGTACATTTTTACCGCCAGCGTTAACGGGGAAATATACGCCAGGTCGCTGCTGTTGGTAAACATTGCAGGAAAAACCAAATACGCGGTCGTCAATGTTGTCACCAACATCGAAATAAACGTTGTGTCTTTGAATGTACGGTAAAACAAAGGGACCAGCAAATAGATCGCAAAAACAAACAAAGTTGTTGGCACAAAGATGGCAAGCGACAGGGGTACATTCGCATTTGTAAAATATGCGATCAATGCCGTTGTAGAAATGGAAAAGAGCGCGTAAGGCAGCATCTTGCCAAGAATGATCTGAAACGGGGTTACAGGCGCAGAAAGTAGAACCGTCAAACGTCTGTTCGCCTTCTCGTCCATAAAGCTGCTCGTGAAGAAAATGCTAATAAACGTGATTGGCAGGATGTAAATTAAAGTAATAAGCACTTGCGTAAATGGAGCCGGCGGCGGTGTAATGGACGGAATGATAACTTCCTCCGGCTTAACGGTCTGGACGACAACATCAGCCTGCGGCTCAACACTTGTTTTGGGCGGGTTGCCATCTACAGCGTTAACCCCTACTCGAAGCGGAAACGCCCCACCTTCATCAAATGAAGCGGCAACACGCTCCAGCTCAAACACTTCCATGTACTGCTTCAACGCCCGCACTGCAAACTGAGATTTATCATCCTCGCGCTCGAAGACCGTAGCCCCCACGATCAACACATCAATAGACCTTTCAGCAAGCAACGCCTGTCCCTCTTCAGGGGTCACCTCGTGAATCGAAAAACGACTATCTTCAATTACCGGAACATCACCCGAAACGCCGACACGGTACAAGCCGTTTCCCAATGAAACCGAGTCTCGCAAATTGAAAGCGGAAAAACCAAGCGCAGCCATCAAAGCCAGAGCGACAATCGGGCTGCCGTTCCCGCCAAAACGCTTACGAAGACGCGAAATTTCCCGCCACGCAATCACCAAAATCTGATTCATATTTCTGTACTCTCACCATATACTTTGGGATAAAATTACCAAATGATACAACTCACAGATGTTACGAAACGCTACGATAATACTACAGTCGTCGATCAGATGAACTTACAGATCAATGAGGGCGAGATCGTCGGTATCATCGGGCACAATGGCGCTGGCAAAAGCACCACCATGAAGATGATCGCCGGTTTAATTGAGCCGACGTCTGGCAGCATCCAGGTAATGGGACAGGATATGGTTCGGCACGGCATCCGCGTTAAGAAAAAAATCGGCTACCTGCCCGAAGAAAGTCCGCTTTACGAGGCGATGACCGCCCAACAATACCTGCTCTTTTTCTCGGAACTGTACCAAATGCCGCGCAGCCAGGCGCTTAAGCGCAGCGAAGAGTTGCTCACATCCCTCGGGCTGGAACAAAAAGACAAACTAACAGGCGAATATTCCAAAGGCATGAAGCGAAAAACAGCCATTGCCCGAACATTACTACACGACCCCGAACTGCTCATTCTTGATGAGCCAAATTCAGGGCTCGACCCGCTCACATCATTCTTTATTATCAATTACCTGAAACAACTAAAAAAAGAAGGCAAAACCATCCTGCTTAGCGCACACAACCTTTTCCATGTTGAAACCATTTGCGACCGAGTCGCCATTGTCAAAAACGGCAGGCTGCTGGTCTTCGATACCATGGATGCGATCCGCGCACGGCTTGGAAAACGTGAATATCAGGTCATCTTTCACTCAGACGACAAATTGGATTACGACCTTACAGGCGGCAACTACATCTACCGCACCCACGAAGTGGATGGCATTGCCGAAATGCTCGAAACGATCTCAAAAAAAGGCTGGACGTTGGTAGACCTATCCATGCACGAATCGGCGCTTGAAGAGATCTACGTCAAGCTAATGACAAACGAGTAAACAAAGAGAATCAATGACCAACCACCTGATCTCTGAAAACTCACCCTACCTATTGCAACATGCCAACAACCCCGTTGAATGGCATCCCTGGGGCGAAGAAGCCCTAAACAAAGCAAAAAAAGAGAATAAACCAATATTTCTCAGCGTCGGGTATGCCGCCTGTCATTGGTGTCACGTGATGGAACACGAATCATTTGAAGACCCAAAGACCGCCGCCATCATGAATGCAAATTTTATAAACATCAAAGTAGACCGCGAAGAACGCCCCGACCTCGACAACATCTACATGCAAGCGACCGTTGCCATGACAGGCTCAGGCGGCTGGCCCATGTCGGTATTCCTTACCCCAGAGCTAAAACCTTTTTACGCAGGTACATACTTCCCACCGGTGAGGCGCTACAACATGCCCTCATTTACAGAAGTACTCGAAGGTCTCGCAAACGCATGGCAAAATGAACAGGAAGAAATAAAAGAGACCAGCCAAAAAGTTCACTCGCACATCAGCGCCTCTCAAGAAACACCTGCGGGAGAAACCATCACACAAGAACATCTCAACGCAATATCCACAACCATCCAGAAATCCTACGATTGGAAAGATGGCGGTTGGGGCGGCGCACCAAAATTCCCGCAACCTATGCTGGTTGAATTCCTGCTGCACAACACCCACACCAGCAAAAACAACATCCCCTATACACTTATCAATCACTATCTGCACGCCATGGCACGCGGCGGCATGTACGATGTCGTCGGCGGCGGCTTCTCACGGTACAGCACCGATGCCCAATGGCGAGTACCTCATTTTGAAAAAATGCTCTACGATAACGCCCTGCTCACCCGAGCCTATCTCCACGCCTGGCAGGTCACCCGCAACCCATTCTACAAACAAATCGTTGAAGAAACACTGGGCTTCATCGCCAACGAAATGACCCACCCCCAAGGCGGCTTCTACTCTTCACTGGATGCCGACTCAGAAGGCGAAGAAGGAAAATTCTACACCTGGTCACTCGAAGAGATACGCAACACTCTAAAAAAAGATTCCGATCTTTTTGAAGCGGCGTACGGCGTTACCGCAAACGGAAACTGGGAAGGCAAAACCGTCTTGCAGCGCGTAATAAATAACACCACCCTCGCCGCCCGCTTCCAACTGGACGAGGAAATTGTTCAAACAAAATTAGCCGAATCTCACTCCAGGCTTTATTCTGCCCGTGCAAAAAGAATCCGCCCCGCTACCGATGACAAAGTGCTCACCGCATGGAACGGACTCATGCTTGCAGCCATTGCCGAAGCAGCACGAACATTCGCTGAAACCGATGTAAAAACCGGCAACATTCTAACCATGGCTACCCGCAATGCAGATTTCCTCCTCACCCACCTGCGACCCAACGGCGAATTAAAACGCTCATGGCGCAACGGCAAAACCACAAACGAAGTATTTCTCGAAGATTACGCCGCACTTATCCTCGGTCTGCTGGAGCTGTATCAAACGGACTTCAATCCACGCTGGTTCCATGCAGCCAAAGAACTCACCGATGAAATGATCGAAAATTTCAGCGACTCCAAAGGCGGTTTCTTTGATACCAAGAAAAGCTCAACTGCGCTCCTCTTCCGTCCAAAAGATATTCAAGATAACGCAACCCCTTCCGGTAACGCGCTCGCTTGTGAAGCCCTGATCAAAATGGCTGCCTACACTGGAGAAGGACATTATCGTGATCTTGCCGAGAAGTCACTTGAGGCAATGGCAGCGCTCGTACACCGCTATCCGCTTGGTTTTGGAAAATGGCTCACAGCGGCGCAACTGGCTACAGGTACATTGAAACAGGTTGTGATTGTGGCAGAGGCGGGAGATCCCAACTTCCAGCGTTTACTACAGGCAACTCGGAGTGTCTATGCTCCAAACAGTGTTACAGCCGCTTCGTCCACATCAAAAAGCGAAAGCCTGGCTTTACTACAAAACCGCAGCATTGTGAATGAAAGAGCCACCGCCTACATCTGTGAAGGTTTTATTTGCAATCAGCCAACAAATGAAACTGACGCTTTATTACAACAATTAGTGTCCTGACAAAAAAACTGACCGCCAGTGCGGTCAGTTTTTTTGTCAGTTTTTACTGTCAGTATCAGGTTTCTTTTCGGCTTCTTCCTCTTCGCCGCTTATGCCATCGCGAAAAGACTTAATGCTCTTACCAATTTCGCTTGCAACTTTGGCAATACGACCCGGTCCAAAAAGAAGGATGACGACCACCAAAATGATGACCCATTCCAATCCGCCTAAACGTGGAAACATATTGAACTCCTTTTGTGATATCGTGATTATCGTACCACGATTCAATAAAAAAGACGTTAAAGTTCCCGGCGTGAGAGCAAACCTTCAATAAATCGCAGAACACGGCGCAGCAAAGAACGCAGGCGGGCAAAAATACGATATTGTTCAGGATGAACATTTTTCTTCGCCGGAATGGGACCAGACCATTGCGCCACCAAAGCGCCCCAAGCCAACCCCGCCCCGAACCCAACAAATACAACCTTGTTGCCGCTCTTTAGCCTGCCCTGTTCGACCGCTTCAACAGCCGCAATAGGGATCGAAGCCGTGGACGTATTCCCGTAACGGTCAACATTAATAATAAATTTATCCAGAGGGACTTTAAGGTACTTCGATGCAGTTTCGATAATACGATAATTCGCCTGGTGCGGAATGATCCAGTCCACTTCTTCCAGGGTCATCCCAATACGCTCAAGCGCCTCTCGGGTTGCCGAACTCATCACACGGGTCGCAAAGCGAAAAACAGCCTTGCCATCCATTTGAACAAAATGTTTACCTTCGTGAACGGTTTCTTCTGTGGCAGGGTGGCGTGAGCCGCCGCCCTGTAACGTCAAAGAATCTGCGCCAGAGCCATCAGATCGCATGACTGTGGAAAGAACGCCGCCGGGCTTTTCGCTTGCCTGCAATACAAATGCGCCAGCCCCATCCCCAAAAAGGATGCAGGTGCCGCGGTCTTTCCAATTGGTAAAACGGGATAATGTTTCAGAGCCGATCACCAGGGCGTTCTTAATGGAGCCGCTGCGAATGGACTGTGCCGCCATGTTGGTGGCATAAATAAAACCGGAACATGCAGCCGAAAGATCAAACGCACCTGCCTTGGTTGCCCCGATCTGATCCTGCACAAGGCATGCAGTGGCAGGAAAGATATATTCAGGTGAAGAAGATGTAACAATGATCAAATCCAACTCGGTGGGCGCTAAATTTGCCACCTTCAATGCTTTAATGGCTGCCTCCACCGCAAGGGTGGATGTGAACTGGTCTTCTTTTGCAATGCGGCGTTCACGGATCCCCGTGCGCTCACGGATCCATTCGTCACTCGTATCCACCATCTTTGCAATGTCGTCGTTGGTCAATACAGATTCCGGGACACTCATGCCCCAGCCTGTGATATGCGCGTATGGCATTCAAACTCCTTATTGATAGCGGCTGATGATGACCGTTGCGTTATGCCCGCCAAAGCCAAATGAATTAGACATGACGTTATCCACTTTTGTTTTTCGCGGGTGATTGGGCACGTAGTCCAGGTCACAATTGGGATCCGGGGTTTCATAATTGATGGTGGGAGGAAGGGTCTGATCCATCACTGCAAGTGCTGCGATCAACGCTTCCAACGCGCCAGAAGCCCCAAGTAAGTGCCCAGTCATGGATTTGGTCGAGGAGACTGCCAATTTATAAGCGTGTTCACCAAAAACAGTTTTAATGGCAGCCGTTTCACTTTTATCATTCAACTGAGTAGAGGTTCCATGCGCATTAATATACTGAATATCTTCGGGCTTGAATCCGCCGCTTTCAAGCGCAAGGTTCATCGATATGGCAGCGCCCGCGCCGTTTTCAGCAGGGGCAGAAATATGATAGGCATCGTCAGAAGTGCCGTAACCGGTGAACTCACATAAGATGTTTGCGCCGCGCGCCTGGGCATATTCGAGCGATTCCAAAATAAGGACGGCTGAACCTTCACCCATTAAGAAACCTTCCCGGTCCTTATCAAATGGGCGCGAAGCACGCTCAGGTTCTTCATTTCGGGTTGAAAGAGCCGTCATTACATTCATACCCGCCATGGTTAATGGCTGAATGGCAGCCTCTGAAGCGCCCGCAACCATCACATCTGCAACTCCACGGCGTATCATCTCTGCCGCCTCGCCCACACTGTTCGTGCCCGATGCACAAGCCGTGGCAAGCGACATGTTAGGACCGCGAACGCCAAAGCGAATGGCAAGGTTGCCCGCCGCGCTATCCGAGATCATCATTGGAATAAGGAACGGGCTGATGCGGTCAGGTCCACGCTCCTTCAGAATTTCGTATTGTTCAATGGTGGTTCCAATACCGCCAATGCCGGTACCGATCAAAATACCAACACGGTCGCGGTTCGAATCGTCAATCTGCAAACCTGAATGTTCAAGGGCTTCCAAAGAAGCTGCAGTCGCAAATTGAGTAAAGCGGTCCATCTTGCGGGCATCTCGTGTTCCAAACAATGCCACAGGGTCAAACCCCTTAACTTCCGCTGCAAATTTTGTTTTGTGATTACTGGCGTCAAATGCCTTAATTGGCGCAGCGCCAGATTTCCCTGCAAGCAAAGCAGCCCATGTTTCTTTCACATTATTTCCAACTGGGCTTACACACCCCAAGCCGGTAACAACCACTCGTTTTCTCATATAATTTAATGCTCCTTGACGCGAAAATACTAAAAAATAAGGACAAGTAAACTTGTCCCAATTATATTTAACCCAAAATATTCAATTTCGACACGCACAGAATCTTATATATTCTTCAGAATCTCCAACATTTGGTGAACGTGCAGCCGGTCGTGTTCTGCAAAAAAGCCAACCACTTCACTAAAATACGTCGGTCCAAAAATAGCGTGGCGCGCTTTTTGATTCCATCCTGTTTCAGAAACTCCATTCAAAGCTTCCATCATTTCACGCCGAGCCTTAATAAAATCTTTCAAAGCAGATAAACCATCTTCGCGTAAATAATCACGCTGACTTGCCCACACACTCGTATCTGGACGCGGTATGAACGGCGCGCCTTGTTTCTCAAAAAGTTTCAACTGCATTTGGTGAACTTCCTGCTCTGTATCACGCAAATGACAGATCATTTCGGTTGCAGTCCACTCCCCTGCAAAAGGTTTACGTCTCCATGCCTCGGGTGATAACTTCCGCAAAAAACCATCCAGCACCGCCGGTGTGGAGTTGAGAATAGCAAGGGTCGCTTCGCGTGATTTATAGGATGGGATTAGAGATTCCATATTCACGGATTCAAGGTAGCGGCGCAGGTCAAGCAGCGTGCCGTGCTGCCCCGCCTCAAGCCCAGACGTTGAGCCGGATTCTGCTTCGACAAAAAAAGTTTCCAGCCCCAGCTTTTTCGCCGGTAAAATGTCACGCTGCATGTCGTTCCCAACCATAAGGACGGGACCTTCCTGCCAGCCGATGCTCCCAAGCATTTCTGCATAATAGGCGATATATGACTTTGTGAAATGTGAATTATCAAAAGTGGAAATGAAATCAAATTGATCTGGGTCCAGCCCCGCCCAGCGGATGCGATGCCAGGTTGCCGCCTTTGGAAGAATAGGGTCTGTGGCAATCACAATCCGAAAACCTTGAGACAACGCCCAATCTATAAAAGGTTTGGTCTCTGCCCTTTGTGACGTATGTTTTTGCAAAGTTGGAAATACCTTGCTGTAAAACTCCTGAATATGGGCATCAAGTTCTTCGCGGTTGAATCCCACCTGCGGACAAAACACATCCTCAAACACTTCGCGCAGAGTACGCGAAAAATCCTTACTTTGGAACATGGCTTCGGTCCCAGCCATTAATGCCCGCCCAACCAATGCAGGGTCTATACCAGGAGCAAAGTTGGTCGCGAGGGTTTGAAGGTAGATAGGGAAGAACACATCCTGATTTGTGTTTAGGAGGGTGTCATCAAGATCAAGCAGGAGGGTTAATGTCATTGGGTACTAGACTCCCCCGGAGTCATTTTTCTATTCTTTTATTTCAAACTTAAAAGGCAGGGCATGGCATTCACCACACCCCACCTGGGGTTCCGCTACATTCTGCTCCGATTTTTCGCAAAAGGCTTGTACCTGCACCCGGCGTTGAAACAATGCCGCCAGTGGACGTGCCACAACCGTGTTCAAACGCATGAACTGGCAAGAGTTTGCCCTGGCAATGGCAGGTACAGGACAGGTTTTGCAAAGGTCGGGAGACCAGAGTTGATTTTGAGCTTTGAGTAAACGACACTCTTCCACGTTTTTGCCGCGGAAGTAATCACCATAAAAGTGTGGACACTCATGCCCTGCGGGTGTTTTCATTTTTTATACACGCGTGACGTAATCGCCGGTGCGGGTATCTACGCGGATCGTATCGCCAACATTGACAAAATTCGGACATTGCACGGTGAGTCCGGTTTCGGTGGTAACCTTTTTGGTCACACCAGTGGCGGTATCGCCGCGAATTGCCATTTCTGCTTCTACAACCTTGAGGTCTACAGAGGTGGGCATTTCCACATCAATGGGCTCGCCTTTGTAGAAGGTCAATTTGACTTCCATGCCTTCTTGCAAATATTTTGCGCTTTCACCAAGGGATTCTTTCTTGATGCCGGGTTGTTCAAACGTTTCCTTGTCCATGAAGTAGTACAGGTCGCCGTCGTTATAGAGATAAGAGACGTTGGCGAAATCAAGAGAAACATCCTGCACAGATAAGCCAGAGTTGAATGTGCGTTCAATGTTCGCGCCTGTGATGAGGTTGCGAGCCTTGATGCGGATATTGGCATTTCCGCGACCGGTTTTGTTGTGAGAATAGTCCAGCACTTTATAGAGGTTGCCGTCCAGTTCAAAAGTGACGCCTTTGCGAAGTTCGTTTACATCAATCATGCTTAGCTTTCCTTGTTTTGAATTTTGTTATCTCTCTACCTTGCACCCAAACAGTAAGGTTCTTTATCTCCCTTGCGAGACCAATCCCTTTTGGAAGATTGTTTGGGATTTTCACTGGGAAATGCAGGGTAGAGCATTTATATTTTTTTGCGGGCGGATTATACCAACGAGTTGTAAATCAGTGAGAGGCTTCAGAATCAGGGTCATCGTGCAGTAATTGTACGGCGTGGGGCAAAAGCGGGAAAATAAAGCCAAGGTTCTCTACCGCGCCTTTGGGGCTGCCCGGCAAGTTAATGATAACCGTCTGCCCACGGATGCCTGCCGTTGCACGGGATAGGGCGGCGTGTTTGGTTTTCTTCAAGCTCTCAACACGCATTAGTTCAGCCAAGCCTGGGGCTTCTTTTTGAATGACGGCTTTTGTCGCTTCTGGGGCTATATCGCGCGGAGCGAAGCCGGTACTGCCAGTAGTGAGGATGATTTCTATTTCGCCGCCATCAGACCATGCCATCAAGGTTTGCCGCAGCGCTGACTCATCATCGGGAAGGATGATCTGTTTTAAGACCGGGCAGTTTTCAGCTTGGAGAAAAGAGGCGAGTGCAGGTCCAGATAAATCTTCACGTTCACCACGCGAGGAACGGTCTGATAACGTGATGATTCCAAACTTTAAATTCATCAGAGTTCTTTCATAAAAATAAGGTCTTCAACAGCATGGCGCCAACCGCACTCTTCGTAAAATTTTAAAACAGAAGAGTTATCAGCAAGCACAAGAAGGTACATTTTTAGGCAGCCTTTCGTTTTCAGCCGCTTTTCAACTTCTGCAAGCAGGGCGCTTCCTATTCCTTGTTTGCGGTATTGATCATGGACGGCGAGATGGTAGACCATGCCGCGACGTCCGTCAAATCCGCCGATCACAGAGCCAACAACTGTATGGTCGGCTTCTGCAAGTAAAAAAAGGTCGGGGTCTCTCTGAATCTTCTTTTGTATTTCCTCAGGCGTATCAGAACGCCCGATATTTATTCCGGTTTCAATGCTTTGCCATAGCTTCAAAACCGGTTCGTAATCTTTATCGAATTCAAATTCACGGATCTGAAACCGGCTCATGAGGCAGTGACTTTTTTCAATAGCTTGAAAAGATCATCGGGCATGTAGGGCTTCATGAGAAAACCCTGCGCACCCCGATTGAGACATTCCTCTTTTACGTTGGAGCCTGACGACATAATGACACGCAATCCGGCGATATCACTGGTGTTCCGAATATTTGCGAGAATATCCAATCCGTTCAGGTCGAAAAGATGAAGATCCAAAATCAGGACGTCTGGTTGGTGGGCGCGAATTTCATCCAGAATATTCACTTCGTTGGCGAGTACGACAACCTGGTATCCCTCCATGCTCAAAAGCGTCTTAAGCAAGGATACCATTGTCGCATCATCCTCCGCGAGTAGAATTTTTCTTTTTGCCATTTGAATTCACCTTGCCTTTTTGAGATTTTGCTGCTTTTTTGACGGTTTTTTTCTTTGGCTTTTCGAGCGCCGCGTTAATTACATCTTCCGCTTTTTCGACATAGATGAACTTCATGTTCTTTCGAATCTCATCAGGTACATCGTCCAGATCCATTTCGTTACGTTTCGGCAGGATGACAGTCGTCAAGCCGTTGCGATGAGCCGCAAGCACTTTTTCTTTGACGCCGCCGATCGGCAAAACCTGACCTCGCAAAGTGATCTCGCCCGTCATCCCTATCTGTGGATGGACTTTCCGTCCGGTAAGGAGCGAAACAAGCGAGGTGGCAATTGTGACGCCAGCAGATGGTCCGTCCTTGGGCTGCGCGCCTGCCGGAACATGCATGTGAATATCATGTTTCTCAAAATATTCACTTGGAATGCCGAATGCCTCAGCACGGGAACGCACGTACGAGAGCGCTGCACGTGCCGATTCTTGCATTACATTACCAATGGAGCCAGTGATCTGAAATCCTCGCCCGCCGGGCATGGCGGTGGCTTCCACCAGTAGAATATCACCGCCGAAGGAAGTCCACGCCAAGCCGGGTACTACGCCCGGGATTGCGGTGCGTTTATTTAATTCTTCCGGTCCAAAGAAAATGGGATGGTCGAGAAATTCTTCCACTACTTTGGGCGTGATGGTATATCTTTTCTTTTTTCCTTCGGCAATACGTGTGCCAACCTTGCGGCACACGGCGCCGATCTTGCGTTCCAAATTTCGGACACCAGCTTCACGCGTATATTGGCGGATGATCATTTTCAAAGACTCTTCTTTGAAGGTGATCTCATTTTTTCGCAAACTATTTTCACGAATCTGGCGCGGAATGAGGTATTTTCCGGCAATGGCTGCTTTTTCGGTTTCGGTATAGCCGGAAAGGTAGATCATTTCCATACGGTCGCGGAGCGGACCAGGAATATATTCAAGGGTATTTGCCGTGGCAATAAAGAATACCTGTGAAAGATCGTATGCCACTTCAAGGTAATTATCTCGAAACTCGCTGTTCTGTTCGGGGTCAAGCACCTCAAGCAATGCAGAAGAAGGGTCGCCATGGAAGTCGTTGGTTAGTTTATCCACTTCATCCAACATGAAGACGGGATTCTTCGAATCAACCCGCCGCAATGATTGGAGGATTCGCCCGGGCATGGCGCCAATATAAGTACGACGATGCCCGCGAATTTCCGCTTCGTCACGGACGCCGCCCAAGGAGGCTCGTATGAATTTGCGTCCCATCGCCCGCGCAATGGATTGCCCAAGCGATGTCTTGCCGACCCCCGGAGGACCCACAAAGCACAGAATCACACCTTCACGTTCACGGCGAATGGCATCATCCGATGCTTCTTTTTTGTCATCTTTGCGGTCCAGGCGCAGCTTGCGAATGGCAAGAAACTCAAGGATGCGATCCTTCACATCCTCAAGCCCATAATGATCTTTATTCAGCACTTCGCGGGCATGTTTGATATCCAGGTTATCTTTCGTTCCGCTTGACCACGGAAGCGAAGTTAACGTATCAAGATAGGTGCGGATGACGCCGTACTCCGCAGCGGCTGTCGGCAAGCGGGAAAGCCGATCCAACTCCCTTTTGGCTTGTTTTTCTGCCTCCTCGGGCATTTTCGCATCTTCGATCTTTTTACGAAACTCTTCGATCTCTACAGCCTGTTCGTCACGTTCGCCCAGTTCGCGTTGGATCGCCTTCATTTGCTCGCGCAGGTAATAATCACGCTGAACCTTTTCGATCTCTCCACGCGCCTCATTCTGAATTTTTTGCCCGATCTGCAAAACTTCGGCTTCTCTTACCAGCAAACCGATCAATTTTTTCAACTTACCGTAGACAGAATCAATCTCCAAAATTTCCTGTGCATCCTTCAAGTCGATGCGCTGGAAGTTGGCAATCGTATATACCGTTTGCAGGGGGTCTTCGAGTGAAAGGATCGAGCTCGCCAATTCCTCTGGAAAAGAGGGAATCATTTGGGTAATTGTCTGGAACTGGTCACGAGCATTTCGGGCGAGAGCAGCGGTTTCAATATTCTCTTCTTCAACCTCTGGCGCAGGGAGTATCTTTGCCCTAAGATAGGGTTCTTCTTCAATAAATTCACCCAGACGAAAGCGTTCGATGCCCTGCACAAGCAGGCGGACGGTACCATCGGGTGCGCGCAACAAGCGATGAACAGTTGCCACCGTCCCTACCTGATAAAGCTCGCCCGGACCAGGCATTTCCTTTTCCGGGTCGAGTGCAGCGACCAACCCCACCAATTTATCGCCTGCCACTACATCGTCGACCAATTTGATGGAACGTGCCTGCCCCACCGTCAACGGGACGGCGGTATTTGGATAGACCACCACGCCGCGCAGCGGGAGGATGGGCAAGGTATCAGGGATGGGCATTTTCTCTCCGCCGCTTTCAGCCCCGGAGTCGCTTGAACCGTTTTCTTTTTTCTGGAATTGTGAAAAAAACGTGGACATATACAAATTACCAAAGTCCTCGTCTACTCCATCCATCATTTGAAGAAAGTTATGTAAACCAGCGTGCCATTTTTGTGCAGGCATTAAGTATGACCTTGTTCTACGTATTCTTTGGAAGTGTGACGGTCAGGAAGCCGTCCTGATATTCCGCAGATGCCGAATCAACATCCACCGAACCGGGCAATTCCACCACTGCCGCAAATTTACCGGAACGGATCTCCATTTGAAGATACGCCATCCGCGCAGGAAAATCGGGGCGAAACCCCGTTATAAAAAGCGTATCATCTTGGACAATAACATCGAAGTTTTCTTCGCGCATCCCCGCTATTTCCATGCGCACAATATAATTCTTTTCAGTTTCCAGCACATCGGTTGGAGGATCCCAAATACTGGATTTCACCTGCCAACTTACTGAATGAAGGATACCCCGCCGCACCTCCATAAGAGTTTCTCGTGTTTTACGAACCACGGTGGGCATGGATTTTACTCCTTCTCAAAACTGGGATTACGGTGTGCCCCCGGAGAGGATCGAACTCCCAACCCTCTGCTTAGAAGGCAGATGCTCTGTCCATTGAGCTACGGGGGCTTATTGAGGTATTTTACACGACTATTCTGATTGTTTAAGGATCGGGCGTAAACCACGATAAACACGCGGACCAGCAATCGTGCGCAAGATCGTATCTGCGGGTTTCCCTAATTTTTCGCTGAGGTCTTCGGCGGTCATGGGAATATTACCATTTGCCAAAAACAAGCGGAAGATCGCTTCGACAAGCGCAGTGCGCTGGCTGACAAAATCGGGCAATTGAGCGCAGTGACTGATCAAAGCATGCTGAATGCCATCCACCGGCTTTACCTCGGCGGTTTGCGGGTCGATCCAATCAAGTGAATCGCCTTCTTCAGTTTCTGCAAAAATTTCCTGGTGTTCTGCGCAAAGAAAAGAGCGCAGAAAAACATGCCAGTCGCGTTCATTCTGCTTCCACCATTCAAAGTCAATATGAAACGGGGTTTTAATAGTTGGTTTTAGCAGGCTCATTATTCGGTTTCCTCATCCAAACGGAAGTGCATATCGCCAACATGTTTGAATTTTGGGTTGGTTTCCAACGCAGAAAATATCGGAGCCGGCGGAACGCGGCGCACAAGATTCATCGCCGCATATAACTCCTGTGCATGAACATGCCCCTGCGGGTTTGATTTGGATAATTCACGCATGACCATCAGAAGCAGGTCATCAAATGTACGTCTCTTTTCCCAGATCGGGTCGAGCGCTTTAAAATCGGGGACATGAACAACCATACGGTCGTTAAACTCTGCCGTGATCGGCTGTTTAAGGGTCGCAAAGACAAAACCGCCATCAGACCCAACCATCACTGTGCGCACCCAATCTTTTGAAGATCGTTGGGTTTTGGCTTCCACGATCACTTCACCAGATTTTTCACCCTTGCGAACCTCAACCAAAGAACCCGGGATCAACTGATGAGCCTTGTACCATTCGCGCAAACCAAATACATATCCATGCTCCAGCACAACCCAGGCGGGAATAGCTTGACCAGTCTTTCCATCAATCAGTGTAAAACGTACACGCGGCGTTTCATAGGCAGTGGGGAATAATTTGCGAGTACGCTGAGAAACAGGGAGCGTACCAGCCCGCAAATGCGGGTAGATCAAAGTAATGGTTACAGAATTAACCTCTTCATGAGATGCTTCAGCGCCTTCTGTTAATTCATCTTCCAACTGCGTTTCAAGCGCCAGCATTTCAGGGGTCAACACAGAACGGTCATGTTCTTGATCTGTGTAAATAAGCTGGGGCGGAATCTCACGTACAAAATCCGGTTCAAGGCGGCGCAAGCACCACAATGTTTGCCCCACAGGACCCACTTCATCGAAACGTTCATCTTCCTGCAAAGCATGGTTAAGGGAAAATTCAACAAGTTTCGGGTTATCGCCTGTGGGAAGCTCAGTATCTTTCATCAGCTCAGTGGTTGGCAGCGGCTCCCCACCCGCCATATCTAAAACTGCTTCAACCAGATTCAATTGTCCCTGGTTAATATCCACCAGTAAGGCACGCGGAAACCAACTGCCCGCGATCTTCACCAAACCATCATCGGCAGAAAAAGAGGCTTCCAATTTCTTTGCAATCGCAGCCCCAAACTCATTCATCGCAATCGATGTAATGGGATCCTCTTCAGATGGAACTTCAGCAGGAGCATCATTCAGGATATGAGAATCCAACCCCGCTGCGAACATACGCGAAGACTGATCCTCAAATTCAACCGTAATTACATCAAATGACTCAATGGCGGGATTTACCCCGCTGCGAACAGCAGATACTCTGCCTTGTTTCCATTCGAGCGCCGGGAAGGTCAAGCCGTCTCCAATGGAATATTTATTCTTTGGCAAATAAGTTTGCCCACCCGAAGCGCGTTTTTTTTCTTCCGCCTGTTTTTCAGCGCGGACACGCATTTCAACAAACTCCGTTACCAGTTCTCGCATGGTTAACGGGGTTTCACGTTCAAAAAGAATCGTATGTAAATCTTCTACGTCTTGTGGGGTAACCTGAAGGTTTTGCCAATAATCGTTGGAAAGTTTGAATGAAACTGTCATACATAGCCTTGAAGTAAAAAATTTCCTCTTGCGAAGCGGTTGGATTATACCTTACCCCGCAAAGAACTTCCACTTTTTGAGAAAAATCTCACACATGGCAGCCGTAAGAAAAAACACAAAACTTCATCTTTTTATCGTTATGTTCATGTATAGTTCGCTTTCAAAAAAGGAGACTTATGAAAAAATCAACCCTACTCGTAGCAAGTGCATTATTTGCAACCATGATCCTTTCAGGATGTGGAGGAAGCGCGGATCAACCCACGCCAGAGCCTGCTCCTGCTACCGAAGCTGCCCCCCAGCCGACAGAGATCCCTGCAACTGAAGAAGCTGCAACCGAAGCGCCCGCTACCGAAGAGGTCGTCGTTGAGGCGCCCGCAACTGATGAAGCTGCCGCTGCTATTAGTTATGCCGCCCAAATTCAACCGATTTTTGACAACAAATGCATCAAATGTCACGGCGTTGACTCTGTAAAAGAAGGTCTGGATATGAGAACATACGATGCGCTCATGGCAGGGTCACATAATGGCGCTGTCATCGTCCCGGGTGATGCAGATCGTGAGAGGCAAAATGCCCAAGCGCGGACCAAAACTAACCGCAGAAGAAACCCAACTGATCATTGGTTGGGTGACCCAAGGCGCACAGAACAATTAATACCCAAGTAAAACGACCTGGCAATTTTCTGCCTGGTCGTTTTGTTTAAACAAAAGGATGATATATAATGGTCGAAACCCATGACAAAGCCGCCTGCCCACACCCCCCAACCCATCATCCAACCCCAGGGAATACAATTCCTCAATAATTTCAAACTGCCCGATGTCAGTTTCTGGCAGGATGATCCAACAACGCCAGACCCGATCAACTTTCAAAAAATGGCAGGCATGACACGCGGAGTCATCATCCGTGCCGGACAGGGAACCTATGAAGACAAGGTTTTTCAAACTTCATGGAAAAATGCAAAAAACGCCGGATTGATTCGGGGATCTTATTGGTTCTATGACAGCCGGGTAAACCCCAAACGCCAAGCTGAAAAATTTGTTGAAATTCTCTCCAAAGACCCCGGCGAAATGGAAATGTGGTGTGATTTTGAAGACCGCTATGGAGGCGCTTATGGGGGCTGGCGTAACTGGTTTGACTTTATGGAACGCATTAAAGCCCTTATGCCAGATAAAAAACTTGGGGTCTATACTGGTTATTATTACTGGCTTGAGTTTGCCGCCGGTGTGAATTACTTCGCCCAATACCCCCTTTGGATCGCATGGTACAACCCCACCACACCCAAAATACCGCCTATCTGGAAAGAATGGACCTACTGGCAATTCACCGATAATGGCGACGGTACGCTCTTTGGAGTGGAAAGCCTGAACATTGACCTGAACTATTTCAACGGCTCAGAAGAGGAATTCCTCGCCCGCTACCCAAGCCCTCAAACGCAAAAGCAAACGTTGATCGCAAAATTTGGAAATACACTCGTTGAATACAGGAGAGTCTCATGACCCAATACAGCATGACCCCCATCAGCAGCGGAACACGCTTACGTTCAGACCATACCACCTTTTCCAGTGTTGTCGCATCTTTCGGGCGCGGACAATTGGTCGTCGGCGATCAAATTTGGGAAGCTCCCGCCGATGGTAGCGAGGTAAAAAAAGGCGATATTTGGCTGCACGTCACCTCAGTGGACGGCATAAACTTACCCGAACAAGGTTGGATGGCTTACATCCACAAAGGGTACCCTATTTGTGATAATTTCACTTTGATCGAAGATCCTGAGCCCCCCGCCACACCCGTATTCCCCGATTCTTTTACACTCACCGACCCCAGTGGCGCAAAAGCCGAATATAAGTTCGTGAGAATTATTGAATAGTTACTGACTTTATACAAAAAAGACCTCCAAATATTTTGGAGGTCTTTTTTGTATCTTCTAAATTTAAGTTAACTTCTCAAAGTCATCCAATTCAGGTCTCGCAGACCGGCGGCGAGGTCTTCCCGCAGATCTTCTGGTGTCATGCGCCACTCCCAATTACCGCCTAAACGGCTGGGGAAATTCATACGAGCTTCCCCGCCCAAGCCAAGTACATCTTGCATGGGGGCAATGGCAAAAACAGCCACAGATTTCCAGGTTGCACGGATGAGGTCCCATGCAAAATCATGTCCATCCACCCCGAGGTAACGGCGGGCAAAATCTTTCTCAATTTCGGGGGCGGTGGCATACCAGCCTAGTGCAGTGTCATTGTCGTGCGTGCCGGTGTAAGCGATACAATTCGGGATGTAGTTATGCGGCATGAATGGATTTTCGGGTCCTGTGAAACCGAACTGCAAAACTTTCATACCTGGCAAATTAAATGCATCCAGCAATTCAAGTACATCGGGGGTGACCAAACCCAGGTCTTCAGCCACAATGGGGAGGCTGCCAAGGTCTTTTACTACGGCATTGAACAAGTCTTTGCCGGGTCCTGTCACCCAACGTCCGTTTTCGGCGGTTTTGTGTGTTGCAGGAATTTCGTAATACCCCGCAAACCCTCTGAAGTGGTCAAATCGCAAAATATCCACCATTTGCAGCAATGCGCGAATACGGGAGAGCCACCAGGCGTAACCGTCTTTTTTGTGTATCTTCCAGTTGTAAAGCGGATTTCCCCACAGTTGCCCTGTTTCGGAGAACAGATCAGGTGGAACGCCTGCGACGACGGTTGGGTTGCCCGATTCGTCGAGAAAAAATAGCTTTGGGTTTGCCCAAACATCGGCAGAGTCGTAAGCCACAAAGATGGGAATATCGCCCATGATCTGAATGCCTTTTTCGTTGGCGTATTTTCGGAGGGCGTTCCATTGGCGGTAGAAAAGGAATTGATAAAAAGAGTATCGCTCCATATCTTCGGCTAGTTCTTTGCGTGCTTTTGCAAGAGCAGGCTTTTTACGGGAGCGAAGGTCTGCGCTCCAATTGTTCCACGCACCGCCGCCATTGGATTCTTTTAGCGCCATAAAGAGTGCAAAGTCATCGAGCCAGTACGAGTTTTCGTTGCAGAAAATTTCAAACTCTTTGCGGAGGAGCTCAGGGTTGGCTTTGAAGCGATGAAACGCTTTCAGAAGCAGATCCAGCTTTTTAGGGATGAACAAGCCAAAATCCACTTTTGAGGCGGGCAGGTCTTTCATCTCATTGAGGTCTTCGCTGGTTAGTAATCCATCACCTACAAGGTTTTCGGGGCTGATGAGATATGGATTTCCGGCAAAGGCGGAGAAACATTGATACGGCGAATCACCGTAACCAGTGGGACCCAGCGGAAGGATTTGCCAGATGGCGCTGCCGGTTGAAGCCAGCCAATCAACAAAGCGATAGGCTTCGGGTCCGATATCGCCAATGCCATAAGGACCCGGCAAACTGGAGGGATGAAGAAGGATGCCTGAAGAACGTTTGAATGTCATGTTATTTCACCAATGATTGATAGAGTTTGAGATATTCCTGTGCGGAGACTTTCCATGAAAAATCTTTTGCCATGCCGTTCTTTTGTAATGTCTGCCATTTTTCACGGTCAGGCATGGTCTTAAGCGCAGATTTGATCGCTCCAATGAGTGACATGTGATGTGTTTTTTCAAACACAAATCCGGTTTCGCCGGGGATGACCGTATCTTTTAAACCGCCAACAGCACGGACAATGGGAATGCAGCCGTAACGCATGGCGATCATTTGAGCCAGCCCGCAAGGTTCATAGCGGGATGGCATGAGCAGCATATCGGCTCCGGCGTAGATCTGGCGGGCAAGGTTTGCATCGAATTTTAGAATGGTTTTGATCTTATCGGGGAAAAGATTTTGCAGTTCGGTTGCCGCGTCTTCCAGTTTCGGGTCACCGGTTCCTAAAATGACAGCTTGAAAGTTTACACGCTTCATGCTTTTTAATGCGGTGAAGGAGAGATCGATACCTTTTTGAACATCCATGCGGGAGATTACGCCGATCAATGGAATATTTGCATCGCGCTGCAAGCCAAGTTTTTCCTGCAAGAGTTCTTTGTTTTCAGAACGACGTTCCAAGGTATCGAGGTCATAATTAACGCTGAGGGCTTTATCCACTGCGGGGTCAAAAGAGGCGGTATCGATACCATTCAAAATGCCGCTTAGCGTTTCGCTGCGCTGCGACATAAATTCATGCAAGCCGCAGCCAAACTCTTCGGTGAGGACTTCACCAGCGTACCCCGGCGAGACCGCCACAACAGCATCGGATGCCCACAAGCCCAAGGGTAAAGGTAAAACCCGCGCCCATTCGGGCAGGTCGGTTTGCGCTAACTTAATTCCGTAGGCATCAAGCGAGGCGCTGGCATCTGCTCCCATGAAAGGCATGTTATGCAGAGACAACACATTTGCAACATGCTTCAATCCAGATTCCCATCGCTTGGTGAGATTGACATATAAACTTAAGGACGTGTGCCAATCGTTCGCATGAATTACATCTGGCTGCCAATTGATGTGGTTGGGCAATTCCATTGCAGCAACTGAAAAGAAGGTATATTTTTCAGTATCCTGCTTCGCGTCCATCGAATAAACAGAACCGTTCGCACGGATCGGGTCGCCATTTACCAAATAGACGGGCATTCCATGGATGACTGTTTCAAATGCCTCAACAGCGATCTCCGTATCCCCTCTGCGGATGAAAAATACTTCCACCGGGCGCAAATTTTCCGCCTTCACTGCCGGGTGGTACGGAATGACCAACCGCACATCCAACTTGATCTCATCGTTGGAACACGCACGCAATTCACGCGGCAACACCCCTGAAACATCGCCCAAGCCTCCAACCTTAATAAAGGGGTCGGCTTCAGCAGCGAGAAAAAGCACATTAATGGTTTTAGACATGGGCTTGATTTTACACCGAACCAGTAGTGGTTTAGACGTATTTTCAAAAAAATGATTTTACTACCGTATCGAATATGAGTACAAAATGCGGGAGGGCTTAAATAACTGATGGTACGCACTCACGCTTCGACTGCGGACGGTAAAGAACACCCGCCCTCCCAAAGGACATGACACGAAATATCCCTGTTCTGCGCAACATCAGTTAAACAAAAAAGACCCGGCAAGTTGCCAAGTCTTTTTGGGGCGGATGATGGGTTTCGAACCCACAACCCTCACAGCCACAGTGTGATGCTCTGCCATTGAGCTACATCCGCCATATGAAAGCGGACGAGATTTTACCACAATTCAGCGCAGGTTCAAGAGCGCCAGCGCTTCGTCATCCACGATCTCGCCCGTCTCCGCAAAGCCATAAGAGGCGTACAATTTTCGCGCCGTTTCATTCTCCGGCTCGTAACTGATGGCAACCACCTTAACCCGCTGGTCAGCCCGTAAACCATCCAGCATCCAATTCATGCCAAACCTGCCATATCCCTTGCCCTGAAATCTTTCATCTACCATCAAACGTAAAATAAAACTCTGAAATCTCGCATAATCAAAATTGTACGCAATCATCAAAAAGCCAACCGGCTTACCGTCATCATACACGCCGTAGGGAAACATATCCCAATGCCCCTCGTTGGGAACATCCTCGCCAAATTGAGATTCAGCAATGGAATACAAATTCGACGCCACAAAATGTTTTTGATCATCCTGCACTTTCAGGGCGATCAACTCTTTCCAATTCTCTTTTGTGACGGGGCGAATCTCAGGCATTTTTTAAAACACTTTTGATCGAATCAAGAACCGCTTCTTTCTTAACCTGAACCTGCTCGCCATTTACAAGGTTTTTAACCACCACCAAGCCTTTTTCCACCTCATCTGGACCTAAAACCAGCGCGATCTTCATCTTCATCTTGTCTGCAAATTTGAACTGTTTGGGAAGTTTGGTCGGCTCCGGCGAAACCATCACATTCAAACCAGCCGCGCGTAATTCCGCCGCAAGCGCAAAAGACTGCATCCACAGCTTTTCATCGAAAACCGTCACCAAGACCTGCGCCGGGCTGGGGATAAATTCCGGCACCAAACCGGCTTCCTGCAAGATGATACCAATGACCACATCGCCCATTGCAAAGCCCACACCTGAGAGCGGCTGTCCGCCCACATCGGCAAGGAGGTTATCGTAACGTCCGCCGCCGAAGATGGCACGTTTGAGGGAACCGCTTGTATCAAATGCTTCGAAGACGGTGCCGGTGTAGTAGAGAAGTCCGCGCATGATGTTCGGGTCAAATTTGACGTATTCTTTGACGCCCAACGCTTCCAGTGCTGCAAAAAGACGAACCAACTCATCGCTCTTCTTCCATAATTCAAAATTACCAAGAATGGATTTCAAGCCTTCTAACTGAACTTGATTCAATCCAAGGTCGAGCGCATACGTATCCCACTTGGCAGGCTCCATTTTGGTACGGCGGTCAACGAGATTCGACACATCCAGCCGTTTTTCTGCGGGAATACCCAGGGCGTCGAATTCAGAATCCATCAGGCGGCGATTATTCACATAGATCAGAGCCCGCTCCGGGCTGAGTCCGACCGAACGCAGAAATGTCGCACCGATGGCGATCAGTTCCGCATCCGCTTCTGGCGAGTTGACTCCCAGCATATCCACGTTCCATTGAAAGAATTCGCGAGTGCGTCCCTTTTGCGGCTGCTCATACCGCCAAAACGGACCGAACGACCACCAGCGCACGGGGAAGGTCAACTCACCTTGCTTCGCCGCGATCATGCGCGCCAGCGACGGTGTGAGTTCGGGGCGTAGGGTTACAAAGTCACCGCCGCGATCTTCAAAGGTGAAGGATTGCTTCTTGACCAACTCTTCGCCGGATTTTGCCGCGTAAAGATCAATGGTTTCGATGAAGGGCGCGTCCCATTCCTGATAACCGAAAGCCTGCGCGGCAGAACAAACCTTATTGTAGATAAAGTTTCGCAGCGCCATCTGCTCGGGATAAAATTCTCTTGTGCCTTTTACAGCTTGAATCTTGTTTGCCATGTATACTCCAAATGTCGCGTATTTTAACATGACTCAACCAAGGATTAATCGCAAATAAGCAATCCAAAATTCAGCCCCTGAATTTTGGTATAATTACTGTACTAAATCAAGGAGAAAACAATGAAAATTGACTATCAGGAACCCAGCAAAGACCTTTTAATTCGTATTGATATTCACGAAAAATACGGCTCTGCAAATATCGACGAATGGACCAACGACCTGCTTAAACCACAAGCGGGAATGAGCATCCTTGATGTTGGGTGCGGCGCTGGCAAGCTCAGCTTTCTATTTGACGATTACACAAAAAAGCAAGCAAAGATCACTGGCGGCGACTTTTCGGAAGAATTGCTAGACAAGGCTCGCGCCAGGAATAAAGAACGCGGCTCGAACATCGATTTTCATTTTTTGGATTTCAATGAGAAGTTCAAGTTTGAAGATAACACCTTTAATCTCTGCACCAGCGCCTTCGCCATCTATTACGCCTCAGACCTGAAATTTACATTTGGTGAAGCGCACCGCGTGCTTAAATCCGGCGGACGGCTCTTCGTCTCTGGACCACTGCCTGAGAATAAGCAGATGTTCTACGACATCATCAAAGAAGCCACCAATGCCACCATTCCACCCATGCCCGGCTCTTCGCGCTTCAAGGGTGATATCTTCAACACCATTGACGGCATCTTCGCAAAGACCGAACTGCACACGTTCGAAAATCACCTCACCTTCCCCGAAGTAAAACCGTTCATTGATTACGTCCGCGCTTCACTTGGCGAAGATCGCCGCTTGTGGACATCGATGTTTAACGGACCCGAAGAATACGAAGCCCTGATCGGCAAAATCGAGGCTGTGGCTACACGCTGGTTTGAGCGTGACGGCAAGCTGGTGATGACCAAGGTCGTCGGCGGCATTCTGGCGACAAAATAGAAGGTTTTTACGCATCACGGATTACGAATTACCTAATCCGTGATGCGTAATGCGTAAAAGCAATCATGAACTTCTTCGGCAAACGAGTCCTTTTCATCGGCGCACACCCAGATGATATTGAACTGGGGTGCGGCGCATTGTTGCACCATATCGTCAAAAACACAGACGCAGAAGTTTTGTGCGTCACCCTTTCGGACAATCAAAAAAACCCCGATTTGCTAAAGGTCAAAAATGAACACCTTAATGCAATGCAGGTTTTGGGAGTTCCTGAAAAAAGCGTTGTGCTAGGTCCCTTTACCACCCGCGTCTTTCCAGATTCAAGGCAGGAAATACTTGAATACTTTCTCAAGCTGCGCAAAGAATTCAAACCCAACCTGATCTTCACTCATTCCAAACAGGACGTACACCAGGACCACAACACCATGACGGATGAAGCCCTGCGCGCCTTTCGCGGTATCACAGTTTTGGGGTTTGATGTGGTCCGCTCGTCCTACGGTTTCTTCCCGCATTTCATGGTGGAGGTAACCGAAGAGGATGTGAACAAAAAAATTGAAGCCTTGTCCTGCTACGATACCTATCAAGACAGATATTACTTCAACTCCGAACTAACTCGTTCCATCATGGTGCGCCACGGCGCGCTGGCAGAACTTCCCTTTGCAGAAGGGTTTGACATTCTACGAATTGTCGGTAATTTTGGATAAAAAAATGCCTCAACATGAAAACAGACTCTCATTGCGAGAGTCTGTTTTCATGTTGAGCAACAAGAGACGAAGGAGGGTCACCCCGCCACATTTCAATGCGCCGGAACGACTCAACATAGCCCATTTTATAAAAACCGGGCAAATGCGGGTCATTCGCCTGAATATTCTCAATATGCGTATCAAGGCGTGGATATTGGTGATGCAAATGCGAAAGAAAAGCATACGCCATTTCGGCGGGATCACCAACTTCAGTTTTATATATAAAGTGTGTCAGGGTAAATTTTTCTCTTTGGTAGGCTACCCAACCCGTACTACCGTCAGGAAGAGTGAGACGCATTCCAAAAACAGACTCTGCGTGCGCCATGGATTCAGACTGGTTTGTCCAGGGTTGTGTGCCTCTGTTATAGCCGATCAAATCCAGTGTTTCGTAGCGTTCTAAACGGCGGGCATCTGCCACAACCGGCATGTGCAATTGCTGGGTCTGACGGCTTGGCGAGCGGCGCAAGATCAACAACTCGCCCACCTCATAAAAACCAAGTTTCAAGAAGAGCTGATGCGCTGGCGTATTATTCTTAATAACCTCCAGCATTGAAAAGCCCACCCCCATTTTTTCAGATTGTTCCAATAACCGCCTGCAAAGAGCCTCACCCACACCACCCCGCCTCGTTGATGGAAGCACACCCAAACGGGTGATCCATGTTCTGTCCTTACGGGAACCCAACATGGCAACACCACGCATAACACTGCCTTCTGCAGCAACAAATGAGTTTTCAAGATCCACATCATAAGATTGAATATATCCCGCCAGACGCGCGGCGTTCATGGGCATGGGAATCATATAATCCACGCGGGTCTGGTTGTAGATATTGGTCAGCTCATCAATTGAAAACCTGCTTGTTGGGATTAATTCAAATGAGGGGTTGGCATTCATAATAAAATAAGTTTAGGTCACCCGGTAGGTAAATGGGAATTGACCGCTGAAACAAAATCAGCGACTTTAATGATTGGTTTCGAAATAAAACCTGAACACCCGTAACTCTCAGCCATGGCACGGGCTGTTTCAGCAGGCCATGCGGTAAATGCAAGAATTGGAGTTTTTTCGAATTCAGCTTCTTCCCTCAACTGCCCGGCAAGCGTCAAGCCATCGTAATCTGGCAGCCCAAGATCAAGGAGAATGAGGTCGGGATGGTACTCGTGAGCAAGGGCATATCCATGTTCAGCGCTCTCAGCATGGACAACCTCGAACCCATGTGCGGTCAATATCTTGCGGGCAAGCGCCACGTTATCTGGATTATCTTCAACAATGAGTATCTTTGTCATCGCATCACCTGGCTGCATCGGTCATTAAGCTGCAATTGCAACATGTTTTTATCTTACCACTTTTATTCGGCGGGAAATAAAAAAAGAACCCTTGCGGGTTCTCTATGGATTCGGAATTCCAATAAATATTGTTCCATCTCGTATCACTACCGGGTAGGCAGGGATATCCACCGCCGCAGGCATTTGAACCGCCTGCCCAGTGCGGATATCAAACTCAGCCCCATGCCGTGGACAGACCACATTGAAGCCTTCCAGGTCGCCATCGCCCAACGGACCATCGTCATGGGTGCAAATATCACCAATTGCAAAATACTGCCCGGCAACGTTAAAAACAACCACGGGCTTGTCACCCAGATCCACAAAGAGCCGCTCCCCATTTGGGAGTTCAGAAACAGGGGCAATCTCCACAAACTCCACTTTTGATTCGTCGAAAGAAGTATAGTTGTACATTCTCACTCCACCAGGTCATCACCGGCTTCGCCAAGACCGTACACTCCAGCTTTTAGCACCTTTAGTGAAAGCAAGGCACATTTCAAGCGCACCGGACCAAGGTCAATGCCCAAAAGGTCTAAAATATCCTGTTTATTCATTTTTTTAACCTGATCGAGTGATTTGCCGATGATCTGCTCCATGAGCAGGTCGGCAGAGGCTTGCGAGATGGCGCAGCCATGCCCATCAAACATTGCATCTGTCACAACCCCATCTGCATTCACGCGCAGGTCAATTTGAATATGATCGCCGCAAAGCGGGTTATTATCCGCAAACGAAATATCATGCGGGTCTAACTTACCCCGATACGAGGGGTTCTTGTAATGCTCAATGATTACTTCTCGATAAAGATCGTCCATTTTATTCCTATCGTTCAATAGTCATATAATCGCTTAGTTTAGCAGTCAAAAGCTACCCGACGCCAAACTACAAAACCATCCAACTAACCGAACATTTCCTTCACTTTATATAATCCCTGCACCAGCAAATCCACTTCTTCTTTTGTACTATACAAATAGAAAGAAGCGCGGCTGGTGGCAGGAATGCCAAATTTTTCATGCAAAGGCTGGGCGCAATGATGCCCCGCCCGCACAGCAACCCCTTCCTGATCCAATATCTGAGCCACGTCATGCGGATGAATTCCATCCAGCACAAATGCCGCCACGCCGCCCTTTTTATCCGCCGAAGGACCGAACAACTTCACCCCGGGAATTTCTTCCAGGCGCTCAAGCGCATATTCGGTGATCTCATGTTCATGCTCGGCGATCTTCTGCATCCCGATCTTGCTCAGGTAATCTACCGCTGCACCAAAACCAATCGCTTCTGCAATGGCAGGAGTACCCGCCTCAAACTTGTGCGGCAACGTATTTGCGCGGAAAGAGCGCAGTTTCACTTCCTTGATCATGTCACCGCCACCCAGAAACGGTGGCATGGATTCCAATAATGCAGACTTGCCATACAGCACACCGATACCAGTCGGTCCGCACATTTTGTGGGCAGAGAATGCATAAAAATCTGCATCCAAAGCCTGTACATCCACTGCAAGATGCGGAGCAGATTGCGCGCCATCTACAAGCGTCACCGCCCCTGCTGCATGAGCCAGCCTGATCATCTCACCCGCCGGGTTGATCGTACCGAGAACATTGGACATGTGCGTAAACGAAACCAGCTTCGGGTTTCGTTCAAGAAGCGACTTATAAACCTCCAGATCAAGCAGACCATCTTCCGAAACCGGAATAAAGTCCAACTCGATGCCGCGTTCTGCCTGAAGCATATGCCAGGGCACAAGGTTGCTATGGTGCTCCATCTCCGTCAAAATAACAAGATCACCTGCCTTCAAATTGGCACGAGCCCAGGAATAAGCGACCAAATTTATTGATTCGGTTGTATTTCGGGTGTAGATGATTTCACGTGAAGAAGCCGCATGGATGAATTTACCGATCCGCTCACGCGCACCTTCATAGAGCGCAGTCGCCTCTTCAGCCAGCGTATGAACGCCGCGATGAATATTGGCATTTGAACGGCGATAATAATCATTCATCGCCTCGATCACCTGCACCGGCTTTTGCGAAGTCGCCGTAGAATCAAGGTAGATCACACGCCTGCCATTGGCAGTTTCACGATCAAGAATGGGGAAATCTTTTCGAATTTCGTTTAAATTAAGTGTCATGGAAAACAGAGAACTTTAATAATCTGGAATGATGTCTTTTTTCACGGCGGGTTTCTTGCCGGTTGTAGCAGGGCGGATATGCTCAGAGTTTAGTGGATACCAAAGAATTCGATCCGGCACCATCCAGCCATCCGTAAGGAACACATCGGAACGGAACTGAACCGCCACCATTTTATTATCCACCTGAACCACGATCCCCTTGATCCAACCACGAACACGTTCATTTCCTTTCTCATGGTCGCAGTAAACTTCCACATTATCGCCCACATCAAACGCATATTCAGGGCGGGGAGCCTTCATAAAGTTGAACGGAACAGCACCACCGCTGCCCCGTGCCTGTTTTTTGGCAACGGTCTTTACAGGCTGACGGATCTGACTCGCCAAATTAATCGAGCGGGTCACTTCCACCGGTTTTTCAGCCGTATGTAATTTCTTTTTCACCGGCGCTGAAACCGCCTTTGCAGATTTATCAGAAGACTTACTTTTAGTTGTAGTTGTCACAATAGCTACCTTTTTGGCTGCCGGGGTCTTTATCTTGGCAACGGTCTTTTTTACGGCAGATTTAACGACTGCCTTTTTCGGCTTTGATTTTTTTTCAGCCGCCGCCTTTGGTTTCAGGTTAGGTTTGGATTTGGATTTTACAGCCATAATTCATTTCCTCGAAAATGGAGACACCCACCGCCTCTTAACTCACAAAATGCCTGAATCAACACTTCAAGCTCTTTCCAACACTGACAATGCTATCGCTGGAGCTGACGCTCCAGCGATAGCACAAACTTACGCCGTTAACTTGATCTGTATTGCCTGCTGAAAACGTTCTCGCACACCTTCAAACGGAATACGCTGCATGATGGGGTCAAAGAAACCTTCCACCACCAACTGCTCAGCTTCCTTTTGTGGAATACCGCGAGATTTTAGGTAGAACAGGGGTTCCTGTTCTAGTTTACCAACGGTTGCGCCGTGTGTACAGCGGACATCATCAGCCAAAATTTCCAACCCAGGGATCGAGTCAGCGCGTGCCTGGTCGTCGAGGACAAGATTACGGTTCGCCTGATACCCATCGGTCTTTTGTGCGCCGGGGGCGACGTAGATCATACCTTGCCAAACGGAGCGACTCTTCCCTTTAAGCGCGCCCTTGAACAAAAGGTCGCTGGTGCAATTCGCCGCGAGATGATTCTGCTGGGTATCGTGGTCGAGGTGCTGGGTTCCATCGGTAAAGTAGAAGCCAGACATACGTCCCTGAGCGCCTTCTCCTGCCAGATCGAGGTCAGAGAAATTCTTGGTCAGGCGCGAGCCTACGGCGCCGAAGATCCAGTCGAGGTTGCCGCCACGCTCCACACGGGCGCGTTCATGCGAGAAATTCCACACATGCCTGCCCCACGATTGCAATTCAACGAAGCGCAGGTTGGCATCTTTGCCAACATAAATTTCGACAATTCCCGCGTACATGGCATGACCGGTTTCATCGGGTGAAGCGGCTTCATGGACGTAGGTGACAGATGCGCCATCTTCCACGTAGACGATGAGGTGCGAGAAGTGCGCGAGGTCGGCGCCAGGTCCCCACAGCACGGAGTGAAGCGGGGCTTCCACTTGCACGCCCTTGGGAACGTAGAGTAGAACACCGTTTTCAGAGAGCGCAGAAGACAATGCGGCAAATTTGCCATCTTCCGGCTTGACCACCTGACCGATCATTTTTTTGAGCAGGTCGGAGTGATTCTTCTCAGCGGTGCGGAAGTCAGTGAAGACTACGCCTTTTTTGGAAAGCGATTCATCCAAATCCACTTTCGAGCCGCCGGGGAGCAGGGTGATCTGTCCGCCGTGCTGTTCGCCGGTTAATGGCTTGAGCAATTCTTCGGGTACAACGGGCAGGTCTTCGAACGCTCCGGCTTTGGGGAGTTTGAAATCAGATGCGGGCAACATTCGCAGATCGGTGCGGCGCCAGGCTTCGTCTGTGGTGACGGGGAGGGAAAGCTTCTGGAAGGAGTCCCAAGCCCCGGCGCGGAATGAGGCGAGCGCATTCGTGGAGGGAACATCTGCCTGCGTGAAATTAAATTCCTTGGCAGCGGTATCTGCGCGTCGCCCTCGTGATACGGTTACTTTTGGTTTCTCTTGCATGTTAGCCAATCGATCCTTCCATTTGTAACTGGATGAGTCGATTCATTTCGACTGCGTACTCCATGGGGAGTTCTTTGACGAGCGGTTCGATGAAGCCAGAGACGACCATGGTGGTGGCTTCTTCTTCGGAGAGACCGCGAGACATGAGATAGAAGAGTTGTTCCTCGCCCACTTTGCTGACCGAGGCTTCGTGACCAATGGTTACATCATCTTCGTCGATCTCGATGTAGGGATAGGTGTCAGAGCGGGATTGCGGGTCGAGCAGGAGCGCATCGCAAACGACGTTGGATTTGACTCCCTTGGCGCCTTTATAGACCTTGAGCAACCCACGGTAGGAGGCACGTCCGCCTGCCTTGGAAATGGATTTGGAGGTGATCTTACTGGTGGTGTTCGGGGCAAAGTGAACCATTTTGGAACCAGCATCTTGAATTTGTCCAACGTTGGCAAACGCCATTGAAAGCATTTCGCCATGTGCGCCGGGTTCCATCAAGTAGCAGGATGGGTATTTCATGGTGACTTTGGAGCCCATGTTGGCATCCACCCATTCGTGTGTGCCGTTCTTGAAGACCTTGGCGCGCTGGGTTACAAGGTTGTAGACGTTGGTTGACCAGTTTTGAATGGTTGAGTAACGTGAGCGGGCGCCTTCTTTGACAATAATTTCGATCACGCCAGAGTGGAACGAGTCGGTGGTGTATTGAGGGGCGGTACAGCCTTCGACATAATGTACGCTTGCGCCTTCGTCCACAATGATGAGGGTGCGTTCGAATTGACCGACGTTGGCAGTGTTGAGACGGAAATATGCCTGCAAGGGCAGGTCCACATGCACACCTTTGGGAACGTAAACGAAAGAACCGCCAGACCAAACAGCAGAGTTGAGCGCGGCAAATTTGTTATCTTCGATCGGAACCACGGTTCCGAAGTATTCGCGGAAGAGGTCGGGGTGCTGACGCAGACCGTCTTCAATGGAAAGGAAGATCACGCCTTTTTCTTCGAGGTGTTTCTGAATGGAGTGGTAGACCATTTCCGATTCGTATTGCGCACCCAGACCAGCAAGGAACTTCTGCTCGGCTTCAGGCACTCCGAGTTTATCGAAGGTGCGTTTGATGTCATCGGGCACGTCATCCCATGATTTTTCACTCTTCTCGGTGGGCTTGACGTAGTAGTAAATGTTATCGAGATCAAGCGATTGCAGTTCAGGACCCCAATTGGGCATGGGGCGTTTAAGGAAGTGATCGAGCGCCTTGAGACGGAATTCGAGCATCCACTCGGGTTCGCCTTTCATGCGCGAAATATTTTCAACCACCTCACGGTTCAACCCTTTTTCAGATTTGAAAGAGTAGTTATCGTCGCGGTCGTGAAAACCGTATTTGTAATCGCCGATCTCTTCTAATATTTTTGCATCTTCAGACATGGTATCTCCAGTGAGTAGATATTTGAGATTAGATAATTAGTTAAAAGATTTCCACTCTCTAATATCCAATATCTGCTCTTATGCAGCTTCTTCAGCCGTTTTCTCACGCAGCCAGTCGTAGCCTTGTTCTTCAAGGTGCAGGGCAAGGTCGGGTCCGCCAGATTCAACAATGCGACCGTGCATCATCACATGCACGAACTGCGGTTTGATGTAGTTCAAGAGGCGTTGATAATGTGTGATGACCAGCACCCCAAGCTCGGGACCGGAAAGAGCGTTCACGCCTTCAGAGACGATACGAAGCGCATCGATATCCAAGCCAGAGTCAGTTTCATCCAAAATTGCGAAGCGCGGCTTGAGGGTTGCCATTTGCAAAATTTCAGCGCGTTTCTTTTCGCCGCCAGAGAAACCGTCATTAAGGTAACGACCCGCAAAGGTATGGTCCATCTTAAGCATATCCATCTTTTCTTTGAGCATCTTGCGAAATTCAGGAATGGGCATGCCTTTGTCTTCGGGGTTTTCAGCGCGGCGGCGGGAATTGATGGCAGAGCGCAGGAAGTTCGCCACGGTCACACCGGGGATGGCAACCGGATATTGGAAAGCAAGAAATACGCCCGCACGAGAACGTTCGTCAGGTTCCATTTCAAGCACGTTTTCACCATCGATCAACACCTCACCGCTGGTAACCGTGTAATTGGGGTGTCCCATCAATGTATATGCCAGGGTAGATTTACCCGTCCCATTCGGTCCCATAATTGCGTGAATTTCACCCTGCTTAATCGTCAGGGTAAGCCCTTTGAGAATTTCCTTATCCTCAATGCTTACATGCAAATCCTTGATTTCTAACTGCGACATTCGTGTATCTCCTACAGAATTTTCCGCTCGGAGCGGAGTTTTATGGCGTTTTTACTAGTAGGTCGGCATTATAGCAAAAGCGACTAGATTTGTCAATATTTATGATATTTTTCTAGTAAATCAAGGGTTGTCTACATTTTGCAAAGGAATTTATGGGGACTCGCCTCGTAAGCAAGTGTATAATCCCCGCCGCCATGACCACTAATTCTTTCGACCTTGTCATATTTGATTGCGACGGCGTTCTGGTAGACAGCGAACCGTTCGCCAACCAGGTATTTGTTCAACTCGTCCGTGAAAGCAGCAATTTGGATTTGGATGAAACCGCCTACTTAAAAAAGTTTTACGGTGTCACTCTGCCAAACCGGATGAAAATAACCGCAGAAGAACTAAACTGGACGCCCCCAAGCACCTTTTTGGAAGATTTCAATTCGCGCCTCAAAACCCTTACCGAGGAGCGGCTTCAACCCATCGAGGGAATTCGCACGCTGATAAATAGCATCCCCACCCCGATCTGCGTCGCCTCCAATGGCACTCGTGAAGAGATCGTTCATCGCCTCAAAATTTCAGGGTTAACCGAAAAATTCGGAGAGTCCATTTTTAGTGGACACGAAATGCCGCAGCCCAAGCCCGCACCTGATGTCTACCTCGCCGCCGCCCGCTCTTTTGGCACATCCCCAGCGCGCTGCATCGTAATCGAAGACAGCATTCCCGGGGTGACGGCAGGCGTAAAAGCAGGGATGAAGGTGTACGGCTTTGCCGCCTACACACCAGCCACTGAATTACAGAAAATCGGCGCCATTCCATTTTCTACTATGAATGAACTTAAAAACATGCTTGCCTTGTAGGTCATGTCTAAAAACTTATCATGCTCCCGCCGTTGGGGGCTGCGGCGGGAGCATGTATGCAAAAGGTCTATTCCAAATATAAGTTTTTCAGCCGTTCTACATCTTGCAGCGTTAACTTTAATCCTTCATGGACATATGCATCAAAAGAGCCATAATCATTCTCGAGTCTCTCTAAGGCAGCCGAAAGATATTTTTCATCTGCTTTCAAAAAGCCGCGAATACCTTCCGCAAATTTTTTACCCTTAAATAGTCCCGCAAAAAAGAGATCGCGCCAATGAGCATCCAGCATATATTTATTGGTCAATAAATAATCCTGCATGGCAATTTCCTTTGAAATTCCAAGAATCATCAAAAGAGATGCGGTTGCAAACCCTGTGCGATCCTTCCCTGCGGCACAGTGAAATAAAACGGACTTCCCGTTGGCACCTAACAACTCAGAGAAAAATTGCCGATACCCTTCTGTAAATTTAGAGGCAAGCTCCGTATTGGTTGCGATCATATAATCTGCCGGGTTCAGGTTGGGTAGATTTTTTGCCGTTTCACCGGGGTTTTCGTGCCAAACTTTGGTACTCGAATCCTCCATTGGGATGTTTACATACCTGGTTCCCGCGGGGAGCTTATCAGGTCGGTGCGCCACCTCGTATGAAGCACGAAAATCGACCACCAAATCCAAATTCAGGGCAGATAATTTCTTCAGGTCAGTTGAGGTGGGTTTATGCAAACTACCAGAACGAAAGAGTGTGTTCCAACGAACGGAGCGCCCGTCCTGCGTAATGTAACCGCCTACATCTCTCAGGTTTTCCACTTTTCTCAAGGGGATATGTCTTTTATGCGTCGGGGATGAATTTGTGAGTATCTTTATGTTTTCCATTGTCAGGTCCAATTTAGAACGCTCATTATAGTATGCTCATGTCACATGTCGCATTTTTGCTCCCTTAGAAAGTACGGCTTGAGTGTGCAATAAGGCGCTTTTCAAATGTATAATCCCGCCCATGCAAACCATATCTCTAAATCCTATTGCTGTGGTGAAGAATGCCCGCCTTGAAATGGAAGATGATGACTGGGGCAGCATTATCTCCGTGCTCGAATTAGACTCTTTTATGCCGGAGGAAGCGCTTTGTGAAATTGAAAGTTTTTCACATGTCGAAGTCATTTTCTACTTTCACCGTGTGGTAGATGAAAAGATCGAAAAAGGGGCGCGGCATCCGCGTAACGATGTGAATTTCCCCAAAGTAGGTATTCTCAGTCAAAGGGGTAAGAATCGACCAAACAGGCTGGGCTCAACCATCGTCCGGGTTTTGAAGCGGGAAGGGCGTCAGCTTCATGTGCAGGGGCTGGATGCCATCAACGGGACTCCCATCCTTGACATCAAGCCGGTTATGCGTGAATTTCTGCCACGCGAAAAAGTTGTTCAACCTGAATGGGCGACTGAACTCATGAAAAACTATTGGGCAAAAGCGCAATCGTGAAAGCCATCCGACTCACTCTTTCTGTAATTCCAAAATAAAGGCTATTATCATGTCTCAACACAACCCTGTTATAAACTTAAATTCCAAACGTATTTTAATCCTTCTGTTTGCATTGGTAGCCTTGCTGGTAGGGCTCAGCATTTGGGGACAACACATTCGTTTTTTGGGAGTGGCAGATATTCATGGTTACTGGCACGAGTTCGCCATTGACCTGCTTATGTCAGCGTTCTACCTTGATAGAGAAGCCAATATTCCAACATTTACCAATGCCTTACTGCTTTTCATTCCGGCTCTTTTACTGGCAGGCATTGGCGCATGGAAAAACCTCCATAAAGATAAATATCGTTTTCAATGGAATACACTCGCGCTCATCTTTCTACTGCTCTCGTACGATGAGGTTGCGTCATTGCACGAACGCCTTATCAAACCCATGAGAGCCATTGCGGGTTCAGAAGGCATCTTTTACTTTGCATGGATCATTCCCGGGCTGATCGCTGTGGCTTTGTTCGGCATTGCCTTTTTTACCTATTTCCTGCATCTTGAAACAAAGTTTAAATTGCTTTTCTTTTTCTCACTGGCGGTTTATATTGGCGGGGTGATCGGCGGCGAAATGGTCAGCGGATATTTCGCCGCGAACCTTGGACAAAAGAATTACACATACGCCGTGGTTGCAAGTATCGAAGAGTCTGTTGAAATGTTCGGCTGTTCACTCATCATTTACTCTTTGCTTGAATACATAAAAGACCACATCACTGAAGGTTTGATCCTCAAATCATCATGAGCGCCGAACGTATTATCTCTCTCCTCGAGCTAAAGCGAAACACCGGCGAACGCGGCTCACAAATGTGGATCGCCTATAACGGTACCGTTTACGATGTAACCGGCTGCCCAAAATGGCGGACCGGCTTACACGAATTTCTACACTTTGCCGGACAAGACCTGACGGATGAAATGCTCTCTGCCCCGCACATGGATGAAGTATTCAAACACGACTGCATAAAGGTCATTGGTACACTGGAACCCGAACAAAATTAACAAAAGGAATCATCAAAACATGAAAACGCTCAAATGGTGGCAAACCGCCGTCTTTTACCAGATATACCCCCGTTCTTTTGCAGATGGCAATGGTGACGGCATCGGCGACTTCAAAGGCATCACTGAAAAACTTGATTACCTTGCCGGGCTTGGTGTGGATGCGCTCTGGCTTTCTCCTCACTTCCCCTCCCCCAATTGGGACTGCGGATACGATGTTTCAGACTACACCAACGTTGCCCCTGAATACGGAACAATGGACGACTTCAAACACTTCCTTGGTGAAGCACATAAACGAAATCTCCGTGTCATTCTGGACCTGGTACTGAATCACACTTCCGACGAACATCCCTGGTTCCTTGAGTCTAAATCCAGCAAAAATAATCCCAAAGCAGATTGGTACGTTTGGGTGGATACGCCTCCGAACAACTGGCAATCCTGCTTCGATGGCGAAGCGTGGACGTACGTCCCTGAGCGAAGCCAGTATTACTATCACTACTTTATGAAGCAACAGCCAGATCTGAATTGGAAAAATCCCGAAGTAAAAAAAGCGATGTGGGACGCCGTCCGCTTCTGGTTAGACCTTGGCGTCGACGGCTATCGCCTGGATGCCCTTGGAACCATCTTTGAAGACCCTGCGCTTACCCCTCACACCGTACCGATGACCCTTGTGGAACTGCGCCGCTTTTCTGAAGCCGCAAAAACCCCCGAAGAATTAAAGCAGAAAGATAAATACTGGTACGACATGTTCAAAAACCAGTGGGGACAGCCCGGCATTCATGAGTTGATGAAAGAACTGCGCGTCATTGTAAATGAATACGAAGACCGAATGCTGGTTGGCGAAGACGATAACATTGACTACATGGGAGATGGAACGGATGAACTGCACCTGGTTTTCAACTTCCCGTTGGCAAACACAGATTGGATCACCCCAAAACATATTCGCAGCAACCAGCAAGACCGCATTGCCCAATTAAATAAATTATCGGTTGAGGGTTGGGCGTGCAACACGCTTGGAAACCACGACCGTTCGCGCATCTATACCTGTTATGGAGATAAAACCCACGACGCAGAACTCGCCAGACTCAACTCTGCACTCGTGCTCACACTAAGAGGCACGCCCTTCCTTTATAACGGTGAAGAGATCGGCATGACCGATTACATGCTCACCCATATTACCCAAGTAAAAGACACGATGGGGTCATGGTACTACCACACCATCGTTACAGACATGGGCGTTCATCCTGACGAAGCCCTGGTCCGAACTGCCGAAATGACCCGCGACAAGAACCGCACGCCCATGCACTGGGCGAACAAACCGAACGCCGGTTTCTCACCCGATGGAGTTGAAACTTGGCTGCCCATTAACCCGAATTACAAGGCGGGGATCAACGTCCACGATCAAGAGCGGAACCCCGATTCGATCTTGAACTATTACAAGCATCTGCTAAAAGTGCGCAGAGAAACGCCCGCATTGATCGAAGGCAGCTACACACCTCTGCACGAACATGCCGAAGATTACTTTGCCTTTCTGCGCACAACCGAAAAACAGGTTGTGTTAGTCGTCTTGAACTACTCCGAAAAGCGGCTGAACCTGAACTTTGCCGACACAAAAGAGATGGAAAACAAAAACCTGCATACATTGTTTACCAGCGGAGTACGCTCGAATGTAGAACGCGCCGCCAGTAAATTGTCTATCGCGCCATTTGAAGTTTTTATTGCAGAAGTGAAGGCATGAGCGAAACAAGACAAAAGCCCAAAGTCTTTGCAACCCTGTGCGGACGCATCTTCCGCGACACCGACCCGCAGTATTTTCCATCGGCGCAGCATCGTGGAAAAAAAATTATCCTTTGTACAGAGGCGTGCCTGGGCGCTTTTCTTGCCGACCCCGATGTGTTTTGTAAAGTTCACCGTAATTCAGATAAAGCTGCCGCCCGTATAAAAAATGAAATAGAACACCTTAGTGGACTATGGAGTTCGTATGATTCTTCCCCCGCGAAAAGCGATTGAATTCGACCGTTTTGAGTACCAAAAATGGGATCACTTCGATGCAGAAACCATTGTCGAAACCCCCGTTTCATTAACAGTGAACGGTCAAATCTGGATCACCTTCATGTGTACCCCTCTTCACTTGGACGAGTTGGCAGTAGGTTTTTTGTATAACGAAGGCATTATCAAAACCATGGGGGATGTCGCGGATGTCCGCTTGTGTGAGCACGGCGATAATATTGATGTGTGGCTGAACTTTGACGCAGAACAGCCAGCGAACTGGCGCAGAACCTCAGGCTGCACAGGCGGGATGACAGCCGTTGACCTCCTCGCAAAGCCCAATGTCAATTTGGCAGAGAACAGGCTCAAGGTCCAGCCCGAAGCGATCATGAACCTGGTCGATAAACTATTTGCATCACAGGAACTTTATCGCGATACGGGTGGTGTTCACACATCCGCTTTGAGTGACGGAGAGAAGATCATTTTCGCAGCAGATGACATTGGCAGGCACAACACGTTGGATAAGGTCGCCGGAATGTGCCTGATGCAAAATGTATGGCCCGAAAATCGGCTATTGATCACCACCGGACGTATCAGTTCAGAGATGTTGCAAAAAGCGGCGCAGTTGAATGCGCCCATTTTGATATCGCGCACATCCCCATCATCACTTTCAATTGAGATGGCGCAAAGATATGGCATTACTCTGATCGGGTACGCAAGAAAGCATCGATTCAATGTGTATTCAAATGGCGAGCGAATAGGATTGGAAAAGAAGGTCACTTGACCTTCTTTTTTTACACATCATATTTGTGAAATTTATCACTAAACAGGTCGATAGTCACCCACCAAGCATGAAGAATGAAACTTACCAAAATAGACGTAATAACGAATAATTTATTGGAAAAGGAAAACTTTATTATGCACATGAATTTAGAACAGATCATTCGTATTGCGCAGGGCGAAGTCGTAACAAAAGAACTAAGCACAGATGTGAATATCCACGGCGGCTGCTGCGCCGACTTAATGAGCGATGTGCTGGCGTATACCCGTCCACGAGCGGTGCTCATCACCGGGCTGACCAACCCGCAGGTCGTTCGCACCGCACAAGTTGCCGACTTCCGCGCCATTATCTTTATTCGCGGAAAAAAACCCCAATCTGAAACGATCGAGATCGCTGTGCAGGAGAATATCCCGCTTATCTCCAGTCCATTTGGCATGTTTGAACTGAGCGGAAAATTACACGATGCCGGGCTAACCAGTTACGAAACCAATGACTCCAACTAGACCACAAACCGAGCAGGAAAAATTCGGGCGGCACCGTCCACTGACCGACCGTGACGCGCACGAGATCAATCGTATCGAAGAGCTTTCGTACGATCTGAAAGTGCGCGAAGTAATGGCTCACAATGTCATCACCACTTCACCCGAAGTTCCCCTTGCCAGTGCTCTGGAACTTTTGCGGGTCAACCGTATTTCCGGTTTGCCTGTCATAGAAAAAGGAAGGCTGGTTGGCGTTGTCAGCCTTGAAGATATTGTGCGCGCTTTACAAAAAAACGAGCTGCCGCTTCCTGTAAAAAATTACATGAGCACCAGCCTCGTTACGGTCAAAGCGACCGACAGCGTTGTTGAAGCCATCAAAACGTTCAGTGAAAAAAGACTGGGGCGTTTGCTTGTGGTAGATGAAAACCATAACCTGACGGGTATCATTACCAAGGGCGATATTACACGCGGCATTTTGCTTGCCGTTCAACATGATTACAAAGAAGAAGAAGTCCGCCGGTATCGAGCCAGCCATCTTTTTGAAGATATCGTCTCAGACCGCACAACTCTCGTCTTGCGCTACAACATAAAAGCCGGAGACTTCACGCACGGCGGAAACGCTTCCAGCAATATCAAACGCGCCCTCTTGCGCCTCGGAGCCGACTTTCAAGTTGCGCGGCGCTGCGGAATTGCCGCCTACGAAGCGGAGATGAATCTCATTATTCACACCACCCATGGCGGAATCCTCAAATTGGAAGTGGAGCCGCACAAGATCATACTCTCCACAAACGATGATGGTCCCGGCATCGATGATGTTCAAAAAGTGCTGCAACCCGGCTACTCCACCGCCACCGATGAAGTACGCGCCATGGGGTTTGGAGCAGGCATGGGGCTGGTAAACATCAATAAATGCGTGGACAAAATGGAGCTTGAATCTGCACATGGCAAAGGAACCAAACTCGTCATGCGTATTTTTATTTCCAGCGAAACACTGAACGGCAAAAAGGCAACCCCATGAACCTGCAAACCATTATCGATCAACTACAACTCACCATCCTCACAGAACCGCGCGACTTCACCAGCATCACTCCACAAGGCGGGTACGCCTCCGACCTGCTTTCATGCGTCATGGCAGGCGCAAAAAACGACAACCTTTGGATAACGTTGCAAGCCCATTTAAACATCGTGGCAGTCGCTTCCATGCTGGATGTCGCTGCCGTCATCATCACCGAAAACGCCCAACCTGATGAAGCCACCATCAACAAGGCAAACGAACAGGGCGTGATCCTTCTTTCCACTCACAAGTTTAGCTACGAAATATGCGGAATACTTTGGGAAATGAATATCCGGTAGAGATGAAAACCTTTCGTGCAGACCTACACGTTCATACTGTGCTCTCGCCTTGCGCAGAGGTGGAAATGATCCCGCCGCTGATCGTACAGGAAGCGCTTGAACGTCAAATTGATATTATTGCCATCACCGATCACAACGCAAGCGCCAACGTAAAAGCCGTACAACAAGCAGCGGAAGGAACAGGGCTGACGGTCTTGCCCGGCATGGAAGTGCAGACCCGCGAAGATGTTCACCTGCTCTGTCTCTTCGCCTCATTATCGGACCTCGAAGCCTGGCAGCACCGAGTTGACCTTTCACTACCCGATGAATTGAATCCTGCCGATCATCTCGGTGAGCAATTTATTGTCGATGAAAACGGGGAATACATCCGCTCTGAAATGCGGCTTTTACTCACAGCCACGCAATTTTCCATCGAAGAAATCATCGAACATGTCAACAAGCTCAACGGCATCGTCATCCCGGCGCATGTAGATCGAACCTCCTTTGGTTTGTTCCCCACACTTGGCTTTCTCGCAGCTTGGTGGCAATTCCCTGCTTTGGAAATTTCCCGCCACATCACCCCAGAGGCGCTATACCAGAAATTCCCATCATCGAAGCGGCTGCCAGTCATCCAATCAGGTGATGTCCATCGACTTTCTGAATTTTTAGGCAGCACAATTTTCGAGCTTGAAACGCCCAATCTATTTGAGATCCAAATGGCATTAAGGGCAGAAAACAGAAGAAATCTGCGAATGTAATCGATTTAATTGAAAGATAATTTACACATTAGTCATATGACATCCTTCATTGACTGATTTGACATGGTCATGTAAACTTTTATTGTGAAAATTATCACAATACTTTATTAAGGCGACTTATGACAACAAGAGCATTGAAAGACATCCCCGCGAACGACCCACTTAAATCTGAAGACTTAAAGCCATTGATCGACAAAGCGATTGCAGAGAACAAAGACCGCCCCGGCGCGGTCATGCTTGTGCTAAACGAAGTGCAATCGAAGATCGGGCACGTCTCCCCTTGTATGCAGGTTTATATTGCACAGAACTTGAAGGTCCCGTTGGGGCAAGTCCACGGTGTGGTGACGTTCTATTCGTTCTTCAAGACCAAACCCAAAGGCAAGCACACCATCAAGTTCTGTTTGGGAACCGCATGTTATGTGGCAGGCGTTCCGCAATTGATCGAAAAAGCCAAGCAGATGTTGAACACTGAACTCGGCGATACAACTCCCGACGGACAGATCACGCTCGAAGAATGTCGCTGCGTAGGCGCGTGCAGCCAAGCGCCTGTCGTCGTGGTGGATGAAGAAGTGCAAGGCAAATTGCGCCCGAATAAATTTCCGCAGGTATTGAAGAAGGTTCAAGGATAACAAACGGGGCTCAAGCCGCCGTCCCCGGCGGCGAGGAATGTGCCCTTCAGGGTACGCCGCCGAGAGCAAAAGGATAACCATGCGCGAGATCGCTCTGCATCTTTTGGATATTGCTGAAAACAGTGTTGCGGCAGAAAGCCGGAATATTCACATGGATGTAGTCGAAGATCTGCAACATGATGCACTCAAGGTCTCAGTAAAAGACGACGGCAGAGGCATGGACGCTGAAACTTCCAAGCGTGTGCTTGATCCGTTCTATACCACGCGCACCACACGCAAGGTTGGGCTGGGCATTCCGCTCTTGAAGTTGGCGGCTGAACAGTCTGAGGGTGGATTAAGCCTGGAAACAGAATCAGGCAAAGGCACACGGATTGAGGCGTCTTTTCGTCACAGTCACATTGACCGGATGCCGCTGGGCGATGTCGGCACTACATTCCTGACCCTGCTGATTTCTTATCCGCATATTCATTGGGTCTTCAAGTATCAAATGACAACAAACGACGGCTCAATAAAAATGTTTGAGTTGGATGATGAAGAAATTAAATCGGTGCTCGGTGACATGCCATTGACCGAGCCTGATGTATTGAAAATTTTACGCGGCATGATCGAGGAAGGCATTGCCAGCCTCGCGCCGCAAACAGAGTTTTAAGAAGGAGTAACCATGCCAGCCATTAAATCGTTGGAAGAACTGAAGCGCGTTCGTGAAGAAGCGCTCGCAAAGAAGCAAATGAAAGCCGCGCCCGGTCAGATTCAGGTGATCGTTGCGATGGGGACTTGTGGAATTGCCGCTGGTGCGCGTGACACGATGAAGAGTATTTTGAATTTCATCGAAACTGAAAAATTAAGCGGTGTGACCGTGACCCAAACCGGGTGCATGGGCATGTGCGAACAGGAACCGATCGTGCAGGTAGTCGTTGGCGCCTCAGCCAAAGTGACGTATGGAAAAGTCAATTCAGAAGTTGCCGGTCAGATCATGAAGCAACATGTGCAGCATGGAACGATTTTGAAGGATTATGTTTTGCCAATCTAGCCATGTCATACTGAGCGATAGCGAAGTATCTCTGCGATTATCCAAGAGACCCTTCGTTTCACTCAGGGTGACAGTCGGAGAATAGTTTTATGCCGTTTTATCGATCTCATATTTTAGTATGTGTTGACCCGGAATGCCTTAAAAAAGGCGCTCATGAAGTAGTGGATGCTTTGCAAGACGAGCTTGTCGCACAAGGTTTGTTGGATGAAATCCAAGCCCTTGAAACCTCCCGAATTGGCGGCTGCGCGAACGGTCCTGAAATGATGGTGTACCCCGAAGGTGTGCATTACGTCGGCATGACTGCGGACGATGTGCCGTTCTTGGTGGAAGAACATTTTCTCAAGGGGCGTATTGTTGAAAGGTTCCGTGAAGTTCATAAAGTTGTCGTCGATGAAGAGTTAGGTCCGCTGCGCCCGAAGGAAGTACGTGTAGTGCTTCGCAACTGCGGCGAGATCGACCCGATGAACATCGAAGATTATCTCGCAGTGGATGGCTATCAAGCGCTTGGAAAAGTCATCGGTGAAATGACCCCGGAACTGGTGGTTGATGAAGTAACCAAGTCCGGTCTGCGCGGACGTGGCGGCGCGGGCTTCCCTGCGGGTCGTAAATGGGGACTCACCCGTCAGGTTCCCGGTGACATCAAGTACATGGTCTGCAATGCAGACGAAGGCGACCCTGGTGCGTTCATGAACCGCCGTGTACTCGAAGGCGACCCGCATTCGGTCATCGAAGGCATGATCATCGGTGCGTATGCCGTCGGCGCGAGCTATGGCTACATCTACTGCCGCGCGGAATATCCGCTGGCGGTGGAAACGCTCAACGTGGCGATCGCTCAGGCGCGTGAATTTGGCTTTTTGGGAAATAACATCCTCGGCACCGACTTCAACTTTGACCTTGAAGTGCGCGTGGGTGCGGGCGCTTTTGTGTGCGGCGAAGAAACCGCTTTGATGGCTTCGATCATGGGTCAGCGCGGAGAGCCGCGCCCTCGTCCCCCATTCCCTTCGGTGAAGGGTGTTTGGGGCAAGCCATCCAACAACAATAATGTAGAAACGTACGCCAACGTGCCGCAGATCATCCTCAAAGGCGCGGATTGGTACGCCAGCATGGGCACCGAACGTTCAAAGGGCACGAAGACTTTCGCGGTTGGCGGCAATGTTGCCAAGCCGGGTCTAATCGAAGTGCCAATGGGCATTACCCTGCGCGAAATCATTTTCGATGTAGCCGGCGGCATCAAAGACGGCAGACAATACAAAGCTGTTCAAACAGGCGGACCAATGGGCGGATGTCTCACCGAAGAACATCTTGACTTGCCGCTCGATTACGAAGCGTTGACTCAAGCCGGTTCGATGATGGGCTCGGGTGGCTTGGTAGTGATGGACGAAACCTCCTGCATGGTGGACATTGCCCGCTTCTTCATGGACTTTACGCAGGCGGAATCCTGCGGAAAGTGTACGCCTTGCCGTGTGGGAACCCGTCGTATTTTGGAACTGCTCCAGAAAATCTGCGATGGCAAAGGCGAGCATGGCGACATTGAAAAACTCGAGGACCTGTGTCATGAAGTTGCCAAGAACAGTCTGTGCGGTTTGGGGCAAGGTGCGCCCAACCCGGTATTGAGCACGCTCAAGCACTTCCGCCATGAGTATGAAGCGCATGTGTATGAAAAGAAGTGTCCGGCAAAAGTTTGTCGTAACTTGATCCATTTCGAAATTCAAGCGCCGACTTGTACTGGTTGTACGGTCTGCGCCAGGAACTGCCCTGTCGAAGCCATCAGCGGTGAACGCAGGCAGGCGCATCTCATTGACATAAACAAATGTATTCGATGCGGTATTTGTGTGCAAGTTTGTAATTTCAACGCGGTTTCGGTTTTGTCGTAGTCGCCCTCATACCCTAACGGGCACTTTCCCCAACCCTTCCCCCGAAGGGGAAGGGAGTCCCCTCTCCCTGCGGGAGAGGGCTAGGGTGAGGGAAAACCTGAGATTTTCTCAAAACCATGGAAAGTGAGTCCGTAATGATTTGGAGGTTGAATGTACGCTCCAGCGGTTGAACGTGAAATCAAGGAAGTCGTTCAGGAAGCCATTGAGAAACATGGGTGTGGACGTGATGCGTTTATTCCCATCCTCAGTGAGATCAATCATGCACTGGGATACATCCCTGCCGAAGCCATTCGGGAAGTGAAAGCGCAGATCAATCAGGATGGCAGCTTCGTCTCGCAGGGACAGTTGTACGGGCTGGCAAGTTTTTACGACATGCTCTCCACCCAGCCGCGCGGACGACACGTCATCAAATTCTGCGAGAATGCGCCGTGTCATGTCGTTGGCGGCAAAGCCATTTGGGATGCCTTGCGCGAGACGCTTGAACTTGAAAACGGCGCAACCACATCCGACAACAAGTGGACGCTCGTCACTACTTCGTGCATCGGCTTGTGCAGTGTCGGTCCCGTGGTGTTGATCGACGATGACATGTACGGAAACGTCACCGTGGAGCAACTGCCTGAAATTTTAGGTCAGTACGAATAGGAGCCAGCCATGAAAACAAAACGTGCCATGATGTTGGTCTCCACAGATCCAGAGAGTATGAGGCTCGGGGCGAGCGACCTGCTCAAAAGTCTGAAAGAGGCGTTGGAAGCGTATCAATTGCAAGACGAAGTCGATATCGCCGAGATCCAAGATATCGAGCGGACGAATATCCTTCCCATCGTTGTGGTCTACCCCGAAGCCACCGTGTATGGACCTGTCAAACCGGGCGATGCGCGCTACTTGGTGGAAGAGCATCTTTACAAGGGACGTGTTGCCGAGGATTTGCTTGCGCCGCCGAAACAGTTGACCGGACAGATCGGTTCTCTCCGCGCTCATAGAGGATACAACCCAGCGGAGCAACGCATCGTCCTTGAGCGCGCCGGGCGCATCGACCCCGAGAACATTGAAGATGTGATCGCTCACAACGGTTATGAAGCGCTTGGTAAAGTGCTGACCGAAATGACGCCGGAGCAAGTGATTGATGTCGTTGAAAAATCTGGATTGCAAGGACGCGGCGGCGCGGGCTTTTTGACTGGGCGCAAATGGAAATTTGTGCGCATGGCGAAAGGTGAAAAGAAATACGTCATCTGCAATGCCGATGAAAGCGAGCCGGGCACCTTCAAAGACCGCATCGTGCTCGAAGGCGACCCGCATGTCATTCTTGAAGCGGTGGCAATTGCTGGTTATGCCGTCGGCGCGGACGAAGGCTACGTTTACATTCGCGGTGAGTATGGTCATGCCTATCGCCGTCTACAACACGCCATTGAACAGGCAGAGGAATTTGGTTTCCTCGGCAGGAATATTTTCAACACGAACTTTAACTTTCACATTCACCTGCACGCAGGCGCAGGCGCGTATGTTTGCGGCGAAGAGACCGCGCTGATCGAGTCCATCGAAGGCAAGCGCGGAGAGCCGCGTCCGCGCCCACCCTATCCGGTGACGCGCGGTTTGTGGAACCGCCCCACCACGGTCAACAACGTGGAGACGCTGGCGAACATCCCAGCCATTTTGCGCAACGGAGCGGAGTGGTATCGCTCGTTCGGCACACCGTCCAGCCCAGGCACCAAGGTTTACACCATCATGGGCAACGTCAACTTTAGCGGCGTGATCGAAGTGCCGATGGGCATCACCTTGCGCGAGGTCATCAACATCTACGCAAAAGGGATGAAGCCCGGCAGTGTGTTGAAGCTCGCCCAAACCGGCGGCAGCAGCGGCTCGATCATCCCGGCATCCCTGCGAGATGTGCCGATGGACTTCGAGTCCTTCCGCAAAGCAGGCGTCTCGCTCGGCTCGGGCGCATTGCTGATCTGTGACCAACACACCTGCATCGTGGATTTGGTCAAAGTATTGCTGCAATTCTTCCGTTTTGAATCCTGCGGCAAATGCACGCCTTGCCGTGTGGGTACGCAACGTTCCTACGAGATCGTGGATCGCATCTCGAAGGGACAGGGCAAGCTGGAAGATTTAGACACGCTCCAAACCTTAATTGCGGAAATGGAACGCGCCTCGAACTGCGGACTTGGGCAAACTGCTACCGTCCCCATTCGTGACATGCTCAGGCATTTCCGCACCGAAGTAGAAGCACACATTCGCACAGGTAGTTGCCCCACTGGTGTGTGTGAGATGGCTTTTGAGAAAATGGAATCCTGAAGTTCTACTTCAGGATTAGAGAAAGTCCGAAAGTAGAACTTTCGGAGTCCACTTTACAGAGGATTACATGGTTCAAATAACGATCAACAAACAACAGATTGACGTCCCCGAAGGAACGACGGTTCTGCGTGCCGCAGAGATGGCGGGCATTAACATTCCGCGCCTGTGCGACCACAAGGAACTAACCCCATACGGCGGTTGCCGCTTGTGCATTGTGGAAGTGCAAGGCATCCGCGTGCCGATGGCATCTTGCACGCTGCCGGTCAGCAATGGCATGGTGGTAGAGACCGAAACCGAAGCGCTCAAGAAATCGCGTCAGTTCGTGCTCTCCATGCTGTTCAGCGAACGCAACCACTTCTGCCCGTTCTGCCAGGTCAGCGGCGGAGATTGCGAATTGCAAAACGCCGCCTATCACGAAGAGATGACGCACTGGAACATCCAGCCAGGCTGGAATGATTTCCCAGTAGATACCTCGCATCCGTATTTCGTTTTAGATAACAATCGCTGTATCCTTTGCCGCCGCTGTGTGCGAGCTTGCGCCGAAATGGCAGGCAACTTCACGCTCTCGGTCGCAGAGCGCGGCGCGAAAAGCATGATCGTAGCCGATACTGATATTCCACTCGGCGAGAGCACTTGTATCAAATGCGGTTCCTGCGTGCAGGTCTGCCCGACCGGCGCACTCATCGACCGCACAAGCGCCTATCAGTCACACGACAAAAATTTACAGGAAATCAAATCGGTGTGCGTGGGCTGTTCGGTCGGATGCTCGATCAAGATCATGGTGCGCGATAATCGCATCGTGCGCATCGAAGGCGATTGGGATGGAGCCGTCAACCACGGCGTGATGTGCGAGTACGGACGATATACCACCGCCAATGAAAATCGCGTGCGCCTCACCTCTCCATTGATGAAGAAGAACGGCAAACTCGAACCCGTCTCTTGGGACGAAGCGCTGAACGCCGTGCAAGAAAAAATGGCGAAAGAAAGTGTTGCCGCGTTGGCGTCCACTCGCTTATCGGCGGAAACCTTGGCGGCATTCAAAGATTTGTTTGAAAGCAAACTTCACAGCAAACTCGTGACCAGCATCGAAGAAGGCGTGCCGACTGCGGCAGTGGCGAAATTCGCTGAAACGCATGAAGGCTTTGAAGGCAAACTCGACGCTCTCAAAACTGCCGATACAGTTCTGTGTGTCGGAGCAAACGTCAACCGCAGCCACATGGTGGCGGGATTTTTATTCAAACGCAACTTGAACGCTGGCGTGAACTTGATCAACATCGACCCGGATGAAACCTCGTTGGATGAAATTGCCCGCGTCGCGCTTAAGCCGAAAGCTGGTTCTGACCATCTGCTGATCCTTGCGCTGCAAGCGGTCATTGCAAAAGAAGGTCTGGAACGCAAGTCACTGAACATCAAAGATGCCGATGCACGTATCAAGAAAGCCGTCGCTGAAACTGGCATCTCTGAAGCGGACTTGAGCAAAGCCGCGCGGATGCTGGCACATGCCATCTCGCCGATGATCGTCTTTGGTAAGGGAGTCACCGCTCAACGCGATGAAAAACTGATCGAAGCGCTGTACCAGCTCGCAGTCCAGGTGGGAGCCGTGGATGGCGAACGCAGCAACATCCTTTCGGTAAAAGGTGAAGCCAATAGCCAATCCGCTGCGTTGATGGGGCTTGAGCAGCCATTCAATCCCAATGGTGAGAAAGTCACCTATGTTGCGATTGGTGATGATTATGTGGCGAACAGGTTTGTCGAAAAAACATCCAAGTCTGCGTTTTTAGTGGTGCAGGCGAGTTACGAATCAAAACTGACCGAGCAAGCCGATGTGGTGCTGCCAGTGAGCATTTGGGCAGAGCAGGAAGGTCATTACATCAATCTCGACGGGCGCGTGCGCAAAGCCGAGAAGGTTGTGACTGCGCCGGAGAACGTGCGCGACAATTTGGATGTGCTGACCGAGCTTGCCAAACGAATGAAATTGACCTTGGATGCGGATTGGACAAAATCCATCCGTGAACGCAAATCTAGCGTTTCGCTGAATTGAGGACATTATGACCAAACCAAAAATTGCTTCAGATTGGATGTGCGGATGCGCGGGCTGTCACATGTCTCTGTTGGATATGGACGAACGCATTTTACAGTTGGTTGAACTGGCAGAATTACGCGCCACACCTATCACTGACTTAAAAGAACCTGATGCCAGCGGCGTGGATGTGGGCGTGCTCGAAGGCGGCATCAATAATACTGCCAGCGAAGAAGTAGCTCATAGAATGCGCGAACGCTCGAAAATTTTAGTAGCGCTCGGTGATTGTGCCGTGTTCGGTGGTGTGCCTGCACTGCGGAATCTTTGCGGGACCGAAGCCGCACTGCGCCGCGCCTATGTAGAAGCCGAAAGCAATGAAGAAGGCAGTCAGATCCCCAATGACCCCGAACTGGCGACCATGACCCAGACGCGGGCAGTGCATGAAGTTGTCCCTGTGGACTACAACGTGCCCGGCTGCCCGCCCGATGCGGATGTGATCTTCCATGTGCTTTCAGAACTGGCGCAGGGACGTAAGCCGGACTTGAAAGATGATTTGTTGCACTGGCATTAGAAATGCAGAATATAGAATGAAGAATGCAGAATTTGGAATGTGAGGTTAGATTATGAGCACACAAAAAATTACGATTGAACCCGTTACCCGCATTGAAGGTCATGCCAAGGTGACGATACATATGAAAGAAGATAACACCGTTGACCATGCTTATATGCACGTCAACGAATTTCGCGGGTTTGAAAAATTCTGCGAAGGGCGTTTGTATTTTGAAATGCCGCAGATCACACCGCGCATTTGCGGCATCTGCCCGGTGAGCCATCACCTCGCGGCGGCAAAAGCCAGCGACGCGCTGACGGGTCAAACCCCGCCGCGCCCGGCTAAACTTCTGCGCGAACTGATGCACATGGGGCAGGTCATTCAAAGCCACGGAATGCACTTCTTTGAACTGGCGGGACCCGACTTGCTGCTCGGTTTCGATACATCACCTGAAATTCGCAGTGTGGTAGGTCTGATCGGCGCGAACCCTGAATTGACTGTGAAAGCTGTGCAGTTGCGCAAGTTCGGTCAGGAGATCATCAAAACGCTGGGCGGGCGCAAGCTGCACCCGGTCTTTGCTGTGCCCGGCGGCGTGAACAAAGCCTTGACAATGCAGGAGCGCGACTCCATTTTGCAGGGCGTTGATGTGGCTGTGGACACTCTGTTGATCGGCATTCAGATCATGAAAGATTGGGCGGAAAAAAATATGGAAGACATCAACAAGTTTGCCGTCTTCCCCACTGGTTATCTGGGTCTGACCACGCCTGAAAACGGACTTGAGTTGTACGATGGCGACATCCGCCTCATTAGCCGCGAAGGCAAGCCATTGGAACAATTCCCGGTTGCAAATTATTTGGATCACATTGCGGAACACGTCGAGCCGTGGTCATATCTCAAATTCCCGTACTATAAAAAATTAGGCTATCCGGGTGGTGTGTATCGTGTCGGTCCACTTGGAAGGTTGAACCTCGCTGAGAAGATCGATACTCCGCTCGCGAATGAAGAACACAAACTCTTCAAGAGTCTCAATAACGGCAAGATGGTTGAGAACACGCTGTACTATCATTATGCCCGCCTCATCGAAGCCTTGTTTGCGGTTGAGCGTGCGCGTGTGTTATGCGAAGACAAAGACATCACCAGCACCGACATTCTCAACACGCGCAAGAATTACACCGGTCATGGCGTGGGCGTACTCGAAGCCCCGCGCGGAACGCTCATCCACGATTACACTGCGGATGAGAACGGCAAGCTGCTCAAGGTGAACCTGATCGTTTCGACCGGTCACAACAACTGGGCAATGACCACCGCTGTGGATAGCGTCGCCAAGACCTACGTCAAGGGACCAGACGTCCACGAAGGGATGCTAAACCGAGTCGAAGCCGCAATCCGCGCCTATGACCCGTGCCTGTCCTGCTCTACTCATGCCGTTGGGCAAATGCCCATCCAGGTTGACTTTATTGCCCCAGACGGTACAATGATTAAGACACTTAAACGCGATTAAGTTTAGAGGTGTTGTCGTCCATCCTTGTTTGAAAACAAAAGGAGTTAATGCTATGACGACTGTACGCAAGATCATCGAAAGCAAAGCCCGCACCGAGGTTTTTACTGTGCCGATCACTGCCACGGTACTAGACGCCCTAAAAGTAATGGATGAGGCAAATGTAGGCGCGGTACTAGTGACTGAAAACGATAAAGTCGTTGGCATATTTACCGAGCGAGATTACGCCCGACGCGGCGAGCTAAAAGGAAAACTTGCCAGCGAGACAACTGTTCAAGAACTCATGAGCAAAGATATTGTCATGGTCAAACCGGAGACGCTGCTTACTGAATGCGCGGATATGATGTACCAGCACCATGTCCGACACCTGCCTATTATGGAAAAAGAAAAAGTCGCAGGCATCGTTTCCATCCGCAGGCTGGCAGAAGCCCTGTTGGCAGAAGATAAAGGGACGATCGCCAAACTGGAGCATTACATCCTCGGAACGGGGTATGGCGAATAATCCCAAAACTCCGAGGACTTAAAGACCGCGGAGGTTTATCAAGGTTTTAGAGGTTGAATGAAAAATATTTTATTACTTGGGTATGGAAATCCTGACCGCGAAGATGATGGGGTTGCCTGGCACATCCTGCGGGCGCTGGCACTCAAAATGGGACTGCCCGCACCCGATTCATATGAAGATGATTTCCCTGAAAATCCGCGGGTAGATTTCGCCTTTCATCTACAACTGACTCCCGAGATGGCGGAAGACATCGCACAGTATGAATACGTCTGTTTTGTAGATGCACACACAGGCAATATTCCCGAAGAAGTGCGGTTGATCGATGTGGAAAGTGATTTTCAGAAATCGCCGTTCACACATCACCTCACTGCGCAGTCGTTGATGTCCATTTGCGAGACGGTCTATCAGCATAAACCGGATGCGGCATTGCTTTCGGTGCGCGGATATCAATTTCTGTTCTCGCGCCTCCTTTCCGCGCCGACGGCTGCTCTTGTGCCCGAGGCAGTGAACCTCGCCTGGGCGTGGATGACGGCTCGAGAAGCGCTGAATCAGGCTGGAGATTAAGAAAGAGTCGGAAGCAAGGTTTGCGGACGAAGGTGAAACCAATCAGATGACAAACGTCACATGAGAAGAGGAGGTTTTCCGTGTGACGTTTTGAATTGCCTATGATAAAAACGATAGCATAAGGAGACGAAAATCATGACCACTGTCCGAAAACTTCTTGAAGCCAAAGAATTTGCGACAAATTATTCTGTTGAAGCCTCACAAACCATTCTAGATGCCCTCAAGGTGATGGCAGAGGCGCATATTGGAGCGGTGCTTGTTACCGAAAAAGGTAAGATCGTAGGCATTTACACCGAACGCGATTATCTGTACAAAGGCGAGGTGCTGGGACGCGTTGCCAAGGATACACTGGTCAAAGATGTGATGACCCCAAAAATGATCAATGTTACGCTTGATACCACAGTGGAACAGTGCATGGGCTTGATGAAGCAGTACAAAATTCGCCACCTGCCTATAGTGGAAGGTGAGCATTTCGTGGGTCTGGTCTCGATACGCGATGTAATGCTGGCTGCCCTGGAGATCAAAGAAAGCGAGATCCGCGGGTTGGAGAATTACATCATGGGGTCGGGTTTCCAATCATAGGTATTTTTAAAATTGTTTAAAGAGGCGTTCACACGCCTCTTCTTTTTATTTTGCATATCAAACAGGAAAGGTAAAACGATGCCGAACGAATCTCTTTTTTCCGACACAATTATTTTGATCACAAGAGAAGGTATGGGGTCTACTGATTTGCCGTTGCAGCATAAACTTCTGGATACTTATTTAAAACTTTTGATCGAAAACGATTCACTGCCAGCCATTATTTGTTTTTACACAGATGGCGTTAAGCTTGTAGTTGAGGGTTCTCCATTTATAGAGCGCCTCTCACAAATCGAGCAAAAAGGTGTTCGTCTTATTATTTGCTCAACCTGCCTCAGTCATTTTGGGCTTTCAGAAAAAGTACGGGTTGGGGTCGTCGGCGGAATGTCAGATATCCTTGAAGCCCAGATAAAAGCAAGCAAAGTCATTACTCTTTAAAAACTTCAGTCAGCGCAAACATGTGTAAGGAAAAATGCGGCTTATGAAACGGTTACTCCCTGATGCCTTTGTATTCACGTTCCTGGCTTTGTGGGCGGTCACGCTTGGCGGCTGTCTCTCAAAACCTGCCGTCACTCCTCCGTCAGATTTTTTTATTATTCTTGATGCCCGTTCCGAAGACCACACCACAAATGTCAACATCCATATCGATTCTCAGGGAGACGGACAATTTGAGCGCTATGGCACAGATGGAACCATCAGTTACGATGAAAACAATATGGTTATGTACGATCAAGCCCAGGTAGTAGACAAAGGTACATTTCAATTGAGCGCAGAGCAACTAAGCTCACTTTGGGATACGATCAATTCAAATGTTTTTTTTCAGCTTGAAGATGATTACCGTATGGCTATTGGCTACTCATACGCTTTTATTAGTATTGAAGCGAACGGACAAAAACACATGGTAGACAATATTGGCAAGGAAGCAACAGAGATCAGGGCGATTGTTGAGACGGTAAATTCCATGCTGCCTGCAAATGTTAAGATTATTTATGGAGAGGGTCATATCTGGTAGTTCAAAAAAGCGCCATTACGCAAATTACTTGCCTCAAGGTTTAAAAAACATTAATGTAAACATCCTTGACGTCTAGAAAAAAAGGCGTAAAATTTGATTAATCAGATTAATCAAATTTATGTTAAGAGAACGCATTTCCCCCAACATATCTGAATTTTTACGTTATCTAGCTTCACATCCCGAAGTAGATGACAAACTCCCCTCTTTAAACGAACTTAGCCGCGAATTAAATATCAGTTTGTCATCTTTGCGAGAACAACTTGAAGTGGCTCGTGCGCTTGGGTTCGTAGAAGTCCGCCCAAAAACGGGTACGAGGCGTCTATCCTATTCGTTCACGCCTGCCATTCGTCAAAGTCTTGGGTATGCCATCGCGCTGAACGATGAGCATTTTCGGAAATTTGCTGAAATGCGAAATCATATTGAAGCTGCGTACTGGTATGAAGCAGTAAAGCTCCTGAACAAAGAAGATATTGTTGAGCTCAACGCCATTATTACACGCGCATGGGAGAAACTTGAAGGTACGCCTGTTCAAGTTCCCCACGAAGAACATCGAAAATTACATTTAGCCATTTATAGAAAACTTGATAATCCTTTTGTCATTGGGGTACTGGAAGCCTATTGGGAAGCATACGAAGCCGTGGGGTTGAACGTTTTTGCCGGTGGGTATGAATACCTGAAGGAAGTATGGGCATATCACCAGTCAATGGTCGAATCTATAAGCAGCGGTAAGTTTGAAGCCGGTTATGAAGCGCTTGTGCGTCATACCGACCTTTTATATCATCGTCCGTAAGTTCAAATATCGTCTCAATGAGACGGAAAAACTAGAGGAGTTCCATGAACAAGATAGTGAACGATTTTTCGATCACTGTTGGCACCAAGAACGGCTCCGGCAGTTCCACCGCCAACAACACCATTCTACGATCCATTTTCAAAATGGGCGTGCCGGTTTCGGGCAAGAACCTGTTCCCTTCCAATATTCAAGGTCTGCCTACCTGGTATACCATCCGTGCCAATAAGGATGGCTTTATTGCCAGAAAAGAAGCCAATGACATCGTGATTGCACTCAACCCAGACTCATTCACGAAGGACCTGGCATCTGTCGCGCCGGGCGGGGCATTTTTCTACGCCGACCATATCCGCCAGCCCATTACCCGCGAAGATATTTTTGCCTACCCCATGCCGATCAAAGCCATCGTCAAAGATGACCCGAACATTCCAACGGATTATCGCGATCTGGTTGGCAACATGGTGTACGTGGGGATTTTGGCTCAAATGATCGGCATCGACTTTGATATGATCCGCTCTGCGCTGGAATTCCATTTCAAAGGTAAGCAAAAGCCGATTGATATGAACTTCAACGCGTTGAAGAACGGTGCGGCATGGGCGGCTGAAAACCTTGAAAAGAAAGACCCCTACTACCTTGAACGCATGAATAAAACCGATGGGATGATCATGGCAGACGGCAATACGGCGGCTGCGCTTGGTTCCATTTTTGGCGGCGTTCAATTCGCGGGATGGTATCCCATCACCCCTGCCACCTCACTTGCTGAAGCATTAAACGATTATTTACCCATCCTTCGCAAACGAGAAGACGGCAAGCACACCTACGCTATTGTGCAGGCAGAAGATGAACTCGCTGCGCTGGGTATGTGTATTGGTGCAGGCTGGGCAGGCTTGCGCTCCATGACCTCAACTTCTGGTCCTGGTATTTCCTTGATGACAGAGTTTGCCGGTCTGGCATATTACGCGGAAGTCCCCGTGGTGATCTGGAACGTTCAGCGCATTGGACCCAGCACAGGTTTACCCACCCGCACATCACAAGGCGACCTGATCTTCACCTACTACATTGGGCACGGTGATTCTCACTCTGTGATATTCCTGCCCGGCGATGTATTTGAGTGTTTCGAATTCGGCTGGAAAGCGCTAGACGCTGCCGAGCGCTTGCAAACTCCGATCTTCGTAATGAGCGACCTCGATATGGGCATGAATCAATGGATGAGCAAGCCTTTTGAATATCCTGATACCCCCATGGATCGAGGTAAATTCCTTTTTGAAAAAGACCTGGAAGAAATTAAGGGCAATTGGGGTCGCTACCTCGATGTAGACGGCGACGCCATCCCTTACCGCACATTCCCTGGTAACAAACACCCGCTAAGTTCATACTTCACCCGTGGTACCGGGCACGATGAATACGCCAAATACACGGAAGATTCTGATACCTACATCAAGAACATGGACCGTCTTGCGCGCAAGCAGATCACTGCGAAGCAGTACGTCCCCGCCCCTGTTCTCCATGGCAACAAAAACGCTTCAGTGGGCATTATCTCCTACGGTTCCACTGAGAATGCCATCTTTGAAGCGCAGAGTCTGCTTGAAAAGGAAAACGGCATTAAATCTGAAGTTCTGCGTATACGCGCCATTCCTTTCACCAAGGAAGTAGACCAATTCATTGAACGCCACGACCAGATTTTCGTGGTCGAAATGAACCGTGATGCACAAATGCTGCAAATCCTTTGTGCTGAATACCCTCAGTATGCCTCAAAGTTCAAAGCTGTCGCCCACCACGATGGCTTGCCCGCATCTGCAAAATGGGTACGAGAGGGCATTCTTGCCCGATACGAAAAGAAGATGGAAAGCGGAAAAACCAAGGCGGCGCCTGCCTCAAAGGGTAGAAAAACCGTCAAGAAAGCGGTGACCAAACCCAAGCCCGCCAAGGCAGCGGTAAAAACATCTGCAAAGAAAGTTAGCAAGAAATCAACCGCCAAATCCAAAACTCAATCCGCTGCAAAATCCAAGCGGAAGTAGCCCCAGGTAACAGGAGTAATTAACAATGAGCGAAACTCTTCCCATGGCTGGCGCCCCCGCCAATTTAAACAGCATCGGCTTAAGCAAAAGCGACTATCGCGGAGCCCCCAGCACCCTGTGCCAGGGCTGCGGACACAACTCGATCTCGAATCAGATCGTTGCAGCAATGTACGAAATGAACGTGTTGCCTGAGGATATTATCAAATTTTCCGGTATTGGCTGCTCGTCCAAATCGCCCACGTACTTTATGAACCGCAGTTTCGGTTTCAACAGCCTGCACGGACGTATGCCATCCATCGCCACTGGCGCATTGTTTGGTGACGCCCGCATGAAAGGCATTGGCGTTTCCGGCGACGGCGATACAGCCAGTATCGGCATGGGTCAATTCAAACATGCGGTTCGACGCAATATCAACATGGTCTATATTGTGGAAAACAACGGCGTGTATGGTCTCACAAAGGGACAATTCTCCGCCACTTCAGAAAAAGGTTTGCGCCTGAAAAAACAAGGCGAGAATCAATACATGCCCATTGATATTTGTATGGAAGCCGTGATCTCGAATGCCACCTTCGTGGCGCGTTCATTTGCAGGCAACCCCAAACAAGTGAAAGAACTTCTCAAGGCTGCCTACGCCCACAAAGGCATCTCCGTGATCGATATCGTCAGCCCTTGTGTAACGTTCAACAACCAGGAAAACGCCTACCATTCTTACGCCTGGGGCAAAGACCACGAAGAACCCCTGCACGAAATTTCCTATATTGCGCCCCGCAACGAGATCATCCTCGAAAATGAAATGCTGGAAGGCGAAGTCCGTGAAGTTGAAATGCACGATGGCTCCGTGGTTGTCCTCAAGAATCTCGAAAAAGGATACGACCCCACCGACCGTTTGCTGGCGCTGAAATCGCTTGAAGAAGCCCAACAAAACGCATGGATGCTTACTGGTTTGATCTACGTGGAAACTGAAAAACCGACATTGACTCAATTGTACAACCTGGTCGATGAGCCCTTGAACCGCGTACCCGCCGAAGACCTGCGCCCTGAACGCTCCATGATCGACAAAGTCAATTCATTGATGTTCTAAATTAAATGATGTAAAAAGCCCCTCTCCATTTGAGAGGGGCTTTTTACATCATGCTAAGAGTATAATTTTATAAAATGAAAAACCTGGATAGAGAAATTTTACTGGAATATATTCGTTCTTCGGGACCCGGGGGACAGAATGTGAATAAAGTTGCGACAGCGGTACAACTACGCTTCGACATTAACAACTCCCCTTCTCTCGGCTCAGAACTAAAGGGACGGTTGATCCGGCTTGCTGGAAAACGGGTCAACGCTGAGGGTGTGTTGATCCTCGAAGCAAGGCGCTTCCGTACACAAGAAGCCAACCGCGAAGATGCGTTAGCAAAGTTCCATGAGTTGATTCGCAAGGCGGGCGAAAAGCCCAAAACGCGTCATAAAACCAAGCCGACAAAAGCATCGAAGGAAGAAAGAATCAAAGTGAAAAAGAAAAGAGGAGAGACCAAGAAATTACGGCAAAGCAAAGTCCGTGCGGAGGATTAGTACCCAAACAACATGAAGTAAGTTATTTGGGTACTAGAAGAGTTCGTTATAATGGGGCGCTATGCACAAACATCACACATTCACCGGTCTTTTAGCAGGTCTTACCGCCGCCTCCATTTGGGGCGGTATGTATGTTGTCAGTAAGGTGGTTCTGGAAGTCATACCACCGTTCTCTTTGCTCACGATTCGCCTTGTTATGGGGGCTGCCGTGTTGGGGATGGTCATTTACTTTCGATCAAAAAGGGCAGGAACAGTTATTGAGATTTCTAAAGAAGCGTTCTGGTCCAGTTTTTTGGTGGGGGTTGTGGGGTACGGAATCTCGCTGGGATTCCAGTTCGTGGGGACGAAACTTTCAACCGCATCTAATGGTTCTTTGGTCACATCTGCCACGCCTGCCTTTGTCTTGCTTTTTGCCCCGTTTTTACTTGGTGAAAAGAACACAACCAGACGAGTTATCGCCCTGGTCGTCTCCACCCTTGGAGTGCTGGCTGTGATCGACCCGCGTAACGCTGAACTTTCTCCATCGCTCTTCTGGGGGAATATGAGCTTGTTGGCAGCCGCACTGACGTGGGCGTTATATTCCGTATTGGTTCGCAAAGTATCCAAGTCTTTAGATCTGCTTGCATCCAGCGCCATCATGCTGCTGGGGGGCATCCCTTCGAGTATTGCATTCTCGGTCTGGGAGGTCAACACGACTGGCATTGGTGAGATTACGCCAGGCATCATTGGGGGGTTGATCTTCCTTGGCATCATTTCCACTGCTTTCGCCATGTTTCTGTGGAATTATGCTTTCGCAGAACTGCCCGCTGCAGTCGCTTCGTTGACGTTTTTTGCCCAACCTGTGGTTGGTTCCTTGTTGGGCTGGTTTTTCCTGAATGAAACCATCACCCCGCTTTTTATCACCGGCGGTATTTTGATTGGGATCGGTATTCTGGTCGCTTCGAGGGAGTGAAAGGCTTGAAGCGCAGGATCAATTCAACGTTAAATAAAGAAGCGGATGCAGTCTTTGGAACTGCATCCGCTTTTGATTCAAATTATTCCGTTTTTTTCTCTGCCAGTTTTCGCATCAAGGTTACAGATGGCTGGCTTGCAACCGTGTGAAGCAATGCCATGTTTGGGGGGCGCTGTTCGCCGATGGGGAAGCCGCAAACAAGCACCACTTGTTGCCCTGCCTGAATGCCGGATTTTAGCAGGACTGAATCCACTTCTGAAAGCATGTCGTCCATTGTCTTTGCATATTTCACGAGGTGCGGGGCAACGCCCCAAAGGAAGGTGAGTTGATTGTAGGTTTCAGGCTCGGGGGTAAAAGCGAGGATCTGTTTGGAGGGGCGCACCTTAGACATAAGCCAGGCGGAACGTCCGCGCATGGTAAAGACGGATACTGCCTGTACTTCGGGGTCGCTGACCAGTACCTTGGATGCGCGCGCCATGGTTGCGGCGTCGCTCGCACCCAAATCGGAGGTTCTATCCTGACGCGTTCCCCACTCGGCAAAATGGGTTTCGGCTTCTGCAACAATACGCGACATGATTTCGACTGCGAGGCTGGGGTATTCACCTGAGGCGGTTTCAGCAGAAAGCATCACTGCGTCTGTACCATCGAAGACTGCGTTCGCCACGTCTGATGCTTCGGCGCGGGTGGGCAGCGGGTTTTGGATCATGGATTCGAGCATTTGCGTGGCAGTGATAACGAGTTTGGCGCGGTCATTCGCGGCGCGGATGATCATTTTTTGAAGCGGGGGCACCCGTTCTGGAGGGAGTTCCACGCCGAGATCGCCACGGGCAACCATGACTCCATCGACTACATCCAGAATTTCGTTAAGTTCTTCGAGCGCTTCCGGTTTTTCCAACTTTGCGATCAGCATGGGTTCATGCTTACCGGCTGAATATTCATGAATGGCAGCGCGTACTTCGCGCACATCGTCTGCGCTGCGTACGAAAGAAATTGCAACAGCATCAACATTCTGTGAAATGCCGAAGGCAAGGTCGGCTTTGTCTTTTTCGGTAAAGCCCGCGATACGCAGTTTTACCCCGGGCAGGTTTATCCCTTTATGAGATGTGAGCGTGCCGCCAACCAGAACTTTTGCATGGACAAGCCGTCCTTCGGCTGAGGTAACGAGGAGTGCAAGCCTGCCGTCATCCAACAGGAGTTTATCGCCTTCGTGAACAGACTCAAATAGCTCGCGAAAATCGACAGGGATGAGCTGGCATCCATTTACGGGTGGGGTATCGTTCGTGGCGTATAAACATACCTCCTCCCCTACAGTAAGCTGAAGCGGGGTTTCAATTTTCCCCACGCGAATTTTCGGTCCTTGCAGGTCCTGTAAAATTCCAACAGGCATGTTGGTACGCTTTGAGACCTCATGTATTCTGGCTACGCGCATCTTGTGTTGTTCGTGGGTTCCGTGCGAGAAATTGAGGCGGGCAACATTCATGCCTGCTTTGATCAGTGATTCGAGAGCCTCTTCAGAATCTGAGGCTGGTCCAATGGTGGCGACGATCTTGGTTTTACGCATTGCTTTTTTCCTATTCGATAAATATTTGAATTATTGTCAGACCTCTGGCAAAATCAATTGTGTTCAAGGTCAGCGCGTACTGTGCCGCTTGCTTGATACCCAATTGGTATTTGGAATACGGTTGGTTTGCGAGAAATCCATAGCCTCTCACCTCTTTAGAACTGAAAGGCACAGCGATAGAGTTTACCAGAGATTAGTTTTACCTCGCAACTATTATCTGGTTAACAACAAATCAGGCATGGAGTTACGGGACTCCATGCCTGATTTGTATTTGTTCTTCTTTTCAAGAGGAATTGGTTTCTAAAGACTTATGACCGACGATTCAGGTCAAAAGCGAGGTTGCACTACACGTAATGCATTTCCTTTGCTTGTCTTTGCAGGTCTTCCCGAAAGATCGGGTTCGCTACGTTGATCAATGCTTGCGCACGCTGGCGGATCGTTTTGCCGTACAGGTCTGCGATGCCATATTCTGTAACCACGTAGCGAATATGATTACGGGTTGTAACCACACCTGCGCCGGGTTTGAGCATGGCAGTGATCTTGCTGATCTGTGTGCCGTCTCGCATGACAGCGGTGCTGGGAAGCGCAATGATGGGAACTCCGCCCTTGGAACGTGATGCTCCGTAGATGAAGTCTAATTGTCCACCAACGCCGCTGAATAGTTTGGGTCCAATACTATCTGCACAGACCTGTCCGGTCAGGTCTACTTCTATGGCAGAGTTGACCGCCACCATGCGTTCATTTTGCGCGATGATAAAGGGGTCATTTACGTATTCGGTTGGGTGCATTTCCACCATGGGGTTATCGTTCACCCAGTTATAAAGTTTTCCTGTCCCTAAAATGAACCCGGCAACGATCTTGCCCGGATGCAGGGTTTTGCGGGCATTGGTTAGAACGCCAGCATTTACAAGGTCTATCACGCCATCTGAGAACAATTCGGTGTGAATACCCAGATCGCGTTTGTCCATCAGGAATTTCAAGACCGCATCGGGGATCGAGCCGATGCCCAATTGCATGGTCGCGCCATCAGGGATCAACGAAGCGACATGCCCGGCAATACCCTGAATGATCTCGGAATTGCCTTCCGCTGTCATTTTATGTTCAGGGATGGGGTAGTTCACTGGCACAATATGCGTTAGGCGGCTGACGTGAATGAATGAATCGCCCAGGGTACGGGGCATTTGGTCGTTTACTTCGGCAATGATGATCTTTGCAGATTCTGCGGCGGATTTGGTTAGCCCAACTTCCACGCCCAAGCTACAAAAGCCGTGTTCATCTGGTGTGGATACATGAATCAACGCCACATCAATTGGCAGAACGCCGCGCTTGAAAAGAAGGGGGAACTCAGAGAGAAGAACGGGGGTGAAATCGGCGCGTCCTTCTTGAACTGCTTTACGGATATTTGCGCTGATAAACATGGAGTTCACCCGCAGGTGTCCTTCCATGGCTTCACTGACGTAATCTGCTGCGCCAACGGTCAACGCCTGGCACACTTCAACATCCTGCACATTCGGTGCGAAATCCACCAATGCCGCAAGCAAAGTTTTAGGAACGGAAACATTTCCGGTTAGAAATACACGCTGCCCAGACTTGATCACCTTTACCGCTTCGGCGGCAGTGGTTACCCGAGATTGGTAAATGGAAGCGGGGTTCATTAAGCTGCCTCCTGCCCGCTAAAACGGACCAAATTCAGCATTTTGCCATTGTGCGTGTTCACCGCTGCTGTGACAGAAAAATTATTTTTCATTACTTCATTGATTCCATTGTTCGCAATATCCGTAATATAAGGAATCGCGGAATTCAAAAAGACGTGGCTTGCAGTACGAGCCACAAGGCTTGCGATATTAGGAACACAATAATGCACTACGTTCTCTTCAATGAAAGCCGGGTTGTCGTGCATGGTCGGGCGCGAAGTTTCTACACAACCGCCCTGATCGATGCTTGCATCAATAATGACAGAACGGGGTTTCATGGCACGTACCATATCACGTGTTACTACAATTGGCGCACGTTGTCCGCTTACCAGTACTGCGCCCACCACAACATCGGCAAAAGCCGTTACGCGCTCGATATTACGCTTGGTTGCCATCATAGTGACCACGCCTGGTAATTTCTCGTGGATATTTTCAAGGGCTGCCATGTTCGTATCCAACAGGGTGACATGCGCACCGGCATTCAACACCGCACGAGCGGCAGATGTTCCGACCCCGCCGCCGCCAATGATCACAACTTCAGCCGGAGGAACGCCCGGAACACCGCTGAGCATAATGCCCTTGCCGCCGCGGTTGGTTTGCAGCCAGCGGGCAGCGATCTGCGCCACCATGGCGCCGCAGATCAAACTAAACGGACGGAGAACCACGCGCCCGCCATCATCATCAATGATCTGCTCATACGCCAGCGCCGTGATTTTCTTCTCAAGCAGCAGGTCGATCTGGTCTTGCGATGCAGACGCCAGGTGTAAAAAACCCGCCAGGATCGAGCCATCCTGCATCCACTCCAACTCTTTTTGTAAAGGACGGGAAATCTTCAATAACAAATCTGCCCGTCCAAATACCTCTTCAGCCGAGAAGGCAATTCGTGCCCCTGCTTTTTCGTAATCTTCGTCCTTGAATCCGGCTCCAGCGCCAGCTTCGTGTTCAACAAATATCTGGTGACCTGAGTTTTTTAGTATCTCAACCCCGGCAGGCGAAAGACCCACCCGATACTCGAACGGACGACTTTCTTTGGGAATTCCAATATACATACTTCCTCCATATACAGTCAAACCTCCGAGGAATGCACCGCCTCGGAGGTTTATAAATTACGGCATATTGAGCACTTCGCGGATAGCCGGAAGCGCCCAATCAATCGTTTCTTTGTCAATGACCAACGGCGGCGCAAAGCGGATCACATTATCGTGAGTCTCTTTGGCAAGAATACCGCGATCTTTCAATGCCTCGCAAAAACGGCGGGCTTTGGTGTGTAGTTCAACAGCGATCAATAATCCTCTGCCGCGCACTTCCTTGACGTGCGGGCTGGGAATTTCGCTCAATTGCTCCATAAAATATGCGCCTAATTCAGCAGCGCGTTCGGCAAGTTTTTCTTCGCGAAGTACTTTTAGTGAAGCCCGCGCTACAGCAGCAGCCAAGGGATTCCCGCCAAAGGTCGAGCCATGTTCACCTGGCTGGAACAAGCCCAGAATGGCTTTATCTGCAAGCACAGCAGAGACGGGATAAAAACCGCCGGAAAGCGCCTTGCCAACGATGGTAATATCAGCGCGGACACCTTCGTGATGGGCAGCGAACAACTTCCCCGTCCGGCACAGACCCGTTTGAATTTCATCCGCGATAAACAGCACATTATTCTTCTTGCAAATTTCAGAGACCTTTTTCAAGTATCCATCAGGCGGAATGATAACACCCGCTTCGCCTTGAATTGGCTCAAGCATTACCGCGGCGGTATTGGGTGTGATCGCGCCCTCAATAGCCTGCGCATCGCCATATTCCACAACCACAAACCCGGGAGTGAACGGACCAAAATCATCACGGTAAGACGGTTCGGTAGAAAACGAGACAATGGTCACTGTTCGTCCGTGAAAGTTGTTGCCCACCACAATGATCTCTGCCTGATGGCGGGGAACTTTCTTAACCACATACGCCCATTTGCGGGCGAGCTTTACCGCGGTTTCAACTGCCTCTGCACCCGAGTTCATCGGCAGCGACATTTCATACCCGGTCATTTCAAAAAGTTCTTTATAAAGAAGCGGGAGCTGGTCATTGCGAAATGCGCGCGAAGTGAGCGTAACCCGTTTTGCCTGATCGAGCATGGCTTTCAATATCTCAGGATGCACATGCCCCTGGTTCACAGCAGAATAGGCAGAAAGACAATCCAGATATTTTTTTCCATCTACATCATACACCCACACCCCTTCCGCTTTTTCGATCACAACATCCAGCGGATGATAATTATGCGCCCCATACTGATCCTCAATCTCGATAAATTCCTGAGTATTCATTGAATAAGCGTCCTTTGGTTTTGGGTTTGTAAATAAAATGCTATGCTACACCAAGCACGCGCGCAAGGATTGCCTTTTGCGCATGAAGGCGGTTATGCGCCTGCGGGAAGATCACCGAATGCGCACCATCCGCCACCTCATCGGTCAATTCCTGATTTCGATGGGCAGGCAGACAGTGCATCACGATCACATCCTTATCTGCTTCACCTACTAATTTGGCATTCACTTGATAAGGTGGGAAAACCTTTTCACGCTTGGCAGTCTCTTCTTCCTGCCCCATGCTGGTCCATGTATCGGTGTAGATCACATGAGCGCCCTTCACAGCATCATGCGGATCACGCAGGAAGGTGAATTTACTGCCGGTCTTTTTTGCTATGGCATCTCCAATTTCAACCGCTTTTGGATCCATATCGTAGCCTTCGGGGTTGGCAACAGTGAAATTCCAGCCCATTTGCGCGGCAACGTGCATAAGCGATACCGCTACATTATTGGCATCACCCACGTAACTTACAGTTAAACCCTTTGAATTTGCGCCAAATTTTTCGATGACGGTCAGAGCATCAGCCATACCCTGACAGGGATGGTTGTAATCGCTCAAGCCGTTTATCACGGGAACATCTGCCCACCTGGCAAGCTCAACCACATGTGCATGGTCAAAGGTGCGCGCCATGAGTATCTGCACATAGCCTGAAAGGACGCGGGCAATATCAGCGATCGATTCGCGCTTCCCCAAGCCGATCTCATTTGGCGAAAGATAAAGTGCATCGCCGCCGCAATGACGCATTGCCATATCAAAAGAAACACGAGTTCGCAGGCTGGGCTTTTGAAAGATCATCCCCAACACTTTTCCTTCAAAAATGGGCTTGTTACCGCCTGCAAAATATTCTTTTTTTAGCTCAACTGCGAGGTCAAGCAGATTTTTGATCTCATCCGAAGTATGGTCGGAGATCGCAATAAAGTCTTTCATTTCGTTTAGTCTCCTCAAAACGAAAGTATATCTTTATTGTCTTGTTTTGGCACGTCCCAAGCATCACTCAATCCATATGACAAATTACGCCTGTCGCACCTTCTTCCAATAACGCATTAAGCCATCTGCGCTCATGCCCACCGGGTTCGAGAGCGAATATGCCCGCACCACGTCGTCAGTCAAGTTCTTTACCCGGCTTTCTTCTTCCATCCAAAGCGTAAACGCCTGCCGCAGCTCATCCACTGAAGGGTCTTTTTCCATCACAGTTTCAAGCCATGTTTCCATTGCCGCCAACGTCTCATCGAGAGTTTTCAAATGCCAGTCTACATCGTCAAAAATGCCAAAATGGGTTGGTGCAATGTGCGAGAGTTTAAATCCGCGCAAACGGGCAATGCTTTCACGCCAACGCCCAAAATGCAGCTCAGGCGGCGGCATGGGCGCACGCAAATACGCAAAGCCCGGAATGCGCACCCCGCCCACATCGCCGCTAAAACAAGTATCTTCAAAAATATAGGAGTAATGATGTTCAGCGTGCCCGGGGGTATAGAGCGGTAAAAAGCGTAAATTGCCAATGACGATCTCCTCCGCATCATTCGGGACTTTGAGCTGATTCTGCGCTACAGGCAGAAACTCACCCCAGAGAGTGTCCATCCTATCTCCATAAATGCGGGTGGCGCTGGCGATCAATTTTTCGGGGTTAAGCAGGTGCGGTGCGCCAATAGGGTGGACGTAAATTTCTGCGCCCTGTTGCGAAAGCCAGCCTGCCGCACCGGCATGGTCGAGATGAATATGCGTCAGCAGAACGTGAGTCACGTTTCGGGTGGAAAAACCCTCCTTCGCCAGACCCGCTTCGAGCGAGGGAAGAGTCGAGCCGGGACCGGCTTCCACCAGGACGACAGCATCACCATCACAAATCAAATAAGAGGCGATGGCTTGTGTCTTGTTTTGAAAATTTAGATCAAGGGTGATAATTCGGGGTTTTGCCATGGGTGAAATTCCTGAAAGTTAGTTTTGGTGAACATGCCTGAAAGAGCCAGCGAAATATCTTCTCCGCAGGCAAGCACAACCACCGGAATGCGCCGTTCGCGCAGTGAATTTGCCAGATCGGTTGTACCTGAGGGTCCGGCAAATGTGCCTGCATCCAACAACACCACAAGCGGCGATAAAAAGCGCCGCTGCAATTCATCTACAGCGTGGAGCAGGTCTATGCTGACAGCAGGTGTAATGAGTATAACGCTTGAGCCTTGGGGCAAAAGCGCCGCCTGGGCAGCAACCAGTTCGGCAAGCGAAAGCGAGCCATCTGCCTTTACGAATGCAAGCGTTTCAAGTATCTTCGCCTCTTGCCTTTCTCCCCGTTCGGCAGGGATCACGTGGTAGGTTTGCCCGGCGCTGGCGTAGCCTACAGCGCGGTGTTGGCGTAAATAATAATCCGCAAGCGATGCGGCAATGCTGACGGAATATTCCAGCGTGGCTGGGGGTAATTCTATTTTTGGTCTTTTTCTCAAGAGTGAATCGTTGAATGTCACTTCCTGTTCTTTATATGTTTTTTGATAATGATTTTTTTTCAGCGCATCAAAAAACAACCAGACTTCTGCCTGTGGGTCTTGTTCAAATTCTTTCACCATTAACTTGCCGCGCCGAACACTGGTGCGCCAGTGAATGCGTTTCATTGCGTCGCCAGGGACATACTCGCGTACACCAGCAGAATGCGGGGTGATATCGGGTGATTTTTTACGAATGACCTGTCCGCCGGTCAACATGCCTTTTGGAGATGGAAATGATTCAATTTCATGGATCATCGGAAAGACGACCAAATATCCATTTGGCTCGAATACCTTGGAGGCTGTAAACAAGCCAAACGGGTCACCAGTGGTAATACGGGTGGGTCCCAATTGAAAACCGCCCCGACGGATAAGCCATGTACGCGCTGTGTAATTTCGAAATCTTTTTCCTTGCAACAGGGTGAATAAACGCGACCCCGCTGCAAAAGGCATATCTGTTTCATTCGTAATTTGCACCCACGCGGCAGGGAGTTTGCCATCATTGGTCAATTTATAATGTTCTTCAAAAATACCCCCCACATTGGCACGGTGCGCACGGGTAACACGCTCCACACCTAACCCACGTATGACCCAGCGCGTCCAGATAAATGCGGTGAGAGTGAGTAGAACACTACTGTAGATAAAGCGCGAAAAGAGCGGCGCTCCATTTACAAGAGCGCCAATCACACCCACGCCAAAGATCAGAGCGATCAATACTCGCCCGGGTTTCATTGTTTACTTTCCGTTCGTGCTTTCAAATGTGCCGCCGGGAGCAGGCGTTGAAAGTACGATCTCCTGCACGATCTTATCTGAACTGACATCATGCAAACGTGCTGCCGCGCTGACAATGATGCGATGAGCCAACACAGAGACCGCCAATGCTTTCACATCATCCGGCAGGACGTGGTCACGTCCACGCATGGCGGCGCGTGCTTGAGCAGCACGGGCGAGTGATAGGCTTCCACGGGGGCTGGCGCCAAGGTAAACATCTTTACTCTGGCGGGTGCGGGTGCTCAATTCTACAATATAGCGTTTGACCGCATTGGAAATATAGACCTGACGAACTGCTTTGCTCATGGCGATCACTTCCTCCGCAGAAGCAACAGGAGTCAGAGAATCTATTGGGTGTGCCAATTGCTGGTCGTCCATGATGCGAACTTCGTCATTGATGCCAGGGTACCCAAGTCGCATTCTCAAAAGGAAGCGATCTAATTGGGCTTCTGGAAGTGGGAACGTGCCTTCATATTCGATGGGATTTTGGGTGGCGAGGACAATATAAGGTTGAGGCATGGCATGGGTCACTCCATCCACCGTTACCTGACGTTCCTCCATTGCCTCAAGCAGGGCTGCCTGTGTTTTTGGGGTGGCGCGGTTGATCTCATCTGCAAGTATCACTTGCCCAATAATAGGACCCGGGCGGAATTCAAATTCATTCTTTTGCTGGTTAAAAATTGAAACGCCGGTCACATCACTCGGGAGCATATCTGGCGTAAATTGAATGCGGTTGAAGGCACAATCGAGTGAGCGGGCAAGGCTGCGTGCCAGCATGGTTTTCCCCACCCCGGGTACGTCTTCGATCAAGATATGTCCCTGACAAAGCAAACCTATCACAAGCAATTCCAGCGATTGGCTTTTGCCAATAATGACTTTCCCCAAACTTTCCACAACCCTTGTGCCAAACTCTTTTACATCTGTCATTCCGAAAAGACCTTTCAACAAAAAGATATTTCGATTCTAACACGCACAAAAAATGTAAAAGCAAAAGAAAAATCCCGCCCCCTACTGCGGGACGGGATCTTTCATATTATTCCTGCTTCTAAACGGTCGTTTTTATCCGCCGAGCAGCATTGCCAGTAATCCCTGCCCATTACCAAAAGCAACGATCAGACCGGCAAAGACAACAGATACCATCGACATCAATTTAATAAGGATGTTAAGGGAGGGTCCGGTTGTATCCTTGAACGGATCACCGACAGTATCACCTACTACAGCCGCCTTGTGCGCCGCCGAACCTTTACCGCCATGCTCGCCCGCTTCAATATACTTTTTGGCATTATCCCATGCGCCCCCGGCATTAGACATTGTGAGCGCAAGTGAAAAGCCAGCAGCCAGTGAACCAGCAAGCAGCCCAAGAACCCCGGCTACGCCAAATATGATACCCACAATAACCGGTATGGAAAGAGCAACTGCTGAAGGCGCCACCATTTCACGCTGGGCAGCCAAGGTGCTGATCTCCACGCAACGGGCGTAATCTGGCTTGCCTTTACCAGTAAGAATGCCTTTGATCTCACGGAATTGACGGCGAACTTCCTCCACCATACCGCTGGCGGCTCGCCCGACTGCACTCATCGTCATGGCAGAGAAGTAGAAGGAAGTGGACACCCCGGCAAAAATACCGACAAGAACAGCGGGGTTCAACAGGTTGACATCGTAATACACCATGAATTGTTCAATGGTCACTTTTGCAATGGCAACGCTCTCACCGTTAATATCAAGGGTTTCAACTCCGCGCAAATGACCAAGGACAAGGCGGATCTCTTCGAGATAAGCGGCGAGCAAAGCCATGGCGGTAAGAGCCGCAGACCCAATGGCAAAACCTTTACCTACAGCCGCTGTCGTGTTCCCAACTGCGTCCAACTGATCGGTGCGTTGGCGTACTTCAGGCTTGAGCTTGGACATTTCGGCGTTTCCACCAGCATTATCTGCAATGGGACCGTAAGCATCTGTGGCAAGCGTAAAGCCCAGCGTAGACAACATGCTTACTGCCGCCATTCCAACACCGTACAAGCCCAGCAAAATTTCTTGAGCGCCGCCGTACACATAGAAGCTAAGTACGATACCGATGACAACCACCAAAACAGGTGTGCCGCCGGAGCGCATCCCCAACGCCAATCCCTCGATCAAGGCGGTGGCAGTGCTGGTATTCGCTTGCCGCGCAATTTCCTGAGTAGGGGCAAAGGCGTGGGAGGTGTAATACTCGGTCAACTTACCGATGGCAATTCCCACTGCCAAGCCGGTCAAAATCGTAACCCAAAGGGCATATGGATTAGGAATGCCCATGTAAATAAAGAGGGGCAGCGAGAACACTGCAATTCCGGCAGAACTGACGTATAACCCACGACTGAGGGCATTGATCAATTCGATTTGAGTTGCATCTTCTTTGGAACGGACGACATAAAGCGCAAGAATGGAGAGGAAAACGCCCAATGCAGCGAGGACAATAGGGGCTGAAATGTAAAGCATTCCATCTTCGAGTGAACCGCCCTGAATACCGACCGCAGCCACACCAAGCGCCGAGGTGGCAAGGATCGAGCCAGCATAGGATTCGTACAAGTCCGCACCCATGCCTGCCACATCACCAACATTATCTCCAACGTTATCTGCAATGGTAGCAGGGTTACGTGGGTCATCTTCAGGGATATTTGCTTCAACCTTACCAACCAGGTCAGCGCCCACATCCGCCGCTTTGGTATAAATTCCGCCGCCTACACGGGCGAACAATGCCTGTGTGGATGCGCCCATTCCAAAGCTCAACATGATCGCAGTGATCTCTGGCAGGGGGTTTTCAACCGCGAGGAAGTCAAATACACCGGGAAGTACGTTGTAAAGTAAATAAAACCAAGCTGTGATGTCCAAAAGGGCAAAACCGACCACGACCAGTCCCATCACTGCGCCGGCGCGTAACGCAACCTGTAGAGCGCTATTTAAACTCTTTGTTGCCGCATATGTAGTACGGGCTGAAGCATTGGTCGCGGTTTTCATGCCAATAAAACCGCACAAACCGGAGAATAAACCACCTGTCAAAAAGGCGTACGGCACAATCGGGTTTTGAAGATTAAAAAAGGAGAGAATTAGAAACAGGACAAAAAGAATAGCAAAAATTATTGTCACAACACGATACTGGCTCTTAAGATATGCCATGGCGCCTTCACGGACCGCCTGTGCAATCCCCACCATTTTCTTATTGCCTTCGCTAAGCTGCATCAAACTTTGATACAGATAAAAGGCAAAGGCAAGCGCCACTATTGCGGCAATGGGTCCCATCCACCACAACAAGGGCAAGGGGGGGCGAGCTTCTGCAGACGCTAAAAATACATCAAATTGCATGAATATATCCTCCATTCTGATTTCTATTTTGTTTTTTTGAACCGCGATTGTACAGGCGGGTAAATAATGTGTCAAGAACGGCTCAATACTGGCAAAAAAAATCAGACCTTCTAAATCCTCCAGTACAGAGGGCTCAGAAGGTCTGAAATCAGACTATATATTTTTAGAGATCAGGCTTATTTTTTAGTAGTCTTTCGCTTTGACGCGGCTGTTTTGGTAGATGCCTTTTTCTTTGAAGCCGGTTTTGCACCTTGAGGCACATCAACCACAGAATTCATCGCCTGCGCTGGCGCCTTTGATCGCATGACAGCCCAGGCGAGTACGCCGATCAATGCAGCAGCGATCAGACCTGTCCCTACGTTAAGACCCTGATACTGAACAACGATGGGAGCAACAATTACAGCGACGAGGTTCACCACTTTGATCATCGGGTTGAGGGCGGGTCCAGCCGTATCTTTGAATGGGTCACCTACGGTATCACCCACCACGCCGGCTTTGTGGCGCTCAGAACCTTTGCCAAGGTTTTTGGCGGGATCTTTCGGTTCATCTTCAATGAGTTTTTTGGCGTTATCCCATGCGCCGCCAGAGTTATTAAGGAATACCGCAAGAAGCTGCCCTGAAACGATAATACCTGCAAGGAAGCCGCCCAGCGCCTCTACACCAAGCAGCAAGCCCACCACGATCGGAGTAACAATACCCAACAAAGCCAGGGAGACCAACTCCTTTTGAGCCGCGGTAGTTGAAATGCTGACCGCCTGAGCGTAATCTGGCTTGACTTTACCGTCCAACACACCCAACTTGAACTGACGGCGAACTTCTAAAACAATGAGAGAAGCAGCACGTGTTACTGCCTGAATTGCAAAGGAAGAGAAAAGCCAGGGCAATGCCCCACCGATAAGCATACCCACAAAAATCTGCGGGACGTCCACACGGATACCAATTGCCTGAATTTGCTCAGCAAGAGGGATGCCCAAGCTTTCCTGGGCGCGAGAAACATCAACAAGGAATGACCCGAACAAAGAAACTGCTGCAATGACAGCAGACCCAATTGCAACGCCTTTGGTAATAGCCTTGGTCGTATTTCCAACCGCATCAAGGTCAGCCATGATTTGCTGGGCATTTTTTATTTCTTTATCAGTTTTGCCAGACCATGACATTTCACCAATGCCATTTGCATTATCTGCAATGGGACCGAAAGAATCCATTGCAACATTGTTACCGGTAAGGGTTAACATGCCAATACCAGTCATGGCGACGCCATAAAGAATGAAGGTTGCACGAGTTGCGCCTTCAGTTCCTGGAATGGTGCCGAAAATAAAGATGGAAGCAATGATGGTCAATGCAATGACCAACACCGACCACACAGAGGATTCGAAACCAACAGTAATGCCGTTAAGGATCAAGGTCGCGGGACCCGTATCCGCAGATTTCTTTATGTCATTCACAGGTGAAGCATGAGTACCGGTGAAGTATTCAGTGAGGCGGTCGATCAGAATCGCAAGCAAAACACCCACCCCCACGGCAGTAGGCATACGCCACCAACCGCCATATTGAGCCATCGTCTCACCCATGTAAAGGTAACCGGCAATGAAGAACAACACAGCTGAAATCGCAGCAGAAGTCAAAAAGCCGCTAAAAATGGCTGCCATTGCATCTTCGCTTTTGCCCGTCTTGCCAGCCTTTACAAAGTAAGTACCAATAATGGATGAAAGGACGCCAATACCGCGCACCAACAAAGGAAAGACGATCCATTCAAGACGATCTGTGGCATGCCACAAAGCCAACCCAAGGATCAAACCTGAAACAATAGTCACTTCGTAAGATTCGAAAATATCGGCAGCCATACCAGCGCAATCACCAACATTATCGCCAACGAGGTCCGCAATCACCGCAGGGTTGCGCGGATCGTCTTCGGGGATTCCTGCTTCCACTTTACCAACCAGGTCGGCGCCAACATCAGCCGCCTTGGTAAAAATACCGCCGCCCACGCGCATGAACAGCGCGAGGAGAGTGCCGCCAAAGCCAAAACCCAGTAGAGCGTCTGGAGCGGCAATGCCAAGGATAATGAAGATGATCGTACCGCCAAGCAAGCCAAGCCCATCGGTCAACATGCCGGTGATGGTACCTGCACGGTAAGCGATGCGGAGCGCATCGCCAAAAGACTTCCTGGAAGCCGCTGCTACGCGTACATTACCTTCAATTGCCATACGCATACCAATTTGCCCTACTGTCAATGAAAAGCCTGCACCCATTACAAATGCCAAAGCACGGGCAAAGCCAATAATGAGTTTGATGCGGCTTTCTTCCATTCCAGCAAAACGTTCGACAGCTTCTGGCGACGGCGGAACTACATATACAGAAAGAAATAATGCGACGAAAAGAATAGCGATCAAAGGCAGAATGGACTTAAATTGTTTTTGCAAGTACGCATTCGCACCAGATTTGATCGCACCCCAAACCTCTTGCATTTTCTCCGTTCCTTTATCCTCATTAAGGATTTGGGAACGTAAAAAAATTGCATACCCAAGCCCTATCCAAGCAACTGCAAAAACAGCCCAGATCGCAATTTGTTCAAAACTGGTCAATCCCATTGTGAACATTTATTTTTTTCTCCTCATACGAATTTGAGAGTAATATAGATCGCTCTTCCTATTTAAATGCAGTTGGATTCTAAATGTGCGAAGAGTTATTGTCAAGAAATGAGAGAAACATTAATGATTTATTTGCGGTCAAAGTTGACAGAGATATTTAAACCTGATAACATCAGTCAAAATTAATCGTAACTAAAGGAGAAAAACATGCTCCAAGAAATCAAAACTCAAATATTTTCCCTCACCCCCGCAGCCGCTGAAGCCGTGAATAGCATTCTGGCTGAACGCAAACTTGATGGTTACGCCCTGCGCGTGTATGTTGCTGGAGGCGGGTGCTGTGGTGTAAATTTTGGCATGGCGCTCGACAACAATTTCCGTGACGTAGACACCACCTTTGAAAGCGAAGGTGTCAAAGTAGTGGTAGACGAAACGTCAATCGACTACCTGCGCGACGCTACTGTGGATTTCGTCAATGACCCCATGCGTGGCGCCGGATTTGCTGTCAGCAGCCCCAACGCAAACGCAGGCGGAGGAAGTTGCGCATGCGGCTCAAGCGAAGGAGAGGGCGGCTCCTGTGGATGTGGCGGCGGATCTTGCAGTTGCGGTGGTCATTAACAAGCGGTAAAAATGAAAGAGCGCTTCCTGTCTGTTTCAGGAAGCGCTCTTTTTCTTTATGTTTCTTTATGAATATTTACTATGCCATTACGGTGCAGACATTACCTTCATATTGTCGTATCCGACCAAGACATTAGCTTCGTCCAATGTACCGACAAAGACACCCACAATGCCTTTGGAAAGGGTGCTATCCTGTATCTCACCCAGCAGTTGATCATTCACATAATATGAAATATTGCTGCCAACAGCCTCAACCTTAATATGATTGGTTGCATTTCCAAGATTAATCGCGCTGCTTGTTTCCCACTCAGTCAACATGTATGGTTCTTCTCGGTCAGGACCATCAACTGCAAGTACATAATATCCATCGCCGCTGATCGCCAAGACATAAAACTCCCGGATATTCGTATCATATCGAAAGAGGACACCGTAAATATTATTATCCGGTCCGCCCAACTGGGTGGCATCCACTTCAAACACAAAATCGCTAAACTCTTCTTCGGTGCAATCTGTCCATGCCACAATGTTTGGCGCTGAGATAAGCATCTTAAATTGCCCATTCTCCACAAAGCGATTTACTTCATCTGTCCCGCCGGTTTTACATGAATCTATGAATTCTCCATCTTCAAATAAAACACTGGCAGATGGGGTGGGTGAAGGGATTGGCGTGGAAGTTGCGACGGGGGTGTTGGTCGGAGCAGGCGTAGGCGTTGCACCTATGTTGGTAACCGTACTACAAGCCATTGCAACGACAAGTACAAGAGCTGCAAATAAATATATACGAGTGTTGTTCTTCATACTATTCTCCTCATTATTTAGATACTGACTCGATTATACTTTACAGACATATTACAAATACACAGGAATACAAATGTCAAAAGTACTATATGGACCCCGTCTCGGCAGGGAGGGCGCTATTCGTGTCGGGTGTAGCGCTGTGATCTTTGACCCAGATCGCAAAAAGGTTTTGCTCACAAAACGCACCGATAACGGACGTTGGTGCCTGCCTGGCGGTGGAATGGAAGCAGGAGAGAGCGCCGCCGAAACCTGCGAACGCGAGGTTTCGGAGGAAACCGGTCTCAAAGTTCGTGTAAAAAAACTACTTGGTGTATATAGCAATCCAGATCAGTTGGTGATTTACCAAGACGGGAATAAGGCTTTTTTTGTCGTCCTTAATTTTGAGGTTGAAGTACTTGAAGGGGAATTATGCTTAAGTAACGAAACTACTGATTTTGGATGGTTCACACCTGAAGAAATGGACACCATGCCCATGCACGGGCAGCATAAAGACCGTGTAGAAGATGCGTTTCGCGGCGGCGAAGCTGTGATGAAGTAGTTCCTTTAAAAAAGGAAGTGAAAAGTATTTTGTGACTTTTCACTTCCTTTTTATCTTCTATATCTTCAACCACCATACGCCGGTACACTCCGGCAAAATAACCCACTTCTTATCACGCACTTTATTTCCCAGTTCATCACCGAAGAAAAAGCGGGAAAGTTCTTCAGCCTCAACCAGTGTTTCAAATTTGTAATCGGTGCGAATCCACTTGTTTTGGAAGCCTGCTTCATCCAACCATGGGTAAAAATTTACAAGATGGTCAAGTTTTATCGGGTTTTCGTTACCAGTTCCCAACGACTCAAATAGAACAATAAAACTTCCCGGCTTGAGCACACGCCGCATTTCTACGAGCCATGTTTCCATTTCTTCGCGCCAGGTATCGGGGTTCCAGACCGCAAGATAACTAACACTCCAGCCGGAAACAACAAGATCCGCAGAGGCATCGGGCACTGGCAGTTTACGGTGATCGGCAAGCTCTACCTGCCAGTTGGAAAACCCGCTGGCGAAAAACTTTTCTTTACACACACGCAGCATCTCTTCCGAAATATCGAAGGCGTGGATGTGCTCCACGTTTGCGGCGAGGGAACATGCCAATCGTCCGGTACCAGCCCCAAGGTCGAGTACGATGCGGTTTTCAATGGGTGTGATCTCACGCAGCGTTTTGAGAATATTTCCTTCATAATCCTCACGCGCGATCAGGGCTTCATATTTATCGCCCTCGGTTTTGTAAATTTCTTCTTGAGTAGCCATTCCGATATTATAATCGCGCAATGCAAACTCAACTTTCACCTTCTGCACAAAAAATTCAAGACCTGTTAGCCCAGCTTGGCTTTGACTACACCGTGGTCGAACATATTGAACCAACGCGCACCGCGCAAGAAGCCGCCAACCAAGCTGGCTGCGAGTTGGGACAAATTGTCAAATCGTTAATCTTCAAAGGCAAAGACTCGGCAAAACCGATCTTGATCCTCGCTTCGGGTCCCAATCGCGTAAATGAAAAGCGCATTGCAGAATATGCAGGCGAGACAATTGTCAAGGCAGATGCGGACTTTGTGCGTGCCGTAACAGGGTTTGTCATTGGGGGCGTACCTCCAATTGGACACACCGAAAAAATGGAAACCTACCTCGATGAAGATTTTTCACAATACGCAACCATTTGGGCGGCGGCAGGAACACCAAATGCAATTTTTGAATTAAAAACAAGCGACCTGCAAAAGATGACCGGCGGCAGGATCGTCTCGATCAAGTAGCCAAAGGAGACAGTATGGGAAATCTATTTTCAGTTGAATATACAGATGTGCCTTTACAGATATTTGGGGCAAAACACCTAAGCGTTGTCGGTGTTTTTGTCATTGCATGGTTGTTGTTTTATTTCCTTCGAGGCAGTTGGAGTACAGACCAGAAAAAGAATATTCGCATTGGGCTTGCGGTTGCACTGGCGATCAATGAAATTGGCTTGCATATCTGGTCGGCATATTGGGGTATTTGGAATATTCAAACCATGCTGCCGTTGCATCTGTGCAGTGTCATGGTTTGGGTTACCGTCTACACGGCATTTACTGGAAACCGTAACTTTTACGATTTCACCTATTTTCTGGGAATAGCAGGTGCGTTGCAGGCTTTTCTCACCCCCGCAGATGCAGCCATGTACGACATTCCTCACTATCGGATCATGCAAACCCTTATAGCGCATGGATTACTTATCACCATTCCAATTTATATGACCGTTGTAGAAGGCTACCGTCCCACGCTGGCTTCTTTCAAACGTATATTTATCTGGACAAACATTTACATGGTCTTCATCTTTTTCTTAAACTTTGCCATCGGCAGTAATTATCTATTCATTGCCGAGAAACCACCCTCACCGACTCTTATGGACGCCCTCTCACCATGGCCTTGGTATATTCCGCAATTAGAGATCGTCGCATTTATCATGCTATTCGTCCTTTACATCCCATTTCTCATTAATGACTGGCGAAACAAAAGTGTTACGGCAAGTTCCGTGTAAGTCAAAATTACTTAACCCTTGCAGCTATATAAATCAAGTCAATTTCGCCCTATAATATCCAAAACCACTTTATTGGAGAAATCAGTGCGGTGCAGTTAAGAGCGGATCACCCGGGTGCAACAGCACATGGACGGCATTTTACACAAATGACAGTGACTCGCAAACCATTACCATTACCCAAGACTCCAATGGCTATACCAACTGGACGTTGATCGCAGTGGCGGGTGGGTAAATAAAAACAGGCATCTATAAGTAAAATCGTAAACATAGGCTTGTAAAGAAATAACCTCCCAATCGGGAGGTTATTTCTTTACAGTAGTTATCTGTTCAGCGCTTTATTTTCTCAAAAATTTTTTCTAAAGAATTACGACTGACTATCTATCGTGAATAATGCTTAGGTGGGTGGAACATAGGTTTTTCTTTTCTTTTTTATGATGCTTTTCGGAAGTACAATGGCAACAACCAAAACCGCAATTACACCTACATTTTTGATCAGGCTAAACACCCAGCGCCCGCCAAAACTTCCCCTGCCTTCTCTGCCTTCATGATTTTCACCAACCTCGCGCGGCGGACGCGAACCCTCCTGTCCGGCTTCGTCGCCTTGCGGTGGACGAAATTCTGCCTCACCGGAATTTCTTGCGAAGTCGGGGGTATTAACTCCATTCACATTGCCCACCCACACCATCAACCCGCCCAACACAGTGAATGCAGTCAAGATAATTAGAATACGTCCAAGTGTCTTCATGCCGAAACATCCTTTGGTTTACCCGTGCTGAATTTTGCCACGATCGGTTGGAGTATATACCGATCAAATGTCTTTACGATCCAACTCCAATGCAACGCGGTATGCAAACCAAGCAGCAAAAGCACTAAATTTGCCGACATATCATGAAGCCTTCTCCAAAAGAAACCTTGCGGCAGGCGTATTCCCAAACTTGGAAGCGCCGCCTCTGAGATCAAAATCCCAGATACCATTACAAGCGTCCCAAAGATAAAAAGCAGCCAATTTAATACATAATTTACGCGGGTTTGGGTACCGATCTTCTTAAAAAACCGTTGGGTGATTTCGACGATCCAATCCCAACTTAAGAGCAGGTGCAGGGTCAATGCTGCCAGCGAAGCCAGTGTCAGCCATTCATGAATGGCAATACCGCTCGTGTGCGGATCCATTGCCACAAGAAATACGATAAAGATCAGAATATCCAGCACCAGTTTTGTCTTTGTTTGAGGCGTGGATGTTTTTGTTGATTCGTTTGCCATAAATTCTCCTTTATAGAATCGAGATTTTATCCATATATCTGAAAATCTGATGGTTAAAATACGATTGAATTATGAAGAATCTGTAAAATACCAACAGGTTTCAGAAAATCTTTACGATCTCTTCCCTGGTTTCCATAATTTCTGCCTGAGTCTTTCCCGCTGAAATTTCACGCAAGTCGGTTTGAAATGCTTCATAATTTTCCACAGGAAATTGCACGGTCAGTGTGATATCCCCAGCGTAATCTTCACCCAAAATTTGCCCTTTGTGCTTTGCTGTCATTATCCGCAAGCGTTCCAATAAGTTATATGGAATTACCGCCATTGCCACATGTACCGGGACGCGCCGTCCTCGCTCCACCGCATTGATAACGGACTGCGCCGCTTCGGTATACGCCTTCACCAACCCGCCTGTACCAAGCAACGTCCCGCCAAAATAGCGGGTGATGACCAAAACCGCATCGCCCAATCCGCTGCCGCGTAAAACGGTCAACGCAGGCTTGCCAGAGGTGCCGCTCGGCTCGCCATCATCCGAAAAATATTCGGTCACAGTATTCCCGCCGCCGATAATATAGACCGGCACGTTATGAGAGGCATCGGCAAATTCCGCCCGGATGCGCTTCATAAAAGCCCGAGCCTCATCGATGGAAAAGGCGGGCGCGAGCGTGGCTATGAAGCGCGAGTTTACAACCGTCTGTTCGCGGCGGATTTCTGTTAGTGGCACTAAATAGGGGTTGGACATAAAATAATTATACAAAAGGCCTCGGAGATTTTCACTCTCCGAGGTCTTTTGCTTTTAATACCTTCCCCTGTTCAAAACGATTTCCGCATTCGGCAGGTCGCTTTCCCTTGCCGGGAAAACCTGCACCGCGCAGGCTTTGAATTCGGGGATCTTTGCCTGGGGGTCGAGCGCGTCATTGGTCAGAAGGTTTGCGGCGGCTTCATGGAAGTGCCAGGGGAGGAAGATGACTCCGACGGTGGTTTTCTCTGTCACCGTGGCGCGAACGATAACCTCACCGCGTCTACTCTGGACTTTGACCGGGTCACCGTTGCGGATTCCGTGAATTTCGGCGTCGGCTGGGTGGATCTCCACGCGGGCTTCGGGGTAAATTTCGTTCAGGGCTGAATTGCGCGTCATCGAACCGCCGTGCCAGTGTTCCAGCAAACGCCCCGTGGTGAGGATGAAGGGATATTCATCGTCCACTTGTTCGCGCACGGGGACGTAATCCAAGGCGTGGAATTTTCCTCTTCCGCGCGGGAAGGACTCTTTGAACAAGGTCGGCGTACCCGGGTGTTCCATGTGCGGCACGGGGTAGATGAGACCTTCTTTATCAATGCGATCATAAGTAATGCCAGCATAATCGGGATTCACGCTGCCCATCTCGCGCAGAATCTCTTCCGGGTTGGAATAAGCCCAATGGCTTGTATCAACCCCAAGTCGCGATTCGATGCGCAGGGCAATGTCACAGACGATCTGCCAATCGGGGCGAGACATCCCACGTGGAGAATGAGCCGCGCGGACTCGTTGCACGCGTCTGTCCGTGTTCGAGAAAGTACCGTCTTTTTCAGCGAAAGGCGTGGCAGGCAGGAAGACATCGGCAAACGCGGCGGATTCGTTGATGAAGATATCCTGTGCAACGATGAACTCAAGCTGCTCCATGTGATGGCGTGTAAGGTTCAGATTCGGCTCAGACATCATCGGATTCTCGCCCATGATGTAAAGCGCACGGACGCCGCCTTCGTGGGCGTTGCCAAGAATTTCAGTGGTGGTGAGACCCAGCTTGAGGCTTAAGCCGCCTTCTTCGATGTTCCAGGCTTTTTCCCATTTGCTGCGGTTATCGGGGTTGTCCACACGCATATAGCCGGGGTAATGGAATGGCATAGAACCCATGTCACTGGCGCCCTGCACGTTGTTCTGTCCGCGCAAAGGATTCAGCCCGGTGCCATCTCGCCCAACGTGACCGGTAAGGAAGGCAAGATGAATGAGCGCCATGGCGCTGGCAGTGCCGTGCGAAAGCTGTGAAATGCCCATGCCCCAATAAATGGCAGCGTTCTTCGCGGTGGCATACATGCGGGCAGCTTTACGAATATCTTCGGCGGGCACACCGGAAATCTCTTCAGCATATTCTGGCGTGAACTTTTCGAGGCTTTCCAGAAACTCATCGAAGTTTTCAGTGCGGTTCTTGACAAAGTCCCAATTGACCAAATCTTCTTTAACAATGACATTCGCCATCGCAGAGAAAACCGGTACGTTCGTACCCGGCTTGAGCGGCAGCCACATCTCCGCCATATCCACCAGGTCAATGCGCCGCGGGTCAACCACGATCATCTTCGCGCCATGTTTCTGCACGGCTTCTTTCATTTGCAATGCAATGATGGGATGATTCTCAGACGTGTTCGAGCCGGTCACAATGAAGACGTCGTTCATGACGACCTGCGACGCCGTATTGCTCATGGCAGAGGAGCCCACCGCTTGCTGTAACGCTACGACGGAACCAGCATGGCACAAACGTGTACAGTGATCCACATTATTGGTGCGGAACAAGGCGCGGTACATCTTCTGCAAGACGTAATTGTCTTCGTTGGTGGCTTTGGCACAGCAATAGACCGCCATGGCGTCTGAACCGTCACGTTTGTAAATGCGGGTGAGGTTATCGGCGACGATGTTGAGTGCGGTGTCCCAGTCGGTTTCGACCCAATCCCACGGGGAGGGCGATAATTCGTTATTCGATAACTCGAACGTTTGCGGACGCAAAGCGCTATCCGAATGTCGAACATCGAAGATCGATTTGCCTTCCAATAAATACCTTCTCACCATTGGCGTGGTGATGCGCTTGGGATGATAAATAAAGTCGTAGCCGAAGCGTCCCTTCACGCATAAGTTGCCGTGATTGACAGGGGAATCGAACGGTGTGGTGACCTTGAAGATAAAGTCATCTTTGACGTGAAGTTGCAAAGTACAACCTACGCCGCAGTAAGGGCAAGTGGATGTGACAACACGATCAGGTTTAATCATAAGAATATCTCCTCACGGAGTAATACGTAATACGTGACGCGTAAATTACGTATTACGCATTACGATTTACGTTTCTTTCTGCCAGTGTTCAACACCGAGATTTCGTTTGGACTCATACCCTGCTCCAATAAAAATTCGCGCTTGGGTTTCAATGCGCCGGTGGGACAAACGCCCACGCATTGACCGCACATCACACAAGTCGTTTCAGGGATGGGCTTATCAAAGAACGTGGCGATCTGCGTCTCAAAGCCGCGCCCTTCAAAGTTAATGGCAAACGTATATTGAGCATCATCCGCGCAGACTTGCACGCAGCGCCAGCACAACAAACACTTCGAGTAGTCGCGGACGTACATCGGGTTGTCATCTTTAACTTCCGACTCGCGGCGCTCGGCATCGGGAAAGCGCTCATGGCTTGCGCCGTATTCATCCATCATCGTAAGGATATCAGGCGCGTCAGACAAGTCCATGGTGGAAGCGAGCATTTCGAGGATGGTCTTGCGCGCGCGCAGCACCTTCTCGCTTCGGGTCTGAACCTTCATGTTTGCTCCTGCTTTGACAACGCACGAAGGCTGGAGCACTCTCATCCCCTCCACTTCGACGACACAGATGCGGCACAAGGCATTTGCCGTGGTCGCTTCGTGGAAGCAGATGGTGGGAATGTTGATGCCGTTCTCGCGCGCAACATCGAGCAAGGTCTGCCCGTCTTGCGCGGTAACTTCCTTGCCGTCCATCATAAATGTGATCGTCATGATTTCACCTCGAACAGGTCGGGCCACAATTTCATCGCAGATAACACCGCACTCGCAGCCGTCTGCCCCAAACCGCACAGGCTGGCATCGGTCATCGTCCAGCCGACATCTTGCAAACGGACAAAGTCGCCTTCTTGCGGGTTGCCCTCTGCCACACGGTCGAGAATTTCCATTTGGCGCCGGGTTCCCATCTGGCAGGGATAGCATTTACCGCAAGACTCATGCGCAAAGAAATGACCGAGTCTTTTCAATACATCGCGCATGTCGCGGGTTTCATCGAAAACCATCACCACGCCCGAGCCCAGCGGCAGACCAAAAGCGCGCAGGTCTTCAAAGGTCATTTTTACATCAAGGTGTTCCGCCGTGGCAAAGGCTCCTGCCGCGCCGCCGAAGAGAACAGACTTGAGTTTTTTACCGTCCATCACACCGCCTGCCATTTCGAGCACTTCGCGCAAGGTCGCACCGAACGCCACTTCATATACCCCAGGCTTGACCACATCCCCCGAAAGGCAGAATAATTTAGGTCCCGGTGATTTTTCGGTGCCGATCTTGCGATATTCAACTGCGCCTTTGTCGAGAATGAGCGGCACATTACACAGCGTCTCAACATTATTAATAACCGTCGGTTTACCAAACACACCATGCGTCGTCGGGAAGGGCGGCTTCACGCGCGGAAAGCCACGCTTCCCTTCGATCGATTCAAACAGCGCGGTCTCCTCGCCACAAATGTATGCGCCCGCACCAACGCGAATTTCAATATCAAAATTTTCGAGATACCCCGCAGCACGAGCCTCGCTCAAGGCATTTTCCAAAACAGGCACAATATATGGATATTCACCACGGATGTAGATATATCCCTTGGATGCGCCGATGGCATACGCTGCAATACACAAACCTTCGATCATCAAATGCGGATCATCCAACATCAGAACGCGGTCTTTGAAGGTACCCGGCTCAGACTCATCCGCATTGCAGATGACATATTTAGCATCGCCCTCCGCCTTGAGCGCACCCTCCCATTTAATACCGGTGGGAAAGGCTGCGCCTCCGCGTCCAACCAGACCGGAGGCTTTGATCTCCTCTACGACCTGTTCACGGCTCATGGCTTTTGCCTTCTCTAGTGCGGTATAGCCGCCATACGTCTCCAGTGAAGTTGTTTCACCGCCGCAGTTTTTGGTAAGCAAACGGAGCGTCCCACCGACGAGAGACTTTGGACGGAAGTTCTTATCCACGCCGAAATCTTCGATGGCACGATCTCCCTTTGTCACCAGCATGGCAGGAACCTGGTCGCACATTCCAAGGCACGGACTAGGCTCAATGGTGAGATCCAATTCCGGGTGAGTCTGATGCGGTTCTACGTCAAATTGACCACACAGCTTTTTCAGGAGTCCATCCCCATCACGCAATCCGCAAGCCGGGTCGGTACAAACGCGGATCACATTCCTGCCGGTGGGCTTGTTGTAATACATCGAATAAAATTCGATCACTCCATGCACATCTGCCAGTGGAACCCGCAGCGCTTTGGAAATTTCGGCGGCAACCGACTCTGGCAGCCAGCCATAAATATTTTGAGCCGCGTGCAAGGCTGGTAACAGCCCGGTGCGACCCAATGGGATAAACTTTTTTATTGCTGGTTGAAGTTGGGATAGATCAATATCAGACATGATGAATACTCCAATAGGTTGAGTATACCCGATGCAAAAAAGATGACGTCAGACACTTCCGAAATACTGATGGATTATATATAATATACAATCATGGCGTCAATGGCAACGAAAGAAATCACCCACAAACCTTTAAAGGAAGAAATCTACGATGCGTTGCATCGGCAGATCATTGTTGGAACCTACGAGCCCGGTGACTGGCTCAGGCAGGAGGAGATCGCGGGGAAAATGGGCGTGAGTATGACCCCCGTGCGCGAAGCGCTGGACCTGCTGGTGGCAAAAGGTATTGCTGAACGGGTTCCCTACCGTGGCGTACGCGTGCGGGAAATGTCTACAAAAGATGTTGTAGAAGCCTATGGGATGCGCCTGTTTTTGGAAGCAATGATCGCACGCGAAACAGCGTTGAACATTTCTGATGAACAACTTGAACATCTTAGTGAGATCATGGCAGAAATGGACAGGCATATAGACTTGAACGAAATGCCGCAAGAACGGCAATTAAGCCGTGAGTTCCATGCTGCCATTGCAGAGGCTTCAGGCAATAACCTGCTCATTCAGTTGTACGCGATCGTATCGAACGCATTCCCCGATTGGCTTTTGTATGAAGCATTATATAGAAAGCCTGAATTGCTTTCGGGGAGCGTGGCGCAAACCCACGATGAGCACGCCGCGATTTTGGACGCTTTCAAACAGCACGACCCAGACCTGGCGGTAAAGGTTTCGCTTGAGCATGTCATGGAATCGGGCAGGTGGCTGGAAATGTACCGTGATATTCCCGCAAAATTATTGCGTGAAAAAGAAAAACAAGTTTCACACTTGATCAAAAAAACAAAATAATCAGGAGGCACAAGATGTCGGAAGAGATCGAGAAATTATTCAAGGATATGGCACAAAGCATTATTGATGGGGATTCAGATATCTCGGTGGAACTTGCCCAAAAATCCATCGAAATGGGTATCCCCCCGCTGGATGCCATCACCAAAGGGTTTGTGATCGGCGTAAACTACATCGGCGACCAGTTCGGCGCGGGCGAAGCCTTTTTGCCCGAGTTGGTAATGGCTGGCGAAGCGATGAAAGCTGCGGTTGCCATACTCGAACCGGAACTGCTCAAGCTCGGTGAAGCGCGTGAGACGATGGGTAAGGTCATCCTCGCCACGGTCGAAGGCGATATTCATGAGATCGGTAAGACGCTGGTGGGCACCATGCTCAGCGCCTCCGGCTTTGAAGTGACCGACCTCGGCGTAGACCAGCCCGCAGACAAGATCATCGGCAAGGCGTTGGAAATCGACGCGCAGCTCATTGGGTTGAGCGCATTGCTTACCACCACCATGGTGCGTCAGCGCGAGATCATCGAAGAACTCGATAAAGAAAATCTGCGTCCGCGCATTCAGGTAATGGTCGGCGGCGCACCCATCACCCGCGACTGGGCAACCAAGATCAAAGCTGATGGCACTTCGGAAGATGCGGTTGGTGCAGTGGCATTGGCGAAGCAGTTGGTTGGGAAGGCATAATCGTGTCATTGCGAGGAGGGCTTTAGCCCGACGAAGCAATCTCGGTTTTTATCACGAAAAGTAGATTGCTTCGCCGCAAAACCAAGAGCGCGGCTCGCAATGACATAATAATTCAGAGAGAGAAGAGAGACATAGCCTCGGGAGGGCTCTATGTCTCACAAAAAGATCAAGACCATCAGTGATCCAAAACTCAAATTGGACATACTGAGCAAGCAAGACGTTCAAAAAATTCACGAAGCGACCTTGCACATCATTGAGAACGTCGGTGTGCGTTTCCCATCGAAACGAGCGCTGAAAATATGGGCAGATGCCGGTGCAGACGTGGACCACGAAAAGAAGATCGTCAAGGTCAAACCGTATCTGATCGAAGATGCGCTCAAGCAAGCGCCGCCCACCTACACCCTCGGCGCGCGCGATCCGCAGCAAAATCTCACGCTGGATGGTAATCACGTTCATCTCGGCACCGATGGCTGCGGCGTGGAGATCATTGACATCCACACCGGCGTGAAGCGCACAACTGAATTGCAAGACGTGCGCGATATCGCCCGCGTTGCCGACGCCACAGAAGAAGTTGCCTTCCATTGGGTTCCAGTTTCGGCGCAAGATGCCCCTGTTGAAGCGCGCGGGCTACACGAACTCAAAGCGGTGTGGGAGAACTCCACCAAACACGTGCAGACCGAGTCTATTTACAACGTGGACGAAGCCAAAGCCTCGATGGAGATGGCAATTCTGCTTGCGGGCGGCAAAGAGGAATTGCGCAAGCGTCCCGTCCTCTCATTGATGCAATGCACCGCGCCTCCCCTCGGGCACGACGGCGGGTCGCTCGACGCAGCCTTGATCGCCGCCGAACACGGAGTGCCGACCGGGTTCATGACAATGGCAGCCTGCATGACGACGGGACCCGTCACGATGGCAGGCACACTCGCCGTCGGCAACGCGGAAGTGATCGCCGCCACTGCACTTTTACAACTGGCTTACCCGGGTGCCCCCGTCTTTTACGCTGCTGCCCAAACCGCCTCAGACCCGCGCTTGGGCGTCTACACCGGCGGCGGACCGGAAGACTTCCTCTTCGGCGCTGCCACCAACGTCCTCGCGGATTTCTACAACATCCCGCTCTCGATGGGTTCCTTTGCCACAGGTGCCAAAGAACCGAACTGGCAAGCCGGGCTGGAAGGAAGTCTCTCGACCTTCATGGCAAGCGTGGTCATGTCCGACATGCTGCTTGGCGCTGGGTTTCTGCACGGCAGCCGCATTTGGTCTTATGCCGAAATGATGATGGACTGCGAGATCTTCTCCATCATCGAAAAGATGATGCACGGCATCGAAGTCAATGCCGAGACGCTCGCTCTGGACGCCGTCGCCGCAGTAGGACCGGGTGGTCACTATCTTGCGCAGAAGCACACCCGCAACCACATGCGCGAAATATTCCTGCCGCAATTCCTCGACCGCCGTCCCTACTCCAAGTGGGAAGAGACCGGCGAAGATGCGCGTGATTGGGCAGTAAGCAAAGCCAGAAAGATATTGAAAGAACACCAACCTGACCCGTTGGATGAAAAGCTCAGTAAAGAGTTTGAAAAAATTATCAAGTCGGTAGAAAAGTAGAACAAATTACAAATTAGGGATTAGGAATGTTGTAATCCCTAATTTGTAATTCCTAGTCCCTTAAATCTCTTCGCCAAAGAGAAATTCCCTAATTAGAGGTGTCTTCTTATGAGACCAAAACTTACCTTACTCAGTGATGAGATCATCGCACGCATTCTGGCAGAGGCGTATGAATTGTTGCTCAAGCCGGGCATCAAAGTCCAGAACGAAGAAGCACGAGATGTGCTCAGACGTGAAGGCGTGGTCATCGACCCCGAAACGCACGTGGCGCAGATCCCCGCTTCGCTCGTCCAACGCGCGTTGGAAAGCGTGCCGCGTGAGTTCTACCTGTACGACTATCACGGCAACCCCACCGTCCACTACGGCGGCGACTCGGTTCACTTCGACCCGGGTTCCTCTGGCATTACCATGCTCAACCCCGATACTCTCGAGCATGACACCACCGAAACCGAACACCTCATCCGTTTGCTCAAAGTGGCGGAACAGATCCCGCAATACGATGCACAATCCACCGCCGTGATCTGTCACGACGTACCCAAAGACATTCAAGACTCTTATCGCCTGTATCTGGCGCTGCTATATTCCAAGAAACCCATCGTCACAGGCGCGTTCACCAACAAGACCGTGCAAGAGATGATCGACATGCTCGCGCTCTTCGCAGGCAGCGCCGAAGCCGCGCGTGAAAAGCCGCGTGCCATCTTCGATGTCTGCCCTGCACCGCCGCTCATTTGGAGCAACTTCGGCGCGGGCAACCTGATCGCTCTCTCGCGCGCGGGAATCCCTGCCGAGATCGTATCCGTTCCCCTCGCGGGCGCGGCGGCTCCCGTCACCATGCTTGGGACGGTCACACAGCACACGGCAGAATGTCTGGCAGGCATCACCATTCACCAGTTGGCAAAACCAGGCTCCCCCATCGTATGGGGCGGCGCGGCAGCCATCTTCGACATGAAAAAAGGCGCAACCCCCATGGGCGCCATCGAAACCGCCATGCTCGATTGTTCCTACGCACAAGTTGCAAAAACGCTTAATATGCCCACACACACCTACCTCGGCGCAACCGATTCAAAACTCGTCGATGCGCAGGCGGGGCTTGAAAGCGGAATCACCGCCATGGTTGGTGCCCTCAGCGGCATCAACATGATCTCAGGCTCCGGCATGTTGGACTTCCTCGCCTGTCACTCCGCCGAAAAACTCGTCATCGATGCGGAAGGCATCGCGATGGCAAAGCGCATGATCGGCGGCGTCAAGCAGCACACCGACACCCTCGCCACCGGCTTCTACGACGACAAGATCAACTTCAAAGGCGGCGACTTCCTCAAGCAAAAAATTACCATGCAACTCTTCCGCGAAGAACAACACCTGCCCTCAGACATCATCGACCGCAACTCGACTCGCGCATGGAAAGCCGCTGGCAGTCTGGATGCCTTCGGCAGAGCCAAACTCCGCGTGCAGGAATTGCTCGCCTCGTACTCTCGACCTGAACTGGATTCTGACCAGGTAGCTCGTCTCCACTCGTACATGCTCGACCTCACCAAGAAAGCTGGCGTTGAAGAATTACCTAAATTGGAAGAATACGAAACAGCATAAATCTCCTTGTTATTGGTTAATGGTAAATAGTAAATAGTGATTAGAGATTAGAGATTTGAGGCAAGGTTTTATACCTGATTCAAAATGACTATTGAAATTCTTGAGTCCCAAGAACTCAATTACCAATTACTAATTACCAATTACCAATTACTAATTACCAATTACCCAAGGAGGCACACATGCAACCCAAACTCTCTCTGCTCGACGATGCCCTGATCGCCCGCATCCTCGACGAAGCCTACCAACTGATGCTCAAGCCTGGCATCAAAGTGCAAAACGCCGAAGCAAGACGTCTGCTCGCCGAAGCAGGCGCAGATGTGAACGAAGAAACGCAGGTCGTCCGCATTCCGAAGCAGATCGTGGTCAAGGCGCTGGAAACCGTTCCCAGAGTTTTCCACCTCTACGATTACGAGGGCAACCCCAAAGTCCAGTATGGAGGCGACGCGGTTCACTTCGACCCGGGCTCCTCGGGCATCTCCGTCCTCATCCCGGAGACGTTGGAACACAAGACCGCTGAAACCGCAGACCTGCTGCGCATCATCAAGGTGGCGGAGAGTTTGCCGCAGTACGACGCACAATCCACCGCCGTGGTCTGCCACGATGTACCCAAAGACATTCATGACCTGTATCGCTTGTACCTGGTCATGCTGCACTCAAAGAAGCCGATCGTCACGGGCGCGTTCAGCAACCAGACCGTGAACGCCATGATCGACATGCTCGCCATTTTTGCAGGCGGACGTGACAACCTACGCACCAAACCGCGCGCCATCTTCGATGCCTGCCCCTCACCGCCGTTGATCTGGTCGAACTTTGGCGCAGGTCAATTGATCGAACTCGCGCGAGCGGGCGTTCCGGCAGAGATCGTCTCGATGCCGTTGGCTGGCGCGGCGGCTCCAGTGACCTTGCTCGGCGCAGTCACACAGCACGCAGCGGAATGTCTTTCGGGCATCACCATTCATCAACTCGCGCACGCAGGTTCGCCCATCGTGTGGGGCGGCGCGCCCGCAATTTTCGAGATGCGCAAAGGCGGTACTCCGTATGGAGCCATCGAGACCGCCATGATCGACTCGTCGTACGCGCAGGTCGGCAAGGCGCTCGGTCTGCCCACCCACACTTACCTCGGCGCAACCGACACGAAAGTGCTCGACATGCAAGCCGGTATGGACAGCACCATGGGCTTCCTTGTCGGCGCGTTGAGCGGCATCAACATGATCTCCGGCGCAGGCATGTTGGATTCGCTCCTGTGCCAAAGCCCCGAAAAACTCGTCATCGACGCCGAAGGCATTGCCATGGCACAACGAATCTTGAAAGGTATGCTCATCCAATCAGAAACGCTCGCCACCGAATTCTTTGAAGGCGTCAACTTCAAAGGCGGCGACTTCCTCAAACAAAAAGTGACCATGCAACTCTTCCAAAAAGAACAGCACATGCCCACCAAGATCATCGACCGTGATTCGATTCGTGGATGGAAGGCATCCGGCTCGTTGGATACGCTTGAGCGGGCAAAGTTGCAAGTAAAGGATATCCTCGCCTCGTACTCTCAACCTGTGCTTGATCCTCACCATGAGGCAGAGTTGCACGGGTATGTCTTGAATCTCGCCAAACAAGCCGGTATGGAAAACTTACCCCAACTGGAAGAACTTGAATTTTCTTAGAAAGTGACAAATGACAAGAAATGAGCAACGAGATAAGGTTACAATTCTCTCGTTACTCATTTCTTATTTCTCAAACCAATTATGCTGACACTCCCTGAACTCCTCCGCGTCCCTTATGTTGACCCCGGTTTGAAATATGCCATTTCACCAGACGAACAGCGCATTATATTTTCATGGAACAAGTCTGGATCGTGGGAGTTATGGGAATATAGAGAATTAGAGGTTAGAAAATTAGAACTCAGTATTCAAGGCGCAAAGTTTTCACCAAGTTTTTCTCCAGATGGAAACAAGATCGCTTTTGCAGTGGATTCGGATGGCAGCGAGTCATACCATATCTGCATCCACGATTTCGCTACCAACAACACCACCGACCTGACTCCCCAAATTCTCTATGCGCATCAACCTAATGTGTCATGGTCGCCAGACGGGAGTTCTTTGGCTGTCCTGTCTGATGCAAAAGGAATATTCTCGTTATACATCCTGCCCCTCGATGGCAGTGGCGCACGGATGATCCGAAACATCTTCCATCCCTGTTGGGATGTTGCCTGGTCGCCGGATGGGCGATGGATTGCAGTTGAGTCGGAGGCAGCAGCAAGTGACCATAGTATTCACATCGTACCAGTGGGTCGTCATAAAGGAAAGGTACGTACTGTTCAAATAACTGAAGGGGGCAAAGCTCTAAATGCACAGCAACCCGCCTGGTCGCCAGATTCCAGGTTTTTGGCGTTCTCTTGTGAAAACGGCGAATGGTTCAATATCGGCCTGTTCGATCTTGAAGCACAGGAAGTTCGCTGGGTAACTGATTCTACAGGCGACGATTCGCAACCAGCATGGTCACAGAGTGGAGAAACCCTCGGCTGGGTACACAGTGAAGGGGCAAGAACCAGGTTTCAGTTTAAGAAAGGAAGCGATACTGTTCGTGAGGTGACTGTTGGTGAGGGAGTTCATGCCCAGCCGCAAATCACAGCAGATGGTGTCATCATCCTTTTTGAAGACGTGAGGCGCCCAACCGATCTGTGGAAGATAAACCTTGACAGTGGTGATGCCGCGCAACTAACAAAGTCGTTACATGTAGATTTAAATTTCACTCAACCAGAAGAGATCTGGTATGCAGGAATGGATGGTGTGCAAGTGCCGGCGTTGTTATATCGCGGCGCAGGCGAGAAGGCGGTGCTTGATATTCATGGTGGACCTAATTGGCATTTTCAGTTCTCATGGAACCCGGTGCTGAGTCTGTTTGCATTGCGCGGCTGGACCGTGCTCGTGCCGAACTATCGCGGCTCGACAGGGTACGGAAAGAAGTGGCAAAATGCCAGCCGTTACGACATGGGCGGTGTGGATAACGATGACTGTGCGGCTGGGGCTAAATATTTGATGAACAATGGGCTCGGAAAAAAAATTGCTGTGACAGGACGCAGCCATGGCGGATATTTGACAATGACCTGCCTGACAGGGTACCCCGAGCTTTTTTCGGGCGGCTCGGCAGTTGTGCCGTTTCTGAATTGGATTAAGTCGCACGATGAGTCGCGCGAAGATCTTAAACATTGGAATATAGAAAACATGGGCGACCCGCAAGATAACAGGGATCTATGGATCGCACGTTCGCCGTATTTCTTTTTGGACAAGGTGAACGCACCTGTGCAACTGGTATGTGGAGAGAATGACCCACGCTGCCCCGCATCAGATTCAATTGATGCAAGAGACAAACTGGTAGAGTTGGGGAAGGAAGTAGAATTGCTCTTATACGAAGGTGAGGGACATGCATTTTACAAGATTGAGAATATCATTGACGCGGAAGTAAAGCGCGTAGATTTTTTGGAAAAGATTCTGACCACTGACGATAAACGATAGATGGTACCTGCGACTATCCGTCTGCGTTCAATTTTAGAACAGGAGAAATTTATGGAGCGTTTGAAATTTTTATCTGATGAAGATGTGCAAGCTATGCATGAGGCAACGCTGCGTGTACTAAATGAAGCGGGGGTATTTTGGACGCATAAACCCAGCCTCGATATTTTGCAGAGTGCAGGATGCACCGTGCGCGATAATCGTGTCTTTTTCCCGCATGATCTGGTAATAGATTGCATATCAAAAGCCAATAAACGACCCGTCATCCGTGGACGCAACGGACAGGTAAATAGCCTGGGCGATGGGAATTTGTACTTTCATAACCTTGGCGGTGCGCGTGATGTGTACGACGCTAAAACGGATACCCGGCATGTGGCAACTACGCAAGACTGTACTGACGCAATTCGTTTACTAGACGCACTACCAAACTGCAATACAGTAACGCCTTTTTTCACTCCACCCGATGTTTCAAATGAAATGATGTCGCTATATATGTATCGACATGCGCTTTCAAACACCGTCAAGCCGGTGCAGGGACCGGGCATTCAATTTGGGCATGAAGTGCGCTTTGCTGTAGAGTTGGCAGCAGTTGCGGGGACAAGACCTGAAGAGTTAACCCTTTCACTTTCCCCCGTCAGCCCGCTTACCATGCACGATATCGCCGCCGAGGCTATCATGGAAATGGCAAAATATGGGGTCATCCACGCCAACCTGCCCTGTCCCACTGGTGGCGCGACTTCGCCGATGACCATCACCGGCAGTCTCATTCAACAGAGCGCCGAGTCTCTTGCTCCATTGGTGTTGGCACAGATCATTAACCCTGGCTGCGGATTTGTCTATTGCGGCCGTTTGGGAATGCTAGAACCGCGGACAGGATTGATCTGGGGCGGCGTGGAACTGGGCTTATCCTCTGCGGCTACGGTTCAACTTGGACATTATTACGGGTTCAGTGTCAATGTGTATGGATTCTCAACCAATGCACATACTCTTGACGCCCAAAATGCCTTTGAACGTGGACTTAACGCCGCCATCCCCGCCTTGGCTGGCGCGGACGAACTCTCAGGCATTGGTGAAATGGAAGCGGGGGTGATGGGTTCGTTTGCCCAAATGGTTTTGGATAATGAGTTAGCCGGCAGTGTACAGCGTCTGCGCCGCGGTCTTTCGGCCGATGCTGAACATCTTGCAGTGAACATCATTCTGGATGTAATGAATGGCACACGAAATTTCCTTGGGCAAAAGCACACCATGAAGCACCTGCGCGGCGGAGAAATGGCGCTGACCAAACTTGCAGAACGCAATTCATGGGACACCTGGGAAGATAAGCTGGGGCGCAAGCAAATGGCAGATCACGCCATTGAAGAAACCGAACGCATTTTGCGCGATCACCAAGTTCCGCCATTAGACCCGGCACAAGAAGCCGAATTAGATAAAATCCTTGCGGCTGCTGAACGCGAAACGGTAAAAAAAAGATAGAGTAGAGAGAGGATATCTTATGATCAAACAAGCACATGCAATCTCAGAAGAACTTATTGAATGGCGGCGCGATTTTCATATGCACCCCGAGATCGCGTTTGACCTTCATCGTACAGCCGGGATTGTGGCAGACGAACTGGAAAAGATGGGCTACCGCGTACAACGCGGAGTTGGCAAAACAGGCGTTGTGGCAGAGATCGGTGAAGGCGGCAAGGTTGTTGCCATCCGCGCGGACATGGATGCCCTGCCCATTTTCGAATTGAATGAAACAGATTACGTCTCGCAAAACGCGGGCAAAATGCACGCCTGCGGGCACGACTCGCACACCGCAATGGCATTGGGTACGGCGAAAATTCTGGCAAATGAAAAATTCACAGGGAGGGTACGCTTTCTCTTCCAACCCTGCGAAGAGACCGCCGATGAAGAAGGTCTGAGCGGCGCACAGCGCATGTACGCCGAAGGCGCCACCAAAGGTGTAGATTACGTTATCGCCCAGCATGTAGACCCATCTCATCCGGTTGGAACCATTACCATCAATGAAGGTCCAAGCGGCGGCGGCGTGACTTCATGGAAAGCGACCATTTACGGAAAGGGTGGGCATGGCGCTTACCCGCACGCCTCGAATGATCCCTTTGTGATGCTGGCACATGTCATTATGGGTATCAACTCGATCATCTCGCGTCGGCTCGATCCGTTCGAACCTGCTGTCATCAGCATTGGCGCGGTCAACGGCGGGTTTGCCGAAAACGTCATCCCTGATAAAGTGGAAATGATGGGAACCATCCGCTTCACCTCACTGGATATCGAAAAGCAAATCCGCGCAGAATTGACGAAAGTCTTCGAGATCGTCAACGTTTTGGGCGGCGAATACAAACTAGATTTCCTCTTCGGCGGTATGCCGATCATAAATGACAAGTTCGTCTCCGAAACGATTGCCAGTGTTGGCAAGGACTTGCTTGGTGAAGGCAATGTACTACCCATGGATAAAACCCTTGGCGCGGAAGACTTCCCTGAATTTCTGCGGGATGCTCCCGGCGCCATGTACATGCTGGGCGTGAGGATCGAAGACCGTCCCTTGTACGAACTACACCATCCCAAATTTGACCTTGATGAACGCGCCCTGTCCATTGGCACAGCGATCCTGGCAGAGACGGCGTTGAGATTTTTGAAGTCGTAAAGCACCGTCATTGCGAGCCGCGCAATTCTTCTCTGCGGCGAAGCAATCTTGGTGATTACCCTGAGATTGCTTCGGGCGGAAGAACACCGCCCTCGCAATGACAGATTAACCTCGGAGGGCACATGCATACCATTCTAAAGTCAGAAAAAAAAGAAGTCGTTGTTGGCATCGACAAACCGTTCGTCATTATTGGCGAAAAACTTAACCCGACCGGCATAAAAAAACTGGGGCAGGCTTTGGTCGAACGCAACATGGACTACGTGAAGCATCTTGCCAAACGTCAAGTTGATTGGGGGGCAGATGTGCTCGATGTGAACGTGGGGCATCCGCAGATCGAAGAAGCCGAGGTCATGCCATTGGTGGTCGAAGCGGTTCAGTCTGTGACCGATGTGCCGCTGTGCATTGACTCAAATGAGCCGAAAATTCTCGAAGCCGGGTTGAATGCCATCAAGGGCGGCAAACCGCTCGTCAACTCCGTCAACGGGGAGGAAAAGCAACTTAGCACGGTGCTGCCCATCGTCAAGGCAAGAGGCGCGGCAGTTATCGGTTTGACCATCGCCGACGAAGGCATCCCACCCACAGCCGAAGGTCGCCTCGCTGCGGCGGCAAAAGTCATCGAACGCGCTGCAAAGATCGGCATTCCCATTGAAGACATTATCATCGATCCATTGGTGATGACGGTCGGGCACGACAGCAAGGCGGCAATGGTGACGCTCAAAGCGATTGAACTGATCAAAAATGAATTCGGTGTGAACATGAGTCTTGGTGCAAGCAATGTTTCATTTGGCTTGCCAGACCGGCACTCGGTGAACGCCGCGATGCTTTCGCTTGCCGTGCAGGCAGGCGCAACATGTTCGATCACCGACCCGATCAAACTTGGCAGCACGATCAAAGCCAATGATCTGCTGCTGGGCAAAGATGCCAACTCGATGCGCTATCTTAAATATTTCCGCGCCACCGAAAAACTGCGTGAGGCAGAAGCAGCAGCCAAATGAACCTGATCGAAAGCATTCTTCAACATCAAAAAATTGCCATCATCGACGGTGCCATGGCAACCGAACTGGAAGGGCGCGGCTGCGACCTGAATGATGATCTCTGGTCTGCCCGTGTTTTGATGGAGCAGCCAGAACTTATCCGCGCGGTGCATCTCGATTACTTCAACTCTGGCGCCGATATCGCCATCACTGCCAGTTACCAGGCAACGGTTGAAGGCTTTTCCAAACGTGGGCTTACCCGCGAGCAGGCGCTTGAACTCATCAAAAAGTCGGTTCAACTGGCACAAGAAGCGCGTGACGAATTTTGGGCAAAAGAAGAAAATCGTGCGGGGCGTGTGCGTCCGTTGATCGCTGGTTCGGTCGGACCTTATGGTGCGTATCTTGCGGATGGCTCGGAATATCGCGGCGACTACAACTTGAGCGAGGATGAATTGATCGAGTTTCATCGTCCGCGCATTGAAGCGCTCATCGCCTCTGGTGCCGACCTTTTAGCCTGCGAGACCATCCCATGCCTGATCGAAGCCCGAGCCTTGATCCGCCTGCTCGCCGAGTTCCCCGATACTTCTGCCTGGTTCTGCTTCAGTGCAAAAGACGGCGAACACGTGAGCAACGGCGATCTCATCGCAGAATGCGCGGCATTTTTGGATAAGGAGCCGCAAGCGGTTGCCATCGGCATCAACTGCACATCGCCGTTATATATCTCTTCACTGGCGCGTGAGATCAAAAAGAAAACCAGTAAACCCATCATTGTGTATCCCAATTCTGGCGAACACTACAATGCGGTCACCAACTCATGGCACGGCGAAACCTCATCCGATAAATTCGGCTTGCAATCCAAAGATTGGTACGAAAACGGCGCCACCCTCATCGGCGGATGCTGCCGCACCACGCCGAGTCACATAAAAGAAGTGAGTAATTGGGCGCGAAAATAAAATACCCCCAATATGATTTTTCTCTAATAAACAAAAAGAGGCGGTCTATTACCGCCTCTTTTTGTTTTCTATACTTAAGACATTAATGAAGACGAATAAGGAGAATTTATGAAGAAAACATTATTGGTGTGTTTCGCGCTTTCTTTGGTCTTGACTGGCTGCGCGGCAGAAGCGACACCTATAGCCACCCATACTGCATTTCCTGCTACTCAAACACCTACCCTAACATTCACACCTGAACCAACCGCAACGTTTACAGCGATCCCCACTTCCACGCCGATCCCGCATCCCATGAGCATCATAGCCTTGAGAAATACGGAGTATCCTGGAAGTGAGATCACGGTTGTTAAAGAATTGGAGCGCGGCATAAACTACCGCCGATATTATGTTTATTATCTATCCGAGGGACTGAAAATATACGCCCTACTTACCATTCCTAATGGCGAAAAGCCTGAGGGCGGCTTCCCTGCGATTGTGTTCAATCATGGCTACATCCCACCAGATGTGTACAAGACCACCGAACGTTACATTGCCTACGTAGACCAGCTCGCCCGTGCAGGCTACATCGTGTTCCGCATCGATTATCGCGGACACGACCAATCGGAAGGTGAAGCAACAGGCGCATACGGAAATTCCGGTTACCAAATAGACGTGATGAACGCCCTTGCCTCTCTCAAACAATACCCTGATGTGAACCCTGAAAAGATCGGCATGTGGGGGCACTCCATGGGCGGATATTTGACCCTGCGCGCCATGACCATCTCGGATGATGTCAAAGCAGGTGTGATCTGGGCGGGCGTGGTCGCCTCATACCCCGACCTGATCTATAACTGGCGCCGGACGGGTTCATTCACGCCGTCGCCAAGTTCCACCGGGCGGGGCTGGCGCACTTCGTTCACAGAGCAATATGGCACGCCTGAACAAAACCCCGCTTTTTGGGATTCCATCTCTGCTACTTCATATCTCACAGACCTATCCGGTCCCATTGAACTGCATCATGGAACGGCAGACGAAGATGTTCCGGTGGAATTTTCCATCCGTCTGGCAGAGTTGGGGCGGCAAAACAATCAACTTATAAATTTATATACATACGATGGAGACAACCACAATATTTCCAAGTACTTCTCACAAGCAATGCAGAGAACCATTGAATTTTTTGATATTTATCTCAAACAATAAAACACAAATAATTCCATCTCACTCTTGCCATAAAATTAAAAAGTGGAGCTGGGTTGCCTCAGCTCCACTTTATCATCCATGCACTACTCTTCACCAAACTGTTCTTTTGCTTTCTTTACCTGCTTACCGCGTTCTTCAGTATTAAGAATACGTTTACGAATACGGAAAGTAGCGGGTGTTATTTCAAGAAGTTCGTCATCAGAGAGATATTCGATTGCTTCATCCAAAGACATTTGTCGGGGTGGTGTGAGGCGAATTTCCATATCTGCTCTTGAAGCCCGCATATTTGTTAAATGTTTTTTCTTACAAACATTTACAGAGAGATCACTTGCACGAGCGTTTTCACCAACCACCATGCCTTCATATACATCAACCCCAGGACCAATAAAGAGAGAGCCGCGTTCTTCAGCAGATTTCAAAGCATATGCGGTTGAGGTGCCAGGTTCCCAAGCTACCAACGAGCCGCTTTGGCGCGTGTTCATGGGTCCTGCAAGCTCGTCATATCCATGGAAAATCGTATTCATCACACCCGCCCCACGAGTGGAAGTTAGAAATTGATAACGAAATCCGAGCAAGCCGCGTGTAGGAACAACATAGACCATTCGCGTCGTTCCTTGACCCGAGTCTTCCATCTCCATCATCTGACCCCGGCGCCCACCAAGCATTTCCACTACCGCGCCAACGGTTTCATTACTGGTTTCAATGTGAACTTCTTCGTACGGCTCAAGCAACACACCATCGTCTGCCTTGTGATAAATAACTTCAGGGCGTGATACTTGAAACTCAAAACCTTCGCGGCGCATGGTTTCAATAAGAATACCAAGGTGCAACTCGCCGCGCCCTGAAACAAGGAAGTTTTCAGCAGAGTCGGTATCGGCAACTCTAAGAGATACATTGGTTCGCAACTCTTCGTTTAACCTTTCACGTAATTTCCGTGAAGTACCCCATTTCCCTTCCTTTCCTGAAAACGGGGAAGTATTTACACCAAATGTCATACGAACTGTCGGCTCTTCAACCTTGATGGATGGTAATGCAACCGGGTTTGCAGTATCAGCCAGCGTTTCACCGATTGCAATATCAGTCAGTCCGGCAAGAGAAATAATATCTCCAGCGATAGACTCTTCCACATCGGCTTTATTCAAACCCTTAAACGTGTATAAATAACGTGCCGTTTCAGGGAGAATGCTTCCATCCAATTTAATTCTTGCCAGTTTTTGTCCCACTTTGATCTTTCCGGCAAAGATACGCCCCACGGCTGTTACACCACGGTAATCATCATACCCCAGAGTGGTAACCAGCATCTGCAAAGGAGCATCTACATCCACCTTTGGGGCAGGAACATTACGAAGTATTACGTCAAATAGCGGTTGAAGGTCAGGTCCCAGTTCAGGGGTTAGCCCGGCACGTTGCTGAACGCCCACAGCATAAATTACTGGAAAATCCGCCTGTTCTTCCGTGGCGCCAAGCTCAATGAATAGGTCGAATGTCTCATTTAGAACGCGCTCTGGCTCTGCATCCTTACGATCCACTTTGTTGATAACCACAATGGCTTTGTGTCCCATTTGAAGCGCCTTTTTTAGCACAAAGCGAGTCTGAGGCATGGGACCTTCGGCTGCATCCACAAGTAACAGTACACCATCCACCATATTCATCACGCGTTCCACTTCGCCGCCAAAATCAGCATGTCCGGGTGTATCAACAATATTGATTTTTACAGGCAGGTTAGTTGTGGGATCAACAAGGTTAATAGCGGTGTTTTTGGCAAGAATCGTAATCCCGCGCTCACGTTCAAGATCATTCGAGTCCATAACACGTTCTTCCACATGTTGATTCTCACGAAAAGTGTGAGATTGGCGCAAGAGTCCATCCACAAGTGTGGTTTTCCCATGGTCAACATGGGCGATAATTGCAATATTTCTCAAATCAGTACGTTCAATCATAAAAAATCTCTTTCTGGCAATAGGCACAAAAATCCCTCGACACTGTCGCCGAGGGGGGTAGGTTTTATTTCGGCTTGCGGACGGTATTTTATCAGAGAGAAGATGTTTGAGGAAGGGGGAGAAACTACACGGGTGGGCGTCAGTTTTTTGAAAACTGAGTAGTAGGGAGGAATTTTGCTTTACCAATCGGAGAACGACGCCAGGGGTGATTAGGGGCAGGAATAGAAGATTTGTGTGGCAAGGATGTA
>Ga0172367_10000058_pt1 | contig 159152 bp, 228 predicted proteins | sample Lak10m_FD_114542 | JGI IMG/M metagenome (GOLD analysis project Ga0172367, IMG submission 114542) | Freshwater microbial communities from Kabuno Bay, South-Kivu, Congo - kab_022012_10m | ecosystem: Environmental > Aquatic > Freshwater > Lake | place: Democratic Republic of the Congo... | reverse complement strand
TTCTGATGCAGCAAGTCGTGCAGCTGAATACGGCCACACTGGAAGTTCTAAGACATTTTCTAAGTCTATGGACAGACTTAGAAACATAAAAAAGGCAACTGATCGTCTTACTAAAGAAGAAGCTGAAGGTCTCGATGAAATCTCACGCGACCTTGCTCGTTCATATATCCGTAAAGCTACTGCTGATAATAAAGAGCGTAGATCAGAGGTGATGAAACCGTTCAATTCAAAGGATATGGATAAGAACGTTTCTCAGTACAAGAAAATGAAGTCTCGTGAAAAAGGTATTGAGACTGCTGGTAAGAAAGCATATGACATTGGTGGTAAGGCAAAAGTTCCTGCTAGAGAGTCTGTAGAGCTTGACGAAGTATCCGATAAGAAGCTCGACGCATACCGTCAGAAAGCTTTTGCGGATCAGCCATCAGGTGACGATGGTTCTGATAAGTATCGTAAGCGTAAGTTTGGTCGTGACCTAGCATTTGCTAAGCAGACTGGTAGAGCAAAGGTTCTTGCTACAAAAGAAGAAGTCGAACTTGATGAAGCTTTCAAGATCGGTGTGATGAAGCTCAAAGATGGTTCTTCAGTAACTCTTAGTCGTGAAGATGTTGATGCACTAAATGACTTGTCTAAACTTCTTAATAGCGCTAATCAATCCAAAATGCAGGATCAAGTGTTATCTAGTAAAAAAGAATTTAATCAAATCCTAGCATTTGCAAAGGAAGCGGTGCAGCATGGTTGATATTATCCTCAAGCCGACTGGTACGCAAGTAAATATCTCGACTGCGAATACCGTTCATAACTCAACGTTGGTGCGTGTTTACGCACCAACAGAAGCTCTTGTTACTTATTCTGATTCTGCTGATACAGTAATTGGTACTATTACAATTCCGGCAGGATTTGTTGAGATTATGGAAAAACTTCGAACAGATAAACTCTCGGCTAATACAACAGTATGGGCTACTCCATTGGCTTATAAATAAAGAAAAAGGAGATCAATATGGCCTTACTCATTAAAGATATTGTCGAAGAAGTTCATTATATTACTGAAGCGACCGAAAAGGGTGAAAAGAACTATTACATCGAAGGTATCATCATGCAGGGTGATATTAAGAACCGTAATGGTCGTATTTACCCATCAAACGTTTTAATGCGCGAAATGAATCGCTACAATGAAAACTATGTATCGAAGAATCGCGCCTTTGGTGAACTTGGTCACCCACAAGGACCAACTATTAACCTCGACAGAGTTTCACACCTATTCACAGAATTAAAAGCTGATGGTTCGAACGTTGTAGGTAGAGCTAAAATTACTAAAACCCCTATGGGTGATGTCGTAAAAGGACTTATCGATAGTGGTGCGCAATTAGGAATTTCTTCCCGTGGAATGGGATCTGTGAAGCCAAATGAAAAGGGCATCATGGAAGTACAAAATGACTTTATGCTTGCTACGGCAGGTGATATTGTCGCAGATCCTTCAGCTCCAGATGCTTTTGTAAAAGGTATCATGGAAGGCGTAGAATGGATCTACGACGTTGCGGCTTCTTCATGGACAGTGGCAAACACATTTGATCAAATTGAAGAAGAAGTAAAAAAATCGAAGCAGATCGATGAAGCCGCTGCTTTAAAGATGTTCGAAAAATTCTTAAAGAGCATGTAATTTAACCAAATTTGAAATATTATAAATAATATTGATTATTTGAATCATCACAAAGGAGAACCTTAAATGGATGTAAATCTAGAAAAAGGGTTAGAAGAAGCAAAAGCAACTGGCGAAGACTCCATGTCAGCCGATCCAGTTACACCAGCTGGCGGCGCTGTAAAAAAGCGCAAAGCAGATGCTTTCAAATCTGACTCGACTGCACAAGCAGACAACATTGAAAAGAATGTTAAGACCCCACAGGGTAGCAACAATGCCGGTCTTCATGAAATGATCGAAGCTATCTTTGGTGATGCAGATCTTTCCGAAGACTTCAAGACTAAGACTACTACTATTTTTGAAGCAGCACTTCACGAGAAAGTAGAAGCAGCCCGCGCAGAGCTTGAAGAGCAGTTCGAAGCTGATCTTGCTGAGCAGGTTGAAGCGATTGTAGAAGACCTTACCGACAAAGTTGATTCATACCTTGACTACGTAGTTGAGAACTGGATGAAAGAAAACGAAGTCGCTCTTGAGTCTGGCTACAAAGTTGAAGTAGCTGAGTCGATCATCGCTGGTCTTAAGTCACTTGTTGAAGATCATAATATCGAAGTTGCAGACGAAGAGCTTGAAGCACTTGCTGCAATGGAAGAAGAAGTTGCTCAGTCAAACGCTAAGTACAATGCTCTATTCGAAGAGCTTCTTGCAGAGCGTGCAGAAAAAGAAGAGCTTCAGAAGAATGCAGCACTTGCACACTTCACTGAAGGCATGGTAGCTACTGATGCAGAGCGCTTTAAGGTTCTTGCAGAAGGTGTTTCTTATGAGTCAGTTGATGACTTTGCAAAGAAGCTTGAAACCATCAAAGAATCATACTTCACCGAGCAAGTTGTTCGTGCAGAAGATCAAGCAGAAGTCCTTGAAGAGGAAGTAGAAGAAGTAAAAACTCCTGTACTCGATCCTTCGGTTTCGGCTTACGTCGCATCGCTAAACAAATTTAGTAAATCTTAATTTATATAAATATACTAGATTAAATCCATCAAAGGAGATCATAAAAAATGAGAAACGAAGAACTATTGAAGAAGTGGGGCCCAGTGCTTGAGCACACTGCTCTTCCATCGATCAAGGATGCGCATCGTAAAGCTGTCACCGCTCAGCTTCTCGAGAACACCGAAGTCGCTATCAAGGAAGGTCAGACATACGGTTCCGGTTCTTTCCTAACAGAAGCACCAGTGAATGCCACAGGTGTTGCTGCAAACTACGACCCAGTGCTTATTAGCCTCGTTCGTCGTGCAATGCCTAACTTGATCGCATACGATATTGCTGGCGTTCAGCCAATGACTGGCCCAACCGGCTTGATCTTCGCAATGCGTTCAAACTACGCAAACACCACTGCTGCAACAGCAGAAGCTTTCTACGGCGAAGCTGACACCGACTTCTCAGGCACCGGCACAATGGCTGGTACAACTGGTACTGCAGATACTGCAAACACCGGTACTGGTATGTCAACCGCAGCTGCTGAAGCTCTTGGCGACGGCGCTGGCACTGACTTCGCACAAATGTCATTCGACATTTCGAAGGTTTCGGTTACTGCTAAGAGCCGTGCGCTTAAAGCAGAATACACCAGTGAACTTGCACAGGACTTGAAAGCAATTCACGGCCTTGACGCAGAGACTGAGCTTGCAAATATGCTTCAGGCTGAGCTTCTTGCAGAAATCAACCGTGAAGTTGTTCGCACAGTCTACAACACTGCAGTCACCGGTGCACAAACTGGTACCGCAACTGCTGGTATCTTCGACCTTGACGTTGACGCAAATGGCCGCTGGTCAGTTGAGAAGTTCAAGGGTCTTATGTTCCAGATCGAGCGCGAAGCTAACCAGCTTGCAAAAGACACCCGTCGTGGTAAGGGTAACATCATCATCTGCTCGTCAGATGTTGCATCTGCTCTTCAGATGGCTGGTATCCTTGACTATACCCCAGCACTTAACAGCAACGCTCTTAACGTAGACGACACTGGCAATACCTTCGCAGGTGTTCTCAATGGTCGCTTCCGTGTATACATCGACCCATATGCTGGTGCAAACTACATGGTCGTTGGTTACAAGGGCTCTTCACCTTTCGACGCAGGTATGTTCTACTGCCCATACGTCCCACTACAGATGGTTCGTGCAGTTGGCGAGAACAGCTTCCAGGCTAAAATCGGCTTCAAAACCCGCTACGGCATGGTTGCTAACCCATTCGCAAAAGGTTCGACCAAGTGGGTTGACGGCGATGGTGACTCCGGTCTCACCGCTAACTCGAACAAGTACTACCGTCGCGTTCGCGTTACCAACATCCTCTAATAAAAAGAGTAGGGATAACCTACCAGAACTGGGAGCCTTCGGGCTCCCTTTTTCTTTGGTGCTATAAATATAGTAAGTATCAACTGAGGTAAACTATGCAGCAAAACTTTCTTTCTCCAACTGGATTTAGATTTGTGGTCAAAAGACTGCCAAACGTTTCATTTTATATTCAGTCTGCAAGTATTCCAGGTATGAGCATGGGATTCACTCCTTCTCCTACACCCTTTAAAACACTTAAGTTCGCTGGTGATAAACTAAATCATGACTCATTTACTGTGACTATTCGTGTAGATGAATACATGGAATCGTATAACGAAATATACAATTGGATGGTTGCACTCACGAAGAATGAATCATATTCGCAGTTTGCTGCTCTCGAATCTGGCGAATACGGAATCTACTCTGATGCTTCTCTAATCGTACTGAATAGCAGACAAAATCCTGCCCTCGAAGTATACTACAAGGATGTATTTCCAGTATCAATAAGTGATATTCGGTTTGATACAACTCAATCTTCGATCAACTACGTCACCTGTGATATCACTTTCGAACACAACGGGCATACTGTAAAGAGAATCAGTGGTTGACATTCTTTCTAACGTGTGATAGTATGTTATGTAAACGCGAAGGAGATTGGTTATGGATATTGAAACGCTATATAATGAATGGGCAAAAGATGGTGAGATTGATCAAGCTAACATCTCAAAGTCAACTACAGATATCCCGAAGCTTCACAATAAATACTTCAGATGGTATGTTGAAGAAGGCTTAAAGCTGAAGAAACTAAAAGCCGAATACAAAGTTCTCTACAAGCGCAAAGGCGAGTGGTACCGAGGAGAACTTGACGATGAAGAACTGAAAGAGCATGGGTGGAAACCTCAGCCTCTTAAAATTCTTCGCGCTGATGTACCTTCCTATCTTGAAGCAGATCCAGAAGTGATCAAACTATCTTTAAAGATAGGACTTCAAGAAGAGATCGTAGCATATCTCGAATCAATCATTAAACATATTAGTAATAGAAACTTTCTGCTTAAAACAATCGTTGATTGGGAGAAGTTCAGAACTGGAGCATAATGGATTTAGTAACTGTTGAAAAAGTGAATGAGGTGTTTGTGCGTGTTCTAGCAGAACCTTCACTGAAAATGGAAATGTCAGAGTACTTCACGTTTGAAGTACCTGGAGCTAAATTTATGCCAGCCGTTCGGAACAAAGTTTGGGACGGCAAAGTTCGACTATTAAATACTATGACTGGCTACATATATGCAGGTCTAGTCCCATACATCAAAAAGTTTTGTGATCAAAGAGGCTATGAATGCTCTGTAGCAAAAGAGCTTGGAGAAACAGAAGCAGTACCTGATGATTACGGGTATGATCTAGCAAAACAGGTAGATGCAGCATTTGAAGTTCGTGATTATCAAAATGATGCGATTGTGCATGCCATTCGACAAAATAGAGCTTTATTTCTCTCGCCAACGGCTTCTGGTAAATCATTTATCATTTATCTCATTATGGCACATCATCTTATGTTTGACCGTAAGATTCTGATTGTAGTGCCGACTACGTCTCTTGTTGATCAGATGGCTTCTGACTTTATCGAATATAATAAGGGAAAGAAGTTAGATATTCATAAGATTCGAGGTGGTATTGATAAGAATGTAGATGCTGAGATTACAATTACGACATGGCAGTCTGTATACAAGATGCCTAAGACATTCTTTGAAAAATTTGATGTTGTATTCGGCGATGAAGCTCACAACTTTAAAGCAAAGTCTCTTACTTCGATTCTCGAGAAGATGCCGCATGTAAAATATCGTTATGGTCTTACTGGTACACTTGACGGCACTCAGACGCACAAGCTTGTTCTTGAAGGATTATTTGGTACAGTATTTACTGTGACAAAGACAAAGAAGCTGATCGACGACAACGTTCTCGCAAGCTTCAAGATCAAAGCATTAGTACTCAAATACCCGGATGACGTAAAGAAAGCGAACAAAGGTAAGTCATATCAGGAAGAAATTGACTGGATTGTAAGAAACCAATCTCGTAATCTATTCATTCGAAACCTTGCTTGGAATTTACCTGGCAATACTCTCATACTGTTTCAGTATGTGGATAAACATGGCCAAGCACTGTTTGACATGCTCAACAAATCTGAAGAACACAACGTCTACTTTGTGCACGGCGGTGTAAAAACTGATGACCGTGAATCGATTCGACATGACGTACGAAAGACGAAAGGCAACATCATCTGTGCCTCGTATGGCACGTTTTCTACAGGTATAAATATTCCAGAGTTGGATAATCTTATCTTTGCTTCTCCTTCAAAAGGTCGAATTCGGAATCTTCAATCAATCGGCCGAGTACTTCGTAAAGGTAAAGACAAATCATCTGCAGTATTGTATGATGTCGTTGACGACTTACAGTGGAAGAATACTCAAAACTTTGCTGTTAAGCACTTCATGGAAAGAGTAAAAATCTATAGTGAAGAGGGTTTTGAATTTAAGATCTACAATGTGGATGTGAAAGGATGAACATGAAAGATCAAGTTTTACAGCACGTCAAATTAAAAAACGGAGAAGATCTACTGTCCTTTGTTGCTTACAAAGGAAATCAGGTAGAGCTGCATGCTCCGATCTCTGTGCAGATCGATCCGACCCTCGGACTTTTTGCAAAAAGCTGGTTGCTACTCACCGATGGAAATAGTATTCTTATACCCATGGACTTTGTAATCTTTGCAAGCAAAGCTTCCAGTAAAGCTATTGATTATTACGAAGAGTTTATGCACCGTATTCATGAGAAATCACAGATCAAACAAATGGAAGAAGACTCAGAATTTACTTCTGAGCTAGAAGAACTCTTTGCAGCCTTAGTAGAGTCCAAGACAGCTACTAAGAATTAATATTTCAATACCATAAATTCATTATACTCACTTCTGCGAAGATGTCAACAAAAAAGTTGAAAGAAAAGACTTGTTGACATTTTTGTTTGTACGTGATATACTTAGTCAATACAACAAGAAAAGGAGGGAGAATGACCCTTACACCGAGAAAAAAGCGGAACTATGTGAACAACGCTGAGTTCCTTGAAGCAATGATCAGGTACAAAAAGGCTGTACGTGAGGCAGAAGACAGTGGTGAAGAGCCACCACGTATTCCAAACTACATTGGTGAATGCCTCTACCAGATTGCAAACAGACTCGCATATAAGCCAAACTTCATTAACTACACTTATCGTGACGATATGATTGCAGATGGTTTAGAGAACGCGATAATGTGTGTTAACAACTTTGATCCTGAGAAGTCGAGCAACCCATTCGCATATTTCACTCAGGTCATTTGGTTTGCTTTTATTCGTCGCATTCATAAAGAAAAGAAGCAAACATACATTCGTCACAAAGTGATGGAAAATTCTCTCATCTCAGATACTGCATTCGAACGCGGAGTTGATAGTGACTTCAACGCTGCCTCGATGCGTGAAATGTCAAATGACCGTATGAACGACTTTGTTGAAAAGTATGAAGCAAAGATTGAAAGCAAGAAGAAGACTTCTACGAAGAAGAAGGGTCTTGAAAAGTTCATGGGTGACGAAGAATGAAGGTAGCAGTCATTACTGACCAACACTTTGGTGTTCGAGGTGATAGCCTGCTGTTCCTTGATTACTACGAAAAGTTTTACCGCGAAGTGTTCTTCCCGACACTTGATGCTCGTGGTATTGACACGGTTCTCGATCTTGGAGACACGTTCGACCGCCGCAAATACATAAATTTCGTTACTCTGCGCAGGGCCAAACAAATGTACTTTGAGCCTCTGAAAGAACGTAGCATCACTGTACATTCTGTTGTCGGCAATCATACCACTTATTTTAAGAACACGAACGAAATCAACACGATGGAGTTACTACTCAAGGAGTATGACAACTACAATGTTTACACTCATGAGCCGGTTACTGTTACTCTTGGAACTTGTGATGTTCTGCTATCGCCTTGGATCTGCCCCAGCAACGCGGAAGTTTCTTTCAAAACTTTCAAAGAAACTACGGCGAAGATCGTAATGGGTCACTTCGAATTTGCTGGTTTTGAGATGATGAAGGGACAAGTATCAGATCACGGTCTCGATCGAGGTGAATTCAAGAAGTTTCTTGCAGTGTACTCTGGCCACTATCACCACCCATCAAGCCACGAGAACATCACATACCTCGGTGCACCGTATGAGATGACTTGGACTGACTACGCAGGTAAACGCGGATTCCATATTTTTGATACTGAAACACTTGAGATGGAGTTCATTCAGAATCCATTCTCGATCTTCCACAAGCTGGACTATGATGATGCAGACCTTACCGTTGAAGATATTGACTCTCTTGATGTTTCGATGTTGACATCTGCCTACGTTAAGGTTATAGTTAAGAAGAAGAACAACCCATACATCTTTGATTTGTTCATCGACAAGCTTCAATCGGCCGGAGCTGCTGACATCAAAGTTGTTGAAGACCACCTTAACTTTGACATCATCGATGAAGGCGAGCTTGTTGATGAGGCACAGGATACATTGTCTTTGCTCCGTGTCTATGTAGATAGCCTTGAAGTAAAGACGAATAAAGAACGAATCAATACATTTTTACATGATCTTTACCAAGAGGCAGTGAGTCTTTAATGTTAACCTTTACACAAGTAAAATATAAAAACATTCTGTCGACAGGTAATGCTTGGACGACAATCGAACTCAATCGTAATAAAAGTACGCTGATAGTCGGCGAAAATGGCGCAGGTAAGTCAACTATCCTTGACGCCATCTCTTTTGCTCTGTATGGTAAAGCTTTTCGTAAGATCAATAAACCGCAGTTAATGAACTCGATTAACCAGCGAGATCTCGCAGTTGAAGTTTACTTTTCCTCCAACGGCGCCGAGTTTGTAATCAAACGTGGTATGAAGCCAAACATCTTTGAGATCTGGAAGAATGGCGAGCTTCTCAATCAAGACGCATCTGCTCGTGACTATCAGGCATACCTTGAAGATAATATTCTTAAGATGAACTACAAGTCCTTTGGGCAAGTTGTTGTGCTCGGTAGTTCTACGTTTGTTCCTTTCATGCAACTTCCAGCTCAGCACCGTCGAGAAGTAATCGAAGATCTTCTTGATATTCAGATCTTTAGCACGATGAACAATCTCTTAAAAGAGAAAGTAAATACGAACAAGGCCGATCTGATGCAGATTAAGTACGATGTTGATCTTGTAAAGACAAAGATCGATTCTGCAAAAGAACATAATGAGTCTATTCGTAAGTTGAAGGAAAGCGAAGTGTCTCGCATTAAAGAGAAGATGCGAGAGCGTATTGAGTTTATTGAAGGCGAAGAGAGCCGATCAGAAGAGCTCGAAGAACAAGTAACCGCACTTATCGGCACAGTTTCTGATAAACCTGATACTCTAAGCAAACTGCAACAGTTTAAGACTCTTAGAGGCGACCTGAATACGAAGTTGAGCACTCTTCATAAGGATGTTAAATTTTATCATGCGCATGACAATTGTCCCACTTGTCGACAAGGAATTGAACACGACTTTAAAGTATCGACCATTAGCGAAAAGTCTGGAAAAATTTCTGAGATCGAAAACGCCATACTGGTCCTTGATGACAAGGCAGCGAAAGTCGAAGAACGGTTGTCCGATATTGCCGAGATTGAAACGGAAATACATAGACTCAGTCTCGCTCGAAATGAGCATACCGCGAACATACGAATCGCAAAGTCGACGATTGTTGGACTTAAAAATGAGCTTGACGAAGCAGAAAAGAACGTTGCTGAAATCGACACTAGTAAGATCATCGGATACAAGGAAGAGCTAAAGGCTCTTATGGATAAAGCAAAAGAGTTATCTGAAGATAAAGAAACTCTTGCTGTAGTTGGTTCGATGCTGAAAGACGGCGGCATCAAGACTCGTATTATTAAACAATATGTTCCTATCATGAATAAGTTGATTAATAAATACCTTGCCGCCATGGAATTCTTCGTTGATTTTCAGCTCGATGAAAGCTTCAACGAAAAGATTCTGTCTCGGTTTCGTGATGAGTTTTCATATGCTTCGTTCAGTGAAGGTGAAAAGCTTCGCATCGACTTGGCTTTGATGTTTACTTGGCGAGCAGTTTCAAAGCTCCGTAACTCTGTGACAACAAACCTTCTTATCATGGACGAGGTGCTTGATGGTTCTCTTGACCAAGCTGGCACTGACGAGTTCCTGAAGATCGTGAACGAGATCACTGCTGACTCGAACGTTTTCATCATTAGCCATAAGGGAGACTCTCTACACGACAAGTTTGACCATGTAATTAAATTTGAAAAGAAAAAGAACTTCAGTCAAATAGCAGCATGAGGATAACATGTCGAAGAAACAATTTGAAGAAGAACTAAAAAATATCACAGACCGCATTGTGGTTCTTGAGACCGAAAAGGTAAATGAAAAATATATTCAGCCGCTCTACACTGAGCGGTCAAAAATGATTCAAAAATGGTGGGAGACCAATGAATAGATTTATTTTTGATGTAGATGGCACTCTTACGCCATCTCGTGACGTGATCGATCCTATCTTCAAAACTTGGTTTTTGCGTTTTTGCCTAAACAACGCAGTATACATTGTGACTGGTAGTGATAAAGCAAAGACGATCGAGCAGATTGGAGAGGATGTCTGGCATGCTTGTGCTCGAGTGTATCAGTGCTCTGGCAATGATGTATGGGAACAAGACCAGAACATTCGAGTGAACTCGTTCGAACCGACTGATGATATGAACAAATTCTTCTCAGTGTGGTTGAATCTGAGCAACTATTCAGTACGGACTGGCCAACATGTCGATGTACGTCCAGGGCTTATCAACTTTAGTATTCTTGGACGTGGTGCAACAAGGGATCAACGTTCAGCTTATGTGAAGTACGACGAAGAACACAACGAGCGTCGTACGATTACTGAAGCGTTTAATAACTACTTTCGGCCTGGATTCGTTGCTCAAGTAGCAGGTGAGACGGGTATCGATATTATGAGAGCTGGAGAAGACAAGTCTCAGATCATTCGTGACTTCGCTTCAGATGATAGGCTACACTTCTTTGGTGATAAAATTATGCCTGGTGGTAATGATTATACTCTTGCTACAGAAGTAATCAAAAAAAGCGGTAGTGTTTACAGTGTGAGAGATTGGAGAGAGACATGGCACCATCTGAAAAGATCGTAGGATTTACTGCATCAACGTTTGACCTTCTTCATGCTGGTCACATCTCGATGCTACGAGAAGCAAAGGAGCATTGCACGTATCTGATTGCTGCTCTACAGGTAGATCCTTCTATCGATCGTAAAGAAAAGAATAAACCGGTACAAACACTCGTAGAACGGTACGTTCAACTGTCTGCAGTAAAGTATGTCGATGAGATCGTATGTTATGTGACCGAGCAAGATCTTGTTGACATTCTTCAGATGTATGATATAAATGTAAGGATACTTGGTGACGAGTATAAAGACAAAGACTTCACGGGTAAGGATGTGTGTCAAGCTCGTGGCATCGATTTGTACTTCAATAAGCGAGACCACCGCTTCAGCAGCTCGGGTCTGCGCAAACGAATTTATGATATGGAGAAATTAAAGAATGTCGACTAACTGGGTTCAAGACATCAACGATATGCATGCTAAGTTTGGCGTTCATAAGTGGGTAGGTCAAAAGGTTGCTGAAGGCGACATCGAGTCTCTTCGTAAGTTCATGCAGTTTCGTATCGATTTTCTCAAAGAAGAACTAACAGAAACTGAAAAGGCATTTAATACATACGACGCCGAAGAGATCGTAGATGGTCTCATCGATCTCTGTGTTGTTGCTATCGGTACACTTGATGCCTTTGGTGTGGATGCTCATAAAGCATGGGATGCGGTTCATGCGGCCAATATGAGTAAGGAACCTGGTGTGAAGCCTTCTCGCCCTAACCCTCTTGGTCTACCAGATCTGATCAAGCCTGAAGGGTGGACTGCTCCTTCTCATGAAGACAATCACTCGATCATGGGAAAATTGTAAAATAACACATTTTAGGGGTTGACATTTAGAGAAGCGTAGTTTATAGGTATACTCTAACGTGAAAAGGAAATCACATGTACTATACCTACACTCCTACCAATCGTTTTTTCATTGACAACCCCTATAACCCCCAACTCGACACTGACAAAACTCCTTTCACATCTCAACAAATTCTTGACTACATCACATCCATCGACCCCCAAACGGCTGAGATTAACGGAAATTTAGTCATCGCGGAATATACTATCGACGGAAAATACAAATATTCTGTCATCGCATTCCCTCACGACATTTGGACTCCTACCGGAAAAATCAAAAAATCTTTCAAACAATCTTTGGAACCCATACCTTATAACTGCAATTACACTCCCACAAATCTTTGGCCGCAACCTTACGACAAAATGTGAAAAAATGTGAAAAAATGTGAAAAAAGTGCGCTCAGCCAGTTGACATTGGCTGAGCGATGTACTATATACATATAGTAAGGCAAAACAGAGAAGGTAACGAAAATGACGAAGTTCTCCAAATTTGACCGTAAGAATCTCACCGCCCTTCGCGCTGAAATGAGCGCTCTCTTGAGCAAGTACGGTATCGACTCTAACCTCGAGTTCGAAGTCGGTAACATGAAGTTCAGCGAAGCTGAAGTCGAAATCAAAGTGAAAGCGAAAGTTACCGGTGCCAAGACTTTCACGAATGTGATCCTCGAGTCTCGCGTCGCTGCTCTCGGCTTGAAGATCAAAAACAAATTCGGCGACGAGCTCGTCGACTACAACACTCGCGCTCACAAGATGCCCTTCGTCTATACCAACGCTGCTGACGGTAAGCGTTACAAGTGCGACGAGCGTATGGCGAAAATGCGGTTCGCTGCTTAATTTGTGAAAAGAGGGGTTGACATTCTTCCCCTCTTAACTTATATCTATCTGGTAACCAACAGAAAGAGAACATTATGACCCGCACTTCCAACTACGTTATGACCGTCGAACTCGAAAATGGCAAAGCCAACGACGAAGTTCTGAACCTCGTGAAGATGCTCGTTCGTCTTGAGAACAAGTACACTGGTTCGAAAAAGTACGTGAAGCTGCAGGGTCGTGGCCCTCGTCTCGGCAACCGTCGTTACAATCAGTCGCTTCCGCTTCCTCTTGCAAAAACCGCTGACGTCTACATTTACGAACGGAACTAATCATGGCAACCTTTGATCTTGACATCCTGCGTGACCTTGAAAAGCTTTCTCTTAAAGAGGCTCAATCAGTTTCTATTGGCATTGTCAAAGCCAGTAAGACAAAACCGGCTCCAATGAACCGCTTGGTGTATGACATCACGAAGGCGCGAACCGCAAAAGAAGTTACGCGTATTATGTGGTATACTTACATGTCTGGCACTGGCTATGGTGTAATTAACTCTTCTTGGAAACAACATTATAACGGAATTTGAACATGGAACTACAACTTCCACCAAAGCTTACTGAGATCACAAACATCTTCTATCACTACAAAGACAAAGCTAAGGCTTGGGCAAAAAGCGGCGAGAAGCTTGTTATCAAGGATGGTAGCAAGCTCGTTGCTATATTTGAACCATACGACGTAGTCATGACAAACCCATTCGTGTACGAGCAATACACAAAGTATTCTGAGGTTTGGCTACCGACGTGGGCTTTGTATAAGTCCGGCGCGCTCAAGCTGTATGACGAACGATTCCAAGTGACTCGCAAGGGAACGATTCCGCTATCTAACCCGATCACACACGTTGAACAGTATGTTGAGCCTGAAATCGATTACAAAAAACTGATGGGAGATATTGGTGAAAACGCTGTGGCACGCTTCACCAATGGTCTACTCAGCGAAAATCGGTATGACCACAAAAAAGACGGACTCATCAACGACCACATCACATTCGAAGTTAAGACACAACGCTTGATTCAGATGAAAAAGGCGTTTTGGATCAAACCGTCTCAGTGGAATAAGCTCGACGGCGTAGATCTTTTGTACTTCGTGAAAGTACCTGAGAAAGATGGCGAGAACGCAACTGCTTATCTCTACTACGATACTTCTGTGTTCAACACGATTAAACACGAAGGTAAGACACTTCGAGAATATCCGTTGACAAATTGCCTATTTCAGTTTATACTAGGAGATGAAGAGTCTTCTTTGTTGCTGAAGTACTCGAAAGAAATTTCAACTGTTCCGAGGTTTACATGATTCTAATCATCGAAGGCATGGATCGTTGCGGTAAGTCGACACTCGTCGAACAACTGCGTAAGCGATATTTTCTGAATAACACCCGAGTGCTTGTACACCACTCGTCTTCTCCGCCTAAGGTAGAGAACCCCAACGAGTGGGAAGTGCATCACTACAAGTCACTATTTGATGCGAGCTACATGCTGAACTATGCTCATGAATTTGACGTAATCTATGATCGCTTCCACCTCGGTGCTATCGTCTATGGTAAGAAGTATCGCAACGCAGATCCCGAAGACATTTATGCAATCGAAAACATGTACATCTATCCGAACGATGAGATCGCTCTTGTGCTTCTGACTGATCATACTTCGGCTATTCTTGAACGCGACGACGATGAGTCACTCGAATCATCTGCTTCAGAGTTTGATGAAACACGTCAGTCTTTCGAAGAAGCATTTAAACGATCGATCATTCCAAATAAACTTCACATCAATATCACTGAGAACGGTGGGTTCAAGAATACTTATGACACCGTGACTCGGTTTCTTAACGGAGTAAGAACATGAAACAGTATAGAGTACAAGACATCCGTATCGCGCTTCGTGACAAGCTACACAAACGAGACTTTGTCACTGATAAGACCGGTGTGAAGACGATCGAACTCATTGGCACCAGTTTCATTGCAGACGAAGACGCTATCTTTGGTCAAGTGAACTGGGATTACGTCGAGCGTGAGCTCGAGTGGTATAAGTCTATGTCGCTTAACGTGAATGACATTCCCGGCGGCGTAAAACAGGAAACGAATCCTCCTCAGATCTGGATGTCTGTTGCCGATCCTGACGGCCTGATCAATTCGAATTATGGCTGGGCAATCTGGCACAAAGACAATTGTGATCAATACGAACACTGTGTTGCTGAGTTGAAGAAAAATCGTGACTCACGTCGTGCAATTATGATTTACACTCGGCCACAAATGTGGTATGATTACAATAAGAATGGTCGCTCTGACTTCATGTGCACGAACTCTGTACAGTATCTTGTTCGCAACGACAAGGTTCATGCCATTGTTCAGATGCGATCAAATGACGCCATCTTTGGCTACAAGAATGATCGTGCATGGCAAGAACATGTGTTGAATAAAGTTGCTCAAGATACTGGTTATGCTCCAGGTGACATCATCTGGGCCGCTGGCAGCCTTCACATCTACGAAAGACACTTTGGATTAGTTGAATGAACAAGTGGGATCACCGTTATCTTAAACTCGCTTATCAGATCGCTCAATGGTCGAAAGATCCATCGAGTAAGATCGGTGCAGTCACCGTTGGATCTAAGGGGCAGGTCTTGTCTCAAGGATTCAACGGATTCCCTCGTGGTCTGAAAGACGATCCTACTCGCCTGAACGATAGAGAGACGAAGTACCGTTATGTAGTTCATGCTGAGATGAATGCTATCTATAACGCTACATACAATGGTGTATCTCTTGATGGTGCTACGTTGTATGTGTACGGTCTTCCAACTTGCTTTGAGTGTGCCAAAGGTATTATTCAAGTTGGCATTCGCCGAGTAGTTATGCCAAACCAAAAAATCGACGGTAAGTGGCTTGATTCATGGATGCAAAGCGAATCTTTCTTTACAGAAGCCGGAGTAGATTTTGACTTCATCGATTTTGATCCTGGGCATTAATCCCTCGAGTGGTAAACCGAACAAGACCAGCGCAACCATCCAGCGACTTAACCGCTGGATGGACTTTCTTCATGTGAAACACTATTCGTTTACAAACGTGATCCATACAGCTGGAAAGTACGCACAAGATCTTGTTGATTTTGAAACACTGATATCGTTCACGTCAGACGCTAATAAGATTATTGCTCTAGGCCCCTTTGTTTCAAAATCACTAAATAGAGCACACATCAACCACTTTACACTTCCCCATCCGTCGCCTCTGAACCGACAGTTGAATGACAACGTATTTGAACACGAATGTTTGATGAAGTGTAAAGCATTTATTGGAGAATAACATGAAAGTACTTGTAACTGGCGCAAGTGGATATATTGGATCACATATCGTAAAAGCTCTTCATAGTAAGGGTTATACTATCGATACTCTCGATCAGCGCATTACTCCGAATACTGGAATGATTCAGCATATGGTGAATGCGATTCACCACGGAGATATCACTGAACATATTCACATTACTGATCATTATGACGCTGTAATTCACTGTGCTGCGCTTATTTCGGTCGAAGAGTCGATGAGAATGCCTGAGTCTTACTATGATGTAAATACGAATGGTACACTTAAGCTTCTTCAGAGTCTCAAGTACAATCATTTTATCTTTGCTTCGACCGGCGGCGCGTTCGATCCTATTTCACCCTACGCTAAGTCGAAGATCATTGCCGAAGAAGCAGTACGACAGATCGCGCCCGAATATTCTATCTTTCGGTTTTTTAACGTTGCGGGCAATGACGGAGAGCTCGGCCAACCATATCCAGCGAGCCACATCATTCGAATTGCTGCAGAAGCTGCAGCTGGCAAGAGAGACAAGATGGTAATCTTTGGAAATGATTATGATACACACGATGGTACGTGTGTTCGTGATTATGTACATGTTATTGATCTTGCTGAAGCGATTGTAAGAAGTGTTCCTCTCGCTGCAAATTCAAAATACGAATGCATCGGTTCTGGCCGTGGATATTCAAATCTTGAGGTCATAAATACAATGAAGGAAGTCACTGGTATCGACTTTCCTGTAGAGTTCGGTCCTCGACGTTCTGGAGATCCAGCGAAACTTCTTGTTGACACTGTATCAAAGTATGTTAAGATTGATCATGATTTGAAAGATATGTGCCGTTCGGCGTACACTATGGAGTTGAAATGAAAAAGATTCTGATTACCGGTATGAACCGGTTGCAGTGCAATAAAGACTTCTATCTGAAGCAGCAACTACAAGTTGTTCCATCCCATTATTCGGTTATTCGTTGCCTTGAAGATATGGGATACGAAGTCGAGCAACGCGAAGTTGCTCTTGGTGAAGATCTATCCTCGTATGATGAAGTAATCGTTTACATCCACAGCATTCAAGCGTTTTGCCAACATATTTGGTCCGGTTTATATGCTGTTGCCGCACGTCCGAATTGCATTATTGCATTTGATGACTGGCAATTTAATCAGATTTATGGCGCTATCCAGACGTATCACGACGACCTTGTAGCCGGCGACGACTCAGTCTATCGTGACTATCTGTTCGATCTGTGGGCAGGCAAAGAAGATCGTGAGACTGTAAAGAAGTATCATCAGTCATATATTGATGCATGCAAAATCATCGTGTCGAAACAGAACCGACTGTTGGTCAGTGCTTTTGCTGGTGGAAACATCTCTCTGCTGAACCTTGGATGGGAAGAATCAAAGGTTCATGTGTTCAACCCGAACCCTTATCACTTGAACCGTCGTGCTGACAACGGATACGGCACCGGTGTAGTTACTTCGACGCTTGATTCGTTCTTCAATGAAGAGCCAGAGAAACTGTTCCGCTGGAACTTTGCTTCTCTTGTTCAAGAGAAGACTCGTAAGTGGCTGAAGCTACAGAACCCTGAGAAGTGGCAATGGGAAATCGAGTACTTCGGTGCAAAGCGTGGTAAGTACAAGTCTGAGCGTAAGACCGAACCTGAGATGGTGAAAGTGTTCGAACAGCAATGGGGTTGTCTGATGCCAGGTTACTTCCATGCCGGTTCTGGCTGGTGGCGAGCTCGACCTCTGCAGGTTGCTGATGCTGGATCAATCATTATTGGTGACAAGCCAGAGATGATGGTGTATTATAAAGATGAAGCCATTGCCGGTCTACGTGTTCTTGATATCGAAGCGATGGATGTTACTCAGCTGAAAGCTACAGCCGCTGCTCAGAAAGAAGCACTGTATGCTAACCATCCTCTTGATAAAGCAGTTCAGCGTGAAGAACTGAGAAAGATCCTTGAAGCATGAAACAGATTCTCGTAGTTGGCGCTGGCTTGTCCGGCGCCACTATTGCTCGTGAGCTTGCAGAAACTGAGCAATACAAAGTCTGGGTGTTCGATAAGCGTAGTCATATTGCAGGTAACGCGTATGACTACACCAACATTCATGGCATTCGTGTTCATGAATACGGTCCTCACTTGTTCCATACAAACAACAAAGAAGTGTTTGATTATCTAAGCCGCTTTACAGAGTGGGTAGAGTACAAACATAAAGTAAAGGCTCAACTTGACGATGGCCGATACGTTACGCTTCCAGTGAATAAGGAAACTAAAGAGATCGTAGGTGAAGAGAATGTTCTTGACATCTTCTTCCGTCCTTACACTAAGAAGATGTGGGGAATGGAACTTGACGAGCTGAATCCTGACATCATCAATCGCGTACCGATTCGTAATGACATGAACGAGCTGTACTTTCCCGATGATCAGTATCAGGCTATGCCGAAAGATGGCTACACTGAGATGGTTGCAAGCATACTAGATCACCCAAACATCATTGTTAAGCTTAACACCGAATATTCAAAAGACTATGACCATCTATTTGATCATATTTTTAACTCTATGCCGATTGATGAATACTTTGACTTCGTTCATGGTGAACTTCCGTATCGTTCGATTAAGTTTCATACCACGACACTGCCGAACCCTCATGTTTTGCCGACTGCAACCGTCAACTTCACGAATGATGGTTCATATACTCGCGTGACTGAATGGAAGAAACTGCCTCATCACGGAGACAATAAATATTGCACAACTCTGACTTACGAAGAGCCATGCGATTACCGTGATAACAACCGCGAACGGTTCTATCCAGTGAAAGACCGTGATGGTAAGAACCGAGAGTTGTATGAGAAGTACAAATCCATGACTCCGAGCAATACGACCTTTATTGGTCGTTGTGGCCTCTATGCTTATCTCGATATGCATCAAGCGGTCAACTCGGCCTTAGCTATAGCGAGAAAATTTAAGAATGAGTAACTTCACCCACGCTTCAATCGTTCCTCTTATCGGCGGCGAAACCATTGGATCGGAAAGAGCTTTCGGCTCTCCTCCTATCCACTTCATGTCATATGAAGCTTTTGCTGCAAACGACTCTCATATTCTGAATCACTACGAAAATCTTATTCCATACTACGTTCTTGATAAAGGCCAAGCACCTTCCGAGCGCGCGGATGTGGTTGCGTCCGTGTGCCCGTGCGCGGGGTTGTCTATGATGTCCCATGGCTATGGCGATCATAATGAAAACAACAAGTGGATGGACATTACTGCAAAGTACATCCTTGGCGAATATAAGCCAAAAGTGTTCTGGGGAGAGAATGCTCCCGGCTTTGCTGGTAAGATCGGTAAGAACGTTCGTGAGAACCTGAAAAAGATCGGACAAGAGAACGGCTACACGATGACAGTCTATCGTACGAAGTCTTTGCTTCATGGCGTTCCACAGATTCGTGAACGTTCTTTCTACTTCTTCTGGAAAGGTAATCAGACTCCACTTTTGCATTACTACAATCGTCCTTACACTCCAATTGAAGAAGTCATTCGTAATGTGAAGTCTAACTTCCAGCATGAGCCGATCAATAAGAAGAAGCCATCTGAAAATCCGTACTACAAGTACATCCTCGAGGCTATTCATGGTGGTCGTACTCACGTACAGCACTCACATGAGATTGATCCGTCGTCAGCTCGTGGCAATGACGCTTTCGGTTACATCGAAAAGATGGGTCACAACTACAAGCAAGTTGCTGATTGGATGAAAGCAAATGGATTCCCTGATGAAGTTGAGAAGTGCCTCTATAAGTACAAGAAGCTTGAAGAAGGCGGAAGCATCATGCGGAGAGGTGTAATTGTCCCTAAGGATCGCATCGGCGCTTTTGTAGGACACTATCCGATCATGCTTACACATCCTGATGAAGATCGCTTCATTACCTACCGCGAAGCCATGACTATTATGGGTCTTCCGGAGAACTTTGAGCTTGTAGATGCTAGCCCAAAGAATGCTAACCACATCTGCCAAAACGTTCCTGTTCAGACTGCTACTGATATGGCGACGGAAGTTCTTGCTGTGCTCAATGGCCAAAGAAAAATGGTTGACACTGATTATATTTTGCAGTATAATGGAACTCAGACAGAGGAATTCACCGCTGCTGAAAACACCCTTGAGAGCTTTTTCGAATGAACCAACACTTTATTTTCGACTTTGAAACCCTTGGTCAGGATGTGTTTCAAATTCCAATGCTTGAATGCTCTTATGTAGCATTTGATTGGGATCGTTTTACTTCTGACAACCCGTACACTCTAGAAGAAATCGTAAGTCTTGCTCGCAAAGACAAACTTGAAATGGCTCACCAAGTTCAAGAGCATGGTGCTAAATATACTCAGCGTGATCTTGATTGGTGGTTGTCTCAGTCTGAAGAAGCAAAGAAAGTACTACGCCCAAGCAAATCAGATATACGAGCCGAAACTTTCATCGACAACTTCATCGAATATCTGAAGGAAGCAGGTAAGATCAACTACTGGTGGTCTCGATCAAATTCATTCGATCCTATTATTCTCCAGAGATGGGCATCTGTTTTTGGCCGCCAAGATGAAATCGGTGAACTTCTGAAGTTTTGGCTTGTTCGTGATACTCGTACATGGATTGATGCAAAGCTGAATTTCCCAAAGAAGAACGGGTTTATTCCTCTTGCTGACGAGGAATATTGGAACAGCACATTTGTCCATCATGACAGCCGCTTCGATATTGCTGCGGACATTCTTCGTTTGCAAACAATTGCTCGACTCGAAAATGATATGGAACAACCTACACGATGAATAAATATAATGAGACTGAAACCGGAGCTGTTCGCGAAGCTCTCGGTATGCCATATACTCGGCACATTCCTCTTGAAGCAATCGCTGCAGCAGCAGCTTCTCTTGAGTACGGCGCGAAAAAATACTCGGATCGTAATTGGGAGAAAGGTCTCCCATGGCAGCAGATGATTGATAGTCTGAAGCGACACGTTGAGGATTTTGAGCGAGGGCATGACTATGATAACGGTGAAGATGGATCAGATCTTCACCAAGTATGCATGATTATGGCTTCGGCTATGATGCTTTCAGCTTCAGTCATTCGTGGCATTGGTGTAGATGACCGACTTATCGCCACGGATGAACATGCGCTATCTGCGAAACAATGCGCCAAATTTATTAAAGGGCAACTTGAGAATTCAAGACCAGTGAAAGGTAAATAATGGAAATTAAGATTGAAATCGAAAAGCTTCGTAAGAAGAAGCTCTTTATTGCTACACCTATGTACGGCGGTGCTTGCGCTGGGTTGTATACTAAATCGACAAATGATTTGGCGATGAGTTGTGCTAAGTATGATATTGATGTAAAGTTCTACTACTTGTTTAATGAGTCTCTCATTACTCGTGCTCGTAACTATTGTGTCGATGAATTCCTTCGGTCAGACTACACACATCTTATGTTTATCGATTCTGATATTGGATTCCATTATAAAGATGTCTATACTCTTATGCATCTTTGTGAATCGGCAGATGAGTATGGCGTAATTACCGGGGCGTATCCGAAAAAGACGATCGCCTGGGAAAAGATTAAGACTGCAGTTGAAAAAGGATTTGCTGACCCGAATCCGTTCCAACTTGACAACTTTGTCGGCGATTATGTCTTTAATCCCGATGAGAACTCTACTTCGTTTCGAATTGATGAGCCCGTAAAGATCCGTGAAGGCGGTAATGGTTTCATGATGATTCATCGTAGTGTATTCGAGAAGTATGCAGCAGCATACCCAGAACTTAGCTATATTCCAGACCACGTACGCACCGAACACTTTGACGGCAGTCGTGAAATCACTGCGTTCTTTGACTGCGTGATTGATCCGAAGAGTAAGCGTTATCTGTCAGAAGACTACATGTTTAGTCAATACGCTCGAGCAATTGGTATTAACGTATGGCTTTGCCCATGGATCCAGTTGAAGCACGTTGGTTCATATACCTTTGGTGGTTCGCTTGCAGCAATGGCAGCGATTCAGACTTCTCCGACTGCAAGCGCTGCGTCTAATCAAAAGAACTATTTGACACCAAAAGAAAATGATGATATAGTGAAACCTATGCAACAATTAAACCGGCAGCAACGTCGCGCTGCCATGAAGAAGGGTAAGTGATTATGAAATTTAGTAATGAAACTATTAGTGTATTGAAAAACTTTTCGATGATTAATCCTGGGCTTGTATTTAAACCCGGGTCTGTTATTCGCACCATGCATCCACAAAAGACTGTAATGGCTTCTGCTACAGTGTCTGAGAATATCGAAGGTTCTGCTCGGGTTTACGACCTATCTCGGTTCCTTGCAACATTGTCTTTGTTTGACGACCCCGATGTCGAGTTCACCGATGATAAATTTATTATCTCTTCAGGCAAAAGCAAAGTATCTTATACCTATGCGGCAGAAGCAATGGTTGTGGCTCCACCCGAAAAAGAAATCAATTTCCCGTCACCAGAAGCAGTAGTTCCAGTTAAGTGGAAAGACCTTGATTCTGTTATTAAAGCATCCGGCGTTCTTAAGCTGTCTGAGGTTGCTTTTACCAGCGATGGGTCGAATGTTTCCTTGTCTGCGGTTGACTCGAAAAATCCGACGGCTGACTCATACAGTGTTATTATTGCTGAGAACACCGGTGCTGCTCCGTTCAGAATGATCGTAAAGGTCGAAAATCTGAAGCTCATGCCACATGACTATGAAGTTTCACTTTCAGCAAAAGGTCTTGCTCATTTTAAGTCGAGCAAAGCCGAATATTTTATCGCCCTCGAAGCAAAATAAGGAGTTACTATGCAACTTACCATCAATGATATCGCCGCTGCTCTACAGGTTATCGACATCGTAACCTCTAGAGGAGCCTTCCGCGGAGATGAGCTTTCTCAAGTTGGTGCACTTCGTGATAAGCTTGCAGCCTTCGTGAAAGCGAGCCAAGCGAGCCAAGAAGCTCAGTCGGCTGAAGAAGCAGTTGACACCTCTGCAGAAGCAGAGTAATATAAACTATACTGCAGCGACTACGTTTCGGCGTAGTCGCTTTATCTTTTATTATGATTGGAGTGAACATGGAAGAATTTTTGTGGGTGCAAAAGTACCGTCCTCGTACCGTCGAGGAAGCTATTCTACCTAAAGATCTGAAGGATACTTTTCAGAAGTTTGTTGACGACCGAAACGTGCCTAACCTGTTGTTGTCTGGTCGAGCAGGTGTAGGTAAGACGACAGTCGCTCGAGCAATGCTTGATGAGCTTGGTGCCGATTATATCATCATCAACGGCTCGATGAACGGCAATATCGATACACTTCGAGTTGATATTCAAAACTTTGCTTCGACTGTTTCATTCTCTGGTGGCCGTAAATACGTCATCCTTGATGAGGCAGACTACCTCAATGCAAACTCAACTCAGCCAGCACTTCGTAACTTTATGGAAGAGTTCTCGAAGAACTGCGGCTTTATTCTTACTTGTAACTTTGCAAATCGTATCATCGAGCCTCTTCAGTCTCGATGCTCTGTGGTGAACTTTAGTATTAATACGAGTGATCGGCCTAAGCTTGCTGCACAGTTCTTTAAACGAGTGCTAACCATTCTCGATGCTGAGAATGTCGAGTATGAACAGAAAGCTGTAGCCGAACTCATCAACACTTACTTTCCGGACTGGCGTCGAGTGCTAAACGAGTTGCAGCGGTATGCTGCAACAGGTCGTATTGATGCAGGTATCCTTCGTAACAAGGGTTCTGAATCGATCGAATCTCTTATCGGTCTACTGAAAGAGAAGCGTTTTAATGATGTCCGTAAATGGGTCGGCGAGAACTCTGATATTGATTCTTCGACTCTCTATCGAGCATTGTATGATATTCTCCCAACTAAAATCGTTAGCACATCCTCAATTGCAAATGCTATCATCATTCTGGCCGAATACGAATACAAAGAAGCATTTGTAGCAAATCCAGAGATCAACCGAGCTGCAGCCATGGCTACGCTGATGGCTGAATTATCTGATTGGAAATGATATGTCTTGGTTCAGCAACTTTAAGAAAAAGAAAATACCTTGCCTGATTTGTGAGAAGAAATATCAACATAAAGATATGATCGAAATCAAATACAGATACGGCGGAGGTGAAGGCACAATTGGCACCGCACATATGTGCAATACTTGCAATGATAAGTACAGTAATCAAGAGGTAGAAGAGTATGACGAACCCATTTGATTATGTGACAAGTATTCTTCAGACGAAAACACATATGATGCGTGGCACCGAGAATGATAAACTCGCTGAGAGTGATTATAATCCGTGGCTCACAAATACAGCTCTATCATATCATGCCGATACCATCTTGATGGCAAATCTTGTAAACGGCTTGCATCATCTACCAAAGTTTGCACAATACGACATCCTTATAAATATGGTTAGACCCAAGAAACGACAGTTTCATAAATGGGCTAAAACAACGGTCAGTGAAGACTTAGATCTCGTATGTGAAGTTTATAAATGTAACCGAACAGTAGGAAACGAGTATCTATCTTTATTGAGCGCCGAACAATTAGAATCGCTGAGAAAACAGCGACACAAAGGTGGAACATAAGGATGAATATCGTTGATGATCTTGTAGAGGTTACTCTGCCATCACAAGATTCTTTCTTAAAGGTAAAAGAAACACTGACCCGTATTGGTGTTGCCTCAAAGAAAGATAAGATCTTGTATCAGTCTTGTCATATATTGCACAAGCAAGGCAAATATTATATCGTACATTTTAAAGAACTTTTTATTCTTGATGGAAAGGCGAACACCCTTTCTGAAGAAGACGCAGCTCGCAGAAACACGATCGTAAATCTTCTTGAAGAGTGGGGTCTTGTAAAGGCTGTAAATCCTGAAAAGGTTCAGGATCCAGTAGCTGCTCTGTCGCAGATTAAAGTGCTGCCTCATAAAGAAAAAGACGAATGGTCGCTTGTCGCCAAATACAGTATTGGCAAAAGAAAATAATTGTTGACATTTTGAGCCATTTGGTATATAAATAAATGTGGGATGCCATAATGGGTCCCACCTTTATCCTTGCTAATTGGAGGCTTTTATGACTAATCAATTCGACCCATTTGCTATTGGCTTTGACAAGTTCTTTGATCGATTCAAAGAAATCCAGTCTCAAACCGCCAAGGCTATCACTTACCCGCCGTACAACATTAAGAAGACCGGAGATAACACATATGTTATCGAGATGGCAGTTGCTGGCTTTGGTAAGCACGATATCGAGATTACTCTTGACGAAAATATCCTAAAGATCGATGGTCACGTTAAGCGAGACGAAGCTGACGAAAAGAACTATCTCTTTAAAGGAATCGCTGAACGCCCATTCAGCCGCACCTTTACGCTTGCTGACACTGTTGAAATCAAGAACGCCGAGCTTATCAACGGTATGCTTCGTGTATGGCTTGATAACATTCTTCCAGAGAAGAAGCCGCGTAAAGTAAATATCACAGAACCGAGTGATTCAAGCCAAGGTTCTTACGGCTATCTTAGCGAATAACAAAAATCAAAAGACTAAATCTTAGGGGGCTTCGGTCCCCTAAGTAGTTGACACCTCTTGAATGATGGTGTATAGTGGTACTAATTACATCATAGGAGTTTGAATGTCGTTTTATACTTCAGTCCATCGCATGGGTGGCAGCATTCTGTATCGCGGATACACCGACAACGGTTCTCGTATTCATGAAAAAGTAAAGTTTTCTCCGACATTCTATGTAAGCACGTCTGCTGACCGATGGTCTGGTGAATGGACTGCTCTAGATGGGACTCGAGTCGAACCGATTCAATTTGACTCGATTAATGATGCAAAAGAGTTCATCGATACGAACAGCGATGTTGCTAACTTCAAAGTCTTTGGCAATAGCAACTATGTAGCTCAGTTCATCAATGAACGGTTTCCAGGAAACATTAAGCCGGATCTTCGCCATGTTGCGATTGGTAACATCGACATCGAAGTTCAATCTAACGATGGCTTTCCATATCCAGAACAAGCAGCGTATCCTGTTACTTCTATTGCAATGAAGAACAGCAAGAGCTCAATCTATCACGTATGGGGCTTGAAGAACTACGATTCGTCTAAGTGCGAAACCGTGCCGGAAGGTTGTATGGTTCGTTATGTGAAATGTGCAAACGAAGCCGAGCTTCTCATGAAGTTCTTGACTTACTGGGAAGAACACTATCCAGATGTTATCACCGGTTGGAACGTCCGACTCTTCGATATTCCGTATCTGATTAATCGAATCAAACGTATTCTCAATGAGGATTGGTCAAAGAAGCTATCGCCTTGGAACATTGTAAACTACCGTCAGATCGGCGTAAAGGGTAAGTCGCTTGATACCTTCGAGATCTATGGCGTGCAGCAACTCGACTACATGGATCTGTTCCAAAAGTTTGGTTATGTATACGGCCCACAAGAGTCATATTCGTTGAACCATATCTGTCACGTAATCCTCGGCGAGAAAAAACTATCGTATGAAGAGTACGGTTCGCTGCATAATCTGTATGAACGAGATCACCAGAAGTTTATCGACTATAACATTCGAGACGTCGTTCTTGTCGACAAACTCGAAGAACAAACCGGGCTTCTCGCACTAGCTTTGATTATCGCATATAAAGGTGGTGTAAACTATCCTGATACTCTTGGCACAACTGCTATCTGGGATTCGATCATCTATCGATATCTGAGTGAAAAGAATATTGCTATTCCTCCATCAACTGAAAAGCATCGCCCAGAGTATCCTGGTGGTTATGTGAAAGATCCTCAGGTTGGTCGTCACGAGTGGGTTGTATCGTTTGACTTGAACTCTCTATATCCGATGACGATTGTCCAATACAACATGTCGCCTGAGACGATTGTTGAAAACGCTTCATATGGCATGCCGTGCGACGTTGACTTCTATCTGAAGGGCGTTGATCTGCCTCAAGAGATTCGTGATATGAACGTAGCAGTTGCTGCAAACGGTGCTATGTTCAGGAAAGACAAGCAAGGATTCCTACCAGAGATCATTGAAAGCTACTATGCCGAACGTAAAGCAACAAAGAAGCAAATGCTTGGAGTAAAGCAAAAGTATGAAGAGACTCATGCCGAAGATCTAAAGCGAGAGATGAACCAGCTTGATAATACACAGCAAGCAATTAAAATTCTTATGAACTCGCTTTATGGCGCTTTGGGTAATAAATACTTTAGGTACTTCGATATTCGTATTGCAGAAGGAATTACTCTTTCTGGCCAGCTGTCTATTCGCTGGGCTGAGAAGCACATGAATATTGCTATGAACAAAATCATGAATACCACTGCAGTTGATTATGTTTTGTATATGGACACCGACTCTCTGTATCTCAACATGGCACCACTCGTTAAGCAAGTGAAACCTGCAGATGCAGTGGCTTTCCTCGATAAAGCATGTGACCAAAAGTTTGAAAAGGTTCTTGAGAACGCTTACGGTATTCTGTTCGAACAACAGAATGCTTTTAAGAATACGATGGTGATGAAGCGAGAAGCAATTGCAGATGCTGGTATCTGGACTGCAAAGAAGCGTTACATCCTGAATGTTCATAACTCAGAAGGCGTTCAATACGCTGAGCCTAAACTCAAGATCATGGGCATCGAAGCTGTTAAATCTTCAACTCCAGCAGTCGTTCGTGGTAAGTTCAAAGAAGCTTATCGTATCATGTTGAGTGGATCTGAAAGTGATCTTCAAAAGTTCGTTTCTAACTTCTACGAAGTGTTTAAAGGTCTCGCACCAGAAGAAGTCAGTTTCCCTCGTGGTGTAAGTGAAATCGCTAAGTGGCGCGACAGCGGTGCTCTTGTAAAGAGCGGGTGCCCTATTCATGTTCGAGGTGCTATTGTTTACAATCATCATGTGAAAGAACTAAAACTTCGGGATGATGAGATCAAAGACGGCAACAAAGTGAAGTTCTGTTATTTGAAGATGCCGAATACTCTTGGATCAAATGTGATTGCATTCCCACAGTTTCTACCGAAAGAATTGAATGCTCATCGCTATATTGACTATGATACTCAATTCAACAAAACATTCAAAGAACCTCTGAAGCTCGTATCTGATGCTATCAACTGGGAACTTGAATACCGTAACACACTGGAGAGTTTCTTTGTCTAATACAATCAAAGACTTCGACGACGACTTCGGCTTCTCAACGGTTGACACCGAGGAGATCCTGAGTTATAATCAATCAGAAATAGACAATCTTTTAGTCGAGAACGAAGATTTAAAATCTAGGCTCGAAAAGATGCAAACCGCTATTGATAAACTACTTACAAATCTGTCAAAAAATCCGCAACAAGAGTTAATTAAGTGGCCGAACAGACTTGAGCGAATCGCAGAGTTTCGTCTCAAGCTAGAACGCATTCGTAAAGGAGAAGAATAATGTCGCTAATGGATAAATTGCTTAAGGCGTCGACGGTCAAAATGACCGCACCGTTGCTTGACTCAAAAGTATTTGGTAAAAAAGAAATGGTACCGACGCAGGTTCCGATGGTGAACGTTGCGCTATCCGGTAGTGTGGATGGAGGCCTCTTGCCGGGTCTGACCATGCTCGCAGGTCCATCGAAACACTTTAAGTCAGCATTCGCTCTGCTTATGGCTGCGGCTTATCAAAAGAAGTATGACGACGCTATTATTCTTTTCTATGACTCAGAATTTGGTACGCCTCAAGCATACTTCGAAGCTTTTGGTGTCGACATGGCCCGAGTAATTCATACTCCTATCACGAACATCGAAGAGCTCAAGTTCGACATCGTTCAGCAACTCGAAGCAATCGAGAAGAAAGATCATGTCATTATCGTTATCGACTCGATTGGTAACCTTGCATCGAAGAAAGAAGTCGACGATGCTGCTGACGGTAAGTCGGTCGCTGACATGTCTCGTGCAAAACAGCTGAAGTCGGTATTCCGTATCGTCACTCCTCACCTGAACCTGAAAGACATTCCAATGGTCGTGGTCAACCACATCTACATGGAACAAGGTCTGTATCCAAAAGCAATCGTCTCGGGTGGTACTGGTATCTACCTGTCGGCTGACAATATCTGGATTCTTGGTCGTCAGCAGGAGAAGGAAGGCACCGAGATCAAAGGCTACCACTTCGTCATCAACATCGAGAAGTCTCGTCACGTTCGTGAAAAGTCGAAGATTCCGATCACTGTTACTTTTGAAGGTGGTATTGCTAAGTGGTCAGGCTTGATGGAGGTCGCTGAAGAAGGTGGTTACCTTCGTAAGCCAAAGGTCGGCTGGTATGAAGCGTTTGATCCTGAGACTGGTGAAGTCCTTTCCGATAAACTTCTTCGTGCAAAAGAAATCGCTGACAACGGTGTATTCTGGAAAATGATGTTTGACAAAACTGGATTTGCAGAATATATTAAGAACAAATACACTGTCGCAACTCGTACTCTCATCAACGATGACGAGGCGCAAGTTGACATTGACGACGAAGATCTTGAAGACGAATAAGCGTGATATCACTGGTGGCAGATCCGCTGCCACCAGTTCAATTTATATGAGGTACGTATGATCGAACAGACAATCTTAGCAGGCATGATTCATAATGAGGGGTATGTAAGAACTGTTCTACCGTTTCTCAAAGATGAATATTTCGAAGACCAGAACGAAAAGTTTATCTACTCTACAATCAAATCATATATCGACCAGTATAATGGATTGCCTACGATTGCTGCTCTTAAGATCGCAGTCGATGCATCAAATTCGCTGAACGAAGAACGATACAAACAAGTCAATGCAACTCTTGATTCGCTGACTTACGACGAAAAGACTGATATGACTTGGTTGGTCAATACCACCGAAAAGTTCTGTCAAGACAAAGCGATCTATAATGCCGTTCGTCAATCGATTCTTGTTCTCGATGGAAAGATTAAAGATCTCGACAAAGGAGCAATCCCAGAGCTATTGAGTACCGCACTCGGCGTAAGCTTTGATACGAATGTTGGTCACGACTTTCTTGAGAACGCAGATGAACGCTTTGACTTCTATCATCGAGTAGAAGAGAAGCTCGAGTTTGATCTTGAGTACTTCAACAAGATTACAAAGGGTGGCTTGAGTAAGAAATCGTTATCGGTTGCTCTTGCCGGCACCGGTGTTGGTAAGACTTTGTTCATGACTCATTGTGCTGCTGCATCTCTATCTGCTGGTAAGAACGTTCTGTATATTACAATGGAAATGGCTGAAGAGCGTATTGCAGAACGCATCGATTCAAATCTTCTTGATGTGACTCTTGATGATCTTCGTTTACTGCCAAAGCCTATCTATAACTCGAAGATCGCAAAAATAAAAGCAAGAACAGTGGGCAAACTAATCGTAAAAGAATATCCTACGAGTTCTGCTGGTGCAAACCACTTCCGTCATCTGTTGAATGAATTGAAGTTGAAGAAGAACTTTGCGCCTGATGTTATCTTTATCGATTACTTGAACATCTGTATGAGTGCTCGGTTGAAGCACGGCGCTAACATGAACTCTTATATGATGATTAAAGCGATCGCAGAAGAGCTTCGTGGCCTTGCAATGGAGTTCAATGTTCCAGTTATGACTGCGACACAAACCACTCGTTCTGGCTATGGTAACTCTGATGTTGAACTAACAGATACATCAGAATCGTTTGGTCTACCTGCAACTGCTGACTTCATGTTTGCTCTCATCTCAACAGAAGATCATGAAAGTCGTGGACAGCTTCTCGTCAAACAGCTAAAGAATCGTTGGGGTAGTGTTGACAGTCCTAAGCGCTTCGTGGTTGGTATTGACCGTTCGAAGATGCGCCTCTTTGATGTCGAAGAGTCTGCACAAGAAGGTATCACTGGTGGACCTAAGCAGATCGAGCAAAGAGATCGACCTCTCTTTGATGGTTCGTCGATGATGCAAGAAGCAGATTTTCAGCCAGGCTATGAGCTTGAACCACAGCGGCTAAGCAGCTTTAAGAAAAAGAAACCGAATTTTGGAGGACTTAATTGATGGGTTACCGAGTAAATGAAAACAAAAACGCGTACGAGATCGTTGAAAAAGGATCCGAACTCATCGTAGCACGCCGTGTAGATAAAGATTCTGCAGTCAAGCTATGTCGTTCGCTTAACCTTGGATCTGGGTTCGATGGATTCACTCCACCGTTCTTTACTCTTAAGTATCCAGATGATCCTGCAAAAGGAAAAGCCGCCCAAAACTGAGCGGCTTTTCACCGTGCACGATACGTGAATGTTGGGCGGAACCCCACCGGCATTCTTGATGCGACCCCAACTGTTCCATCTGTGTTTTTGTATGCTATCACACTTGCCTCTACGTTAATTAACGTGATTACACGCACCCATACAAGTATTTATTATGATTTTACGTAATCGCTTCAAAAAATTTGCATTTTTTGTTGTGCCAGCGATTAAAAAGATGTGGTGAGACACCTTTATCACAGTATGGGCATTTAACTAGTTCTTTCTTTATCCCAAGTTTTGCAATTCTCATCTTTTCCTTTGTCTCGGGTGTCGTATTCTTTCCGACCTTTGAATTTCTCATTTTGAGTCTGGTTTCATCTGATATAGACTTGTCACGTTTTTGTTGTGCAACTGACATCTTTGCTTTGTGTTCGTCTGACAGAGTTCGACCTTTAAGACTATCACGGATCTTTTCTTTTTGCTCGGCCGATAGTTTTTTACCCTTATTCCAAGGTGATTTTGGACTTCTAGGATAATGATGTAAATTGTCGGTTTGGTTCAACCATCGTTTAGACTTTCTTGCACCAATTCTACGTAAGACTTTATGTTCCCACAATCTTGCGTCGTCTTTATTACTAAAGATTTTTCGTACTTCAATTACATCAGGTTCGCCATATTTTTCTCTTATGGTCTTGACTATCTTAGAAGATGTAAAATATGTAGTCCAAAGATTCTCTGGTCGAGCCTTTGAATTATACTGCACGCCATAGTACCAAAGATCATGTTTGGTCCAACCCACTAAATATGTATATGGCGAATGCTCTACCACGATCTACTCCAAGTTTCCTACCCATACGATTATTTATACAAAAAAGTGCGCTTGGCCTATTGACATTTGTAAAAAAATACTTATATTACTAATATAAACAGAGCAAAGGTAGAACGATCATGATGACCTTCGAACAAACCGGAACCGTCTTCACCGCCACCAACTCGATCAAGCCGGTTATCATCAACAAGAACTATGCTAACCAGTATATGCTGTTTACCCCCGAAGGTCGCCTGCTCGACAACTTCACCTCGGCTGGTCCTTTCGTAGACTTCGAATCGGCTAAGCGTAACGCAGAATGCAACGTCGGTATGGCAATGAACTGGAGTGACTTCTAATGACTGCTGCAATCATCCCTGTTGTCTTTTTGGTGGTAATTGTGTTTGCTGGTGCTATCATCGAAACCTTCTTTGAGGAGAAAAACTAATGTTTGAGTATAGCCTTATTCTGAACCAGATCTACAAGTTCATTGGGTTCATCATGTTCATGATTGCAGTAACTGAGCCTGCAACCATCGGTCAATGGAAAGCTCAGATGGATATCGGCTACGATTCTGTCTGGGCTGAATACATCGTTGATTACGACTGAATGCGGTAACCAAAGATGACCAAACAAGAACTTCGTGATCTGATTGCTGCAACAAAAGTGCAATATACCTAAAATAAGAGTTGACATTCGGTTTGAAGTAGCTTATATAGATCTAATAGAAGCAAAGAGGAAAAGCCATGCTACTCGATATGTCTGTTACCGTCGGCCAAAACGTTCGTGCATTTCTCAATAAGAATGCACGCGGAAAGGTTGTCGCAACTAACGGTTCGCAGTTGACGATTCAGTGGGAAGGTGGTAATATTGTAGAAGTTAATCGGTTCAGTGTTATCGTCATGGAACCTGGGTACTAAGGAACAACGAATGCAAACTGTACGTGAACTTATCGAAGAAGCTATCACCGAAGCTCGCATCATGGAGGCTGCTCGAGAAGTATTCGATGTAGATAATATGCTGCTCACCGCAATGCGCTTGAGTGGTGCACCGTATTCCTTTGTCGAAACTGTATACGAGCGAGCATCCGCATGAACTACTTTGGTGCTACATTCACTAAAAGCCGCGATCCTACTGATATCTATTATAAGCGCATTCTTGAGATGATGCGTGATTACAACCTATCAATGCAAGATGCGATCAACTGGGACATGGATGGCTTTATGCCGTATCCTTCTCGTGGAATGATTCTTACCGATGAAGAAGAGATTGACTTTTATCTTCACATAAATTATATTCCAGCTGATAGCCGTACGTTCTTCACAGGAGTCGCCCTTGGCTTTTATGACTATACACTCGAAGACAAAAAAGAGGAAACCGACCAAGAGGATGATCGAAGCACAAGCACGCCATGACGAATGGCTTGCCTCGATTGGAGTGAATGGCCGCAAGACGCTGAAAGGCGTTGAACACGTAAATCTTCGTGAAGGTATTGTTGAGAACGCACAGCTCACGAATGGTATTGCTGGTAACGGTACAAAGAAAGAAGCTAAAGTATACACGGGCGATTACATTATGGGCATTGCTACCATGCATAAGTCGAATGCTGTGCCTATCATGAGTGGCGAACAAGCGATTGAAGTATCGCAAATGAGGAGGAACTGAGGTTCCTCCTTTGTTTTATAAATACTTCAAAGGAAATGAGAGGTCGTTATGGTTAAGCCCTTTTCTAGCTTTGCTAAATCAAAATCTGATGTTTATAAAGAGATCGCCGATCTTTTGAATAATATCGGGAAAAACAAGAACTATCAAGTGGCGCCAGCTTTGCCGATGGGAAAGGCTGGTAAAGATAAAACTACGCGCGAATTCAGAATGCAATTGATCGTAAAGACCGTTGATACATCTGAATCATTTGTAGCTCATCTGAAAGCTGGTTTACGCGGTAATAAGATCTTCGACGCTAAATACAACGATATATCTCCGAACAGTTCAAAATACCCAAGCTATACGTTTACCTATAAGGGTGTAATCGTTGATGCTGTCATTGCTCGCGGGGCAAACAAAGGTGAAAACTTCGAGACTAAAACAGTTGAAAACCTCAATATGTTTTTCATGGGCGCGTCTGAACAAAGCTTTGTTAAGCTCGTAAGACAGATGGAAGAAGCTTACCCACCATTCGCAAATACGGAAATTGTAAAAGTAAATCAGCGCAAGGGATCGACACGAAAGACTGGTATACCACTTGAAGATTTGAATGCTGTTATTGGCGATATCGTTCTTACTGATAGCACAGGAAAGAAATGGTACATCTCGCTTAAGGATATAAGCGGTGCAACTGTAAGTGCGTGGCCGGGCGGTGAAAGTTTATTCAATTCAAAGGGTGATCTTGTCGAAGATTCTGAAGGCGCAGAATTTCTTCGTACATTTGGAGTTGATCTGAATAAAGTTCAAAGCGGGTTTGATATCCGAAATAATATCAATCCTGATACTCGCAAGAAATTCAAGACCCCTGCGGTAGATTCCTCAAAAATTCAAAAGATCTTTGAGCAAGTATGGGGCTTGAACTACTTCTATGTTCGTAAAAAACCTGGTGGTTGGAAAGTGTTCTGGCTCGACCGTGCTAAACTCGATGAGTTATCTCAAAGCATAAAAGTGACACGAATCGACTATCCAGGAATCACATCGAAATCAACTCGCATTCATTGCGAAAACGCTCATCAAAAATATCTTATTGAGATTCGAAACTCAAAGGGTGGTGAGTATCCAAACGACATTAAATTTAGGGTTGTATCATAATGCTATCATTTAAGTCGTTTATAACAGAACAAGCTCGTGGTAAAGGTCTAACGATCTTTGACATAGATGAGACACTTTTTCAGACTAAGGCTTTAGTTAAGGTAGTGAAGGACGGAAAAGTAGTTCAGTCTCTTGATAACCAAGCTTTTAATACATATAAGCTTAAGGATGGCGAGTCATACGACTTCGGTGAATTTACTTCAGCTGAGATCTTCCAGAATACCTCTGTTCCTATCATGAAGATGGTTCAAAAGGCAAAAGCAATTATACGCAATGCGGTAAATGCTGGGTCTAGAGTTATTATCGTGACTGCTAGATCGGACTTCGACGATAAGAAAAAGTTCCTTGACACATTCCGTAGATATGGAATAGATATAGATAAGGTGTATGTTGAAAGAGCTGGTAACTTAGGTCTAGGATCGAGCGCAAAGAACAAACGCTTCATATTCCATAAATATCTACGCAAGGGAGAGTACGAGAGAGTACGCTTCTTTGATGACGCGATGTCAAACATTACGATGTTTAAGGCTCTTGCAAAGCAGTATCCGGACATATCGTTCGAGGCATATCACGTTCACCATGACGGATCAGTAAGGAAAGTATGATGCTATCATTCGACCGGTTTCTCGTAGAATCAAAGAACACTCACATGGAGCATCTCGAGGATAACATCTTAAATGCTGGCGTCGAAGGTGTTCGTCAATCTATTAACTATCTACGTTCTCTTCGTGACATGCTAGCAGGAAGCTCTGCAAAGTCTGTTAACGTAACGATCAAGTGGGATGGTGCTCCTGCAGTCTTTGCCGGCATTGATCCAAGCGATGGTAAATTCTTTGTGGCAAAGAAGGGTATCTTCAATAAGGACCCAAAGGTGTATAAGACACCAGCTGATATTGATGCAGATACATCAGGTGATTTGAACGCTAAGCTGAAAGTTGCTCTTGAAGAACTTTCAAAGCTCGGCATTACAGGAGTGGTGCAAGGTGACTTCTTATATTCGAAAGAAGATATACGAGAAGTGGATATTGATGGAGAACCGTATATTACTTTCCATCCTAACACGATTGTTTACGCGATACCGAAGAACAGCCAACTTGCTCGTGAAATCCTTGCCTCAAGAATCGGTGTGGTCTGGCACACTACATACAGAGGAAACTCTTTTGAATCAATGTCAGCGAGTTTTGGAGAGGAGATCGCAAGCGGCCTCAAGAAAACAAAATCGGTCTGGTCAGTAGATGCATCCTATAAAGACGTTTCTGGTTCGGCAAACTTCAACGCCGCTGAAACGAAAGAAATTACTGAACTCTTGTCGAAAGCTGGAAAGATCTTTTCTGGCTTGAAGAGATCTTCTCTTGATGGTATTTCTGACAATGACGATCTGCTCATTCGAGTAAAAGCATATATTAACTCAAAGGTGCGAGTCGGCGAACGTATTGGTAATACAACTCAGTTTGTCGATGGTCTTACGAAGTACGTGCATGACTTCTATCAGAAAGAGATCGATAAGAAAGCAACAGATAAGGCAAAGGCCGCAGGTGAAGCGAAACGTGCTGAAGTCATGAAGTACTTCGCAAATACACCTAAAACTGAAATTGTGAAAATCTTTGATATGTATAATCTCATTGTTGATGCCAAGCATCTCATTGTACGAAAACTAGATAAAGCAAAACAGATTGGAACGTTCCTTAAAACTGCTGATGGCTATAAAGTCACAGAGCAAGAAGGATTTGTTGTAATCGATCACATGGGCAAAAATGCAGTAAAACTAGTCGATCGACTTCAGTTTAGCCGTGCAAACTTTTCGCCTGAAATTATCAAAGGATGGCAGCGTTAATGGCACAGTTTAACAAAAATACTCATCAGTACACCAGTGATAATAAGACGCTGTTTGAAACAGTAATGTTAGCCGATCAGTATGGTAATCTAGTTGGCTCGTCGAACCCAACTGGTGTTGCAGTTGATGCGTTTGGCCGAGCAAGAGTTTCAAATCCATTTACATTGTTCGATAGCTTTCATAGGTATTCAGATAATGGCAAGTTTGCAACAGCAACCGCTGGCGGCAGTAGCACAGCTACGTTTAACTCTGATCAAGGACTTGTAGATCTTAGCATAGGTACAGCATCTGGTGACTATGTATACAGAGAATCAAAAAGAGTATTTGCTTATCAGCCAGGTAAAAGTTTACTGATCTTAACAACATTTGTAATGAATGCGGCAAAGGCCAATTTAAGACAACGTGTTGGATATTATGGCACCAACAATGGGCACTACCTTGAATTAAATGGATCGAATATTCGCTTTGTAGAACGTAGTTCAGTGACCGGTAGTGTCGTTAACACTATTGCTGAAAAGGCCGATTGGAATATTGATAAACTTGATGGTACTGGACCAAGTGGTCTTACCTTAGATATATCTAAAGCACAGATTTTGTTCACAGATTTAGAATGGTTGGGCTTAGGCACTGTTAGAATGGGCTTTGTTATAAACGGTGCTTTTGTACATTGTCACAGTTTTCATCACTCAAACATAATCACGACGACATATATTACCACTGCGTGTTTACCATTAAGGTTTGAGATAGAAAACATTGGAGCAACTGCATCAAATTCAACACTTAAACAAGTATGTTCAACAGTAATTTCAGAAGGTGGATACGAGATACGTGGCAGATCTAGATCATTAGGTTTAGCGACAAATGCAGCCAGAGATCTAACTTCCGCAAATACATTTTATCCAATCATCTCTATTAGATTAAAATCGACTACACCAGATTGTATAGTAATACCTACAAGTTTTTCATTACTTGGGGTGACTAACGGCAACTATCGTTATAAATTAACAAAAGACGCAACAATCACGGCTGGCACTTGGGTTGATTTAGCTGATAGTAACGTTCAATATAATATCACTGGCACAGCAATGAGCGGCGGTGAAGATACGGATACAGGATATTTTGCTACGACTTCGCAATCAACCGGATCAATTCCTTCACAAAGTGATTTATTTAAGTACCAGTTAGAGAGAAACAGTTTTACTGGGACTTATTTCACATTTACCTTAGCGTGTTGTTCAAATGGTTCTGGAGATGATGTACTTGGTTCAATGAGTTGGCAAGAAGTTACTTAAGTGACTACCGGCTATTCCTAAATGTCAATGTAAACTGTCGACTTTTTGTGATAAATATATCCGTATGACAAAGGTACAGTATACGGAGAAAAAGAAATGTTCGCTGCAGTAAATGAATCTGCTAAAATGCTTACCCCATTAAGCATCTCAATATCAAATGGAATCCTTCGCTCAATCGAGTTTATGCTAAAGGCACTTCCTTCTGAAGAATCAGACAAAAGAAAAATTAAAGAGCTTGCTCACTCACTCAAGTTTGAGTATCCACATGAATCGCTAGATTATGTGACAAATATGGCTGCTAACATTTACAAGGCAGGTCGCAAATGATAGATCCAGATCATTCATATTTTAAACCCATTGAAAAGAATAAAGGTGGCAAGTGATGTGGAAGAAAATCGTTAAATTTTTCGAACGATTAGACGAAAAATCTTGGGCACACAAATATCTTGCAGAGTCATACGATCACGTCGACCTTGAGCGCAGAATGCAAGAACTTGATCGCCGCAAAATCCGTTGGTACTGATCGATTATAATAAATAGAATTGAGTCAAGGAGAGTTTCGGCTCTCCTTTTGTTTTATGAAGGAGTTATTATGGATTTATCATTTTTGCCTCACGCGACTGAAGGCCACATGACACCATCTACTGAGGTTCTTAATCTCTGGAAAGATGTTAAAGCTCGCACAAACTTTCAACATATTTTTGAAATCGGTACAAATGCGGGTCATTCGGCTGCTATCATTATGACGATGTTTGAAGATGTAAAGGTCACCTCTATTGATATTGGAGCTCATCCTTATACTCGGGTAGCGGTTGAATCTCTGAAAGAAAAATTTGGAAATCGTTTCAGCTATATTGAAATGAATACTGTAGATTACTATAAAGGTCTTAAGAATGGCACTCTTCAATTTCCAGAAGGTGTAGATATTATTAACATCGATGGCGATCACAGTGTACATGGCGCAATCAATGATATACAAATGGCTAAACATCTGAAGTTGAAAAACATTCTTATCGACGACTTTGCGATGTATGGTGTACCAAGCGCATACGCTTCTACGTGTGAAGGATTTAAGATTGTAGAAACATACAAGTATGCTTATCATAATAACCCAGTGCAGATGGCCCTTATCGAATATGAAACCAACTAGAGCTTATATTTTAACGATTGATAATCCAATATCAAGAGAGTACGCAAGGATTTGTGCTAAGTCCTGTGAAGCAGTTGGATTAGATTGGGAGTATTTCGAAGGTTATTCGAACATGTCCGTTTATGATGCTTGGTCAAAAACTAAGATCAATACAGCTACTCTTCATTTATTTCAACACGATACAAGACCGAATAATCCACAATGTTGTTCTGCTGGTCATGCAGCAATATGGAAAAAGATCGCAGACGGTAATGAGGCAGCAGTGGTACTCGAACATGATGCAATCATGCTGCACAATCCAAGCGTTGATATACCAGATGATAGAATCGTAGTACTCGGCTATAAGTTAACAGATACTTCAAGATATGACCACATAAAGGCAGGTCCTCCTCAGGGTGTAAGAGAATTAGACGCGCATGAAGGAGCTCATGCATATGCGTTGACTCCAAATACTGCAAGAGCGATGGTGAAAGAAATAGAAACCAAGGGTATTCTTGGGTGTATCGATAACGCATATTTTATTCGGCATCAACGAATTACTGCTACTCCTCTTGCAATTATGGATCCAACTCCAGCTATTGGTTGGCTTCGTGAATCGACGCTTTGGAGTAAGTCGGCTGCTGTAAACTACAAATTCATCGATTCATTTCAGCAAAACTATAAATAGGTTAAATAGAAGCTTGTGGTCAGGCTAAGGCAAACCCACGATGTGAGGAGAATCTTATGGAAAAGAAGTCTAAAAAGGACGAGAAGCTTAACAAGAACGTTATTGAAGTAAATCCAGTTCTTAAGGAAGCTTCATCGAGAAAAGTCGTTATCTCTTGGGGAAGAATGAACCCTCCTACGATTGGTCATGAAAAGCTAGTGAAAAAGGTTCAAGACGTTGCTCGTAAAATCGGTGGCAAAGCCGAAATTTACTTGAGCCAGTCACAAGACGCAAAAAAGAATCCACTTTCATATTCTGATAAAGTCATGATTGCCAAAGAAGCATTTGGCAGTATCATTCAGTCTTCACCTGCAAAAACTATCATTGACCTCATGAAACAACTTCAGTCGAAGTATGATGATGTTACGCTTGTGGTTGGACAAGATCGCGTACAAGAGTTTGAAACTCTTCTTAACAAGTACAACGGTAAAGACTACACGATGAAATCAATCGCCGTTGTTTCTGCAGGTGAAAGAGATCCTGATGCTGATGGTGTTGAAGGCATGTCGGCATCGAAGATGAGAGATGCCGCTTCGAAGGGTGAAGAAGAAAAGTTTAAATCCGGCCTTCCAAAGAAGCTTCAATCACATGCTCAAGACATCTACGATATGGTAAGAGCTGGTATGAAACTATCAGAAGATGTTGAGCTTGACGAATATGTTCTCTCATATGCCCAGCGTAGAAAGCGCGCTCTCGTAATGAGAAAGTACGAGCGCAAGATGGAAGCGGCTCGTGAGAGATTAAAGAATCGGATTGCTTCGAATCAAAAGCTTGCAGTGAGAGCACGTAAGAAAGCAATTGAACTTATCCGTAAAAGAGTAGCAGGTGAGCGAGGCGCGAATTACGCAGACCTTTCTCCTTCAGAAAAGATCATGATCGATCAAAAAGTCGAGAAGAGAAAAGGCGCAATTGCGAAGATCGCTGCTCGACTTCTTCCAAAGGTACGCAAGGCTGAACTACAAAGAGTTGCTTCGCTGCACCAGCAGAAAGAGGATATCGATCAGATGTTCGAGTCTTTCCTTGATGAAGACTACTATGCAGGTCTAAGTAAGTCGACTGCAACAAAGCGTAAAGCTCACTTCAATAAACATGCAAAGATGGACGACGATAATCCAGCTGCATATAAGCCTGCACCTGGAGATGCTACTGCTAAGACGAAGCCATCTGTCCATACTCGCCGTTATCACATGATGTATAATGGAGATGGATCGCTTAAATATGATCGCCGTTTCCGTGCATTCCGCCATATTGTTCGTCAAGAAGAAATCGAAGTAGAGAATGATGCAGATCTTCTCGAAATGATTATGATTGCAGAAGATATCAATAACTCAATTAATCTCGACGAAGCAAAGGCAATGGAAGGTCTTAAGAAAAAAGCCGAGAAGTCTGGCATCTCGTACGGCACTCTGAAGAAAGTATTTGACCGTGGTGTTGCTGCGTGGAGAACTGGTCATCGTCCAGGAACTACTCCGCAACAGTGGGGATATGCACGTGTCAATTCGTTCATCACTGGCGGTAAGACTCGCACAACTGCAGACGCAGACCTTGCAAAAGGTCTGAAGGAAGATAAGCACTTTCCATCACCAACTGAAGTGATAATGAAGAGAGCGCTTGAAGCACTTGATAGACTCTACAAATCAAAGGGCAATCGTTCAAGCCTAAACTCATACGCTTTCGATATCGCAAAATCTTACGATATTGGCCTGACTGGTCGTCAGTTGGCAAGTAAGTACCGTGACATGCACGGCATTAAAGAATCTGCAGACGATTTGTTTGAAACATTACTTGATGAAGGTGTTAACGACCCATCAATCTTCAAGGCAGTATTCCTTGCAGGTGGCCCAGGATCCGGTAAGTCGTTCATCGTAGGTAAGACCGCATTGACTGCACTCGGATTCAAAGTGATCAACTCTGACGATATCTTCGAAAGAGCACTTGCAAAGGCAGGACTTAAGGCAACCCCAGAAGACATCTACTCTGCAAAGGGTCAAGAGATTCGTGGTGAAGCAAAAGCTCTTACGGCGAAGAAGCAAGATCTTGCACTGAATGGTCGTCTTGGTCTCGTAATCGACGGAACCGGTAAAGACTACGACAAGATCGAGAAGCAAGCTGAGAAACTAAAGAAGCTTGGCTACGAAGTTGCAATGATCTTTGTTAACACCGACCTCGCCACCGCAAAGACTCGTAACCGTCTGCGCGCTCGCTCGCTTCCAGACTCAGAAGTCGAGACGATGTGGAACGGTGTACAGAAGAACCTTGGTAAGTTCCAGAACTTCTTCGGCAACCGCATGTATATCATCGACAACTCCGAAGGATCTAACTTCGAAGGTGCAGTCACTGGCGTGTATCGTAAGATCAGCACGTGGGCAAAGGTTCTTCCAACAAACCCAGCTGCTAAGGATTGGATAGCGTCGGCTAAGACCGTAAAAGAAGATAAGATGTCGGTGAAGCATCACCTTGGTATCGGTGTTCCATTCAAACATCAGTACAAAGATAATGTTAAACACATTGATACAGATCTCGATGGTGATGTAGATGAGTTTGATTTTAAATACGCGGCCCCAGACGAGACAATTGGCGACCCTGCTGATACGAAAAAATTACTTAAAAAATATTCCGGCGAAAAGAAGCACACCCGTAAAGGTGTAGCATTTGAACAGGCTATTCCTACTCCAGTGATTCCGCCAGAATCAAACGATGGCGATGAAGATCATGTCGAAAAGCACATCGATGCAGCTCTTAAGCGTGCAAAAAAGATGAAGCACTTTAGAGCTTACTATGAAGCATATGGCGCTGGATTTGAAAATACAGATACTCTTGTTCAGAATTATAAAGCCGCAACTCCCGGCGAAAAGGGTACACCAAAGAAGCCAAAGATCACTGATGGCATCAACGAGGCCTTTGAAGCTCTGATGGAAGTTGAAGGTTCTTTGTCAGAAGAAGCTGATGTTGAAATCACCGCATCAAAGATGAAAGACTTCGAAAAGTTTGTCGATCGTATGTTCGAGAAATTCAAGATTGACTTTGAGTTCACTAAACACTTTGGTGAGCGTATGAATGATGATCGCAACTCACCAAAGATTAAGCTTAAAGAACTTGCAGATTTGATCAAAAAGATCTATGCAAAGAACGGCAACCCTCTTAAGGGAAAAGCCGGTGCTGAACTTGTAGTAAAAGATCTTCAGTCAGACCTCAACATGCCAGTCGTAATCAAGTACGACGAAAAGAATGATGAGATCGACATCGTAGCAAAGACCATCATGCGTAAGAAGAATTTCTCAACGCCGAATCCAGTCATTAAGTACTAAGAGGTAATCATGAAAAGCTTTAAAGAAATGCTGGCTGAAGCCAAAGACGAGAACGATGGTGAATACGGCCAAGAAGGCGGCATGGCCAAGTCTCAGTTGAGAATGATTATTGCTGCGGCAAAAAGATTGCATACTCTTCTCGAGGATGATGATGAACTTCCAGGCCATGTGATCGCCAACATCGTTCTTGCCACAGACTACATCACAGGTGCTGCTGATTATATGGAGTCAGAGATGGCCGACGAAGAAGATTTTGATTCAGCAGAATAAGGATACCAATTATGACAGAAGTAACACAACTATTAGATAAAGAACTCTCTGAAGCGATTAACTTTCATCGCCGTCAGCGCAATCTATCTCGCGGTGTAAACGAAGCACACCACATGCGTCAGACACAAATGGTTCGTATGCTGGAGGCAGAAGAAGCTCGCCGCCTCGAAGAAGCTTCAGATCTTCGCGTAACTAAAGTCTACAACAAGTTTCCAAAGAAAGCAACATACGCAGTACATAACGCCGATCGTTCATACCACAAAGAGTTTGACTCAATGGAAGCAGCTCAGGCGCACAAAGCAGAAAAGAGTAAGTTATGAAATCATTTAAGCTATTCCTTGAACATCCAAATTGTGGTACCCCTAATTGCTGTAATGAGTGTTCAACCGAAGTTACAGAAGGCAACGGCCTATGGACTAACATTCACGCGAAGAGAAAACGTGGAGAGACACCCGCGAAACCTGGAGATAAAGGGTATCCTTCAAAAGAAGCAATTAGAAGCGCTCAAGAAGAAGTCGAGCAGATCGACGAGGTATCAACTGAAAAGCTAAGAGACTATGCATCAGCCGCGCTTCAAGACAAAAACAAAGCTAAAGCTGATAAACGTTGGAAGTATGCCGGTAAAGCAATGGATAAGGTAGCTGATCGCGAAGTGAAAGCTGCTCATGCTTTGAAGTACAACAAGACTGAAGAAGTTGATCTTGACGAAGCTGAATCATGGGAAGCTGGCTACAAACGTCGTGTTGTAAAAACTACTTCAGCCGAGCATAAAGAGAAGGGTTATAACTGGCGTATTAAAGGTAAAGAACGCCCAGAAATCTCGATCAAGCTTTACAAAGAAAAGCCATCACAACAAGAGTTCAACAAGCAGATGCGTCGTGTTGCTGGCCACGAGTTCGGAGGATAAGATGCAGGGTTTCAGAGAGTTCATAGAAGAGAAAGATCCTCGCCTCGTAAGAGCCGGTGTCCAGGGTTTCAATAAGCCAAAGGCAACACCTTCTCATCCAGAAAAGAGTCACATCGTGGTCGCCAAGGACGGCGATCAAGTAAAGACAATTCGCTTTGGTGAACAAGGCGCAGAGACTGCTGGTGCACCAAAAGAAGGTGAGTCAGCTCGTATGAAAGCGAAACGTAAGTCGTTTAAAGCTCGTCATGCAAAGAATATTGCAAAGGGCAAAATGTCTGCTGCGTATTGGGCCGATAAGGTAAAGTGGTAATGACTCGTACTGAACTTAATGATCAAATAAATAATACCATTAGCCAATAATAAGGAGAATAACAATGGCACTATGGGGTAAAACCGACACCGCAGCTTCTGCACCAAAGTATCTAATCGATGGCGCAAACACGAGCATTGTTCCAACTGCAAATACTGCACGCGACTATCCAGGTCTTCCAGATCAGTTTGATCTAAACAACGCGTTCTTTGTTGATACTACTGAAGCAACGATCGAATCTAACCGTGACGCAGGTCTTCGCGCACCTGGTTGGAATCTTTTCACAACTTACACTGACGCAAACGGAGCAACTCGTCGTCGTGTTGAGTCGCTGATTCCTATGAAGGTATCAGCTGCTGACGCAGGTGATGATGGTGTTTCTGGTAACACTGCTATTGAAGACGCTACAGTCGCTGATAGCTAATATGAAGGGGGAGAAATCCCCCTTCTCACCTTTATGAAGAGTGAATGAATGATCTTGAACGATTCTAATTTTTTACTATATGCTGCGAAAGCTTACGATGTGAAGAAATCATCGAGCTCAGAAGAATTCTATGAAGACCTGAAAAGGTTTCAATACCTAAAAAGATTATTCAAACGATATGAAGAAGCAGATGATTTAAAAATAAGATTGATTCTGAATCATATCATTGTACTATATAATTGTTTTGGCCCAGAAACAACACATATGTTATTCTTTAAATTAAAAGATTATCACAGTATGTTAAAGCCATTCGTCTTATTTTTAAACTATCTGCCAGAAGTGGTAGAATACGAAGACATTAAATTAAAAACGGTGGATGTACCGCTCGATCCACAAATAATATCAGAGTTGAGAAAGATATGATTGTTGATCTATTCCTTGTCTACCAATTCATCAAGAGACTTACTACACCTTTTGATCAATGGGACGCTTATAAACTTGGCATTATTGATGCTGAGGGCAATGAACTCAAGAAGAGAAAAGACTTCACAAAGGTTGCTGAAAGACAAGCATATGGTATCTATGACCGTATGATCTTGAAACTTAAGAAGCTACTTGCTAAGCTTCCAGCTGGTCAAACTCGACTAGCAACCTATGCTGCAGCGCTATGGCTCATTAAAGAGCATAAAGAGATCGAAGATCACGGCGACACACTCACTGAAGATCTAATTGAATCAAGATTAAACCAATATATTCATTATACTATAGAAGCGTATAGTGTCAACAATAATTTTGAAATGATGTTTGAAGAAGCACCAATCAACAGTGCTGGTTCTGGCAATATTGCTGGAATCGGTGTAGGTCCAGATGGCGAACCAGGTGTTTCGAAAAAGAGACAAAAGAAAATACAAAAAGATCAAACATCAGTGATCAAGAGATTTAGTACGTTTAGTAAACTTGAAGGAGATAACAAATGAGTTTTGAATTTAAAGAAGAACATCTAGCAGCGATGATTCCAACAAACAAGAATGTTTCGTCATGGTACAAAGCAATGATGGAAATCTTCCCAAAGTATGAAATTAATACGCCAAATCGCATCGCAGGATTTGTTGCTCAGTGCGCACACGAATCAAACAACTTCAATAATCTTGAAGAGAATTTGAACTACAAAGAAGAAACATTGCTTAAAGTGTTTGGCCGTTATTTTGGGCCAGCGCCAAAGCGTAATGCAAAAGAATATGCACGTAATCCAGAAAAGATTGCTAACTATGTTTACATGGATGAGTTCCGTAGCTCAAAGATGGGTAACGTAAAAGAAGGCGATGGCTGGAGATTCCGTGGTCGTGGCTTGAAGCAACTCACGGGTCGTGAAAACTATACTAACTTTGGTAAGACAGTTAACATGACAGCAGAAGAGGCAGCTGAATATGTTGCAACTGAAAAGGGTGCAATCGAGTCAGCATGCTGGTTCTGGAATGCAAAGAAGCTCAATACGATTGCTGATTCTGGCGACATCGTAAAGATGACTAAAATCATCAACGGCGGTGACATCGGTCTTGCAGATCGTAAAGCACGTTGGGAAAAGGCCCTTGCGATCCTTGGTGGAAAGGTCTCTGTTGCTCCAGCTCCTGCTAAAGCATCAGTTACAGAATCTTCTGCTCCTGCCACTACTGTGAAGCGTGGATCACAAGGTGAAACTGTGAAGAAGCTTCAAGCTGCTCTTGGTCTCAAGGCTGATGGTGTATTCGGAATTGGCACTGAAGCTTCGCTCAAATCATGGCAAGCAAAGAATGGCTTGACCGCTGATGGCGTAGCAGGCCCAAAAACACTCGCAAAGCTTCTAGGATAACCATGCTAGGAATAAAGGGTTATCTTATAATGGGCGCGATTATGCTCACCATGATTGGTGGGTTCTATTGGTATTACAAAGATAGCCAAGCTCGAATTACAATACTAGTCGAGAATAACGCAAAATTAGAGATCGCGGTCAAAACCAATGAGGAGACGATCGCGACTCTTCAACAAAACTTTGCTGCTGCAAACGCTGAAATCACAAGAGTGAATGAATCATTTGCGGCGGTGAGAGCACAAAATCGTGAATTGTCCGACCGCTTAAGCGAACACGATCTAGCTTATCTTGCATCAAAGAAGCCAGGTCTAGTTCAAAGAGTGGTCAATGGCGCATCAGATAAAGCGGCGAGATGTTTCGAGCTTTTGAGCGGTGCGGCTTTATCTGATGCTGAAAGGAATGCTACTGATGGTAAATCATTTAATAGTGAGTGCCCTTGGCTTTTTAACACTCTTCCTCATTAGTGGATGCGGTAAGCCACCGATACAAGAGATTCAGATATCGGCAAAACCAGTTGATAAACCAGAATTAGTTTTACCGTATGCTGATCCAATTAAGTCACGTGATATTGAATGGGTAATCATTACGCCTGATAACTATGAAGAAGTCTTTAATGACCTCGCGAAAAAGGGTAAACCCATTGTACTTTTTGGATTGACTGACAAGGGGTATGAAAACCTAGTGTTGAACTTGAGTGATATTCGTGGATTCATTCAACAACAACAGGCAATCATTGTTGCGTATGAAGGTTATTATAAAGAAAGTAATGCTGCTATTGATGCTGCGAATGAAGAGATAAATAACATCAATACAACTAACTAAGGTAATAAGATGGTCGATGATTTAAATAAGCTGAAGACTGATGTTGAAGTCATTAAGCGTGACGTTGGCGCAATTCAAACCTTTTCCGGTAAGATTGATGATGCTATCGAAAAGATGGCAGAAATCTCAAATAGCATTTCAAAGATGTTAATTGTTCATGAAAATAAGTTACAAAATCATGATCAACAAATTGATGGCTTAAAGGTTTCGATGTCGGAAAGAAAAACTGATTTTGAAAAACAAGTCGACCTATTACACAAAAGAATATCGGATATGAAAGACGAAAATTATGCTGACCGCGAGAAACACCACAAGGAGTTGCTCGCGGCAATCAAAGAAATAGCAGATAACCACAAGGAACTTGATGGAAGAATTGCAGTTCTCGAGAAGTGGAAGTGGTATGTGATGGGTGGTGCGGCAATCATCGGTTTTATCATCGCACAGGTACCCTGGACAAATTTTTTGGGTTAACCACACTTTTTTGGTGTACAAACCCTACGAACTGAGTATAATGCTATTAAGCTTATGAATATACTTAGGATCAATCATCATGAATCTCGTAGATGTAAAGTACTGTGGCATTCTGTCTACTCGTCTAGAGAGATATAAGGTCAAGCAATCAAATCCATACAAAGCTAACTTTCGGTGTCCGATATGTGGTGACAGCCAGAAGTCGAAGACTCTATGTCGTGGATGGTTGATCGAAAAAGATACAACTGCAATGTTCCATTGTTTCAACTGTGGTCAAAGCCACCCGCTCTGGAGATTGCTCAAGCTTACAGATGTTGGTCTCTATAACGACTACGTAATCGATTCAAAGTTTGATAAGATGTCCTTGAAGCCTCCTCAGGAGAAACCTAAGGCTCTTGAGACTCTTACAGCTCCAGTACCAAACTTTAAGCGTTCCGGATCACCTCTACTTAAGATCAAACGGATGGGACAGTTACCTGCAGATCATCCTGCACGGTCTTATATTAACAAGCGCAATATTCCAACAAAAGCACATCATCGTCTCTACTATGCGCCGAAGTTCAATACTTGGGTGAATAGTCTTATTCCGAATAAGCTTCCACAGCCCGAACGTGACCTGCCTCGTCTTGTCCTACCTCTGATCGATCAGAATGGTGTAGTGTTCGGTTTTCAGGGCCGTGCATTCGACAAGCTATCTATTCGATATATTACTATCATGCTTGAAGAGAAAGCGAAGCTGTTTGGGCTCGATCAAGTCGACTTCAATAAGAAGTATTATGTGGTCGAAGGTCCTATTGACTCGTTGTTTCTATCAAATGCTGTAGCCATGGCCGGCGCAGATGGTAATGCAACTGGTCTTGAAAATCTTGATAATGCGGTATTTGTGTTTGATAACGAACCACGTAACAAAGAGATCGTTTCTCGTATGGAGAAAATGATCGATCGTGGATACAAGATATGTATATGGCCTTCAAAGATTACAGTGAAGGATATTAATGATATGGTACTCAGCGGACTTACGACCGCTGAGGTAGAGTTGATTATTGACGAGAATACTTATTCTGGTCTGTCTGGAAGATTAACTCTTGCCGAATGGCGCCGTTGTTAGGCAGCTTCGTCTTCGTCTTTCTTTGAAGCTTTTGTACCTGAACCAGACAACATTATGCCGGATAATGTACCGGTCAAGAACGTTGCAATTGGTTGAATAAGCTCAAAGAACTTTTGATCGTTTGGTGAAACAAACATCGGTTGAGTCACATGAATGAGTGAGTAAAGAACTGCAAAGATCGTTCCGGTGAGAGTGAATGCGAGGCAAACACCTACAATGAAACGAAGTTTTGCGTTGAGTTCTTCAATAGTATCTTTTTTGCCGGCCATTATTCTACCTCTTCATATAGTGGTGTTTCTTCTTCGGTCGCAACTTCAGCCGGTTTAATACCAACTGCAGCTTGAGATGCTTCAATCTCAGCAACCATTTCTGTTAGTTGTTCAGAAGATACCGGTGAACCGTCTAGCGTGACTAAGTTCTCTGGGCATGTTCCGGATGCTGTACAAATTGGAGGTTCGCATTCAGGTGTGCTCCAATTTGCCGGATCCTGGCATGCATAACGATATTTATCATCTGCAAAGAACACTACTACGAGTCCAAGAAGTAAAGCCACAACTGGTAGGTATTTGTACATATCTAAAAGTCCTGCTTTCATAGACCTATCCTTTCTTGTTAATTACAAAATCATGGTATAGGTCAAGGGTTACACGTTGTATTACACTTCATATTTATAAGTTGACATTTTCTGCATATGTGATAGTATAGATTCTGGATCGTATAGATATACTGTATTAAGAATGAGGTGGATATGATTAGTGCGATTGTGGCTTGTGATACTGAACATGGTATCGGTAAAAATGGCGGCCTGCCATGGCCCTATCATGCAGAAGATATGAAATGGTTTCGAGATAATACTACAGACGACGTGGTTGTTATGGGAAGTAAAACTTGGGAATCGATTGGTTCTATGAAGCTTCCAAAACGGATAAACATTATTCTGAGCAATCACCCAGAACGATTACATGGAATTCCACATCGTGTAATTGACATCGCCCCTCGAGACATGGGTTCTATGCTACAAACCCTACAGATGGAATACCCAAACAAGAATATCTGGGTCATCGGCGGTGGCAATATCTATGCTCAAGCTCTTCCATTCTGCGAAAGATTGTACTTGACTAAATTTAAAGATGCTTATGGATGCGATACATTTCTCAATCCAGAACAATTGAAACCCTTTATTCGATTGGTTGATAGTAAAAATTCTGACATTTGTTCATTTAGTGTTTGGAGTCGAGTATGAAACAGTATCATGATGCACTTCAGTATATTCTTGACAATGGAGAAGTTTGTTCTGATCGCACTGGAGTTGGTACACGTTCGGTCTTCGGTTACCAGATGCGATTTGATCTTCGTGAAGGGTTTCCAGCAGTTACAACAAAGCGTCTCGCATGGAAAGCTGTTGTCGGTGAACTACTTTGGTTTTTAGAAGGAAGTACAGATGAAAGAAGACTCGCTGAAATCACTTATGAGAAGCATCGAGTTGACTTGGTTGGAAAGCAGACCATTTGGACAGCAAATGCCTACGCTCAAGGTCGCGCTCTTGGACACCACCACGATGAATACACCAAAGAGCTTGGGCCAGTCTACGGATCGCAATGGCGCAACTTTAACGGCCAAGGCCACGACCAAATCGAAGACATTGTTAAACAGATACGAACCAATCCTGACTCAAGACGAATTATCCTTTCGGCATGGAATCCTCTACAACTCTCCGAAATGGCACTACCACCCTGTCACGTACTCGCGCAGTTTCGGGTTATCAACGGTAAACTAAGTTGCCATCTGTATCAACGTTCGGCTGATATGTTTCTTGGAGTACCATTCAATATCGCAAGTTATGCTCTACTTACACATATGATATCGCAAATTTGTTCACTGGAAGTAGCATATTTAGTACATAGCATAGGTGACGCGCATATATATAGTACTCATGAAGATGTAGTACGTGAACAACTTAAGCGAACTCCTCGAAAATTACCTACTCTCAAAATGCCTGAACTGCAGTCACTTAACGTCGACAGCATTCAAACATTATGTGCTTCTGATTTTGAGTTGGTGGGATATGACCCGATGGAATCGCTGAAAGCTCCGATGGCTGTATAAGAAAAATAAGAAAGAGGAATAAATGTTATTCGAAGAACAAATTTCACGTAAACCAGATCTATATCCATGGACTAAGCAGTTCATCGATGCAATCTGGCAAGGCTTCTGGACTCCCGATGAGTTCAATTTTAGATCAGACTACTCTCAGTTTAAAACTGATCTAACTGAGCAGGAACAGGAAGTTATCGTAAAAACACTATCTGCTATCGGACAGATTGAAGTTGCGGTTAAAACATTCTGGGCTGATCTAGGTAAGAACCTTCCTCATCCTTCACTTCGTGATCTTGGATTTGCAATGGCGAATTCTGAAGTGATTCACAATCTAGCATATGAAAAGCTCCTCGACGTTCTTCAGCTTACTCACGTGTTTGAGCAGAATCTAAACGAAGAAGTGATTAAAGGCCGCGTTAACTACCTTCGTAAGTACCTCAAGAAGACTTACAAAGACGACGCAAAGAAGCAGTATATTTACGCTATTACTCTCTTCACTTTGTTTGTCGAGAATGTGTCTCTGTTCTCGCAGTTCTATATCATCATGCATTTCAACCGTAACAAAGCAGTTCTCAAAGACTGTGCACAACAAGTTCAATATACTCGTAACGAAGAGATGCTTCATGCACAGGTTGGCATCAAGATCATTAACACTCTACGTGAAGAATATCCTGAGCTGTTTGATGAAGAGCTCCAAAAGCGTATTGAGAGTGAATGCATCGACTCGCTGAAAGCTGAATCGAAAGTTATCGACTGGATTATGGGTGACTACGCCGTTCAGGGCCTTGATGCAAGCATTTTGAAAGCCTTTATCGCTAAGCGCATGAAAGAGTCTATCGATCAAATCGGTTTTGACAGCTCTGCGATTGTATATGATGCTGAACTCGTAAAGAAAACGCATTGGTTCGATGAAGAACTCTACGGCGCGAATATGACTGACTTCTTCCAAAAGAGACCGGTCGAATATTCGAAGGGCAAAGCAATTACAGCTGAAGATCTATTCTAAGGAGAATAAAATGGGATTTGCATGGGCAAATGAAGATTCACGTACATTTCTTTCGCGTGGATATATTGACGGTAATATGACGGTTGAAGAGAGAGTTCGCGAGATTGCAAAAGCAGCTGAACGTATTCTCGATAAAGAAGGTTTCGCTGATAAGTTCTATGACTATATGAGCAGAGGGTTCTATTCCCTCTCCTCACCGGTCTGGTCAAACTTTGGTACGAAGAAGGGTCTTCCTATCTCTTGTAATGGAGTATTCATCGAAGACTCGGTTGAAAGCTTCCTCGATAAGTTTGGTGAAGTTTGTACACAGAGCAAACTCGGCGCTGGTACTTCAGGTTACCTTGGTGCTATTCGCCCTCGCGGTACTGACATCAAAGGTGGAGCAAATGGTAAGGCAAACGGTCCTGCCTACTACCTCGCACTCTGGGATACAGGTGTTGACGTCATCAGCCAAGGGTCGACTCGTCGTGGCTCGTTCGCGGCATATCTTCCGATCGAACATCCGGACATTATGGAGTTTCTTGATATTCGTGAAGTTGGCAGTCCTATTCAGAATGTCTCGATGGGTGTAACCATCACTGACAAGTGGATGGAAGAAATGATTGCTGGCGATGCAGAAAAGCGCACCGTATGGGCTCGTGTTCTTCGTAAGCGTAAAGAGACCGGCTATCCTTACCTGTTCTTTACCGATACTGTGAACAACAACAAACCACAAGCCTTGAAAGATAAGAATATTCCGATCTGGGCTTCAAATCTTTGCTCGGAGATTGCGCTTCCTTCATCGAAAGATTGGTCGTTTGTTTGTAATCTTGCTTCAATGAATATTCTTACTTTCGACGAATGGGTGAATACCGACGCAGTCGAGGTCATGATCTGGTTCCTTGACGCCGTTATGGAAGAATACATCGAAAAGACCGATGGCGTAAAGTATATGGAAGCATCAAATAACTTTGCTCGCCACTGGAGAGCGCTTGGTCTTGGCCAGCTTGGTTGGCATTCATATCTTCAATCAAAGATGATTCCGTTTGAATCATTTGACGCTCACATGCTTTCGATTAAGATCTCCAAGTTCATTGACGACCGTTCTCTTTCTGCTTCGAAAGAGCTTGCAGAAGAGTATGGCGAACCAGAAGGATTACTTGGATATGGTGTACGCAATCTTACTCGTTGCGCAATTGCTCCTACAACCTCATCTAGTTTTATTCTTGGTCAGGTATCACCTTCTATCGAACCGCTTGCTTCGAATTATTTTACGAAGGACCTTGCAAAAGGTAAGTTCACCTACAAGAATCCTTACCTCGTATATGTTCTTGAAGCGCATGGCAAGAATGACGATGAAACTTGGATGTCTGTTCTTCAGCATGGTGGATCAGTGCAACACCTCGAGTTCCTTACTCAGACTGAAAAGGATGTATTCAAGACTTTCTCTGAGATTGCACCTATTAGCATCGTTCAGCAAGCAGCAGCTCGTCAAAAGTATGTCGACCAAGCACAGTCATTGAACTTGTTGATTGCTCCTGATGTATCACCAAAGGATGTGAATGCTCTTATTATCGAAGGTTGGAGACTTGGTGTAAAGACTTTCTACTATCAGCGATCGACAAATCCGGCACAGCAGCTTGTGCGTGATATTATGAATTGCCAGGCGTGTGAAGCCTAATATCCGGAAAGATAAATAGGGCAGGAGCAAATCCTGCCCATTTTATTTGAAGGAGACTATCATGAACAAAGAAGATTTAGTCTGCGAAGTTTGCGACTCAGAATTTTCGATTGAACATTATGAAGACGGTGAGATTTGTTTCTGCCCATTTTGTGGAGAATCTCTTTTTCATGACGATGACGACGAAGAAGAGAGGGATGAAGAGCTAGACGAAGAATGAGCTGGACGTACGAAGGGAAGCCATTCTCTTCGGAAGATATTAATGGACATGCTGGTTTCGTCTATGAAATAACCGATACGTTGAATGGTAAAAAATATGTCGGAAAGAAAAAACTCAGTTCAACTCGTACGTTGAAACCTCTGAAGGGTCAAAAACGGAAACGCAAGGTTGTTTCTGAATCTGATTGGATGGATTACTACGGCTCAAGCGAGGAAGTAAGGTCGCTTATAGAAGAGTTTGGCCCTGATCGGTTTCAAAGAAAAATCTTACGTCTATGTAAGACTACTGCCGAAATGAGTTACTATGAACTCCGTGAACAAGTAGTAAATGATGTTCTACTCAAACCGGATGAATACTATAACGCCTTTATTGGTGGCCGCATTAATAGGAGCCACTTAAAACACTTAATCGTTAAGTGATCTGCACCTGTCGAAGTGCCAACGCTGCATGACACCGGCACCTCCTGTTTTCTTGCAGTGTGGGCACACGACAACTATATTTTTCTTTCCGGAACACATTTGTAGGAAACGTTATGACATTGTTTCAAATTAAAGAAGCGAATCGATTTTACTGGATTGTTAAGGGTCAGCTCATTCCCGAGTCATGGTCTGAAAAAGATATTGAGGATACGTATCACTCATACATCCAGAGGATCTGGGGCAACCACGAGAATGTTGTACATGAGATTGGATTTGAAGCTGCATGGGCAGCAAGACAAGCGAAAAAAATTAACGAAAATCGAAAATAACTGGTTGACATTTCCGTAGCTAAGTACTATATTTAACTAGTAAGGCAACGAAAGGCTACACCATGAAATTCGCGAATCTGATCGGTTACTCTGACATCGTCCCCTATGAAGTTGTTCGTGTTGTTTCTGACAAAACCATCGAAATCCGTGAGATGAATGCCAAGCTCGTCGACGGGTGGAAACCCGAGATGATCGCCGGCGGCTTTAGCGCTCACTGTGTAAACAACAGCACTCAAGAGTACACCTACAGCCCCCGCGAAGGTTCGCCCGTTGTTCGTGCTCGCCTGCAGAAAAGCGGAAAGTGGAAGTCGATCCACGGCGAACATCGTCTGTCCGACAAGCCCAAGCGCTTCTATGACTACAACTTTTGAGGTAAAAGATGAATACGAAAAACATCGACTTCGGCGTACAATTCGACGTGATTGACGAGATTAAAGAACCGGTTTGTATGAAGTCTCGTCTTATCCAAAGTCATCGAACGAAGACCCGCGCAATTCAGTCTTGGGGCTTTATGACCGGCGAGTGGATTACGACTCAGCGGTACAAAGACGTCCAAGAAATGTGGGACAAGAGCAAAGCACTTGCAGCTCGTATTGTTGAAGACAAGAAAAACAAGAAGGGTAAAAAGAATGCGTGAACTTAGTGATTTTTCCTGTTGACATATGGCAGAGTTTAGTATACTCTATATAAGTAAACCGGAGAAAAAAGATGCAGATGCAAGACTACGACACCGTGATCATCCGCCTGAAAGACATCGTTCGTCGCGCCAAAACTTATGGCCACACGAAAGAAGATCTTATGATGCGGATTGAATTCTTCGTAGAAGATCTTCAGCTTGAACAAAGTCTTGAAGAAGAGAAAATGATTAAGAGTATGGCAGCATGAGTATCGCTGAAAAAGTCGAACGAAAGATGCAGGCTCTAGAGCATTTGATGAATGCTCAAATGCACATCGAAACACCTAATGCTGTCGCTGAATTGATTGAGTCTTTGTCTAAGTATTGGGCGCATATGACAGACGAAGACAAAGACTATGTTGATTGCGCCCACGATGCAATGAAAGAAAAACGTGAATGGATCGTATGAATACCGAATATAACCCAGTCGTCGACGAAATGCGTCGAGTAAATGCTAAGCCAGTTAAATCTGAATTTGAGCTAGCAATTGATAAAGAAGTCGCTGCGTTTATCGAACGTGTAGGTCTTTACGATTCTCCAGTGTCGGTACGTCCTCGCTGGAAAACTGACAAAGAAATGTATACTGCTTTCTGGAACGAAAGGCTGAACTAATATGGCAAACAACACGAATAGTAGCTCGTCTTCGAGTGGCATTGGCTTCATTGGTCTTCTTACTATTGTGTTCATCACACTCAAGCTTACAAACTATATTACGTGGTCTTGGTGGTGGGTTCTTTCGCCGATTTGGATTACCTGGCTATTTGTCATTTTTGTTGCCGGTATCTTGATCGCTATTGATATTCGAAAAAAGTGAAACGTCTATAAATAAAAATATTGCTTTTGGGACGAAAGGCTCGGTCAATGAAAATCGTACTAGCAATTGCAGTAACTCTCATTACGACATCAGCATCAGCCGATACGGTTCGGGCTACGGTTAAAGATCATTACATATGGCAAGAAGTCAGTGTTCCCATCACTCAAACATTTTGCCGCAATGGTTCGGCAGGTGGTGACGCTCTGGCTGGGATGATTATCGGTGGTATTATCGGCAAAGGTGTTACTGGTGACGATAAAGGCGCCGCCGCCGGTGCCGTCATTGGAGGCGTAATTGGTGCTGATAAAGGCGGTAAAAAGTGTTGGGAAGAAACAACATACCGATACGAAAGCACACAAGTGTATTCACACAGTACCATTACTTTCAAACAGAATGGTCAAACCTATTCGTTTGACTTCTACAAATAAAGATAACGCTTCCGTAGCTCAGTTGGATAGAGCAACTGCCTAAATTTACAAAACTATAAATACTTTTATATCAAGGCTCCTGCCCCACTCCTCGTCTTCTAAACGAGTCCTTAAAGGTGGATGGACGGTACGAGGTTCGATTCCTCCAGGGGCTTCCATATAGGAGTATTTTAGTGAATAAGGGAATATGTAAACACTGTCAGAAAGAATTCGATATATCCGATAAATCTAAGGGATGGATGGCGAATCATAGTAGATGGTGTTCAGAAAACCCAAAAAAAGATTCTTATAACAAAGATCTAATTAAAGCTAGATCAGCAAAAAGGAATTTTAATAATCAATTCACTTATGGTGCTATTGTATCTGAAGCAACAAGAGAAAAACAAAGAGTCGCATCGACTGGTAAAAGGCATACTGAAAAAAGTAAACTCCTAATAAAAGAGAAAGCTTTAGCATCTACCCATAGAAGATTGAGAAAAGGTGTTGTTGAGTACAAAGGAATTTTATTAGATTCGTCTTGGGAATTAGCTTTAGCTAAAAGATTAGATGAGTTAAATATAGAGTGGATTAGGCCCGATCCCTTACCATGGATTGATGAAAATGGAATAATTCATAATTACTTTCCAGATTTTTACCTTCCAAAGTATAATAGATATATTGATCCTAAAAATCCACATGCGGCCAAAGTACAAGATAAAAAATTAAAAATATTACTTAAACAATATAAAAATATCGAGATAATAGACACGTTAAAAAAATGTGAAAATTTTACGATATAGTCCTCGTAGGCCAAAGGCAGGACACTTAATTTCTGTGGAATTTTCCTCTCCAAAATCCATCTGGAATAGAGTCTGGGTTGCACATTTTATTAATAATTCCATTAGTTACCCATACCTTTCCTTTAACTGATGGTTGAGTAATTCCAATTCTACCAATCTTATATCCAGTAGCTAAATATTCATTTAATACTTCATGTTTAACTTTTTTGTTGAGTGTTCCATCATTTATCCAAACAGTATTATATTGAGAATTTTTGAAGTCTATTTCATATGTATTTAACAACTTTGAAACTCTGTTATAGTTTGGTCCTCTAGGAGACAATCCTACTTTAATGAGAGCCTGTCTTATATTTGCAGTTTCATGAATAGCACTCAATAGTTCTTCATCCGAAACTTTTACCTTTCCAGTATTTTTGTTTCGACCTCTCCACGTATCTGTCTGGCTGTGACAATTCGGGCAAAGATATCTTAGATTTGATAAGCTATGATTAGTGTTGTCACCATCAATGTGGTCAACTTCTAATGTAATCTTATTTTCTAACCAAGAAGAAATATTACATTTTGAACAATTATAGTTGACAGTTAGTTTGAACTGTGTTAGTATTTTCTTAGGAATCATATAAATATCTCCATGGGCGTGTGGCGAAATGGTAGCCGCGGCGGACTTAAAATTCGCTGGTTAATCCGTGTCGGTTCGAGTCCGACCATGCCTACCACTATTTATATAATTTTACATCTCAGTGTCGGTTCGAGTCCGACCGGGGACACCAATTATGGAAGTGGGCGTTAGACGCAAGAGGGCCTTATAAACCCTTCAGCAGTAGATGACTGTTCTCGACTGGGAGCGTAACCCAGCACTTCTACCAATCTGCTCCTGTAGCTCAGCGGTTAGAGCTGGGCGCTGCAAATTCTTGATCATATAAATAGTGTTAGTCGCGCCGGGCCAACGTCCACTAACTCTAGAATGAAAGGGAATTCCAGCATGACTATTTATTTGTACGTTAAAACCCATCGTACGACAGGATTAAAGTATCTCGGCAAAACCATAAGAGACCCAATGTGCTATAATGGATCAGGTCTATATTGGAAAAGACATCTGAAAGAACACGGCTTAAACCTAGATACTCAGATTCTTTTGGCTACTGAAGATGAAGCCGAGTTCAAAGAAACTGCTATATTCTTTAGCAAACTTTTCAACATCGTTGAATCTAAAGAGTGGGCCAACTTTCGAGAAGAAACTGGTCACGGTGGTTTCAGCAAAGAAGCTGCACACAAAGGTTATATAAACGGTCAGCACAAACGCTCATTGGCAGGTGGTGCTGGTGCAGTAAAAGCCGGAAAAGTGTGGAACAGTGAATCTGCTAAAGAAGTTGGTCGCAAAGGTGGGTTGGCAAACAAAGGCCAAAAACGTGCTCCACTTTCAGAAGAACGTAAAGAGCATCTTCGCGAAATTTGGAGAAAGAAGAAACAAAAAAGTGGTTCTCTGGTGTAAAGGTCAGCACTAAGCGCTCATAACGCTTCAGGTCAGAGTTCGAGTCTCTGGGGAACTACCGTCTTGATCGTAGGTTCGAATCCCTGCGGGAGCACCATAGTATAAATACTCAAGAACAATAACAAAGGATGAGTATCATGGATCAAATTGCAGAAGCATTGAAGGTTCTACTTGGAACAGTGTATGGGCTTTCGATCAAAGCCCAGAACTATCATTGGAACGTGACTGGGCCAAACTTTGCCCAGTACCACGAGTTCTTCGGTGACTTCTACGAAGAGGTTGACGGTTCTATTGACGACATCGCAGAAATGATTCGTATTGCAGGATCGTTTGCTCCAGGTTCGTTGTCTCGCTTCAAGGAGCTGAGCCGAATCGAAGATGAGCTTATGATTCCAGAACCTCCTCTTATGTTTGCTCGCCTTGCTCGCGATAATGATGTAGTCATTACGACGCTATATGAAGTTCGTACAATTGCAGACCAACTCGAACAAGCAGGTGTTGTGAACTTCATCGAGGATCGTATCGCTGCTCATGAAAAGCACCGCTGGATGCTCAAAGCTTTCATCTAAATTATTTTCAAAAACTTACACTTTTTTGTTGACATCATCAAGAATCAGTGTATAAATAGTATAAGAAACAAACTAACAGGAACTATCCTTCAATGAAACCCACTATCGCATCAGTCTCAAAGCATATGCAGGCACAGCCTGGCTATCGCTTTACCGTGCGTTGTGAAGAACTTAATATTATGAACATGAGGGGGTACAACAGCTAACAAGCTAGAGTACATGGTTCAAGAAAACCAACCCCTCCGATCGAAAGGTCTGGAGGGGTTTCTTATTCGGTGAGTGGCCCGGATGGTAAGGGGTCGGATTGCAAATCCGAAGCACGCAAGTAGTCAGTTCGATTCTGACACTCACCTCCAAAATAACGGTTGACATTCGTGTCGATCTAATATAGAAGAAAAACTCGGGATCGAAGAGATCGTATCAATCATCCCAGCTCATTGAAAATTTAAGCTTTGTTCCTAGGGGAGGCCCGATGATGGAACTGGAAACAGAAGCGATTCTGTTTTCACATGCACAATAACCCATTGTAGCTACTGGGTAGTGGACTATATAGTCAGTGACAAGAAAACACGTTCGATTCGTGATTGTGCAGTTGAAAACAGAATCAAGGTATTCTTCGGATTCCAAGCAATCTTGATGTTGGGTACGCTTTGTACTTAATCTCATCGTCTTGGTTTCCACCTAACACAATGTAGCTTGGGACACCATCTACGATAGCAGACTCTATATAGAAACCAACGTGACCTTGCCAGTTATTGTTGTTTCGAGTAAATATTACGATATCTCCGAACTCTGGCTCTTGAACCGGCTCACCCCACTTCAAAAAGCTTCTTGCAAGAAGCGGATGGCGGCTTACGGTTTCAGACCCAGGAATATCATGATAGTGAAGTACCGAGTTGACAAATGCTGCACACCATTGATACCTAACTGGGTCGAGACCTATGAATTTGCGAATCTCTTTTCTTGAGGTTTTTTCATGTAGGCCAATCATAGATGCAGCAGTATCTACCGGCTCAACTGGTGGTATGACACGGCTCAAGAACATATTGTTCGAACAGCCGGCAAGGGCGAATATGAGAATAAGATATTTCATAAAAATATTTATGGAAAACGAAAATAGTTGTTGACATTCTGAAAAGACTGTTTATAACTGAGTAAGTAACGAGGAAAGGGAAATGAAACATAAGGAACTCCCGAAGGCACGAAATCCTTTCGTCCTTCATCTTTCCAAACGTCCTTCTGGTGCGCATGGAAAGACTAAGAAAGTGGAACGCCGTAACGATAAGATGGCGCTTCGCAAAGAGTGGATCCGTAGCTGAGGTGGTTTTAGCACCCGACTAAAATCTTTGTTTGTATAAATAATAATGTAGGTCACGATGCGCCAACATCTACCTACTCTAGAAACACAAACGGAGATTTCCAGCATGAAACTATTTATTTGCCAATTTTGTGGCAGAGAAACTACTAATCCTGGTGCAAATAAAGCACATGAAAATCGTTGTGTAAGCAATCCCTTTCCTAAGCCTAAATCGAAATCTGGTAGGAAACCTGGATATAAGGGTGAAAACCAATATACAAAAGCTAATAAATTAGGCTTACCAAAACCTATTAGATCTGAACAAACAATAATTAAATTGCGTAACGCTAATGTCGGACGAAAGCATACCCAAGAAACTAAAAACAAAATTTCCAATTCTAGGAGAAAATTTCTTTCTGAAAACCCAGATATGGTACCATATAAACTAAATCATTATAGCAAAGGCCTATCATATCCAGAAAGATACTGGAAGAAAATTTTTGATAAAGTAAGTTTAAACTATGTTGAGCAATATCAAATACACACCTATCAACTTGACTTTGCTTTAGTTGAAAAAAAGATTGACATTGAAATAGATGGTGATCAACATTACTTAGATGACCGCATTATAGAGAGTGACAAAAGAAGAAATCAATATCTTGAAAATCTTGGGTGGAAAATAATACGGATAAAATGGTCTGACTACAAAAAATTAGTTGACAAACAAGATAGAAAAGCTTATATTGATTCTGTAATGGAAGATATACGGACGGGTACCCAAGTGGACAAAGGGAACTGACTTTTAATCAGTCGCACTAGCTTCGTGAGTTCGAATCTCACCCCGTTCACCAAGATTAATCGGAATACGTCAGTTCGAGTCTGACCGGATTCACCATTACTTTGATGATACACTAGTAGGCACCCAAGCGTCAGTAGGCGGTTTCTGCGGAATGAAAGGGGAGACGGTGCGAATCCGTTGTAGTGTATCTTCTAAGTAATGCACCGGTAGTTCAGCGGTAGAACGGCGGACTCTTAATCCGTAAGTCGTGGGTTCGATCCCCACCCGGTACACCAGAATATCCTGATGTAGTGATAATGGTAGCACGCTGAGCTGTGGACTCGGTAGAGTTGGATCGTAACCAACCGTCAGGACCAAAATGTTGGGAAGTAGTTCAGTGGTAGAATAACTGACTTTGAATCAGCAGGCCGGTGGTTCGAATCCACCCTTCCCAGCCAATACTTTTGCCCCTTCGTCTATGCCGGTAGGACGCCTGTCTCTGAAACAGGAAACCGTGGTTCGAGTCCACGAGGGGCAGCCAAATAAAGTGTGTTTTGCTCGGTCGTGGCAGAGTGGTAATGCGCCCGGCTGTTAACCGGAGACCCAATATGGCGCTGGTTCGATCCCAGCCGACCGAGCAAAACACATTCACGGTACTGCAAACTTGAAGTGTAGCTAAGTCGCCTACGAGGAGGTAGAGCCAAACTCATAAACAGGATGTAGCGTAGTGGTAGCGTGGCGGCCTTGGAAGCTTCCGGCGTGGGTTCGATTCCCGCCATCCTGACCAATAACGCACTTGTAGCTCAGACGGTAGAGCACGGGATTGAAGATCCTGGTGTCGGGAGTTCGATTCTCTCCAAGTGCACCAAATTAAGTACTATGAAAATAGTTGTTGACATTCGTCTTCAATTAGTATAGTGTTAGATTAACATGTTCCTATAGCTCAAAGGTAGAGCGTTCGCCTGATAAGCGAGAGACCAAGGATCGTTACCTTGTAGGAACACCAAATTATGGCGACACAGCAGGTGCTGACATGGGTCTCATAAGCCCGTAGGGATGGTTCGAGTCCATCTGGCGCTACCAAGTTTGGGAGTGACGCCTCAAGGTGAGGCAGCAGACTGTAAATCTGTCGCGGTAACGCATGTTGGGTTCGATTCCCTTCACTCCCACCAATAAACCCCAATGCCGCTGGGCTTCGGCATTTCAAAGCAATCATGCCCCTGAAATTTATGCAGCGTCGGACTAGATGGGGTGGTCGCCGTACTTTCAATTCGGAGATGACGGGTTCGATACCCGTACGCTGTACCAACTCGCGTAGGACTACTTGGCGATGGTCGCCGGCCTCTCAAGCTTGAGAACCGGGTTCGATTCCCGGTGGCCGCACCAACAATGTTCCCATGGTGTAATGGAAGCTCATCTCCTCGACACGGAGAAGGCCCAGGCTCGATTCCTGGTGGGAACACCAATAACGCTGCTATAGTATACTGGTATTATACGTCCTTGGTACGGATGAGAAGAAAGTTCGATTCTTTCTAGCAGCACCATTTAGAGGTTGACATGTGGAACAGTTTAGATTATGATGGTGTAGAGGAGAAAAAGATGAATATCTCGATTGACTACGATGACACCTACACCAAAGATCCACTGTTGTGGAATTGGTTCGCACAACAAGCTCTTGACCGTGGACATAAAGTTTACTGTGTATCTGCTCGTGGCATTCAACACATGGATGATCCCAAGTATACTATTGGTCGTATCATCGGTGCTGAGAATTGCTTCGGAACAGGCCTACGCCCTAAACGAGACTTTATGCTTCACGTTCACAAGATTAATATCGATGTTTGGATTGATGACATGCCTGAAATGATTGTTGATCCACAGATCGAAGGTCTTTATATGCCATAACGCTTCTGCCGGCGGATCCGGTGGCGGGTCTACGAAGCCTGCTTACGAATGTTCGACTCATTCCAGGAGCACCAATAAAACGTTGTAGAAGAGGTCGACATCTACTACAATGAGAACACTACATACGCCACAGGGCTACTCGGCGTATCGGGAAACACGGTCTGAGTCATAGCTTGGATGCAGGGGTAAGAGTCCCAATTGCGAGATGCCCAGGAATTTATATAGGCAGCGGCAATTGCCTTGACTAGAGAACTACAGTAGCAGTCTTTGCCGAGAAAGCGAACTAGTAGACTGTATGGTGCAATGGATAGCACGCCTTGCGGAACGGCGGGGAGATATGGGTTCGATCCCTATTACAGTTTTGTCTTTAGTCAGAAATTGTGACGGATCCGGCCGCACGTACAAAAGAATTCACCGGCTGAAATTTTATATCGGTGTAGCTCAGTGGTAGAGCGGCGGTCTCCAAAACCGCGCGTAGAGGGTTCGATTCCTTCCACTGGTGCCAATTCCATGGAGAGTGATCTGCAGAGGTCTGCAGCCTAGTCTTGAAAACTAGTGGACCGGCTAGTACCCGGTTGGGGTTCGATACCACCCGCTCTCTGCCAATATTGTAGATGATCCCACTGATCACTGCTGAGAGTTCTCGACCTGACTCGTTGAGGCGATCACGCATCATCTACCTGCTAGAGGAATAGGTCCCCTCTAGATAGTTTCGGGCTCTTAGCTCAGTTGGGAGAGCGCCTGATTTGCTGAAAATATGCGAATTATAAATACTCCATAATAGGAGGTAATTCGAATGTGGAAATGCAAACATTGCAAAATAGAGTTTAATTTCTCAACTACTTCGGAAAAGGCTAATCATAGTCGTTGGTGTGAACATAATCCTAAAAGGGATAATTGGAATAAAGCGCAAGGAACTATTAGTCAGTTTGGTGAATTAAAGGAATTTGAAGTTGAATGTTTATGTTGTTCTAATAAGTTTTTAGTAACAGAACGAGAAAAACTTCATCCTCAGAAAGATAAGTATTATTGCTCTAGGTCTTGCGCAAACAATAGGCAAGAATGGTGGAAGGATAATGCTACACACTACAGAACTATAGCATTTCAAAATTGGAAATGTGAATGTGCAATTTGTGGATTTGATAAAGTAGTTGCGGTTCATCACATTGATGAAAATCATTACAATAATGAACCAAAAAATTTGATACCCTTATGTCCAAATCATCACGAAATGGTTCATAGTAAATGGTCAAATGAAGTAGTTCCTTTGATTGAGGAATTAGTAAAAGACAAATGGGGGATTGGTGCTAGTGGGAACACGCTGCCCTTGCAAGGCAGAGTCAAGGGTTCGACTCCCTTATCCTCCACCATAAATTAGGAGTTAGCGGTTCGATCCCGCTAGGGTCCACCAAATAACGCGGAGGTAGCTCAGTGGTAGAGCTTCTCGTTGCCAACGAGATGGTCGTGGGTTCGATCCCCATTCTCCGCTCCAGAAAGTATAATATGAAAACAATTCAAGAGAAAGAAGAGTTCTATGCAAATTGCAGCACTATTCTTAGCATACCTCATCTGTTTCATGATCCTGTACGTCGCCGTACCCGATGGAACTCTCGATTCCTTGGCAACGGTAGGTACCCAGGTTTTGGACGTGTTCAATGCTTTGGATCGTCAGTGAGAGTCATGAGCAAGCATGGAACGAAGGTCTTTAAGACTTATGAAGAAACTTACGACTACTTGAAAAAAGTAGTTGACACTACCAAGTAGATAGTATAGATTAAACAAGAATTGGCCTATTCGTATATGGGTATTACGCTCGGCTGTCCACCGGGTGAAGAGGGTTCGAGTCCCTCATAGGTCGCCAAAATTGGAGATGCAATGGATTTTCAAACTGAAATTGCTTCTTTACGTAAACGAATTGCTGAGTTGCGAAGCCGAATTGAAGGTAATGCAGTCATTCATAATGATGTCGAAGAACCAAAGGTTAACGTAGAAGCACAGCAAAGAGAAACAAGTCTGAATGACTTGAGGAATAAACTTAAGCGGAATTAGCTCAGTGGTAGTAGCGCTTCGTTTACACCGAAGATGTCGGGAGTTCGACCCTCTCATTCCGCACCAAAGATCGAATGTTCGGACAACCAGAGAATAGATAGCCGGCTTCCAAGCTGCTTGGGCATAGTATGGGTTGATAGTTTTCGGATAACTTAAAACCGACCAGATATCGCGGATATAGGCCAATTGGTAGAGTCGGCGCGCTTAGAACGCGCATGTTGGGGGTTCGAGTCCCTCTATCCGCACCAATTCAAAATCAAAATGAGGATGAGATGTCGAAAGTACCGTACACAATTGATGTGAACCGTTACATTTGTTCCGAACTTGATACTATTCGAAAGATGTTAGAAACGTACGATTTCTCGATGCTCAAAGCAACAGTTGAGCGGATTCAGTTTCATGCTTCGGCGATGGAAGAAGCGCTGTATCGGTACGAAGGCATCAAGTACACTCTTCGCAATGACGTTGACTCTGATACCGTTACTGATGCAGCGTTTCGTGAAAAGGCGAAACGAGTTCTCGAGCAACTGAAAGACAATCGTAGATAACGCCCTTGTAGGCCAATTGGTAGAGTCACCGGCTTCAAACTCCGGAAAGTGTGAGTTCGAGTCTCACCAAGGGCACCAACAATAATGGAGGATACTATGGCTTATTGGGGCTATCACGCAATGTTCGACTGCGCCGCATGTGACATTGACAAAATTACAAGCAAAGAAAACGTTTACAACTTCATTAAAGAGTTGGTGCCAGCGATCGATATGATTGCATATGGCGAACCAATGATCGAGCATTTTGCTACACATGCACCTGACAAGGCTGGTATCAGCTTTATTCAGATGATCGAGACAAGCAATATCTCTGGGCATCTTGTTGACTCAAATGGTGATGCATATATTGACATCTTCTCGTGCAAGACTGTTGACGTAAAGATTGCAGAAGAACTTATCGCTAAGTACTTTAGCCCAGAAAAGATCAGATTGAACTTCATTACTCGATCTGCTGGATAATATTGGATACGTGGGTGAGTGGCTTAAACCAGCGGTTTGCTAAACCGTCGATCCCGAAAGGGGTCCGCAGGTTCAAATCCTGCCGTATCCGCCAATATGGAAGGTACCGAGGTTGGCTCCTCAACGGGTCTCGAAAGCCCGGGTGACGTTAATTCGTCAGAAGTTCGATGCTTCTACCTTCTGCCATAAATATAGCAAACCTCAAAGTATGGATGGAGTCTCCTAGCTGGCGCGGGAGGCCGCCTGGAAAGCGGTTCATAGGGAAACCTATGGGGTTCGATTCCTCCTCCATCCGCCATATAACAACAATGAGGTGATGTTATGACTGAAGTAACTACTGAAGACGTAGAAATCCATTTCGAAAAACCTTCTCGTAAAGATCGATTCCAACGATCACTCGTCGCTCGAGCGCATCGTAAATTGATCAAAACAATTAAAGCGATTCGCGAGACTCGCGAAGAACAAGAAGAAGAACACTTGTATCAAAAGCATTTACACCTCATGCAAGATCAAAAGAAAAAAGTGCGAAAAACTAAAAATAGTAGTTGACATTCCTGTAGAATAGTATAGATTGTAATAGTAAGGAACAAGAAAACCACGACGATCCGAGATCATGAAGGTAGAAGTTCCAGTTGATTATCGGGCAGGGACAAACCCGTAAGACCCGAATATAAATAGTGTTATAACGAGTACTCTGTTTTCATAGATACACTACGTGCACCATTCGAAAGATGTAAGCGGGTAGACATAGTAGCTGTTGCCACCTCTTCGGGCTTCAAGCGCTTTGGTGGTGTATCGTTGAAAACAGAGAATAAAGTTAAGACGACACCATGAGAAGACGAGTTGGCACGTAGAAGTTGAACATTAAAAGATGTCAGAAGTTCAACTACTCAGTCTGAGGGTCACCCTATCAAGTCGTTAGTCCGTTGCGGGTGTACAATGGACAAATAGTTTATTCCTGATAGCTCAGTTGGTAGAGCAGCTGACTGTTAATCAGCGGGTCGTAGGTTCAAGCCCTACTCAGGGAGCCAAAGATTATAGGGGTCAAGGAAAGTGGTAATCCGCAGGTCTCCAAAACCTTGAGAAGTGGGTTCAATTCCCACGGCCCCTGCCAAATATGCGTAGTCAGATACGCCAAAACCCTGCAAGACTATTACTAGTTTGGGTGATTATACTGACTCTGACCTGATGGCACCAGGTGACTCAGACGGGAGAGTACGTCAAAGAATAATCCGGGTGTAGCGCAGTCTGGTAGCGCGACGGTTTTGGGTACCGTAGGTCGTGAGTTCGAGTCCCACCATCCGGACACAGAGAACATTGTTTGTATAAATAGTAGCGAAGGCATAAAACTATGAGTACAAACAATGTTCTACACAATCTACAAGATCACTAACCTAATCAATGGCGAGATCTATATTGGAAAACATCAGACCAAAGACTTGAATGATGGTTACATGGGTTCTGGTAAACATCTAAAATCTGCTCAAAACAAACATGGAATCGAGAACTTTACGAAAGAAATTCTCTTCCAGTTTGATAATGAAGCTGATATGAATGCTAAAGAAGCTCTGTTGGTAACAGAAGAGTTCTGCTTAAGAGAAGACACTTACAACCTTTGCCCAGGAGGTAATGGTGGATTTGGTTATCTGAACATGAGTGGAAAGTCTGTATCTTTAGATGAACAAAGAAGGTTAGATCCAAATTTTTCTAAAAAGGCATCTGCTGCAGCTGCACGAGTTATAAAAAGACTTATGGAAACAGATGATGACTTTGTAACTAAAAGAAAAATTCATTCTTCTCTAGGTGGCAAAAACAGTAGAGGCTTTACAGGAAAGAAGCATTCAGAAGATACGATACAAAAGTTGCGTAAGTCAAAGAATGTTGGTTCTTCAAATTCTCAGTTCGGCACGATGTGGATAACGGACGGTAAAGAGAACAAGAAGATCAAAAAAGATGTTGACATTATACCAGAAGGATGGTATAAAAGTCGTAAGAGATAGGATCGGTTCAGCAAACAAAAACGCTAAATAATATTCGATGTCTTAGCGGACAAAACGATCCTGACGAATTTTCCTGCTTTCGTAAAAGCAGGTGGTGGAGTGGCTTTTTAGCCCCAAGTTTGTCCAAACTCTAAATGGACTGGTCGGAGCGAGAAGTATAAATAAGAATAACGCGGGTAAGGCTATGGTAGCCAGGCAGCCTTCCAAGCTGTAGGAGACCAGTTCGATTCTGGCTACCCGCTCCAAAATAACGCTGTAGTAGCTCAGTCGGTAGAGCAGTTGCCTTGTAAGCATCAGGTCGGGGGTTCGATTCCCTCTTGCAGCACCAATTCATGCTGACGTAGTATAGTGGTATTACAATGGCTTCGTATCCCATCGATGAGAGTTCGATTCTCTCCTTCAGCACCAATCGTAGCGGCTAGAGTTTGTCTCTGGCCGCTTTGTAGTTTCAATAGAGGAAATCATGTCGGAAGAAGTAAAAGAAAAGCTTGAGGAAAAAGAAGAAGCATTTGTCGATGGTATCGAACATTTGTGGGAATACTATGAAGACGGAAAGCTTGTTAAATTTGAAGAGTTGAACAAAACCGGTCATACTTCGTATTACACAGCATGAATATTGATCAGTTAGTCGAGCTTGCGCACGAAATAGAGAATGGTGATCCTATTGATTGGGGAATGATTCCTATTAAAGAAGAAGATGCATATCGTAAGATGGCAGAGCAAGTAATTGAAATGATGAAGAGCCATAATCCGGCTGATCGCCAAACTATAGCTCTTGCTGCATTAACTAAATTGTTAGTAGAGAACTTTGTTCTTAATTACCATCTGATGGCTTCGAATTCACCTTAACGGTATTATACGCTTGTGCACCGTAAAATGCTGCTACGATCGCTGCGACTGATACGAAGTAAGTTGGAGCAATATCACCTAGAACTGTAGCAGCGTGATCTAGGTCATAGCACGCTGCGATTACAACTGATATAGGATATAATAACATCCCAAAAAGAGCAAACCAAGCCATTCTGCGCTGAGCATCTTCTCTCTTGTCAGCGTTTTCAATTTTCAGTTGTTTTTCTTTCATATTCAACTTTTCATCCACCACTTCGCATTCGTCAATTTTTATATCTTCTGACATGTTGTTTCCGTTACTTTGAGTTTGAGCGGTAAGTACCATCCCAATTTGCTGGAGCTTTGCCGCTTTGAATACGATCGTACATTGCATCGTAATATGTGCTAAGACCCGGCGATATTGCTCGTGCCTTTTCTAAGCGATATATAGCAGTAGCCCAATCGCCATCATAGTAGCTTCTTAAGAAGGCTTTGTGTTCATCCGTTTGCTTATGGATGGTGTAGATCTTTGCACCAACTGTCTTACCCTTCACAGCTATACAATCTAGTTCGCATACGTCAAATTCGTCTCTCACCTGTTCAGCAGTCACAGGACCAAGAATCATCTTTACGCCATATGGTTTTGACTGCCCTTCGAGACGAGAAGCAAGGTTAACACCGTCGCCTAAGCAAGTATAATCAAAACGCTGAGAAGAACCCATATTGCCCACAACCACATGAGCAGTATTAATCCCAAGTCCCATTCCAAAAGCCGGCACGCCTTCTTGAGCAATTTCTTCATTGAACTTCTCCAAGTCTTCGAGCATAGCAAGCGCAGTTCTTACTGCGTTCTTTGCATGTTGAGAGTCGTCAAGTGGAGCATTCCAAAACGCCATCTGTGCGTCGCCGATGTATTTGTCAAGAGTACCTTCATTCTCAAGAATCTTAGCAGTCATGGCTGTCATATAACGATTCATGATTTGAGTTAACCCTTGTACGTTTTCGCCGTAATGTTCAGAGATCGTCGTAAATCCACGAACGTCTGTAAACATAATCGAGAGTTCGCGAGTCTCGCCACCGAGCTTAAGTAGATCAGGATTCTTTTGTAGTTTTTCAACCATTGCTGGAGATAGGTAAGTACCAAACTGTTTCTTGATTTGCATCTTCGCGAAGTATTCTTGGCCATACTTTACACCGTATACATGAGCAAAGACAAGAATCGACATAAGTGCAGGAATTGCAGTGTTGATGAGAATCGAGCTAGTAGCAAACAGATAGAATGGATAGGCAATTGCACCAATCACAAGAATAATCGGAAGTGCCCAGCCGAATCTTATATAACTACTTAACACGATCACAAGCCCGAGACCAATGATAGCAGCTAACTTATATAGTTCACTTTCCATTGGTGTTACAATGTTGTAACCACTTGTTACTGATGCAAAAGCTTTTGCTACTACATCATGACCGTATGACGCTCCGGCTGCAGTTGGAACCGGATTGGATATACCTTCAGCCGTTACACCGATAAAGACTGTAGCACCCATAAGATCTGGAAAGTTATCAGCAGCGTCATATCGTTGGAACGTAAAGTTTGGATTGATCCAGATACGAGATAACTGGTCAGTTTTAATGGCATCAAATCCTTTTACTCGAACAGCCTCAACACCAAAATCAGAAGACTTGATCTGATACGTGTTAGTACCAGCGTAAGCTTTAAATATTTCAAGAACAATTGAAGGATATAGTTTATCGTCGACTGCAGATATCATAGGAAGCCGACGAACAACACCGTCTATTTCCGGTAAAGTGTTTGCGATACCGATGCCAGAAGCAGCTGATTCGTATTGTGGAAGGTTCGCAGCTATGCCTTTATATCGAGGCACAAAGTTAGAAGCAGGAACGCCGACCTCTGCGATGCCCGTAGCATATGCAGCTCTTCCTTCAGTCTTCTCAGATGGAAAGTGTGCAAGTATTACACCCTGAGGAAGTACCTCGATGAATTTACTATCTTTGCCAGTTCTATCTTCTTCAGGGAAAGATAGGTTAAGTACGATTACACCGGCGTTTGATTCTCTTAATCGCGTAATGATATCTGCGTATGTGTCACGTGGGAACGGAAACTGCCCGTATTTGTCAAGTGTCTTTTCTGATATATCGACAAGAACTGCGTCGGTGTTTTTGATTGGCTCTTGAATAATCATCTGATCAAAGAGTTTTAGTTCGACGTTTTGTAGAAATGTAGGATTTGATAGAGTCAACCAAGTCAAAGCGGCGGTTGTAATGATTGCCCACATCGGCGATAATAATATTTTCATTGTTGTATTAACCTTATAAAATTGCTTGATTGCCCATCGAGAGTAATAATATTTATCGTTATTTCGCCTTGTGTTGCAGTCGTGTTTATACCGGTCTCTTCTACAAACTTAATACCAAATGTACCCTTTGAATTCATTCTTATTACTTCAACATAAGGATCTTGTTTAATTGTTATAACACCAGTTACTGAATTCTGGCCAGGAACTACGCCGTCGGTAGCAGATGCATCCGTAGATCTTAAAAGGTCTTCGAAGATAACTTCATCGAGATAGGTGACATCGAGCTCGTTAAATTCAAGATCTCGAGTATCAAGAAAATCTGCTTTAAGTAAGTCAACATCTAATTCGTTTTCGTCGAGAGGATTGCTACTCTTTGCTTCTCTGATAATCTTATCCTTTACTTCTTTCGGTGGACTAATAATCATATAGTTGTCGATATTGCTTTCATCAATAGAAACTATAACTGGTTTTGATGGAGCAGAATCTCGAGAGCTAACACGAACAGATTCAAATGCTCGGTTTAGCACAACGAACCCGACATCGTTTGAAACTTCGATTGAACCGACAGATCCGTCTATATTCGGAACAAGTATTATAAGTGATTTACCGAGTTCATCAACCGTCATAGTGAATGCTGTGCCACGAACAGCAATTGTGGCTGAAGGAGTTTCAATATCAACGCTGTCTGGATCCGAGTGAGCAATATTTCCTGAAGCATATTTCACGGTACCCATCGCAACCTTGAGGCCAAGAGACCCTTGACTTGTATTCGGGTCATATACAAAATCGTCGATAGTTAGTTCAGAGTGTTCTGATACTTTTATTTGTGTCTCATCATCAAAGGTAATACCAATAACACCTTTGGCAGTCTGGATATAATCGTTCATTTCAATAGGCAATGAGAGGTCGGCGTTAATCTCTTCTTCAGAGCGCGCGACCATCCCAGTTCCACTATACTCAGTTATTTCTCCAATGCCAGCTATCGATGGTGCAGCAATCAGATTAATCAGACTGAGTAATGCTAATAACCTGATTCGAGCCATTGGTCACCATATTAACGATCGATTGCGCAGTTGTAGTTTCTTGCAGAATAGTTACACTATTGAAGTTGCCAGTAGCATCGACAGTGATGAGGTGACCTTCTAATGAACTCCCGTACCCAGTTTGAGTAATTGTATATTCATTACTATTACCGGTTAACTCAACAGTATGAGTAGCCCCATCGGCATCAATACCAATATTGAAGATATTGTCATTGCCGGTTATGTTGTAATCAAGCGTTGTATATTCAGCGCTTACTACTTGGCCCATGTTGAGGTACACTTCATTCGCGCTTCCAATAATATTCCACAACAAAGAACTGCTTGATGAAAGCGTAGCATAAATCTCAAATAGGTTGTTATCACCAATTTGTGACAAAGTAAAATCTAAGGTATCACCAGAGATCGAACCGATTAATTTGTTTGCATCACCTTCCATTCCGAAGGTGAGTGTCATGTCATCACCGTCGAGATAGAAGTATTTGTCGGTGGCAGTGATATCACCGATCGTGTTGTTATCACCCAATTTTTGGATAATAGTAGCGTTTAAATTTTCACCTGCCTGGTCAATATACACAGACTGATCTGCAAATGTTATAGTAGGCACCATTACAAGCACTGCTGTAATAGCTAAATGTTTCATCTTTTTCCTTTACCAGATTTTTTGCCTTTTTCCCTCTATAACTAATTCATATATACCCTTCTCAATCGCTGATTGTACAGCATAATTTGAGGGTTCATTATAATTTGATCCCGATTCCATTTCAATGGTTTGAGTGTCTTGATCAAAGAATGCAACAACTGTAGTGTTTTCCGATTTACTCACTATTGTTTTTTGCACTAATACACTCGCTAAAACTTCTGTTGTTGCGACTGATACTGCTCTAAGCGATATCGTAACAACATGTTTCGAATATTTCCCGCTTGCTCCTATACCAAATATCCGAACACCATCTCCACCAGATACAACGTTTGTGTCATACCCCACAATTCCGCCTTCAATGAGTATGCCGGCATAAAGCATTGTTGGCATATCTGCGTCGGTGAAGCTAGGATTCGCTGACTTAATGATTTGTCGCTCTTTGATTAAATTATCGATTGCTTTTCTATCAACAACACGAAACCATTCACCATTATCGAAATCTTTGAGTCCAGTGATAAGATAGTTCTCTGCGCCTTGTGTTACAGCAGATGATAAAGTTGTACCTGTTCTCTGACCAGTCATATCAGCAAAGCCGTATACACCAACCACAATCTTTCCACTGCGTGGTGCAGGCACTTCGTAGCTTTGTGTAGGCGTTACGAGTTCAGGATCTTCTTGAACTGCAGCCGTATTTACACATCCAGCAACCATAAGTGGAATGACAAGGTATTTCATCATCCGATTCCTAACGTTCCATAAGGTACAACTATTTCTGTTGAATTACCATTCTGGTCAGTGATTGTGAGATAAACATCTACACCATCATTGTAGTATTCTATAGTATTGCCTCCAAGTTCAATTGTACCAGAGGCGCTTGGATTGTCTCCAAAGATAGCATCGACAAGCTGCTTCGACATCTCGGCGTAAATTCTTGCTTCGACGTTGTTTAAGAACTTATTTAGATTTGAGTTTCGAAGCTCACGTTCAATTTCTTCAGCTAATGCTCTCTCACGTTCATCGATTGCCTGCTCATTCTTTTGAGTCATCTGTTCGAGTGTAAGAATATGCTGAGAAAACCCTTGTCCAGAAAAGGAAGGATTCGAGAAGTTATACGCCTCCTGAGCGATTGCCGGAGTTGTCGTCATTAGTATTATTGGTAGCAGCAGCCTCATGTTTATCTCTTTCCTGTTCCTGTAGAATCATATCCAACTTTGCCCGCAGACGAATCAAATCATTGTCTAGCATTCGAATACGATCAATCAAACCAATCAGAGTCATATGGGATTCATTTACGATAGGATCTACTTGTTCAGTCACCCATGTCCAAATATAGTAAATGAAGTAGCCTAAACCAAACGCAGCAATGATAGGAAAGCCGTATTGATTAATCGCGTTAGCTATTTCTTGCATCAGTCTTTCCTTGCATCAGCCTGACCATCTGCACGAGCAATGCGATCAAGGTCAGGTCTTACACCGAACGCATTACAAATTAAAACATCGATTCGAACTAATTCGTTGTTCATAGTCTTTACGCGATTATTCAGAGCCATTACAAACCCGCGTTGGGTTTTGATGCTGCCTAACACGCCATCAAGAATAAACCGAAGCGTTAGAAAAACAAAGAACCCACCAGCCAGAGAAGCCGCAATCGGAAATCCTACATCAGATACTAAGCTAAGAAAATCCATACCACTCTCCTCTTTGACTTAGTATTTATAGCAGTTGACATTTTCTGATATATAGATATAATGGAAGCATGGGTACATAATGGAGTTAGAAATGTTTACTCAATCACAAGTAGAAGAAATAGTTAACTTGCTCATCACGTTGGGCCAAGAAACAAAGATCTATCTCGGATGTGACTCTGTTCGTTACCGCAAGGACGAACGCTGGCATGCTCGATACGCAACAGTAGCTATTGTTCATATGAACGGTAAGAATGGCTGCCGTATCTTCAGCCACGTCGACCACGAACCTGACTACGACTTGAAGAAGAATCGTCCGAAGATGCGTATGATGAACGAGGTTTCAAAGGTCTGCGCGCTGTACAGTCAGCTTGCACCTTTCATCGACGAGTTCGATGTAGAGATTCATCTCGATATTAACACCGACCCAAAGTTCGGTTCAAACTGTGCTGCGAACGAAGCCGCTGGTTATGTTCTCGGTATGACCGGTATTGAACCAAAGCTGAAGCCAGAGAGCTGGGCTGCATCCTTCGGTGCAGACGGTGTTGCTCACGGTCGTGGTCTGAAGGACCACGCGTAATCTTAAAGTACCCATGTAAGAAAAAGTGTCCTTCGGGGCACTTTTTTCATTTTACCGGTTGACATTCGAGAGACTATGACTTATATCTAACTGGTAAGCAACGGATATGCGAAATGAAACACGTCGGAACCATTGGTGAACGTATGTATGTGTTTGTTAAGTGCGTGAAGTCTCGTACCTTTCAGAACACCTTTGGATACACCCACATGAACTTCCTCGAGGATCGCTTCGGCAATCACTTCGTCTACAAAGGTTCAAAGGTTCTGAGCGTGGGCCACTTCTATGGCATGATTGCAACTATCAAGTCTCATGAAGAGTACCAAGAAACTCTGCAGACTTGGCTTGGTCGACCCAAGATCGAAAAGCATCTCGATCAAGATGGAAAGGTAATGTAGTGAGCACGAATCAGCTTCTTGCAAAGGACTACACTGTGATTCAGAACCCTATGACGAAGGAGTTCTAATGGCGGGAAGATGTTGTCATAACGTAGATCTGGAGCGGAAGGAACTCTTCATTGAAGACGACTTTCGCTTCAAAGTTATATTGACATATTGTAAAACTTGTGGTATTGTTAGACCAAGTACTTCAGTAATTTTTGATGGAAAAAGAGATAGTACCTGAATGGCTAACTACAGAAAAATAGGTGAGATATGAAATTTCCGATTGTCTGGGTGTCTGATCGTGCTCCTCAAGTAGAAGAAACACTCGAGTATGTGTTTCCTGAATTGGAATACATATTCAAGGACCTTGAGAAAGCAGAAGATCTTATTTTTCATACTATCTTTGTTGGCCCCTCGATGGATGGGCCGATTGTGATGGCGTATGGAAAAGAGAATGATCCTAACATCTATCTTGATTACCTTGACGATGTACAATGGATAAGGATAACAGATGATTAATGAACGGCTTGAAATCGGTACAAAAGTTTATTACGTTGAAGAGGATAACAATGCTTTTCATCGTAAGAAGATCTACTTTAAAGACCAAAACGGTATAGAGTGGTTTCGATATGATCAGCCGCTTCGTGCTCAAACAAAGACTGAATACACGATCGTCGGCCGCGTGCTAAAAGTAGTTGAAGGTCTTGTTCCAAGCATGGAAGATCATATCGACGAGTATTATCTTGACGATGGTAATATGATTGATGAAGGAAACATTAATGAAGCCAATCATTGGAGTGGTTACTTCCTCGACGAAAAAGAGGCTGACGCTTGGCTTGAGGAGCGCAAAGCAGAGATGGACCGTATCGAACAGGGTTGACATCCCTTCATAACTGATATATAAATATCTCTATGAAGTACAGATTAGTTCACACGACCTATCACGGCTCTCATGAGTTCACTCTTCGTATCGAGGAGAGAATCTCAGTGTGGAGTCGTTTTTTCTTTTCTAAAAAGCCAAAGATATACATATTGAGAGGCTCAGTGGGCTTCTGGGAACATCAAGTGATTGGCATAAAGGTGCCGTTTGATGTGATTGAATTTGCTGATGAGGTAGTGAAAGAATATGGCGAACGTCTTCGTCTTCGGGAGTAACCTTGCTGGCCGCCACGGCAAAGGTGCAGCACTCCATGCGTTAACGCACTATGGCGCGCAATATGGCGAAGGCATTGGTCGCCAAGGGAACTCGTATGCAGTTCCAACCAAAGATTATCTTCTCAACGTCCTTACCCTCGATGCAATCGGTCGGCACTTAGCTGACTTCATCGATTATGCAAAAGAACACCCTGAAGATATTTTCATGCTCACTCCTATCGGTACCGGCTTGGCTGGATACTCTCGTGAGCAGATTTACTCTCTGCTTAAGCAGTTCGACGTACCGTCGAATGTTCTGTTTACGAAGGAATGGTTTAATCTCTAAATTGAACTATTAATGGTTCAATCTCAAATCTATTACATTTGATAGCCTTAAAGCTATTATACTTAGACTACAAAGAACGTCAACAAAAAAAGGAGCGATAATGCAAAAGAAAATGAAACAGATCGACATCATGGATTTGTTCCAGCAAAAGAACAAACAGCAGGATCGTTATACATCGAGAGCTGTTGTTAATATCCACGAATTTTATCTTTGCGGTAACATCGAATCAGCCGATGAATATATTGAGTGGTTTGATACGATTCGACATTCGGGCGCAACAGACGTAATTCGTCTGTTCATTAACTCATATGGCGGTGATCTGTTCACTGCGATTCAATTCATGCGAGTACTCTCTGAAACCGATGCGACCGTGATAGTATCAGTTGAAGGTGCTTGTATGTCTGCTGCAACTATGATCTTCCTTTGTGCTGATCAGTTTGAAGTATCTGAACACTCGATGTTTATGTTCCATAACTATTCTGGTGGTGTTATGGGTAAAGGAGGCGAGATGCTTGACCAATTGCAGCATGAGCGTGTTTGGTCAGAGAAGCTTCTGCGTGACATCTATGAAGACTTCTTGACTGAAGAAGAAATCAGGCTTATGTTGAACAACAAAGATCTTTGGATGGATGGCGACGAAGTAATCAAGCGTCTTGAAGCAAAGAAAGCAAAGATGGAAGCAGAAAAAGCTGCGCAGGAAGCTAACGATATCGAAGAAGCTGAACCTGTAGTTATGACAAGCCTAAAGAAATCTTCGCGAAAAAAAGTGCAAGAAACTCAAGAAAAAGGTTGACATTTGCTTCTCCGTTGCTTATATCTAACTAGTAAGCAACGGAGAACAACATGGCTATCGCGATCGTGACCCCTGAAGAAGTTGATGTCGATGTTTGCTACGGCGACTTCGACGGCTCTATCATCAAGACGATCTACGTCGTTGACTTCTTCTCGAGTGTCTCGGGTCTTCCGAACGGTGAACTCGTGAATACGATGTATATCAAGAACGAAGCTGATGCGAAACTTATGGCTCGGTTCTGGGAACTGGGTCTGTACACAACTGGTGAGTACGGCGAAGCGGTCTTCACCGAAGTCTTCAAGGATGAAGTGGAAGATGAATATGTCTAAGGTTGAAGTTCTTGTTGGACTCCCGGGTTCTGGTAAGTCGACTTTCTTGTCGTTTGTTGATGATCCTGAGTTCGGCGGTGACGTATTCGTCTACAGCACTGATAACTACATCGAAGACAAAGCTAAAGAACTTGGTCTTACGTACAACGATGTGTTTCAAGATAATATTGCAGCAGCTACAAAGCACATGAATGATGTGCTGAACGCGATTGTTTCAGCTGGTGTTAACGTCTACTGGGATCAGACAAACATGTCGCCAAAGAAGCGGCGAGGCATCTTATCAAAGTTCCCAAAGGCGTATCGCAAGTCTTGTCGATGCATCGCTCCTCCTCGCACCCCTGAAGAGTGGGCCGAACTTGAAATTCGTCTTCTTTTTCGCGAAGGTAAGACGATCCCTCATCACATCATCAAAGCGATGGCTGACTCTTATGTTGAGCCTGAACTTGATGAAGGCTTCGACTACATTCTCATCGTCGATCTTTTTGGTAATACCATCGCCGAAAAGGGAATTAAGCAGTGACCTTTGAAGAGTGGTTAAACGAGACAGAAGTCTTTAGCAGCCGTCTCGAGCGGCTGTACGAAGATCTGAATGATTACCAAGGTGATAACATTGAGATTATTACTCGGTGGCTAGAGGCTGCATATGATGTTGGTTATGGAGCCGGAATGAAAAATAAGTTGACATCTGATTAACTTGTGATATAAATAGAAGTAGGAGCCAGTGAGGCTCCTACATAGTAGCAAAAGGAGTTTTTGCATGCGTGACGCACTCGTTTTTATCGGGCGGTTCCAGCCCTTCCACAATGGACACAAAGCGGTTATCGAAGCCGCGCTTGAGCAAGCAAAGGAAGTCGTCGTAGTCGTCGGTTCCAGTTTCGCAGCTCGCAACATTCGAAATCCTTTTACATTCCAAGAACGCAAGGCGATGATCGAAGCGGTGTTCCCGACTGATCGTGTAAAAGTCGTTCCAGTCTCTGACTACCCGTATGATGATAACAAGTGGATCAATGCGATTATGCGAATCGTTGAATCCACTGTGCCTGATGCTGAAGACATCGGTCTGATCGGTCACTCGAAGGATAGCACCAGCTACTACTTGGAAATCTTCCCGCGTTGGAAGAACCACGTGGAAGTCGCAGACGTTGGTGGTATCAACGCGACCGACATTCGTAACTGCCTGTTCGGCAACTGCGACTTCGCGGCTCTTGACAATATGCCTGACGCTGCACGTGATGCAATGAACAGAGTCATCATCGCAGGTGGAAAGATCGGTGGCTACTGGGATACTCTGTACAACGAATACCAAATGGTCAAGAAGTACAAGGAGGCTTGGAAAGCTGCGCCATTCCCTCCGACGTTCATGACTGTCGACGCGGTCGTTGTACAATCGGGTCACATCCTTCTTGTCGAGCGCGGTGACATGCCGGGCAAAGGGCTTTGGGCTCTTCCGGGCGGGTTCTTGAACCAAGAAGAGACAATGCTCGATGGTGCTATCCGTGAGCTCAAGGAAGAAACCAAGATCAAGGTTCCCCTTCCTGTTCTGAAGGGTTCTATCAAAGAGTCTAAGACCTTCGATGCTCCGAATCGTTCTTCTCGTGGCCGCACTATCACTCAAGCGTTCTTGATCGATCTTGGTGTCGGCGAACTGCCGAAAGTGAAAGGTTCTGATGATGCAGCTAAAGCGTTCTGGGTGCCCTTTAACAAGGTCAAACAAGAAAAAATGTTTGAGGATCACTTCCACATCATCGACAACTTTATCAATATCGGCTAATAACCGATAAAGCCCAGCTCAGAGAGAGTTGGCATCAACCTAACAATAGAGGAGCTCTATTATGAAAAACGTACTAAATCTAATCTCCGCAATTATCCGCACTGACAGCTACAAATTTTCACAGTGGGTGCAGTATCCTGCCGGCACGACTCATGTGTCTTCGTACATCGAATCTCGTGGTGGCGAAGATGAATCGGTCTTTTTCGGTCTTCAGGCTTTCATGAAAGACTACATGACGACTCCTATCACGATGGAGGACGTCGACCGTGCTGAGAAGATCGTAACTGCACACGGTCTACCTTTCAACCGTGAAGGCTGGGAAGTTATCGTCAACGAATATGATGGCATGCTTCCTGTTGAAATCGAAGCTGTTCCTGAAGGTACGGTTATGCCGACTCACAACGTTCAGGTGCAGGTGGTGAACACTGATCCTCGCCTGTGGTGGCTGACCTCATACCTCGAGACTGCACTTCTGCGCGGTGTCTGGTACCCTTCGACTGTTGCGACTAAGTCACGTAAGATGAAGAAGATCATCAAAGCTGCTCTATTGAAAACGTCTGACGTTCCGGTAGAAGCTCAGATCAACTTTAAGTTGCATGACTTCGGTGCTCGTGGTGCTTCTTCAAGTGAGACCGCAATCCTTGGTGGTATGGCTCACCTCGTGAACTTCTGGGGCACTGACACGGCTGAAGCACTTGTCGGGGTTATGGAATACTACAACACTGATGAAGTCGTTGGCTTTTCGATTCCTGCTTCTGAACACTCGACGATCACTTCTTGGGGTCGAGAAGACGAAGTGAAAGCTTACGACAACATGATTAATCAGTTCGCAGGTGAAGGTAAACTTTATGCTTGCGTATCTGACAGCTTCGACATCTACAAAGCATGTTCAGATCTTTGGGGTACTGCTCTGAAAGATAAGATTATTGCTTCTGGCGGCACCTTGGTGGTACGCCCTGACTCTGGTGACCCTGAGACTGTTCCAGTCGAAATCATCGAGATCTTGATGGAGAAGTTTGGTTACACCGTGAACAGTAAGGGTTTCAAAGTTCTTCCTCCTTACATTCGTGTAATTCAGGGTGATGGTATTAACGAGAAGTCGTTGCCCATTATTCTGGAAAATATGATCGCGAAAAACATTTCTGCCGATAACATTGCATTCGGTATGGGTGGTGGTCTTCTGCAGGCTTGGAACCGTGATACTCTTAAGTATGCTATGAAAGCTTCGGCGATCAAAGGCGCTAACGGCGAATGGAAAGGATTCTCGAAAGATCCAATCACTGACCACGGTAAGAAGTCGAAAGAGGGTCGTTTGGCTCTCGTGAAAGAGGCTGGCTTTGGTGTAAACCCGTACATTCATACTGTACCAGAAGACTACGTCTGGGAGTTCGCAGCAAAGAACCTTCTTCGTAAAGTATACCACAACGGTATTATTTTGATCGAAGACGACTTCGCAACTATTCGTGAACGTGCAAAGGAAGGTGTATGATGGATACTCGCTCGAAAGAATATGTAGAGTGGATGGCTGCAGTATGGAAAGCAAACGATCTTCGAAACCAGTTGAGCAAACAATTGGAACTTTGCGATCGTCTAAAACAAAAATGAGGTGGAGCTTCGGCTCCACCTCTTCTCAAAGGAATATAATATGAGTAATATTTGGCTAATCAGTGACACTCACTTCGGTCATGCAAACATCTTGAACTTTATCGACTCTCGCACTGGACTCAAAGTTCGTCCAGGGTTTGCAAATGTTGATGAGATGGACGAGTGCATGGTTGAGAACTGGAACTCTGTTGTAAAGAACGGTGATAAGGTTTATCATCTCGGTGACGTCATGTTTGGCGACAAAGATCGTTTTGCGAAGATGTGGCCAAAGCTCAACGGTAGTAAGCGATTGATTGTTGGTAACCACGACGATATTCGCTATTTGTCGAGCGGTGGATTTTTCAAGGAAGTGTATCTTGAGCGTAAGTTCCGTGACGAAAAGATCCATATTTCTCATATCCCGCTTCATCCTTCGCAACATGAGGTCGGTGCTCCGGGAAGCAAAAACTTCTTCTGCAACATCCATGGGCATATCCATGGTAACCCAACACCAGTTGGTCGTTACATCAACGTCTCGGTTGAGGTGATCAACTATACACCTATTGCCTTTGAGGACATCACCGCACAGGCAAAGGTACTTCTCAAGGAGTTCGCTGACTGATGTCGTGGAACAACGTACTTCCAGCCCATCTGTTAGAAGAGATCGCTGATCGCGTCCTCTCTGAACACACACCAAAGCCGCCTATCGAGAATCCCAAAGTGGTGATTCCCGATGAACTCGTAACAGATTGCTTGATCCGTTACGAGTTCGAAGGTCACTATGGCACCATAGCTGCTTTCAAGGATCATCCTGCGTTCGATGAAGTTCGTCGATTGCTGAAAGCTCATGGCTACATTGACATTCCAGAGTACGCATGCTGGAACGGAGATCGTGTGATCAAGCGGTTTCAGTTCAATGGGTTCCAGCTCGAAGTAGGTGATACGTTCTACTGCGCTGCAGCATGGGCAGGAAAAATTTCGTTTCGCAACAAAAAAGTGGTTGACATTCCTGAAGGATAGATTATATCTATCTTGTAAGGAAGAAGAGGAACAGATGAACAAGACTCTCACGATGGAAGAACGAGTTAACCTTCGCAACTCTGTCATCAAAGACATGGAAGCCGGAGTCATCGTTCCTCTCGTCGACGCAAGCTACTACGCATATGGTCTCTGCATCGGCGACTTTCGTGATAACGGTATGGCTGTGAAGAACACATGGCGTACCGGAATGAACTGGACGTGGAAAGGCCCGGGTTCCATTTGTCTCAGCGGAGAAGTGCTGAAATCCGGGCAAGAGTCTCGTGAAATCGAAATGGATTGGAGTTGAACATGGTAACCTTTATCGGAATGTGTGTTGTCGCTGCGCTTATCGGCGTGGGCGTCTATGCCCTTCTGACTCGTGTAAAGATTCGTAGCTATCGCTATGAAGTCGACAAAGACGGTAATGAAACGGTGATCGACGAAAATGATTAAGTCACCATTCGATCGTCGCCCTCAACGTACTTCTACTTTTGAAAAACCCAAGGAAAAGATCATGAACGCACGTACCATTATCGCCGGCAGCACCGCAGTTGTCATCGGCCTCTTCGCTCTCACCATCGTTGGTGGTTCCTTCTATACGATCGACTCAGGTGATCGCGGCGTTATCCTGCGCAACGGCGCAGTCGTTGGCACGGCTGAACCCGGGCTCGGCTTCAAGCTTCCGATCGTCGACTCGATCAAAGAGATCTCGGTTCGTTCGAACGCTCGCGTCTATGAAGACATGATCGTGTTCTCGAAAGACCAACAGCGAGCGACCCTGACTGTCTCGGTCAACTATCGTCTTCCGCCTGATCAGGTCGAGAAAGTCTATAGCGAGTACGGCGGTGAAGACGGCCTTTTGGCTCGACTGCTCGATCGTCAAGCGCTTGAAGCATCGAAGAACGTCTTCGGTAAGTTCACCGCTGCGACTGCGATCAACGAGTGGGAACGTATCTCGGCTGAGATCCAAACCGCTCTTCAGTCGAGTGTCGTTGGTCCCGTGATCATCGAGTCGGTGCAGGTCGAAGGCGCAAAGTTCTCCGAAGACTATGTCGAGGCTGTTGCTGATCGTATGAAGGCTGAAGTCGAAGTCGCAAAGGTTCGTCAGAACGCTGAGCGTGAAAAGGTTCAGGCTGAGATCGTCGTGACTCAAGCACAAGCGCAAGCTGACGCTCAACTGGCTCAGGCAAAAGCTGCGGCTGAAGCAACTCGTCTTCGTGGTGATGCTGAAGCTGCTGCGATCCGAGCAAAAGCTGACGCTCTTCGTGACAACGCCGGCCTGATCGCACTGACTCAAGCTGAGCGCTGGGACGGTAAGCTTCCGACGACTATGATCCCGGGTTCGACTGTTCCATTCATGGACATGGCACAAAAGTAAGGCACATGAAAAAAGTGCAGAAAAAGAGCGCCGAAGCGCTCTTTTTTTGTTGACATCACCTGAAGAACTGTATAGAACATATCTATAAGGCAACAATAGGTGACACAATGAAAACCTTCATGATCGTCCTCAACACCGCCATCGTGTGCTACTGCGCTCATCTTGCGTCTATCTACGATCCTCTGACTGCGGCAATCAACCGCGTTGTTCTCGAAGTTGTCACTGGCCTGATCTAAGGAGTTCATCATGAAAGTTCGTCTGTCTGAAGTCTTCAAAGTCTCTACAACCCGGCCTCTCAATGCTCTCAATAAAGTTGGAATTGCTGAACTCGCGCAGTTCACTCATTTCAAACTCCATGACTTTCCCTTCTCTGGTGCATGGGAAGCATTGATAAACGAATGGAAGTTCGAGTACGACATGCGAGATGATGAGTTCCAGACCATGTCTGGTCTCAAGATGTTCTTCAAAGATGGATCTTCTCTAGCACTTGCGAGGAAATGATGTGCTTTCCAGTTTTTAAGATGGTAAACGGTAAATGGGAACTTCATGCCGTTTATACCGATCACGGTAAACTCATGAGTGAGTGGGACCAGAAGTATGGCTATCCGGCGTATTGCTGGGAACCTTGGCCTGTTGACGTGCCGTTCGGCGAGGTACAGTGATATGAACAAGCAGCAACTCAAAGACGCCATCGCCGCTGAGAAGAAGCGACACGCTGAGACGATGAAAGATCTGACTTCAAAGCTTCGAGTCTTCGAGCTGGAAGATGAGGCTCGAAATCGTGCTGCTTACAAAGACCGTAAGCAACTTCTCGACAAGACAGGTGAGTGGCTCAACAAGGCCCAAGTGCTGAAGGTCGGCGATCTTGTTCAAGTGACGGGAAGCCGGGCCGGGAAGTATCGAGTGGTCGCTGGGTTTACTTACGGCGGCATCCTCGGAAGAGTTGCGGTTGAACGCAAAGAGAAGCAGATGGATGGCACCATCAAAAAAGTGTGGTCTGCTAGCATTAGGCAAGTGGCCGAGCAAGGCCTGAACAAGATCACTCACATCTTCCGCGAAGGTAAGTTTGTTCCAGTGAAAGATCTGATGGAAGCTGCAGAATAACAGTTGACATTCTCTTGTCGATTGCTTATACCTGATCAGTGAGCAAAGGTGATACCATGACCGTCCTCGAAAATCTCAAGTCCAGACACTTCGATCTGAGCGTGCACACGGCTTGGGTTGACGAAGACGAAGGTGTCGCAACGTTTCCTCTCTGGAATCTCTCTGGCCAAATGGTCGGCTTTCAGCAGTATCGTCATGCTGCTGACAAGAAGAGAGACAATCATCCTCGTGACTCTCGTTACTTCACATGGCGCAAGGCTAAAGTCGTCGGCGTCTGGGGTCTCGAGTCATGGTCTTTCTCAAACACTCTCTTTGTAACGGAAGGTGTCTTCGATGCTGCTCGACTTACTTCTCTTGGGTACAGTGCTGTCGCTACCCTTAGCAACGACGTTGATGATTCTCTTGCTCGATGGCTTTGGCTGGCGAGACGTACTCGCCCTGTTGTGGCCGTATGCGATAATGACCGTGCTGGTCGTAAGCTTGCTAAGTGTGGTACAAGTCATCACGTGATGGAAGACGGCAAGGACATGGGTGAAGCTTCTGACGAATATGTCACTAATTTCGTGAGGAACTACTCATGAAAGTGCGTCTACATCTTGGCGCAAAAATTTTCTTCGCTGAAGAAGCGTGGACTACTATCCATGAAGCGTTTGAGTTCTACATCAAGGAACACAAACTTGACAAGTACGACTACACGGTATATGTCAAGTTTCCATATGAAGTTGAATCCGTTAATGGATTCGGACTCACCAGTGGTTACTGTAAAACTCAGTTCTACGATGATCGTGGCAAACTCAAGCCTTTGAGATTCGTCATCAAAATTTCTCGCGGTGTTCCGATGAACAAGATTCTCGAGGTGATCTTTCATGAGATGACTCATGTGATGCAAGAAGTACGTGGAGACTTTCAGCGTCTTCATGATGGAAGCGAAATCTATCGAGGTGTACACTATTCTGTTGACATCTTGACTAAACCGACTTATAACCAATACAGAAACTTCCCGTGGGAAGTCGAAGCTCGAGAAGTGTCCTACTCCATGATGAAGAAGTGGAAGGAAGCTCGTGGCATCAAAGAATCGTTCTGGACCAAACTGATCAACTTCTGGAGATAATATGAAAACTGTACTCACTAGTGAAACCCTCTACAAGCTCGATTCCAAAGGGAAGGTTCGAGTGTGGTACGCTGAGACTGGCACTGACGGGACTCGCTGGGGTCTTCGTTCGATCGCTGGTCTCGAAGACGGGAAGAAAGTGACTTCCGAATGGACCTTCGTCGAGCAAAAGAACGTCGGTCGCTCGAATGAGACTTCTTTGGAAGAGCAAGCAACGTCTGAGATGCAGTCTGAAGTGCAGAAGAAGAAAGACCGTGGATACTTCTCTGACTTGAAAAACGTTGACACCTTCGACAAGTTCAAGCCCATGCTGGCTGAGAAGTTCGAAGATGTTGAAGTGAACTTCGCCGCTGGTAATGTGTATGCTCAGCCGAAGCTCGATGGCATCCGGTGCATCGCTCGCAAAGATGGGTTGTGGACTCGGTCCGGCAAAGAGATCGTTGCGGTGCCTCATATCTGGGAGTCCCTACAACCTTTCTTTGAGAAGCATCCGAACATGATCCTTGACGGTGAGCTCTACAATCATGAGCTCAAAGATGACTTCAACTCGATCACCTCTATGGTCCGCAAGACCAAGCCGAAAGCAGAAGATCTTGTGAAGTCGAAAGAACTTGTTCAGTACCATGTGTACGATGTGATCGTTCTCGATCAACCCGATCTTCCTTTCAGCAAACGTGAGCTGCTTCGCTATGAAGCTCCTCTCGAGTACGTGCGGATCGTACCCACGGTGCACGTGCCCACTCGCACGGGGCTTGACTCTCTGTATGAAGGCTACCTTGAGCATGGATACGAAGGCCAAATGGTTCGTATCGACAAGCCGTACGAGAACAAACGTACGAAGAACCTGCTCAAGCGTAAGGAGTTCTTGACTGACGAGTTTGAAGTCGTCGAGGTTCTCGAAGGTCAAGGCAACTGGCAGGGTTGCGTGAAGCACTTCGTTCTTCGTCTCAACTCTGAGAAGACCTTCCAAGCTGGTGTTCGTGGTGATATGGATACCCTCGCCGTGATGTGGAAAAAGCAAGAGAAGCCTGATTGGGTCACTCTGCGTTACTTCACTCCGACACCGGATGGTGTTCCGCGGTTCCCGGTTGTGATCGACTGGGGCAAAGGTAAGAGGGAAGACTGATCATGGATGCCTTTACGCTTCTTGTGATTATTTTAGCCGCGGGCATCATTTTTGTTGGTTTAGCTGGTTGACATTTCATGCCGGATTGCTTATATCTATCGAGTAAGAGAAGGAATCCGGCATGAAAATCGAACACTGGTACGATCGTAGCCTTCGTCTCTGGACTGCGCTGTGGCTCGACTCGGAAGGTAATCAGCTCGGCATCGCGCAATACGCAGTTCGTCGAGCTGAACTCAAGCCTCTTCTCGAACGTATGAAAAACTCTGAACCCCAAGATTATCAGGTGTGATATGGAAACCATCATCTACTACGTCCTCCCCAACGTCATCATGTTCGGCGGGCTCTATGCCCTCGGCAAGGCGATCGAAGCTGCTTCGTGGAAGTTCATCGTCTGGTACGCAGATAACGCATAAATCTGCATTTTGCTGGTTGACATTCCCGAGTAGATTACTTATATCTATCGAGTAACAGAGAGGTACATTATGCACTACCAGTTCCCTGAAATTCGTACGATCAATGACGTTCTTCCGGCAATCGCTAGTCGTGATGAGTTCGTTGTTGCTGAACGTGAGTTTGGTACGGTGATCAACTATCTCGTCGCTATGCCTGATACTTTCAAGATGGAAGGTCCTGACGATGTGATGGGTGCCATTCGTCGTGAATGCCGCGGCCTGATCTTCGACACTGAAGGCAACATCATGTCTCGTCCGTTCCACAAGTTCTTCAACATAAACGAGAAAGAAGAAACCCAGTCGCATCGACTGGACTTGACTCGTGCTCACATTGTGATGGACAAGCTCGACGGTTCGATGATTCGCCCGGTTCGTATGCACGGCATGGTTCGTCTTGCTACGAAGATGGGTGTGACCGACATCGCGATGGAAGCCGAGAAGCTTCTTGATCCTGGCCAGTATGACTGGCTCGAGGACATGATGATTGATGGCTTCACACCGATCTTCGAGTATGTTGCTCCGACCAACAAGATTGTTGTCGAATATACCGAAGCCAAGTTGATCCTGACTGCAATACGTGAGACTGTGTCTGGTGAGTACCGTAGCTTGCGTCAGTGGGATGCACCTTTTGAGTTGGTTCGTACATTCAACTCGGTAGAAGAATACCTTGAGTATCTTCTGAAGTAATGTTGTACTTAAGCAAGACCTCTTCATTGAAGGTCTTGCCTTTCTTCATCTGGTTGATGATCCTGGTTCTTGTTTTGCGGAAAGTAACATCTTCTGAGTGCAAGTAAGATACATCTTGTTTGTAACCATTTGCCTTCTTAGTAGCTACACGTTTAGCTATAGATTCTTGGGTGTTACATGCAGTCATGTCGCTCGAGTACCCAACAGTTGTTCTTCTTGTCTGGACTCTTTTAGATATTTCTTCTGAAGTCCAACCACCCGTTGAAACCCTAGCATCCATAGTCTTCTTGGCTGTATATGACAAACTTTGTGATCTTTGCTTAGATGCTTCACTGATCTTCTCTTTAGCTTTCTGTGACATCTTAAAGCCAGATTGGTTTGGCGGCTTACCTCCTCCGAGTGCCATGTTGTAGTTATTAGAAGACTTCACCCAAGCTTTGTCGACGATACGTGCTTCTTCTGCGAGAACTTGTGCCTCTGTAGAAAATTCCGCTAAAGTTTCTCGTATAAAGTTTTCCTTTCCGTACTTCTTCAGCGCCCGCCCAATGGCTGAGCCAGACCCAAAGTACGTACACTTAGAATCTACAAGATGTCGACATGTATCGCCACACTCATGAATACCAACGTACACTTTACCATTCAGCAAATTTGTTGTCTTGTACAGCAAAAACATGTTGACATCCTCCAACGATCAGTATAGTCTATTTATATCGAGACCATGTGAAAAGAGACAACGATGACGAAAATTGAAGCTCTTCTTGAAAAAGTAAAGGCTCTTCGCGGTGAAGAGGGTATCATCATTCGGTTTGCAGACGGGCACATGCTCAAGGTCAAAGCCGATGAGTATGTGCAGATCCACAAGACCAAGGACATCGTCCGAGTTGATCGTAACATCGTTGAGCTCGTTCTGAACGAAACGATCGACGACACTCGGGCTATGCTCGATCCGTCGGACTTAGCTCGTGTTGATGCAGTCGAAGCAGCTTTCTGGGAAGCTTTCCGCAATGCTGAAGGTCGACTGGAAGGTCTAGAGTTGCTGGCACGGACGATTTATGGTGCTGACAAGAAGCGCATCGCGCTTGAGATGGTGCCAAACCTGATCAACAAGGCCGACGGCGGCTTCATCTTCCGGCTGATCGACGGTTGTGTTCTTCGGGACCTGCTCCTCGATCACTGCAAGAAGAACATCGGCTCGACGCCGAAGTATGAAGCTCTAATGGAATGGATGAAAGCGTGATAACTGATATCCTCGAAGACTTTATGGCCTTCACTTATCTATATAGATATTGTAGGCCAAAAGAATCAGACTTCTTTGTATACGAAGTTGATGCGGGCCTACCAACCGACTATAACATTGTGTTGACTGCAGCAAAGTTTAAAGATGCCGAAGTACAAGGTGATGCTGCACAACTCATTGTTGCAAAAGAGTGGGTACTTGAGAACTTGAGTAAAATTCTTGATAAGGTGGTTGCATGATCGACGAAAAGAACTATGAGGTAGTAAATGGTCTCTGGGTTGGATCAAAAATCGGAGATATGCGAAGAGAGCGAGCTAATCTTATGAAAAAGCTCATTCGTGATAACGATGTTTCGGTAAAACCTAGAATTCGTGAACTTACTCTTGAAATGCAATCTTACCTTTCGGGCAGGAAGCATAATGTGTAATGGTAAAGGCTGGGATATTGCCTTCTGGCCAGACGACGAGATCACTGTTGAACAGCATTTTTGCAGAGTGCTCGGAGACTGTCGGCATGTTGATAACACGCTTGAAGAGGCTGCTGACCAAGTTGCAGACGAATATCGACGCATTCGAGACTGGTACAAAGAAGAATGCGTCGATGGCTATATTGTGGCTAAAGTGAATTTTATGGATTCACAGTATAAAGCGTGGAAAAACCGCACGCATCCTAGCTATCTGTTCTATAAGAGCGAGGAATAAATAGTAAGCACAATATTATGGAGGATCCATGCGCTTACTTTATCTTCTTGCTCTTATACCATCTGTTACTTTCGCAAATCCTATTGATGAGAACTGTTCTCAGCACGTGATTTTCGGCGCTCCTATTTCGGCTATTACTGAAAACACTCAGTATGTATGCCATACTAACTACGCAATTCATTACCGCTATGACACAAAGACCGCTGAGTATGTAGTTGAACATCTTGATAATTTAGATATTACAGGTGTTGCTAAACGCAGGGACGATTTTCGGCCAGATTATCAAATTCCAAAAGAACACTCAGCAAGCCTTGAAGATTACTCAGGTGAGCCATATGATCGTGGACACTTGTCAGCAGGCGCGAATAATAAAGCTAGCCAAGAAGTTATGAGTGAGAGCTTCTTCCTCTCAAACATGGTACCGCAAGTTCCAAATAACAATCGTGGTATCTGGCGGATGCTTGAACTCAAGGTGCGCAACTGGGCGCTTGAGAATCGTGACCTCTATGTAGTATCTGGCACGATCTACGAAGAAGGTTATAAGACCATTGGTGATGGTAAAGTAGGTGTTCCTACGTACCTCTGGAAGGTCGTATATGATAAGGCAACAGACTCGACCATTGCATATCTTATGCCAAACGCTGAACTTCCAGTCAAAGATATGCCTAAGTATCTTACCACCGTGAATCGAGTAGAAGAACTCACGGGGCTTAATATCTTTCCACAGCTCGATGAAGACTCTGAAGGAGTCGTAAATCCTGAGCATTGGTCGAATATTTATGATTGACATTTATAACTTCATGGTATAGAGTAAAACCATGGAAGGAGACTATAGTATGAAAAAAGGTGAACTCCTCAGCAAGATGCTTCACATCGCGACCAACGCTCATCATGGGCAGTTTGATCGTGGCGGTAATCCTTATATCCTGCATCCGATCAAAGTGATGCACTACATCAAGTCTGAAGACGAAGAGCTACAGTGCATCGCACTCGGCCATGACGTCATCGAAGATACTGATGTCACGTACAAAGATCTAAGAGATGCCGGTATGACCGATCGCATCATCGAAGGTATTCGTGCTTTGACGAAAGTTCCAGGCCAGACCTACGATGAATACAAAGAAGGTGTCTTTGCTAACGTCGATGCGATGAAAGTAAAGTTGGCCGACCTTCGCCATAACACCGATGTACGCCGTCTGAAAGGTGTCTCAGAAAAGGACATTGCTCGGATGGAGAAGTATCATCGGTTCTATCTTGAAATCAGTTTCAAACTGAAGGAACTCGACAAATGAAAACACGTCTCATTGGAGACATCCACGGCGAGTGGGAACTCTATCACCAAACCGCAATGGATGGAATCAACTTTGGCGGATGCGAACGTACGATTCAAGTCGGTGACTTTGGCGTAGGCTTCGCTGGTCCTTACTGGCACGACCGTGCAGATGAGTTCCACTGGGATGGAACTCATCGCTTCATTCGTGGCAATCATGATGATCCTGCTCGCTGTGCAAAAATGGCGGGCTGGATTAAAGACGGCTTCATCGAGAATGATGTGATGTTTATCGGTGGTGCTTGGTCGATCGATCATGCACTTCGTACAGAAGGTGTTTCATGGTGGGCTGATGAGGAGCTCTCGATGGAAGAGTTTTATCGTATGATCGACATATATGAGCAGGTCAAGCCTCGAGTCATGATTACCCATGACTGTCCGCAAGAGGTGAGCACTGCTATGTTCATTCAAACTGGGCTCGCTTTGTTCAAAGGAAATGCTAAAACTATTCCTACACGGACTGCAATGGCGTTCAGCACAATGCTCGACATCCATCAACCAGATGAGTGGTACTTCGGCCACTGGCACAACACGATGCAGTACAAGCACGGCCGTACAATGTTCCATTGCTTGGGTATTCATGACTATGTGGACGTAGAACTATGAACGAACGTAGTCCATTTTTAGAGTGTGAAGCATATGTGTCTGAACACGGAACCGGCTGGGGAGTTAGATCGAAGTATTGGAACTTTCCGGCTCAAAACGAAGGTGTTGCAAATAGAATTGCAGAGTTGATCCGAATGGCATACAGAGCTGGCCGAGAAGACACGCAAGATGAAATGAGGAAGGCATTAGGGCTATGACATACACTCCTGATAACTGGGTCGTAATCAAAATTAAAGGGGACGATCCCCATTATCGCATTCTTGCTGGCTGGTCTGGTGGCTACACTACCGGTGACTCTTGGCGTATGAATAGTGGTATTACTCGAGTCGAAGAGACTAAACATGCGTTTATGTTCTATGGCTCAACTGGATCTTGCTATGAGTGCCGAAAGACTGGATATTGTCTTCGAATGAATAATGCACATATTTGGTCTCAGCTACAAGAGCGACATGGTGATATCGTTGAACTGATGCCAGAAGATACTGATTGGATGAATATGGATTGGATCATAAAATAATGGGTATTAACATGCATGTCTACACCGTCTATGGTGTGAAACTTCCTTGGGATGATGCTTTTCATGAAGCATATGAAGAAATCGAAGAAGCACTCACTGATGAGTTTGGCTGGGGTAAACCGCAACCTGCTGACCGTCAGATCGAAACAATCATGGATGCTATGATGGGTGAGTATATGGTTCTTGGACTCATACTATATGATTCTGGCGACTTCCGTTATTGCGACGATATGAACAACTATCAAGAGATTGAGGATGTTGGATTGTTTGGTAAGTGGTTCGACTACAAAGAACAGTTTGCAAGACTGTATCCAGACCACGTTCACCTACTTGAAGGTGTACAACCAAAGCTGATAAATCTCATTCACTACAGCTAAGTGATAGGCTGTGACACAATTGTATGGAATCTAGAAGAATGAAAGCTCGTATAGGACCCTATCGTGATCGAATCGCCTGGCCTTTGAAACTCCAGGATTGGTATTTTGCAAAGCGCTTCGGTAAGTTTAACTACGATTACAGCGAGGCGGATTACACTCAGTATGATCGCGTAGTCGCAAAAGTCACTGATGCTATGATGGATGTTTTGAACAAAACCATTAACAAGTATCTTGACAAGAATGAACGTAAAATCAAAATCCGCATTGATGATTATGACGTATGGGGTGCAGATCATACGATTGCACTTGTCGTTCATCCTATTCTCTTGAAACTAAAAGAAAAGAAACATGGATCGCCATACGTCGATAATGCCGATGTTCCAGAGCATCTTCGGCATCCTGTTACAGACGATCCTGATCACGATAATACTCTACATGCTCGTTGGGCATGGGTTCTCGATGAAATGATTTGGGCCTTTGAGCAGTGCACCAAAGATGATAAAGGCGATGAACAGTTTTACTCCGGTGAAGTTGACTTGAAGTTCGATAAGGAAGAAGATAGTGAACTCTATCGTATGAACGAAGGTCCTAACCACACATTCAAGGTTGATCGCGTGGGGCAGAAGGCTCACTATGATCGAATCCAAAACGGCCTTCGTCTCTTTGCAAAATATTATTTCTCTCTTTGGGATTAACTGTTGACATTCGGCAAAAAGAGATATATCATGAAATGGAAGACAACAAAATCTGGTGAACAGCGCATTGTAACTTATTTCGCATTGCTCCCAACTGAGCTTGACGACGGGTACACTGTATGGTTACAAAAATACTATTCAGTTGAAACCTGGGATGATGGCACTACTAGCTCAGGCTTTGGACACTGGAAATCGAATAGAACTAGTTCTACTCACCCTCATAGACCTAATACAGGATCATTTACACAATGACACCAACTCTCTATTGCCTTATGCGAGAAGACCTGCAAGACTTGAATCCTGGTAAAGGTATGGCTCAAGCGATGCATGCTCAAGCAGACTTCGATGAATGGGTTAACACAAAAACTCCGAATGAATATGTGCCATATATCGAAGAATGGAAAGAAGATCGTTCTTTTGGACGCACTCTCGTTCTTGAGGCTACACTTGAGCAGATCAGCGATATCGCAGCTATGGGAATGGGTACACCTCATCCTGTCGGTGTTACTGTTGACCCGACGTATCCGTGGCGTAACTTCTACGGTAAGGTGTTTCTTACTTCAGAAGTAACATGTGCATGGGTCTTTGCTTGTGACTTGACTCCAGATGAAATCCTCGAGCAGCTCAAAAAATTGTCCCTGCATCGATAATAACTGTTGACATCAGTTTCAGCACATGATAAGCTATCTATATAGCAAGGAGCTCAACATGAAATATCTCGTTCTTATCTCGGTCGTACTCTTGTCGGCTTGTGCAGATTCTGAACTTCAAGCACATCTTGAAGCTGAAGCCGATTTTGCACGACATCAATATCATGTTCAGCAAGCAATCGAACACGGTTACGACCCCGAATATGTTGACGACTGTTACTATTATGAAGAAGAACTTCATTGTGAATTTGAATAATAGTTGTTGACATCTATCTGCATGTAGTGTAGACTATATCTATGAACAAGGTGAACAACATGAGATTTTACAAAGTCGGCGGATACGTTCGTGATTATCTGATGGGTGTACGCTCTCAGGATGTTGACTGGGTTGTCACCGGTGCAACTGAGGCTGAGCTGATGGCGAACCCTCCGTTTTACATCAAGTCGTTTACCAAAGTCGGCGCTGAGTTTCCGGTGTATCTGAGCGATCAAGGTGACGAGTGGGCTCTCGCACGGCGAGAGCGTAAGTCTGGCAAAGGCTATCACGGTTTCGATGTTGAGTTTGGACCCGAGGTTACGATCGAAGAGGATCTGTCTCGTCGCGATCTGACGATTAACGCGATGGCGATAGAGTTCTTTGACGATGCTGAGACTCGCATTATGAATATAGTCGACCCTTTCAGTGGTCAAGAAGATATGAAGAACAAAGTACTGCGGCACACTTCTGATGCTTTTGTCGAGGATCCGGTTCGGGTTCTGCGGCTGGCACGTTTTCGGGCTCGCTTCGGTTCTGACTGGACAGTTGCTCCTGAGACTGCTGCTCTGGTTTCTCAGATGGCAAAGAAGGGTGTTCTGAACGAGCTGACTGCTGAGCGCGTTTGGAAGGAGCTGAGTCGAGCTCTGATGGAGGATCATGCACGACTGTTTTTCGATACTCTGCTGGAGTGCGACGCTCTGCATGTTCTGTTTCCTGAGGTCTATCGACTGAAGACTGCACTGGAGGCTCGGCGTTGGCACCCTGAGGGCGATGCGTACGAGCACACTATGCTGGTTCTGACTCAAGCTGCTGAGAGCAACTTTGACCTGGAGACTCGACTGGCATGTCTGGTACATGACTTCGGTAAGGGTCTGACACCACGTGATCAGCTGCCTAAGCACTACGGGCATGAGGTGACTGGTGTTGCAGTTGCTCGTGACTTCTGTAATCGTCTGACTGTTCCCGCAAAGATGCGAGATCGAGTGATGAAGACTACTCGGTTCCATATGCATATGCACAAGCTGGACACTCTGAACCCGAAGACTTGGGTTCACATGTTCGAGGACATGGATGCTTTTCGTGATCCTGAGGTTGTACTGCTGCTGTGGGCTGTTGGTGTTTGTGATGAGAATGGCCGACTGGGTTCTGAGGATGCTCCGACTGAGCACCTGATGAAAGTGCGGTGGGTTTTCGATAGTGTTCGTGCTGTTAAGTTTGCAGATGTATTTCCAAACGACGAGAAGAACACGACAAAGATCAAGGACGGTATGTTTAAGGCACGTGTTCAGGCGGTTAAGTCTGCCTGAACCTTAACAAATGGGTATCAAATGAGTGATAATGAATACATAGTTGTAACGACGGTTTCAACGTTTCGTCATCGGTACGTTATGCCAAAAGATAAACTTCAAGAACTAAATACGGACGCTACAGTAGATGCTACTTGGGCTCATGACTGTGTTACTTGTAACGAGGTAAAAGAATTTTCTCAATTACATGTTGGAGAAAATATCACCGATACAATCACGATGAGCGAAAAAGAAGTTCTCGATCTTTTTGACAGCGATAATGATTATCTTTCTGGTTGGACCACTGAAAAGAAGATTGAGTGGATTCGAGATTGTTGGGAGAAAACCTTTGACTCAAGTAATTAAGGCGCCACACTGGGTTCCATCTGGAAAGTTCTCAGTCTTTCTCGGCGGATCGATTGACATGGGCGCTGCTGAGAATTGGCAGGATAGATTGTCGAAAGATCTATCAGATTATAACGATGATTTGATTCTTGTAAATCCTCGCCGTGATGATTGGGATTCTTCTTGGGTTCAAGACCCTACACCCGGCACTCAGTTCTATGAGCAAGTCGACTGGGAACTCGAGCAACAAGAAGATGCTAGCATGCTCGTGTACTACTTTGCTGCGGAATCAAAGGCTCCTATTACGCTTCTTGAACTTGGTATCTTTGGTCGAGGTTTAGGACCCGGACCGTTTAATGTGATCGTATGTTGCCCGAAAGAGTTCTACCGCTACGGAAACGTAAAGATGGTATGTGATCGATACAGTATCAAGATGGTTGAATCTTACGATGATCTTCTAGAAGAAATGAGACGGTCTATCGACGAAGAGATTTGATATATATTCTATAGTGGTTTCATTATGGAGTTGACATTTGACAAATCTTGTTATAAGATATTTTTCAAGAGTAGGTACAGCGATATCCGTACTGCTCAATGTAATACTTGGCGGATCAAGTAATCAAACACTGAGTGCAAGAAATTACGCTTTAAAGAAAGCAAGAAAGCCGAATGTAGTTTGGCTTCTCGACAAGATATTTTTCTGGGATAAAGATCATTGCATGACCAGTTGGTTGTACTGGTTCTTGCGTAAAGACGTTCAATTTGAAATGAAGGAGAAAGACCGTGGGTAAAAAAGGTGGTAAGTCGAAGGGCTTTATTTCGCAAGGTATCCATTCGAACGTGGATAAGAAAGTGCGTAATGCAATGCGTACCGAATACTTGCAATCGAGCGATCGTCTTGCAAATCAGCTTCGCGCCTTGAAGCAAGGTAAAGATGTTGTTATGACTATTGCAAATCCGAACAAAGAGCAGACGAACAAGCGCTTCATCAAAGTGAAAGTGTCCGGTCGTGAATACGTTGCTCGCCTGAAGGATTGGAATAAGTCGGCAAAGAAGGCAGATGGCGAATGATCGTCATCTACGGCGCCGAGTGGTGCAAATGGTGCAAAGCTGCAAAGAAGCTTGCAGAAGACCGTGGGCTGAAACACGTTTGGAAAGATGTAGAAGATCTGGCTGTGTATGAAGAAATGAAGTCGAAGGTACCGTCGGGCACTACAAAAATCCCTCAAATTTTTTGGCATGACCAATACATAGGTGGCCACGACGCGTTTCTTGCAGAAATTGAAAATACCTCTGGAGGTTTTGGTGATGGAAAAATCTGACGTTCTTATTTTATTGCGTAATGAAATCGTCGATGTCGAATTCGTAAAGAAAGACGGGACGATTCGAGTTATGACTTGCACTCTCAAAGAAGATTCTCTTCCTAAGCAGGTCGACCTTGAAGAAGTTGTGCAAAAGAAGACTCCGAATCCGGATGTGGTTGCAGTCTTTGACATTATCAATCAAGGCTGGCGATCATTCCGTTGGGATAGTCTTAAACGCGTAAATGGAGCAGTCTTTGTCTAATTTCGCTCGAGGCGGAACTGAACTTATGGCGGATCGGATTAATTCCCTTCCGCCTGAGTTGCTTTCGCCGTTTCAAATCATTCATTCACGAGTGCGTGAACTTGATTCCACTAAGCGCAAAATACTTGTGCTGCACGATCTTCCAGGTGATCCTGAAGTACAGCACCTAAAGAATGGCGGGTGGAAACGATTTGATAAGCTTGTATTTGTAAGCTATTGGCAACAACAGATGTATAACGCTTATCTAGGTGTTCCGTTTGACACCGGTATTGTTCTACAGAATGCTATCAAGCCAATTGAGAAACACGCGAAGCCTCAGGACAAAGTCCGGCTTATGTACTTCTCAACACCTCATCGAGGGCTTGAGCTGCTTTATCCAGTTTATGATAATCTATACAAAGAATTCGGTGATAAGATCGAACTGAATGTATACTCATCTTTCGATCTTTATGGATGGGATGTACGTGATAAACCGTATGAAAAGCTATTCGAACAATTGAGAGCGCATCCTGGCATTAATTATTCGAAATCAGTATCAAATGATGTAATCCGTGAAGAGCTCAAGCGTTCGCACATTCTCGCCTATCCGTCGATCTGGCAGGAAACCTCTTGTCTAGTGATGATTGAAGCTATGTGTGCAGGTTTAGTGTGTGTTCATTCGTCACTCGCAGCCCTACCAGAGACTGCTATGGGATGCACTTATATGTATGGTTATACTGAGAATCATGCTCACCATATGGCACGGTTTGAAGCGAATCTTCGTGATGCTATCGAAGACGTAATAGATGGCAACGAGATGTCGGAAGATCGAGTCGACTTTCTCAACGAGACATATTCGTGGGAAAATAGGCGGTGGCAGTGGAAAGAACTGTTGACATCATTTCTGTGATGGTGTATACTGCCCTTAAAGGAGACCTCTCATGGCAAAATCTGCTGCGCTGAAAAAGCTTACTACTAAAAAGAAAAAGCCCGAATTGAAGCCGGTTCCTCAACGGAAGTCCGGCGCTTCGAAGCTTCTTGAAGAAAAACATATTGGTGCTGAGATTACGAACTTCACGAATATTCCTGATGCTGAAGTTGTGTTATACCAGAACCTAAAGCATTACAACTACTTCTACGATTACAAAGATGCTTACAAGTGGGCGGAAGCTTGGATCAAGAAGAACCGCACACAAGATCTAGTCGACTTTAAAGCAGCAGAAGAGTGGCGAGTGAATACTGCAATTGGCGGTCTATGCAAGATGCTTTCGGCGGGTGCCCGCTTTAGCGAAAAGCGGATGGCTTGGTTGAATGGTAAGCTGCAAGAAGCTATCGATGCCGGCCGCAAGAATCGCGCTATGAATGACTCAGCGAAAACTACAATCGTAAAAACTGCTGCAGACATTCTATCCGAAAAGACAAGTGACTTTATCGCTGAAGTTGAACATGTGATCGATCTTTATCATGATCCAAAGGTCTGGCTTGATGGTGAAAACTATTCGGTATACAACGAACTGAAGAAGATCAACGCACCTAAGCCACTCGCACAAAAGGTGTATGATTATTACAAGCCGCTGTACGACGAAATCGAAGAGCTTGTTACTCAAAAGACTCCTGATCTGGTTGAAGGCTACAAGCACCTAAAGACAGCAAAAGATAAGAAAGATTATTTGTCTTTCATTAAGAACATCGTCGACGACTGTCAAAAGTTTATCAATGCTGCCACTGCGGCGAAGGTGCAAGCAGTGCGCAAGCCACGCGCAAAGAAGAAAGTGCCGGTTGAAAAGCTTGTTGTGAAAGTAAAATATCAAAAAGAGAGTGCTGAATATAAACTGACTTCAGTTGATCCTGCAGCTCTTGTAGGAGCGTCTGAGGTATACCTCTTTAATACTAAGTATCGCCAATTGGTGCAGCTCGTAGCAGCCTCTGTGGATGGCTTCTCGGTGAAGGGTACGACGATCACAAATTTGAGAGAAGAGTCCTGTTTGAAAAAGACTTTGCGTAAGCCTGAAGAAGTGCTGAAAGATATTGGCGCTGCAACGAAGGCGCGGGCTCTAAAGATCTTCCTTGATCTGAAGACAAAGTCAGCACAAGCAAATGGTCGACTCAACGAGGAAACAATTATTTTGAAAGTTTACCGTTGACATTCTCCGCAGTTGATATATAATTTTATAGTCTAGAATAGGAGTAAATACAATGGCCATCTTGGTCGACCTCAATCAGGTAATGATTGCCAATCTTATGATGCAGATTGGCAATCACCACAACGCAGAAGTAGATGAGAACATGATTCGTCACATGGTTCTCAACTCAATTCGCTTTAATCGTATGAAGTTCAAAGATGAATTCGGCGAACTCATCATCTGTGCCGACGACAAAAACTACTGGCGGCGGACGCAGTTTCCCTACTACAAAGCATCTCGTCGTAAGAATCGTGAAGAGTCTGAACTTGACTGGACTGCTATCTTCAATGCTCTGAACAAGATTCGTGAAGAGCTCAAGACGATCTTTCCGTACAAAGTAATTCAAATTGACGCATGTGAAGCCGACGACATCATTGGCACTATCATCCACCAAGAAGGTCGTGAGCTAAATACTGGCGAGAAGTTTCTTATCCTATCTGGTGATAAGGACTACATCCAACTTCACAAGTATGCAAATGTGAAGCAGTATAACCCGGTGATGAAGAAGTGGGTTACACATTCAAATCCTGAGCAGTACCTTTATGAGCATATTGTAAAAGGTGATGCTGGGGACGGTATTCCGAACATCCTCTCAGTCGACAATTCCTTTGTCATGAACATCCGTCAGAAGCCGGTTACGAAGAAGCGGTTGGAAGAATGGATTGATATAAATAAAATGAGTTCAGAAGTTAAGCGAAACTATGCTCGTAATCAATCACTTATTGATCTTTCTCAAGTTCCCACTCATCTTAAAGAGCGCATTCTTGATGAGTACAATAAAGAAAACACGAAAGATCGTTCGCAGCTTCTCAACTACTTTATCAAAAATCGTCTTAAACTGCTCACGGAGTCCTTGAATGAGTTCTGAGTGAGCTCAAAGGAGAACCATATTGGCAACACTTTCATTATCTGAGATCGTGAACAAAACTGCAACATTACCGACACGAGAAGAGAAGGTCGACTTTCTGAAAAGAAACAATAGTCAGTCTCTTCGTACTCTTATGACGGTAATGTTTGACAAGGAAAACTTCAAATGGAATATTCCATCTGATAGTGTTCCACCTTACAAGCCTTCACCACATGTTGAGTCGCAAGGCATGTTATATCGTCAAACTCGTAAACTTCGGTACTTCATCAAAGGATATGACGGCGACAGGCTTAACCAGTACAGAAGAGAGTTCCTCTTCATTGAGTTACTTGAAAGTATTGATAAAGAAGATGCTAAGCTTATGGAACGCGTTCTTCTACAAACACCACCAAAAGGACTCACCGCAGACGTAATCAACGAAGGCCTTGGTCTTAATCTACCAGTAATTGCTTAACAACCTAAAAGAGGACGAAAGCCAAAAAATGGCGAAAAAGCAGAAGAAGTTTAAAGATTGGCAAGACGACGAATGGGGATCGTCTGACGATGTTAAAAAAGATGGTAAACGCTATAATCCGAAAAAAGAATTCGTGAAGCAACAGCGCGAACAAAAATCACTCCGAAAAAATAGTTTCTTTGATAGTGATAATAGCCATTGACATTCTTCTGCAAGTGATTATATTGGTCATGTAAAGAAAGGCTTTAGCATGAAACTGAGTGAAAAACTTATCGTTGTCGACGCTGACGGGGTTCTACTTGACTGGTTCTATTCCTTTGCGGGATGGATGAAGTTCCACGGATATCCCATCGTACAAAACGACGAGTACCAAATCGAAAAGTCGTTTAATATCCCAAAGGAAAAAGCGAAAGCTCTCGCTCGACACTTCAATGAGAGTGCTCGAATCGAATATCTTCCACCTTTCAGAGATGCGATTAAGTATGTTCGTAAACTGCACGAAGAACATGGATATGTGTTCCATTGCATTACTTCTCTCAGTGAAGATCCATATGCTGGTGAATTGCGTAAACGCAATATTCATCGGTTGTTCGGAGAGACTGCTTTTGAAAAAATCTTGTGTCTTGATACCGGCGCTGATAAAGACGAAGCTCTTGCTGAGTACAAAGATAGTGGTTGTATCTGGGTTGAAGATAAGTTTGAAAACGCAGTTGCTGGGCTGAATGCCGGTCTTACTCCATTTCTGATCGATCACGGTCACAACAAAGGTCACCACCACGCCGATATCACTCGTGTGCAAAATTGGCGTCATATCTATGAACTTATCACCTGAGTATTGAATAAATACTATCGTGGTAGTGAATGGGTCCCTATCATGGGACCCTTTTCTTTTATCGGAGTTATTATGCCAACCTACACCTTTACAAACACTGAAACTGAAGAAGTTTTCACCGAAATCATGTCTCTCTCTGAAAGATATGATTTTCTTACAAACAATCCTCATATCAAACAGAATCTAGCAACTCCAGGTTTTGCTGACCCGGTGCGCTTAGGTGTGCGCAAAATAGACAAGAGCTTCAACGACGTCCTTATCAAAGCTAAGTCCGCGCACAAGTATTCTACGATTGATACACTTTAATACAAGGACCAATAATGCCTCTACAACAACAAAGACTAACAAAGCGGCAAAAAAGAATCTTAAAGCAAGATGGAACAGTTGAATCAGGCGAAGCAAAGATGTTTGCTATGAAGTCTGATATATCACCAATGACAGAGAATCAAAGACTTGCGTTTGATCGTTGGGATGATGGATACAATATGATGCTTCACGGTATCGCTGGTACCGGCAAAACATTTCTTGGATTGCATTTTGCTCTCAAAGAAGTATTGAAAGCAAACTCGCCGTACAAAAAAGTCTACATTGTTCGTTCGACAGTATCAACTCGTGATCAAGGATTTTTACCTGGATCATTGAAAGACAAAGCGAAAGTCTTTGAAGCTCCGTATGTGCCGATTGCGACAAAGCTGTTTGGTAGAGGCGATGCGTATGAAGTACTTAAGGGTAAAGGTTACGTAGAGTTTATTACGACGTCGTATCTTCGCGGAGAGACATTTGACGATTGCATTCTTCTCGTCGACGAAGTCCAAAACATGGGTGATGGTGAACTACATACAGTCATGACTCGTGTTGGTGAAAATTGCAGAATCATCTTTTGCGGTGACGTGAAGCAAGACGACCTTACGTCTGAGCGTAAGAAAGAACTATCAGGCCTTCGTGACTTTATGAGAATCATTGAACGAATGAAAGAGTTTGAATTCGTCGACTTCCAAGTAGAAGACATTGTTCGATCAAAATTAGTCAAGTCTTATATCATCGAACGCGATAGATTGGGGTTATAAATATGGCAGACATCATCGGTGTATCGACAGTAAAAGAAGATGAATATGGCGAGCCCTACATAGAGTTTAATGCTACCCTCATGAAACAAATGGGCTGGGACGATCAAACTCTTCTTGAATGGGAAATCATGGGTAACATGGCCATCATAAGAAAGAAAGAAGATGCCAGCGATCGCTCGTAAAACTGATTCTGTTTCGACTGGACATGCCTGTACCGGGTCGACTACGCTGAATACACCATCACAATCGACGGTGTTTGTAGAGGGTCAGCTTGTGGCATGCCAAGGCGACCCTACAGTATCGCATACAGTGTTAGTTGGCGATGACTGTGTACCGCATGTAGAGTTTATAAACGGTGCAACGTCAAGTGTAAAGATTGGTGGAATATCAGCAGCAAAAGTTGGTGATGGTTGTGATGCTGGTAGCATAACAAGTGGTGCATCATCCGTATTCATAGGATAACAATATGATTAGTTTTAGAGATTTTATGGAAAAGGCTCCGGTAGAAAAATACGTTGCTGTACAGTATGATGAAGCAACTCAACGTAAGCTTCGAAAGTGGGCAAAAGAAAACGGCTTTGATCTGACCACAAAGTATGATGGTACGAAGCAGGGCGAAGAAGACTTCGACTTTCATACAACGATCTTCTTCACTACTTCAAAGCATGATATACCGAATCGTAAACACACAATTGCGCCTCCGAACAGCGCAAAAGTAGTTGACATTATGATGCTTGGAGCTAATAATGACATACCGGTATTGAAGGTAGAGTCACTAGCGATATCGAGACTCAGAAAATACTATGAAGATACCTATGACATGAAAGATGCATGGCCTGAATATAAACCACATGTGTCTGTATCCTACTCGAAAGATTTGCCCGATATGAACAAAGTGAAACTTCCAACGTTTGAATTAACGTTCAATGAAATTAAAGTAGATGATGCTTCAACCTAAGTACAAGCTGAATCGAGATATCGATATTCGAGTTGGTCAAAAGAGGTTATACGCTGTTCAAGCACTTCGAGACTTTGCAGATGTGAGTGCTGGTGATATCGGTGGGTTTGTTGAAAGCGAAGCTAACCTTTCACATGAAGGCGATTGCTGGATATATGACAGCGCACTTGTATACGATAAAGCACAAGTCGACCGAAACGCAAAAGTAAAAGATCAAGCGAACGTATATGGCAACGCAAAGATATCAGATGATGCTCTTGTCACTGGTCAAACAAACGTCTTTCAAAACGCGTTAGTGTATGATGAAGCTATTATTGATGGTATTTCATCAGTGTATGGAAATTCTCAAGTATTCGGAAAGATTGAAATCTTAGGCCACTCGAAGGTGCATGATGACGCTTGGGTGTATGGCGATTTTGTAATTGATGGATATGCTAACATCACTCGTAAGACGACTCAGAAGCCCATCGTGCTCACTGGCTTTACTTACGATGTAACCATCATGGACGATCATATAAGTATTGATTGCCAGACCAAAACATTTGATGAGTGGCGAAAAGTCACTCGTGAAGAAGCATTTGCAATGAATGGAAAAGAAGGACTACGATTCTTCAAGCATATTCCAGATACGCTTGAGTTCCTTGTTTCCAAATATCGAAAGAACCAATCCAATGTTTAACCATGTCAATCATGGAATTGTACTCGATCAGCTCGGTTGTGATACTACTCCAACCGGGCGTTTCTATTTTCCTCCAACCGGCGAGAAGTTTCCTTCAGTTACAACTGTGCTCAGCGTGCAGGACAAGTCTGGACTCGAAGCATGGAAAGCTCGTGTTGGTGAAGAGGAAGCAAAGCGCATCAGTGTTCAGGCTGCGAATCGTGGATCTGATGTCCACCTCATTGCTGAAAATTATCTGAACAATGAAGTCGACTATGGCAAAGGTCGCATGCCGATCAATGTAATGACTTTCAACACACTCAAGCCAGTGCTCGATGCTCGAGTCGATAACATCTACTTTCAGGAAGCACCGTTGTATTCAAGGAAGATCAAGACTGCTGGTCGAGTCGACTTGATTGCAGAGTTTGATGGTCAACTATCCATCATTGACTTTAAGACATCTCGTAAGCCAAAGAAGGCTGAGTGGATTGAAGGATATTTTCTACAAACAGCATTTTACGCCGCAGCTTTTTATGAAAGAACCGGAATCCCAATTAAACAAGGCGTAATTCTTGTAATGGTCGACGATGATTTGCCGCAAGTGTTCACTGTTAACACATATGAATGGCTTCCAAAGTTTATATCTTTGCGTAGAAAATACTTCGAATTAAAGGGTATATGAACAGTTTGTGAAATGCCATCTACTCATTGCGCTTCGGTTTTTGCCAGTTTTGCCGCAATGTGGACACTCTAACAATGGTTTAGCGTGGTACGCTTTCTTCCAAGATTCTTTTCTCATTTCTTCAGATTCTTGGGTCATGTTCTTCCACCCCTGTTTCATCTTTTCAGATAGAATGGTTTTGTCGGTTTTGGCCCATCTATCTTTAGTCTTTTGGGAAATAATTGACTTAGCAGAATCTGGGTATGATTCTTTTTGTGATCGATATTGTATATTTCCGATCTTATGCGAAGATGATATTTTTGATCGTCTAAGATCTTCTACTTCCTTAGGTAATTCTGAAGGAGATACTGGAGCAGCATTAGTAGTTATATTAAGAAATCTGTTATCACTAGAAACTCTCATTCTAGTGAGAACTCTAGATTCCCATAAACGAGCTTTAGATGGCGAATCAAAGGTTTTACGAATTTCAATTACGTCTGGTTCACCATTGATCTCTACAAACTTCTTAACAACCTTAGAAGATGTAAAATATCTCATCCACAGTTCATTTGGATGAGCATCTTTAGCATATCTAACGCCATAATACCATCTATTGAGTTTCGACCAACCTATAAGGTATGTGTAATAAATAGCCATGCTGGGAATTCCTTTTGTTTTCTAGAGCTGATGGGAGCTGGTACCTCCGCGATCAGTACTATTTATACGAATGGTTACTTCATGCAAGAGTCATTCTATGCTGCAGCGTTCTACGAGCTGACTGGTATTCCAATCAAACAGATTGTTACTCTCGTTATGGTTGATGATGAACAACCACAGATCTTTGTAGAACAGCCACTGAACTGGCTACCACAGTTTATGGATCTACGGAAGAAGTATCAGCAGATTAATGGAATCTAATATCAAAGTATTCTGAAGACCTTAAAGGTATTATACACAACCTGCCAAAGTTGTCAACAAGAAAATAATTTGCAAAAAGTGCATTTTACCGGTTGACATTTCCGTTGCCAAGTACTATATCTAACTAGTAAGCAATGGAGTAGAACATGTCTGACATCGTCACGATCCTCACCGACCTCCTCATCAAAGCCAAAGAAGACCTGATGAAAGCCTCGACTATCGTCGAGAAAGATGTTGCAAATATGAAGGTCAAGAACCTCGAACTTCGTCTTGACCGTATCATGACCATGGCTGACCTCTAAGGAGAACGATATGACTTTTGAACGCACCATCTTCGAACTTTCGCACGGTATGTCGGCCATGGCCGCTACTCACAAGAACGACACGATCAGCAATGCTCTTGCCTCGTTGTCAGATCGTCTGACTCGCTTGAAAGACAAGAGCGAGCTTTCGAAGTTGACGGCTGCAGACAAACAACTGATCGCGTACTACCATGCGACTAAGTGATGATGACCTGCTCAACGCAATTATCTGGGGACTCATCGCCAGCATCTTTTTAGGTGCTAGTTTTGGTGTGCTAGTCTTTATGATGGTCTATGCCTTATCATGACATACTTTCAGCATAACAAAATCTTAACTCAAGGCTCTCATCTTGTTGGCACAGCTTGGCCATTTCGTGGCTGCGAGGTTGTCATGCATGATGAGGGTTTTTCTTGCACATGCAAAAAACGGTTGACATATGTCTGCTATCATATTAAATCTGTACAGCTAGGCCTTCTCGGCGTCGGTCAAACGTACTGGAAATAATATGAACCTCTTCATCCTCGACAAACACATTGTAAATACATAATTGTATAAATAGTCATGAAGGAGATTAGCATGGCTATTTGTAATATTTGCAAAAAGGAATTCAATAATGTGAATGGGTTGGCCAAACACATTAGAAATCATAATATTTCAAAGAAAGAATACTACGATATATACATAAAAGAGGTTAGCCAGATATGCAAATGTGGTGCCGCTAAAAAGTTTCGTAATCTCGGTGAAGGATACCGCGAGTATTGCTCACCTAAGTGTAGATCTAATCACATAGCACCGACCTCATATTGGACTGGGCGAACTCAACCGCAAAGCTTAATAGATAAGCGCCGTGATACAATGGTTGAACGATATGGTGTTTCAAACGGATATTTAACTAAACATTCCGTTGCAGAAAGATACAAGGGATTTGTGTGTAGGTCTGCTTATGAAAAACTTTTTGTTGATTTTGCTGAACAATGCGGGTACACCTTAGAAGTTCCGTCTAGAATAGAATACACCCATGAAGGAACGTCAAGGCACTACTACCCTGACTTCTACATTGTTGAACTCGATCTGATCGTTGAAATCAAGAGCGACTGGACGTGGAAGCAAAACCTAGATCTAAATATATCAAAAATGGTATGTACAATCGAACAAGGCTATGATATAGTCTTCATAGATGAAGAACACGGGGTCAACGACCCTAAACTTTGGGATGAACTTGATGAATATCTTCGTACTTTCGAAAGATCCAGTTGAAGCAGCACAACTACAATGTAATGCACATGTAGTAAAAATGATCGTCGAGTCAGCTCAGATGCTATCAACTGCGCATCGCATGCTCGACGGTAAACTCAAGCGAGCACCTTCTAAATCTGGCAAGACTATGTCGAAGCACTGGACTCTTCCAGATGATCGCGAAGATGTGCTGTACAAAGCGGTACATGTCGGCCACCCGTGTACAGTCTGGACGATGGTGTCAAACAACAACTACACTTGGCACTGGGTTCACTTTGCTGCTCTGTGTGACGAATACACTTATCGCTATGGCAAGGTGCATGCGACTGATACTCTTCTTCGTGAGAAGCTGAAGCAGCTTCCTCGTAACATCGAGGTTGGTCCTCTCACTCAACAGCCTCTTGCCATGAAGTCGAACCCTGAATGCATGTATCCGAATGATCCTGTTCGTTCGTACCGTGAGTTCTACCAAACCAAACAAGAACGTTTCAAGATGGCTTGGACAAATCGTGAGGTGCCGGAATGGTTTACAGTGAAGTGAAAAATGAGTATGGCTTCAGCGCCGAAGATGTTCGTCAGTATCGCGAACAGTTCGGCGTAAGTATGATGGAAGCAAAGAAGTACTTCATGGACATCTACCGTCAAAAACAGAAAGCCGAGATGGTGAAGCTCATCGAGTCTGGTACGCTGGAAGATATTCAAAAAATTGTACAAATTTTGATCGAAAGGTATTGACATTTGTAATGCGAGTGCTTATATCTGAATAGTAAGCAAAGGAGCTTCTCATGATCGCAATCTATCAAATTCTACTGAACGGCTCTGACGTCGCTCGAGCCAATGCTGAAGGGTTCGGCGCAGTTCCTGCCGTGCACGCAAAGACTTCGCTGATGATTGGCTTTAATAGATGGAAAGCTGAGTATGTACCGTTCTTCTCGAAGGTGTACGAAGTCGACACTGATAATCTTGATCAAGCCTTCGAGTCGACGAACCTCTGGAACGATCATCTCGTGACTCGCGTTCGCCCGGGGTCGAGTACTTCTGTCGGTGATATCGCTGTGAAGGATGGTGTCTGCTACTTCTGCGACAATTTTGGTTGGGTCGCTATGGGTAAATACGACGGACTTGTGTGATTAGCTATTGACATTTAGCAAGTGAGTGTTTATATCTATATAGTAAACAACAGAAAGGTGCCATCATGGCCTACATCTCGACTGAAGAAGTGAAGAACATTCGCGATCGTCTCAAAGCTGAGTTTCCAGGTTTCAAGTTCTCGGTACGCAAGAGCCATCACACCAGTGTCGACGTTAACATCCTGAAAGGTCCGGTCGACTTCTCTGAGATCGCTACCAACGGTCATCATCAAGTGAACCAGTACCACCTCTACATGTCGGGTAAGTTTGAACCTCTGTTCTCGAAAATGCTCGACATCATCAAGAGTCAAGACTGGTTCGATCACTCAGACTCGATGGTCGACTACTTTCATACCGCCTACTACTTCTCGCTCTCTGTAGGAGACTGGTGCAAACCTTACGTGCAGGTGAAATAACCTGCACTTTTTTGTTGACATTCACTTGTGTATAGTATAGACTGGTCTCAGGAAAGGAATCCGACATGACCGCACTTGCAAAAAAGTCTATCCTCGCTCGTCTTCTCGCTCGTGAGAACATCACTGTTGAACAGACTAACCATCACACCGCTTTCTTTGACGTTGAACGCCGTATCCTTGGTCTTCCTTATTGGAAAGACGTCGGGAACGACCTCTACGATCTGCTCGTCGGCCACGAAATTGGCCATGCCCTTCACACTCCGGCTGAAGGTTGGCACGAGTCGACTGCTCAAATTCCTGGTTGCCCTCGCTCGTACATCAACATCGTTGAAGACATCCGCATCGAGAAGCTTGTGCTTCGCGAGTTTCCGGGTCTTCTCGGTTCTTTCATGCGTGGCTATCAAGATCTTCTTGATCGCGACTTCTTCGGTATCAAAGAAGAAGACGTCAACGGTCTTTCTTTCATGAACCGTCTGAACATCTTCGCGAAAAGCCGCGGCCTTGTCAACGTCAGGTTCTCCAGCAAAGAGCAACCCTACGTTGACCGTGCCATGGCAGTTGAAACATGGGAAGATGTTATGGCTTCCTGCAGTGAACTCTATGCGTTCATGAAAGAAGAACTCGAAGCTGCTCGCAAGGCTCAGGAAGAAGCTGAGAAAGCTGCTAAAGAAGCCGGCATCAAGATGCCTCAGCCGATCCCTGAAAAGATCATCATCACGAAAGGCAAAGGTGGTGGTGAAGCCGAGCCGATGTCGGAAGAGCTGAAAGAAGCTATTCTCAGCGGCGAAGTCGAGATTGAAGTCGACATCGACAGCTTCAACGAAGAAGACAAGTCGACTGAAGACGGTGATGCTCCCATCACCATCACGACTGAAGATAACCCTGATGTTGTCGAGACCGACTCTCTCTTCCGTTCAGCCATTGCTCGCTCGCTTGTTGACTCGATCAATGCCGGTGGGTCGACTCTCTATGCCAAAGGGCCGAGCAAAGCATTGGCTAATGCTGTCACTTCTCCCTACGAAGCTGTGAAGAAAGGTCGCTGGAAGAAAGTCGACTCGGCTGACTTCCCTACTAGAAAGTATATTCGCTTTCTTTCTGATATCAAAGACTCTGTTACCGTGATGGTAAAAGAGTTCGAGATGCGTAAGACTGCTCGTCGCTTCGCTCGGGCACGGACATCGACTAAAGGTTCGCTTGACGTCAACGTGCTTCACAAGTATAAGTTCGAAGACAACCTCTTTAAACAAGTGACTCATCTCGACGACGACAAGTCGCACGGTATGATGATGCTGATTGATTACTCTTGCTCGATGGATACTGTCCTGCCAAAAGTGATCAAGCAGGTTCTCATCCTTGCCACCTTCTGTAAGCGTGTGAACATTCCGTTTGAAGTCTATGGCTTCACCAACCCCTACGGTGTTGGTCCGGACTTCGGTGTTCGTGTTCGTGCTGCTAAGCATCATCTGACCTCTGTCGGCATGAGCAACACTCACCTCTTCAAGCTGATCGACTCGTCAATGCCGAAGAAGGTCTATGAAGAAGCTTTCAAAGCTCTCTTTGCTCAGACTGGTAATGGCCGTCGCCAATGGAAGGGTGCACTTGAAGAAATGGGTGGCACTCCTCTCGACACTTCGATCTTGGCCATGTTCCACCACATCGCCGACTTCAAGGCTAAACATCAGGTCCAAAAGATGAACTTCATCACGTTGACTGATGGCGCAGGCGAAGGCTTGTTTATTGAAAACGGCATCGATTTGGGTGGCAATAAGTCTGGTTACAGGAAGCGAGTGATTGAGATCCTTGGCCAGAAGATCGAAGTCAGCTATGGCTATGGCAAGACTACTCCTTGCATCCTGAATGGCCTACGTGCTATGGGTGTTCGCACTATGAACTACCACCTGATCGGCACTTCGGGGCTGAAGCGCTACCTCGGCATTGATGGCCAAGAACTAGCCGATGCTATTGCTACGGTTAACAAGAATGGTTGCATTGCGGTGGATAACCGTGATGGATATGACCGTCAGATCTTCACTGTTCTTGGTAACACTTCTTCGACTAAGGACGAAGAAGATGAAGACGAAGATCTTGATTCTGATACTCGTAACATTGCTTCGGCCTTTACTAACAAGGCTTTCAAGCGTAAGCAAGATCGAATGATCGCTGCAAATTTTGCACAAATTATCAGTTAAGGGGTTGACATTTCCCCTTAACTGACTTATATAGAATAAGTGAATGGCTAAATCATGGAGACTCTTATGTCTGACGCCCAAACTTTCATCGACTCGATCCGCTCGGCTAAAGGCGGTAAAGAAACCTACTCTCGTAAAGAACTTCTTGACTTCGGAAAGGCAAATGGCTTTCGTCCGAAAACCGTCTGGGAAGCGATCAAGTCTGTTCCTGCTGTTAAGCGCGGAGTGGTCGACTTCTCTGCGAAAGTTATTCCGTTGAACACTACTGCCACCGCCCAGCCGACGATCGTCCTCTCGGAAGAAGGCACCTACATCCCCAAGCGCGTGAAAACCTACGTCAAGTGGGGTCACTTCAAAGACATCTCGACCATCATTGAGTCCCGCATGTTCTACCCTGTTTATCTTACCGGCTTGTCGGGTAACGGCAAGACTATGATGGTCGAACAGGCTTGCGCTGAAGCTGGTCGCGAATACATCCGGGTTCAGATCACTCCTGAGACTGACGAAGATGACTTGATCGGTGGCTTCCGCCTTGTGAATGGTGAGACCATCTTCTCGAAAGGTCCGGTCATCAAAGCGATGGAAGCTGGCGCAATGCTGCTGGTCGACGAGATCGACCGTGGTTCGAACAAGCTGATGGCTCTTCAGGGTGTTCTCGAAGGTAAGCCTGTTCTCATCAAGAAGACTGGTGAGCTTGTGACTCCGGCTGCTGGCTTCAACATCATCGCCACCTCGAACACCAAAGGTAAAGGTTCCGAGGATGGCCGCTTCATCGCCGCTACGATCATCGACGAAGCTTTCCTTGAGCGCTTCACCATCACGATGGAGCAACCCTACCCGACGGCTCAGGTCGAGAAGAAGATCGTCGTCAAGCACATGGAGCTCTTTGGCCAAGTCGACGAAGACTTTGCTGAGAACCTGACGAAATGGTCGGCTGCCATTCGCAAGACCTTTGATGAAGGTGGCATTGACGAGATCATCTCCACTCGTCGACTGTGCCACATCGCTCAGACCTTCGCGATCTTCAAGGATCGTAAGAAGTCGATCGACCTCTGCGTCTCTCGCTTCGATGAAGATACTCGTGCAGCCTTTGTCGACCTCTACACTAAGATCGATGCTCTTGCATCGGCTCCGAGCGGTAAGTCGCACATTACGACGAACCCCGATGACGACTACCGCAACGAATCTCCTTTCTGAAGCAAATGATGATTAAGTATCTTGGAGTGGCAGCTGCTTTGGCTGCCACTTATGGAATCGAAGGAGCGATTGAAGTAACTGCCTTCTTTCTTGCTTTACTTGCTTCAATGTTCTATTTTGTAGCGGTTCGCTTGTTTACCGGTTTGTCTCAAGCTGCCCTTTCAACTGACTTTGACGTCTTGCATATGTTGATGGTGTACATGATTTATATCACTATGGCAACTCTCGTATACATGAGCCCATACAGCTATATTGCATTTGTTGCTCTACCATGGCTTATCATCCAAGGCTCTGCGAATATTCTTTCTCTTCTGGTCAAATTCGACATCATTGGAATTGAAGACAAGGAATGAGCAGAATTCTGCTCGTTGTAGAATTAAATGTTGATGTAGTGACTTCTATGGAATAAATATTTTTACCAAAGTGGAAACAACAGAGGTAGTATTTCCCGTGAAATTTCTAGTAAACGTAAGCTCAGCCATCACGGCTGCAGCCATAATCTCTCTTTTGCCGCATGCAGTAGCATCGTCGTATAACCCAGACTTCAACACTTCGGCGATTGAAGATTATAATGAACAACGTGAGTGCTTAGCTCTCAACATCTACCACGAAGCAAAAGGTGAATCCGAGCTTGGTCAAAGAGCAGTTGCATATGTAACTCTTAATAGAGCTGCAGACGATCGCTATCCAGACGATATCTGTGGGGTTGTTAAGCAAGCTCGTCTTGGCAAAGATGGTCAGCCTAAGCGCAATCAGTGTCAGTTCTCTTGGTATTGTGACGGTAAATCAGACGAAATTCAAAATCAAGAATCGTACGAACAAGCTTTACAGGTTGCCACTGTAGTTATAAATACGTATGGTGCTTCATTCGACCCTACGATGGGTGCAACTATGTACCACGCCGACTCTGTAAAACCGAAGTGGCGCAAATCGTTTGAAGAGACTACTCAAATCGAAAATCACATCTTTTATCGCTAAGGAGTAAGGCATGACTCGAGTCGTACAAAGAGTACAGATCACCAGTGATAGTGCAACTATCCGAACATCTGCCGGGGCCTTCAAAGTTCTTACTGCACATGAACGAGATGGTATTCCAACTGTATGGTACGAAACGCTCGAAAAACCTGTAGTGCCAATTGATGTAACCTTTACTGTAGTACCAACCGGAGGAGCTGTTCCAGAACACTCAATTTACGTTGGTACTGCCTTTAAGGAAGGAAGAGCTTCACATATCTATCAACACCCAAGTATCTGAGGTGATGAATGGAGAAACAGGAAGAACAAAAAGAAGCTCCATCCACGCCTAGACACGAAGAATACCTTGAGAAGCAACGACGATATGAAAAGGGCTAAACTATTTAGTTGACATTCGCGAATAATATGATATAAATAGACTTGTAGTGATGATGTTCACTGAACACGTTCTGGACCTGGGGGCGGTACCCAGCGGGTCCACCATAGATACACTCGGTTGGGTTCCAAGTTTCACTTGGCTATACCAATAGAGGGTGCTGGCTATCCTGTAAAATCCTGCCAGCACATTAGGATTATCCGAGTGTATCTTTGATGGGCTCGAAATAGGATCGACAGGCGGACTAGGCAGGATGGAGCTACCCGGCGCAAGCTCGGTTAACGCAAGAAAATTATAACTGCAAACGAAAACTTTGCTCCTAAGGCTTACGCGCTAGCCGCATAATCCTGTGGGTATGGGCACCACCTAGAAACAGAACGGGCCCGCTTACACACAACACACATTTACACATGAGGCATTTACATGGCAAATTCACGTCGCATTACTGCGCAAGAATCCGTTATCCCAACATACATCGGTGGATACGTTCAACCTACTACTTCTGCAATTCCTAGTTCATTCGCGACTCAAGCAATCGCTCAACCTGCAAATCTTGGCCAAGCTTTCAAACCGAAGCGTGCCGGCAAGAATCCGAATCTCTCGCACATCATCTTCGTCCTTGACGAGTCCTCTTCGATGTCGTCCTGCTGGGAACAAACCATCTCTGGCTACAACGAATATCTGAAGGCTCAGAAAGAAGACGCTGAAAAGACCGGCATCAAGACTCTTGTCTCTCTCTACAAGTTCAACGGCTACGACGTTCGGGCGATCTTTGATCGTCAAGACGTGGCTGAGGTTCAACCCCTCGACAAATCCAGCTATCGTCCAAGCGGTGACACCAACCTTCTTGACGCTATGGGTGGCGTCATGATGAAGATCAACCTTCTTCTAGCTGACAAGAAGAAAGCTGATCGCGAGTCGGTCATTATCACTGTTCTGACCGACGGTGAAGAGAATCAGTCTCGCACCTTCCGTAACGACGACATCAAAGCAATGGTCGAAAAGTCTGAAGGCAAGAACTGGGGCTTCATGTTCCTTGGTGCAAACATCGATGCATTCCATGCCGGTGCTGCTATGGGTTTTAACCATAACAACACAATGCAGTTCTCTACTGCTAACGCTGCTGAAACCTTCCGTTCAGCTTCTGCAATGACTTCTCGTATGAAAGGTGACTATGCTTCTGGTATGGCCACTATGGATTCTTACACCGTATCTGCATTCAACGACGCTGAGCGTAAAGCTGCTGTGGGTGACACAGATGCAGGGAAGTAAGACACCATACGAAGTTCGTCTTGATATCATGAAGATGGCGCAAGAGATGCTTGACCGTGAGACGCAAATGAAACAGAATGTGTTTTTTGCTAAGCTTGACGCACTTCGAACGTCAAACAATAACGTCGATGCGATAAATAAATTCATCGACGAAAACCAACCGAAAGCGTACAGTGAGAACGACGTGGTGACTCGCTCTTCAGCATTATACGCTTTTGTTAATAACTCCACCACAAACAAATCCTAAGGAGAATACAAATGATGAAATTTTTGATGGCTACTGCCGCTCTTGTTGCTATGACTTCTGCAGCATCAGCTCTTGACTTTGGTAATGGTCTTGCTTTGAATACCGACCTCGTCACCGAGTACAACACTGACACTTCAGTTGTTACTTCTATCTTGACTCCGCGTCTTGGTTATGCACCTATTGAAGGCCTCGCAGTTTGGGCAGAGACCGATATCGCTATCTACAATGGTGATCATTTCATCAAGTTTGATAGCACCACCTTTGAAGGGGCTGTGCTCGGCGCAACCTATGTGCCAAATGTTAACCTTGGCACAGCAAGCGTTGAAGCCTACATCAAGAATAACTTCGATAGCAGCTTCGAGTACGTTGACAGCATTGTTGGTGTATCGCTTAGCTTCTAAGTTACATTCGTATCGGGTGGTCACGTAATAGACCCGTGTGGAGCCATGGTTAGCTCCACTTTTTACAAAACAATAATATAGCTGTAATCCAATTGTTACATTCATGGTATAAATTTATCATGTGAGGAAGCAATCCGCAAGCCTCTCGACGTGGAGAAATTGAATGAAGACATTTTTAATTAGTACTACATTAGCTTTAGTAGTAGCATCTACCGCATATGCAAGAGATAACGTACAAGTAACTGGATCATCTACAGTTCTTCCTTATGCAACAATTGTAGCAGAAGCATTCGGTGAAAACTTTGAATTTCCTTCGCCAGTCGTAGAGGGCGGTGGATCCGGCGCTGGTCGTAAGAAACTCTGTGAAGGAGTTGGCGAAAACACTGTTGACATTGCAAACAGTTCATCAAAAATGAAAGACGAAGAGTGGGCTAAATGCGAAGAAGTAATCGGTGAAGTGACTGAGGTTCGCATTGGCTACGACGGTATCGTGTTTGCGTCGAACATCGGCCAATTGGGCATTAAGGATCTAACAGTTCTTCAACTCTATACCGCATTGCATGCTGATAGCACCGCAATGCTTTGGAGCGATGTGGATTCTACTCTACCAGCAGTAGAGATCATTGCTTATATTCCAGGAACAAAGCACGGCACGCGTGAAGTGTTTGATGTGAAGGTTATGGAAGAAGGATGTAAGCAAGCACTCGGTGTTGAGAAGCTAGATGATGATCAAAAGAAGTCATGTGTTAAGGTTCGTACAGACGGCGCGTCAGTTGATATCGATGGTGACTACACTGAAACCCTTGCTCGCCTCGATGCAAATAAAACGGCACTTGGTGTATTTGGTCTTAGCTTCTATCAGAACAACACGAATAAACTAGAAGTCACTACTGTAAGCGGTGTATTCCCGAGCGTGGAGACGATTGCAAGTGGTGATTATCCTATCAGCCGTCCACTTTACTTCTATGTAAAGAATGCACATCTCAGTGTTATTCCGGGTCTTAAAGAATATGTTGAATTCTTTGTAAGTGATGATATGGCCGGCCCTGAAGGCGCTCTTGCTCAGTACGGTCTTGTTCCTGACCCAGAACTTGCAGCAACTCAAGAAATGGTTTCGAGTATCAAATAAATACTTGAAACTCTTTTGAGGTAATCGATGGAAGACTTCCAGGCTTGGCAAAAATATCCGTATCTCAGAACGTGGTTTAATAAACTTCACCTTGCTGAATATATGGGATATCGCTGTGGGCCTGGAGGTGTCCCTCCAGAGGTATCTGGATACTACTGTGTAAGACCTATATACAACCTTGACGGTATGAGTGTAGGGGCTAGAAAGCAATGGATCGAAGCTGGTGATCGCACTGGTGTAGAACCTGGATATTTCTGGTGTGAATGGTTCGATGGTGAACAATACTCTATTACGTATGAGGCAGATTCCTTATACGGATATGAGCAAAAGACTTGCTACAAAGCCGAACGAGATGTGAATCTTCTCTTTAGATTTAAACGGTGGACTCGCTGTAGTGAAAATTTTCAAATGCCATTTCGCATTGAAGATGAACTTATGTTCTCTGACGTCGAAATAGTCAACATTGAAATGATCGACGACAAAGTGATCGAGCTCCATTTTCGCGATACTCCAGATCCAGACTATGATGAACTTATCCCAATCTGGAGTGATGAACAACAAATGGTTGACATTTACATGAAAATGGGATATACTTATATAGAAGCCCCCGACAACTCAAACGGTTATCTCCCAGTTTATCGATTGGGCTTTACGGTAAAATAGGAGAACACATGCTTATTTCAACTTTTTTCAAAGAAAATGCCCATGCAGCTCGAGCCGAAGTGATGCGGAACGAAGCCGGCGCTTATTACTATATTGATTACTATGATGCCGGTGGTAATAAATTTTACACCGAGACTTTTCCAGGAAAGTCTATTCATTACGTCGAAGACGCTGCTGAAAATTGGGCGATCAACACGAAAGTGCTACACGGATAATGCAAATAGAACTGACAGCGGAAAGCATTCTCCGTGAAGTCAGCAAATACGTGAACGACGATGTTACATACATCGATGCACTTGTTCATTATGCTGAAGTTCACGGAATTGAAATCGAAGTAATTGGTGACATTGTACGCCGGAGCCAGATTATCAAAGCTCGAGTACATGAAGACGCCGAAAAACTTAATTTAGTAGAAAGAACACAGAGGTTACCGATCTAATGTCTGTATATTCAACGCGAGATGCTTTTGAGATTTACATGTATTATCTCGCGCTGAAGAGGCACTTCACCACTGATTATGATTACTTTAAGTACAATGGTAAGGTGAAGGCCTCTCAACTTTCTTTCGAGAATCGTAAAGACAAATTTCAATTTTACAAACTCTCGAAACGCAAGGATGCAAAAGAATTCATTCTTGCTAATATGATCTTTGATCCAACACTTTGGGTCGGAGACCTTCTTGATAATGAGAAGGCAGAAGAGGTCTGCATTGAATGGGCACGTAAACAAGAAAGCTTGTCATACGTGTTCAAGAACGACCTCTCGGAGTTGAATGACGACTTCAACTCAAACATACTTGTGAAGGATGGTCAGCATCCAAGACTTCTCCAGCTCTATAATATGCGTCGAATTAACTTGGAGACTCTTGTTATCATCGACGACCTTGTGAATAATTTTTCTTACTGGGAGAAGAAAATTGCTGATCCCATCATCTTTCCACAAATCAAACGAACGGTCGAAAAGGTTAGACCGTTCGTTTCTTACGACAAGAAAAAGATGAAGCAGTTTCTACTAGAGAGGTTTGCGTGATTTGCACTTGTCGAAATGCCATCTCGCCATGATATTGTGTGCACCAGTTTTAGCGCAATGTGGACACATAACAATCTTCTGATTAGCTAATCTAGTGGCAGACATACGTTTCTTAGCTTCTTCTGAATGTGTTTTACCGACGAAAGTAGGTTCTTGGGTTTTTCTAGCTGTTTTGATCTTTTGAATCGCCTCAGGCGAATGGTTATAACCCCTACACGACTCTGAAATCTTAAGTCTGGTTGATTCGCCGTGTGAATAGTTGTTAGACGCCCTAGTTAACATCACTTTAGCTCTGAATTCATCACTCCATTTAGTCCCATACGATGGATGGTCTTTTCCACGCAGCGGATTAAATGTGCCACCAATATTCGCGTTTAACCATCTCGTTGTATTAAGAACGTCTAAACGGCGAAGGACCCTTTCTTCCCACATCTTTGCAGCCTTTGCATTGGTAAAAACCCTTCTTACCTCAACAACATCAGGTTCGCCTAATTCATTTCGTAGTTGACATACCTTAGCCGATGAGGTAAAATAGGTTAACCACAGATCTTCTGGTTTGCATCCTTTGGCGTATCTAACACCATAGTACCAAAGATCGTGATTTTTCCAACCAATGAGATAGGTGAAAGGTGTATGATAAATAGTCATATGCTGGAACTCCTGTTGTTTCTAGAGTAGTTGGGAAGACTCTCACATATTCCGCGAACTACATTTCTATTTATACTTGGTTAGATCACATGACTTGAAATGAATGTTTAGAAAAAGCTCATCAAGCAGTTTCTTATGGACTCATACCTATGCATAAGGTAATAGAATACGCTGAACACCTTCAACGTTCTCAGCAAATAAATTTGTACAAAGAGCTAAAACGTAATGACTCCGAGTATAAATAGATTTGTTGGCAAGGTAAGGCCATTCATCAACTACGATAAGAAGATGAAAATAATACTTGTCGACAAATTCTCAAAATCGCAACAAGCCGCTTAAAATCGCTTACAATCGCAAAGGATACTATCATGTCTAGCTCATTCGCAGCTCTCAAAAAAGCCCGTTCGTCTTCGTTCGACAAACTGAACCAGCAGCTTCAAAAGACGGTCGGCGGCCAATCAAACAACAACGATGACAAATACTGGAAGCCCGAAGTCGATAAGGCCGGGAATGGATACGCTGTTATTCGCTTCCTGCCTGCCCCAGAAGGTGAGGATGTTCCGTTTGTTAAGATGCATGACCATGGATTCCAAGGTCCTGGTGGTTGGTATATTGAGAACTCGTTGACCACGATTGGTCAAGATGATCCGGTCTCTGAACACAATTCTAAACTCTGGAATTCTGGTAACGAAGCCGATAAAGAAATCGCACGCAAGCAAAAGCGTCGCACTAACTTTCATGCCAACATCTATGTTGTGAAGGATGCTGCTAATCCCTCAAATGAGGGCAAAGTATTCCTTTTCAAGTTTGGCAAGAAAATCATGGAGAAGCTTCAGGAAGCAATGAACCCACAGTATGAAGGCGAGACTCCGGTCAATCCGTTCGACATGTGGGAGGGTGCCGACTTCAAACTGAAGATTCGTAACTACGAAGGCTATCGCAACTATGATCGCTCTGAGTTCAGTGAAGCCGGTCCTATGACAAACTCTCGTGGCGAGTCATTTACCGATGAACAACTTGAAGAGGTCTGGAAGCAACAGCATTCTCTGAAAGAGATCGTCGATCCTAAAAACTTCAAGTCTTATGCAGAACTGAAGACGAAACTCTATAAGGTTCTGGGTCTTGATGGCGGTGCACACGCACCCATGAAATCCGCCGCCGAGGACGATGATAAGGAGATGGACTTCACTCCGAAGTTCAAAGAACGCGCAGCCCCTAAGCAGGAGGAAGCTCCATCTCCGTCGTTTAATCCTTCTCTCGATGAAGATGACGACACTCTTGACTTTTTCAAAAGCCTAGCGGCTGGAGACTGAGTCTAACAGAAGGAGCCTTCGGGCTCCTTCTTCATAAGAGGATAATATGGGGTCTATATCAGCTATTTTATTGAACACCGTTCAATTGGAACTGGTTATATGAAGAGAGAGCACTCGCAGCATTTGTCGTAGTAACGATCGTAGTATTTGTTACGTTATTGGTTGGTCCAACAGTCGTTCTATTATCTACTATCGCTGGAGCAGCTACGGCTGAAGGTATGCCAGCACGAGCCGCATCCTCTTGTACACGCTGAGCCGCTAATTGCGCACGTTGATCTCTTGCTTCAAGCTGAACTTGTGCTATTCTATTTGCACCGTCGTTTTGTCTTGACTGAACAGCTGCTCGAGCTCTTGCAACAGCATCATCACTAACAAGATAGTCTCCAATATCAGTATTGTTTAGATACTCTAAAGCGCTTAAGTAGATTCTATCTGGAATCGATGCTACCCAGTTTGAAAAGTTAATGAAGCCTATCTTGAAATTTTCCATCGTGTTGATCCAAAAATCTTCGAATGCGTCAACAAGCTTACCAGGAATTGCAGAAATCCAGTCAACAACAGAATAGAATAACTCAGTAATACTAAAGCTGTCGAGCCAATCTGAAGCATTCTCGAATCCAAATAAATCTGCAGCCCATGACACCAAGTCTTTTACTAAGTCAAGAGGCTTTGTCACGAGAGTAGTGAACGCTTCGGTGAAATATGTCCCGATACCACCCATGATATCGCCGGAAGCAAATTCGGAATAAATGTTATCAAACGATCCAACAAGTGAACTTATAATTCCACTGCCTAGATCGAATATACCACTGACGAACCGTGAGAACAATTCGCTAAAACTAAATGAGTCTAGAGTTTCTGCTGCGTTCTCGAATCCAAGCTTACTTAATGCCCAAGAAGCTAGGTCTTTTAATAGATCAAGCGGGCCAAAGATAAGAGAGTTAAAGAATCCGGTGATCGCACCTTCAAGAGCTCCGACGATTCCACCTTCTGTATATCCAGCAATAATGCCTTTAACAGTATCAATGGCTGTCATAACAATCGTTAGTGGTAAGAACAGTTTTCCAACGACACCGCTTATTTTAGATATCGTGGAGCCAAACGATTTAAAATACGCGAACATATCAGTCACCTTTGTAGTCACACCAAAAACGCTGTTCGCTAGGGTTGCAATAGTCTTTGCGGCTTGAGTAAACGGAGCAGCCAATTTTAAAAAGAAATCTTTGAACTGATTAAGTGGGCTGAGCGCGCCAAACACCGCAGTTTTTGCTGAGGTAATTACATTCTTACCCATATCAGCAAAGCCAGTTAGTGCTTTCGTAATTGATGAGCTCACACTCTGTAACGCGTCAAGAATTTTTGCTGGAGTGAAAAATTTAATCGCGTCGATCCATCCTTTGAATACACCAATTGTTCCACCGATGGCTGCAGCAGCGAGAGTTGAAAACAATCCTAACTTCATTAATGGCCGACCATCTCCGCCTGAATCACCTCCACCTCCACCGTCACCAGAATCATCGCCACCATCACCTTCATCTGCCTGTGGGCCGCCGCCGTATTGTCTTGATCGAGTAGCGTCCTGTAGGAAGTCTGTTATAGTAGAATTGTTAGTGCTGATAAGATCTAATTGAGCATCCATTCTATCACGAACATCACGAGAGACTTCAATCAAAGCTTTGATTGAATTTGTTCCGGTGTTACGCGTAAGCTGGCCTTCAAGCTTAATGCGTTCGATTAAGTCTGATACAGTATTCTCGGCGACCATTAGCTTTCCTTTTTAGATTCGATGAAGCGAATTAGCATATCATAGTAAATGTCTCGTTCAAATGGTATTAAGTTTTCAATTTCACTTATTTGGTATTTATGGTGTTGAGCCAATCCAAACACTACTTGATAGTAGATTTGTAGATTGGTATGGCTCAACGTTAGGTAAAAAAAGTTTCTACACCTTGAGCAACAAACGTTTTGGTTTTTCCAGTTTTATCAGTGTAAGTTGTTTCGTATTTCATGACGGGAATTGTGTCGAAGAATTTTTTGATTTGTGCGACAATAACGGAGCTAAGAGATTCAATAAAGTCTTCGACTTCTGCTTCACTGAAATCGGCCAATTTATATGACTGGTCACCATCGGAAATAGAATTTATACATTCCTTCATAATACTGTTTAATGAATCGCTCTCGCTTTGACCATCTTTGAGGCTCTCTAAATACGAAATAGATGGGTAACGCATTTCAATCATAATATCATCGTTTACTTTAATGATTTTATTATGATCTGGAAACTTAACGATCTGGATGTTGTCGATGTTAATAGTAAGATCTACTTTTTCTTCAGTATCTGGATCTTTAATACTAAATGAAATCTCGTTGTTCACCGACTTAGCTCGAATATTCAGTAAGATATACTCTAAATCGAATATAGCTAATTTTTCAACGTCAGTACTTTGTAAGCAGTTTGTTAAGATTTGTTTAATCGCGAGGAAGATCTGTTTAGGATCTTTTGACTCTTGTGCAATAAGTAGAATCTTTTCTTCTTTTACTGTGAACGGGCGATATTTGACTTTCTTTCCAGTTGATGGAACTTCAAGTTCAAAAAGTGGTAAATCAATCTTGGGTAAACCCATAGTATAACTCCATTATAATGCACCGAAAATGGTGTTGATGTTTGTGTAAGTAAGAATGAGGTCTTGAATATTGCGTGGGCGGTCGATCTGCTGAATTGCTTGGCCGAATCCATTAATCGCGCTAATATACGAAATCAATCCGTTTTGACGATCAAGATCCGGCGCAATTGAAGCATACTCAACAGTTTCAAGAGTAAGTGAATCATACTCGAAATTAACTGGTAGAGACATCACATCACTTTGATTTTCCCACGACATATCAACAGTGCCGATTGAAACCGGATATGCTTTATCGAATGTGTATTTGTAAACCTTTTGTACGTCGTTTGCTGAAAAGACATATAATTCAATTCGCGCTGCATAGTTATCACGATATTCAAATTCATTTGGCAATTTACGATATACATCTTCAGCTGCAACCGCGCCAGTGTTAAAGTTGAAGATCGATTGCATCCACTTGTGGAAGTACTTCATAACTCCAAACTCTGCATCGACCATGAAGATGAGTGGTAGAGAAGAAGTATTGAAGTCCATTGGGCGCTTATATTCTCTGCCGTAGCCGTGCTGACGGAATGAAACAGTAGTTAAGTCGAACGATGGAATCTGAGCTGACTTACAGAAGAATGTAAGTTCATTTGACGTAATTGTAGAGCCCACCGTATTACTCAAAGTAGTCGGGATGGTAATAGCACAATAGAACAGATTGTTTTTTGCTAACCCTCTGTTACTGACATGCGCTTTAAAATCGTTGATGTTGAATACCATCGAGGTGACCTTACACTATGAGTTTCTTTGAGTCTTGCCAGACTTTTTGTTTTGTTGCGCCTTGGAATCTTTCCGTAGGAAGAAACAACGCGATATCCCATTCTGATGGATATACATAGAGAAACCGACTACGTAAGTGATCGGTTAAGTAGTGTTTCACACATGGAGCAAAATACTTGAACTTAGAAGATCCGTTTAGGATATTGTAGTTCAACTTAAGCTTCGTCGTTTCATCAAACTTGTCGTTGTTTGCCACGTCGTATAGAGCATCCATAAGCTTAGCGCGATATACATACGGAAGATAGTGTAGGTTCAGACCCATGAATCCGCCTGGCACTTTACGATACGGAAACACTAATGGGAATCTATCATAATAAGGAAGAGTTGCTTTATGCTTCGGGTCGTAGTAATACATGTACATCTGTCCAACAAGAGGCTTCATTGTGAGCCTCTCAGCATCGCCCTTCATTAGCTGACGTTCATCAATACGCTTATAGCTTTGAGCTGTATCACGATACCACTGACGCGCAGCCTCGGTTCGTGCTGGCATTTGGCCGGCTCGAATACCTTTTGTTAAGACTGTATCAAATAGAATCGCCATAAGAACCCTTAAATTATAAATATTGATGTAGGTCACGGGAGACCGGGAAGAATCCCCACCTACTCTAGAAACTTAGGAGTTCCAGCATGACTATTTATAGCATAGCTACAAAACCGTATTTGTATGTTTGGCTAGACACACTTACAAAAAAGCGTTATATCGGCATTCATAACGGATCACGTGGTTATTCTTACATTGGAAGTGGCACAGTATTTAGAAGAGAATATAACACTAGGCCAAATGACTTTTTACGCGTAAAAATTATACACCATAGAGATTACAACTATATTCAAAAATTAGAAAGTCGTTTTTTAAAAAGAGTGCGCGCAGATTTAGATGAGACATATTACAATATGGTCTGGAGAGCTCCACCAAATACACTTGGAAGACAAATGTCAAGTGAAGAGAAAGCACTAGTATCAAAAAGATTTAGAGGCGTTAAAAAATCTGACTACCAAAGAAAAAAGATGTCTGAAGCAAAAATTGGAAGAAAATATAGCGATAGACACAGAGTAAATATGTCAAATGCTCATACAGGGATGATTTTTACTGAATCTCATAAAGAATCTCTTTCAAGTATCGCTAAAGCCAGGCCAACCGTTAATTGTCCACATTGCAATAAAATTGGTAAACTTAACCAAATGAAAAGATGGCACTTCGATAACTGCAAACTATTTAATACCTAGTTCTATTTCAGTCATGATTAAGAAGTTCCAACCTCGATCTGCACAAAATTCTTGAGCTGCTTTCCATTTAGCCTGATTTACCCCGTAAGTCATAACCTCAGTGAGGTAACGTTTAGTAGGTTTACCTTTAGCGGTTAACTTATTATCTGGATTCGGTGCAACTGTTTGACTTTTTGGCTTTACTTCAATCAATATAGTTTGCTTTTTTCCTTCTATACCGATCTGTTCTACATAAACGTCTGGAAAGTATCGATGCCAACGGCCGTCGATAGGACTCTTGTAGGGAATAACTAATTCCTCGCTACCCCATTTGATTACGTTTGGATGTTCATCGAGATAATTGAATAGTTTGAGTTCCCAACCAGATCTGTATACGATATTAGTCGGATCACCTTTATATTTTTGTGGATTCTTTGGTTTGAATCTGCCCTGGTAATACGCCATGAATGTCCATATAAATATCTTAAACTACCTACGTATTTATAGGATACTTCATGGCATTCGTCAGACCAGCCCAAGATGTTATTAACAGAAACAGAAGCACATCAAATGTAGCTTCATCTCTTCTGAGGTATCCTTCGGAAGCTACTTCTCATGCAATGATCTTTAACTTTAAAAACTACAGCGCAAGACCGGCTGGTGGCACGACTACAGTGTCGAACGGCTCAATTGCTCTTCCATTGCCAAAGACTATTCAAGATGTAACAAGCCCAGACGTAATGGGTCGCGAACTTGGAATTACTGGAGCTGCTGTTGTCGATGTTGCTGCAGCAATGAATTCAGATCAAGGATTAGTTGGAGCAGCCACTGACGCGATCAGTAAGCTCACTGGTGGCAGCGTACTCGATCCTCGTAATGTAAGTGCAAGTGGGCTTGCATCATTTGCAACCTTTGCTGCTCGAGCTGGCTTGACATCCATCGGTGGTTCTGAAATTGAACAAGGTTTATCAGTAGGAACCGGCACCGCAGTTAACCCTCACCAAGCTCTTGTATTTAACGGTATCGCTCTGAAACAATACACATTTGAATGGACATTAATTCCAAACAATGAAACCGAGTCAGAACAGATTCGTGATATCGTCAAAAGATTCAAATCTGCTTCACTACCATCTTACGGCGGAGTAGAAGGTACACAATCAAACGTGTTAAGTCGAGCACTACTGAACTACCCAAATATGGTCGATGTATTCTTTGTTGGTCTTGATCAGAATTACTTTCCATTGTTCAAAACGGCGATGATATCGAACGTAACAGTCGACTATACCCCTCAAGGTCATGTTGTTGTAAATAAGGGTCCAACTGGTTCTCGTCCTGCAATGGTTAACTTAGCTGTTACCATCATTGAATCTGAGATTCATACTCAAGAGGATTACGCATAATGGCTAAGTATTTTCGCTACTTTCCAAAGATAGAGTACGGCGGCGAGACCGTAACTGATATTACTCGTCGTGTAAAGGTTGCTGAAAAGCTTCAAGCAGATCCGTATTTGTTTTTACCTTACACTGTAACAAGTGATGACCGTCCGGAAGATATCGCGCGCCTATATTATGGAGATGTGAACAAAGTATGGATGATATATCTAGCAAACAACATTATCGACCCATACACGCAATGGCCGCTCTCAAATGAAAAGTTTGAATCGACGATTCGCAAGAAGTATGCACATTCTATTTCTTTTGCCGGCAATAAAGTAAATGTCTCATCAAATCGTATTACTTCAACTGCACATGGGTTTAAGACAACTGATCCAGTCATTTATACTGGAAGCCCAGCAATCGCCGGCCTCACATCTGGTACCACATATTATGTTATTCGTGTAAACTCAAATATCATTAAGCTCGCAACATCTGCAACAAACGCAAGAAATGGCACAGCGATCAATATTACAACCACCACAAACAGTACAGTAACTCATACATTGTCACTGAATGTAGATACGTTTTTGTCAAGTACATTGATAGATACAAACGTAGTCTACTGTACAAAAAATACTGATACAACTATTAAAATATCGTATGACACCTATCGTTTGGGAGATATAACGGTCGGTGATTGGACACCAGTTCGCGTATACGAATACGAAACACAGCTGAATGAAGATCGTAGAACTATATTCCTTATTAATGCCGACTATGCGCAACGAGTCGAAAAAGATTTGAAGAGTTTGTTGAATGGCTAATATCAAACAAGCTGGACATTACGAATTACGAGAGTTTACTCTACTCAACAAATCTCTTAATGTTGAGCGTAATATGCTTGGTCTTGTTGGTAGCTTTAATATTCTTGAATCAATGAATAACGGCGCTATTCGAGGCAGCGCAACAATATTTGAAGCGTATGATATTCTAAATGAGTTCCCAATCCGTGGGCAAGAATTTATTCGAGTTACATATGCAGATTGGTTCGATAATGAAAGAACCGAATACTATTTCGTATACGCTGTAGATAATGTTAATTATGGTGATGAAAAGAATCCAAGCTTTGTGCAATACACTCTTAACTTTACTTCACCATACAAGTTTCTATCAGAAAATTCATATCTTCAAAGAGCATACACAGATTCAATTGCTGGAACACAGTTGATTAGTGACTACGCAATTGACGCGTTTGATGAATATTATCAAAGACCAGTTGAAAAGTTATTTCGAAAGAAACTCAAATTCCTAATTGCCGAAAAAACTACGAACCGCAGAACGATTGTTGTTCCAAAATATAGTACAGAAGAAGCAATGAATCTGTTTGTGAGAAATGCTTATTCAGACGAAAATCCTCTTAATAACGGAATGACTCCTTCTCAAACATTTCGCTTTTTTGAAGCACGAGATGCTTTCTTCTTTGCAACGAACGAGTATATGCAAAGCAGAGCTTTAAAGTCTGGAGAAGATCGAAGTGGTATTCAACGACCAGTCCTTGATTACAAACGCAACTACGCTGGATCTATTAGTGCTGATTCGCAATACTCTGCGATGACTGAAATTCTCGATGTTAACTTCGGTACTCGAGTGAATACAATTGATACACTTTCTCAAGGTGGATACCGTCGAATCGTTTATGAATTCAATTTGCTCACCATGAATATTGATTCAAAGACTTACGATTATACTGAAGAAGGAAATCATGATCCTGAATTAAATCCAGTTCATGATAAGTTATTCATACGTGAGAATATGTCGAGAGAAAAAGAATACCATATCTTCCGAGATTGGTCTGGGCCGGGTGTTCCAGGCGGCGAAGGAATTAGATCCGATACTCACTATTCAGACCTATACACAAAAAAGCTAGCACATTTCTATAATCACAACATGAATACTTTGAACATAACAGTGTATGGAAGAAACGATGTTTTTGCCGGATCATACATTAACATTACACTATACAAACACGCATATCAGAAAACTACTGAAGAAGAAGAACGTTTAAATGGTATGTATCTAGTTGAATCTGTGAATTCTATCTTCGATGGCAATGTTTTCAAGCAACAGCTTAAATTAACACGAGGCGGTATTAAGTTATCATGATAAGTGAAAGAGGTTTTAATCCACATTGGTTCATCGGTATCGTTGAACAGGTAGAAGCTGCTGGTGACGGCAGGCTGAAGGTGAGATGCTTTGGTTATCATCCAACTGATACTTCGCTTGATACCGTAACAACGGATGATTTACCTTGGGCGTATGTTGTAAACGCCAATTTCAATCGAATGTTCAATTGGCCAGAAAGAGGAACACTCGTCTTCGGTTTCTTTATGGATGGAAGAGACGCGCAGCATCCTTTCGTTCTTGGATCGATAAGCGGCGGTCTATACACTTCTCTTCCAAGGGACGTAACCGGTGTGACTCAAGACTTTGATGCTACTCCAGTTACGAACACTACTTACGACCCGTGCTCAGCATATTCAGATCTTAGAAATAGTGGACTAAGTCACAACCATGCAATTGGCGTTCTTGTAAATATCCATCGCGAGTCTGGGTTCAATCCTGGAATACTTGAAGTCGGTGGGGGAGGCGGTGTTGGTTTGTTCCAATATACATTCCCATCTCGTAAGGAAGCATTCATTGCAGCCGTTCCAGATTGGCAAACAAATCCAACCGGACAAGTTCGTTACGCAATCAATAGCGATCCTGAAGGAGTCAAGTTTGCAAAGAGATCGTTCACGAACGCAACGGAAGCAGCAAACTACTTTACTCGCTACTTTGAAAATCCTCGTGAAGATATTCAAGAGCAATATATCAATGGTGGCGGAAATGCTGCATTGGTCGAATCCTATGAAGCTCAAATTGCGCAGTGCTCGAGCGGTGCTGGGCCGCAGTAATGGAGATAGATTATGGCAACGTATAATATAGCAGAAGATGCAAATCCAGCAGTTCAACCTGGCGTAAGTGAAGTTATCAATAACTACGGACGAACGACTCTACCAGCACAGATGAACGGAGAGGGCCTCGAGAGAACGCCTTATCTCAATGCCGTTGGTATGGCTAAGAAGGATGTTGTCATGCCCTCTGGCAACACCTGGAGTGAACCTGGAGTGCCATTCTCTGGCTCTACGCAAAGTACTATGTGGCAGGCAAGATATGGCGGCAGCTATGTTGAAATCGGCGGTGGGCCAAACGCCGAGTTCATTAACATTATTCATCAATCTGGAAGTAGAATTACAATCGCACATGACGGGTCGATTACGATTAGTTCTGCTGGTGATGTAGTTCTTACCTCTGATGAAAACTCGATTGAAGTATTTGACGGCGCAAAAGAAGGTATGTATAAAGCTGGATATACAATTGGTGTATCTGGCGGTAAGACCGTAATCAATAGTGCATCAAGTATCGATCTTATTTCTGGCCAAGACATCAATTTGCTTGCTGGTGGTGCAATTAATTTAAATGCAGGAAATGGCATTGACTTATCGACTACACGTATCGCAATGACAGCAAAAGTTGATACGATCGACCTTTACGCAGAAGGAAAGCTTTCAATCGAAAGTCTTACCGAATTGCATGTTAAGAGCGGTGAATCTTTAAATATTGGAAGTAAAGAAATTGGTATTCTAAGCTCAGACGAAATGAACATTCAGGGTAAAGGTCTTGGCTTAAGTGGTGGAGGATCGCCGATTGTTGTAATCGGTTCAACCATCGACCTCAACTCGCCTGGAAAATCCGTTTCGGTTTCGCAAGCAAAATCAGCAAATAAGAGTGCGCTTGGTGCTCCTCCTGCACACGCTGTAGATTCACAACAAGCTGTTACATATTCAATGGGCGGCATCTCTGCGACAGACGTCGACGATTCAAATTAAGGAAAAATAGATGTCTTGTAACACATTTGATTCCATCGGTTCAAAATTTTCTCCGCGTATACTTACTCCCGAGCAAGCTCTTCAAAGAGTGCTGAGTGTCGACCAGCGCATATCCTATGATAGCGATGCGTTGTCTCGTCATAATATTTCTCTTATGACGACGTCACTGAACAATCTTATATCGAGAGCACCGAGCACATATACTATTATTACTGCTCGACAAAATGTAGATCCACTTACACCACGAGATTTTGCGGGATTTGTGGAATGGGCAGGTTATAGCGATAACGACATATATCAAATCAGTCTATTGCCTCTTCCTTCTGAGCAAGTAATCACCGTCTTCGATTTGATGGAATATTACTTAGATCCAAACTTTGCAAAAAGAGCAACAGGTAATAGCTGTGCAGGTCTTGTAAATAAGCTTGCACAAATTATTGGATTCTTATCTGCAGGCGCAAAACTAATTAATGAGCTAAAGAACTTTTCTCTTGCAAGTGTTATTGCAAGATTGAACGCGTGGAAATTAATGCTTCAAGAAATGGTTGATGAGCTCAAAGAAAGAATTATGACTATGATCAATAACTTCGTTGATCAAATTAAATCATATGCGTTTCAAATACAAGCTGCTTTTGGAAGATTTATGAAGCGAGTCGAAAGAGTAAAGCAGTTCCTATCTGACCTAAGCATTCAATCGATCAAGGATAAAATCGAAGAAATCATTGCAAAACTTGCTGGACAGTTTGAAGAATTAACGCCTGAAGCCATGGCTCATTTGCTTATGGTAATCTGCCAACTCTCAGATAGTATTACATCCTTTATGCAATCACCACTTGATTCATTAAAGAGCATGTTTAACAATTTCGCTCTTGCAGAATTTGGCATGAAGCAAATGACGAATGAACGAGTTGCAAAATCTGTTGAAGCCGGCCTACCGCGAATGGCACCTGAAACACCTCGATTGGTTACTGAAGAAGCAGCGCAAAGAAACGGCAAGCTAAGAGATCCTGTAATAAGCAGTGAAGAGCGCGCATTCCTCACTCAGTTATTTAATTCAACGAGTGGGAGTGTAAGTATTGGAAGTGTTTCAATCAACCATGCTTCTACTCCTGTCGCTGATCAGAAGTCTGGTAGAGGTGGATGGACGTACGTCATTAATAATCATCCTATGCTTTATGTAATTGCATTTCGAATTGCGAAAGCGATTGGTAAGCCACTTACAATTAATAGCGCGTATCGATCACCAGAAAAGAATGCTGAACTTTCAAAAACCACAACAGGTGTTGCAAAGAACAGTCTGCATATGAGAGGCATGGCTCTTGATATATCTGGTGCAAATTTGACTGAAGAAGAAAGAGCGTTTCTTGTCAAGCTTGCAAGTAGAGAAGGTATCGGTGGCATCGGCCATTATCCAAATAGCAATACAAAGTTTACTCATATTGATCTAGGCAACACTCGTACTTGGGGTGGAGGCAATCCTCGATTGATTGCTGCAGCAATATCAGATCATGTATCTGGAGCAAACCCAAGATTTACAGAACAGGAACTGGCAAAATTGCCGTCAGGACCTGCGATGGCTCCAAGCAATGCTCAATAAATACTGAATAAAGGAATATAGAGTCATGGCAATTACACCTCTCTCACGAAGAACTGAAACATATTCGGACTTCTTTAAGGACATGACTCAGAGTCTTGTTAACGCCGATCTTGCTCGTAAGATAGATGAAAACTCCGTAAAAGAATCTATTCGTAATTTGATTCTTACGAACCGTGGAGAAAGGCTATTTCAGCCCGATGTAGGGTGCGATATTCGACAGTTGCTATTTGAGAATATTTCTGCAGATACAATCATTGTTGCAAAAGAATTAATACGAACAACGATTGAAAACTATGAACCACGTTGTAGCCTTATTGGAATAGATATACTCGCTTCGCTTGATTCAAATAATGTTGGAATCATAGTTACGTTTAACATAATAAATAGAGAAGAACCAGTAGTTCTCACACTCACACTCGATAGGGTAAGATAATGGCAGTCCAAACATCTATTACTGAATTAGATTTTTCTCAGGTCAAAGATAATCTAAAAGCCTTTTTGCAGGGTCAGGACCGCTTTAAAGACTACAATTTTGAAGGCTCAAACATGAACGTTCTTCTTGACGTTCTTGCCTACAATACGTTTCAAAATAACTTTTATGCAAATATGGCAATCAACGAGATGTTTCTCGACTCTGCTCAGTTACGTGAGTCAGTCGTATCTCATGCGAAAGGATTGAACTACATTCCGCGCTCACGCACCGGCGCAAGAGCTCGCGTGAATATTACATTAAACGTGAATGACAGTCCTTCGTTTGTTATTATTCCATCAAAGACAAAGTTTAACGCACAGTGTGGATCAAAGACCTTTACATTCTATAATACGTCTGCGGTAACAATCTATCCTCTTAACAACGCTTATTCATACAGCAATCTCGAGATCATTGAAGGATCATGGGTGAATGAATCCTTCGAGATACTCGGCGATTTAAATGAAAGATTTATTCTATCAAACGACACCGTTAATACTGGCACGGTAAGAGTCTATATAAAAGAAAATAGCACATCGACTACTTCTACAGAATACACACTCAGAAATTCTATCTTTGGTGTTGAAACAGACGCAAAGGTATTTTATATTCAGGCTGCAGAAGATAACAAGTACGAAATCGTATTCGGTAGAAACAGTTTCGGCTATCAGCCGATCGCAGGAAACGTGATCAATGTCGAATATATGATCACCAACTCAGATGAAGCAAACGGAATTACAAGTTTTGCTGTACCTGAGAACATTCAAGGTTACCCAACGGTTGTTACTCTTTCAGTTGCTTCTGAAGGAGGAGCTGAACGCGAGTCGATTGAATCAATTAAATATTACGCTCCTCGTTCAATTCAGGTACAAGATAGAGCAGTCACTGCTTCAGATTACGAAATTCTTCTTAAGACACGTTATCCAGAAATTCAGGCAGTTTCGGTTTACGGCGGAGAAGAATTGACTCCGCCACGCTATGGAAGAGTCGTAATCGCAGTTGACGTAAAAGACGCAGATGGTGTATCTGAAAATAATAAAAGAACATACGCTTCTTTCTTAAGAGAAAGATCACCGGTGAGTATCGAACCGCTTGTGATATCACCAGACTTTATGTATCTTTCTGTTAATACTACAGTTTACTTCAATACAAAAACGACCGCTCTTGGTGAAACTGATATCCGTTCGAAAGTTACTGCTGCTCTACAAAATTACAGCGATACATATCTTAACGATTTTAAAATTCGCTTTAAGCAATCAAATCTATCTTCAGTAATTGATTCTGTAGATCCAAATATCATTTCAAACGATCTTGAAGTATTGCCGATTATTCCTCTGAATCCTGCGCTTAACATTGCAAATAACTTCGATATTTCATTCGGAAACGAGCTCATTCGCGATCAGCACATTGAACCTGGAGAAGTATACACTACGCATAAGCCTGCGATTCGATCATCTACGTTTACGTATCGCGGAGCCAAATGTCTTATTAAAGATAATGGGTTTGGCGTTCTAAGAATTATTCGACTACAGGGCGATTCTTTTGTGGTCGTCAATCAAAACATTGGCAGTGTAAATTACACAACCGGTAGAGTTATCATTCGAAACTTGAACGTGAGTGCTTATACTGGATCAGAAATTTCGTTGTTTGCTCGCCCAGTCGCACAAACGATTACTGCGCCGAAATCTCGCATTCTATCAATCCGCCCGAACACATCCGACGTTAATATTAACGTAGTTGGAGTCAATGACTAATGAATATGGTTAACTTCACTAAGGACATCTCTCAATTAATTGAGACGCAATTTCCTGATATCTACCGTGAAGAAGGCGAGGCATTAGTCGCTTTCACCAAAGCATATTACGAGTTTTTAGAATCAGATAATCGTTACGCTACTAAAATATCACGACAAATGTTCGATATACGTGATATTGATACTTCAGTGGATGATTTTTTAAAGTCGTTTAAAGAAACATATTTGGCCGATTTTCCGTTTAAATTTAGAACTGATACTAAGTTCGCAATTAAAAACATACTCAATTATTACCGCTCAAAGGGTTCAAAAGAGTCTCTCGCTCTTTTAATGAAACTTTTATTTGAAGAAGATGTAAGTGTTTATTACCCAGGTGAAGACGTTCTTAAACCTTCTGACTCAGACTGGTATAAGCCGTCGTATCTTGAAGTTACTGTTTCTCCACGTAACGCTTCTTTTCTTGATAAGGAAATTACTGGCGTAAAATCTGGCGCGAAAGCTTTTGTTGAAAGTATCGTTCGCAAAAGAATCAAAGGTAAGATATTTGACGTATTTTACTTAAGTGGTCTTCGTGGCAACTTTATAACAGGTGAACGAGTAACAGACAACGGAGTTATTGCTGGATCACCTCGTATTAAAGGATCTATGACGTCACTTGACGTGGTCCTCGGTGGACGTAATAACTCAGTTGGTGACGTATTCGAAGTAGTTACTGATGAAGGTAAACAAGGTCGAGTAAAAGTTACAAGTATTGTCGACGCTACCGGTCGAGTAGACTTTACCATCATTGATGGCGGATGGGGATTTACTACAGACGGACTTACTGACGTCTATCTTTCAAATGCCATACTTTTCATTAATAACCCAGATCAGTCGTATCTACAATACGAAAAAGTTTATCAGCCAATTGAAGTAATTAACGTTCAAAGCGCAGGTGATATTCTTTCTGCGAACAGCTTGATTGGAAAATATATTATCGGAAGAACTAGTAATGGTGCGCTTGTTGCAAATGGCACAATCGTTTCCGTCTCGAATACGGTAGCGAATGGCGCTATCACACAATCTGCTTCAAGTAACGGCATCATTAAAATACTGACGTCTTCTGGTTCTTTTGCCGCACAACGAGCCTTAACTCTGAGCAGCAATAATATCGGATATTCTATCGGAGAAACGATTACTGAAGAAAGTAAAAACATCATCGCAGTTACGAGTCCTACCGGTACTTTTACAAACGGAGAGACTGTAGAGCAGCACGTATATGAAACGTACGGAACCGTTGTTGCAGGCTTAACATCCACGCTCACGCTAGGGAATACAATTATTACTGTTGCTTCGACAAGTAACTTAATAGCGGGCCAGCCTCTAGCAAAAACGAGTGGAACCGGAGCTTTCCGTTCTGGTACTCGCATCGCAAGCGTTCTCAATTCTACTCAAATTAAACTAAATAAAACTCCTCTTACAGCTGGATCAATAACCTTTACGGCGAATCAGTACGATGTTCTAATTAATTACGTGTATGGTGAATATGTTTCAGCAGAATCAAATACTGCGTGTGTCGTACTTGAGCCATCATGGGGAACTTTTAGTACAACATCAAATACTGTTATTGTAGGAAAAACTAGCTCTGCTGAAGCTCTTCCGTCTTCAGTCACAATTCCAAATGATTATATTGGAGCTCGAGGCACGGTTTCAAGTATTGATAATTCGTCGAATACAATTATTGTAGATGTAGTGTTTGGCGACTTTGATACAACAAAGCAGATCAAAGGTGACAAATCTAATTTAGTGTATACGGTGAATACTAACACTGACGCTGGTGCTATTCTCGTATATTTAGAAGCAAATAACAATTCAAATGGCATCATTAGTTTAGCAAATAGTGCGTATGTTGAAGGAATTATTATCGGTCAGAATACATCGGCTATCGGTGTCTACGGCAATACTTCACCATTCTTTTATTCGAATAGCTACACCTCGTATGTGTATACTAAACGTGAAGATCTTCTTTCTCCTCCTCGATATTCAAATAATACTATCATTGAGATTCAATCACAAATTAACAGAATTCCTGGTGGCAAAGGCGCAAACTTTGAAATTGGAGCGCTTTCAAACGTAGAAGAAAATGTTACGGTTTACACTGATGTTGTGGGCGGCACAAACATCGCTGGTGTTCCATACTCGGAAATTCAAATTAATGGACAAAATTCTGGGTTTGGTTTAGTGAGCGGCGTTGACATTACCAGCGGCGGGACAGGATATACTACGAACGATAGAATTACTTTTGTCGGAGGCGGGTTTGCTAACGGTACTCCCACTGCTCCAGCAAGCGCTTTTATCACATGCAATGTAAATGGAACTATAACGGATGTAACGGTAGATGTCCCAGGCTCAGGTTATTATCAGGAACCAACTCTTATACTACCAGGAAACGGTGCTGGAGTTGACGCAACTCTTGCAGTAGAAATGGATTATGGGTACGGCTTCCCAAAGAATCCGAATGCCGAAAGTGGAAACATCATCGCAGACGCTCTCGATGTTTCCGTCATGGACATTGGTGGAATTTCTCTCTTGTCGAGAATCAACCCAGGTACAGAATACACGGCAGCACCCTTCATTGATGTGAGAAACAGATACGTTGCAGCATATAATCGCCGAGATCTTGTTCTAAGAATAACCGGAATGACAAATGGTTCATTCGCAATTGGAGAAGAGATTACACAGGTCATTGGTGCTTCAGTTTCAGTAAAGGGTGTGATTAGTGCAGTAAACATAACTGCCGGTACAGGCGAAATTTATCTCACTCGCAAGTCTGTTGCAATTTCATTCACAGACGGCTATGATCTAGTAGGAAGTGTTACGGGTGCTCGAGCTACGCTTGTCGAAGCATATACCGATGAAAATTCTTTACCTATCGGTCATAACGCGCATATCTATGTTGAAGCAATTTCTGCTTCTGGTGTTGCGACTGGTCTGGAAGTGGTTGATTCTGGCTTTGGTTACATTAACAACGGTCCGGTTATTCTGGAAAGAGAAGGCAATCAATTCATTATTACTGCCACAACCAAAACACAACGCCAAGGTACAAGCCAAGGATATTGGAGAACTACAAATTCTCACTTGAATTCAGAAAAGAAAATTCACGACAATAAATACTATCAAGAATATTCTTACGATGTATTGTCAGGTCTATCGTTGAATCGTTATGAGAGAATTTTGAAGAAAGTATTCCACGTTGCCGGAACAAGAATGTTTGGTAGTGTAGTGAAATCTTCTCATGTGTCAACTCCGACCACGATCATTGAAAGCAGTATTACTATAGATGCAGTGTAATTGCAAGGATAATAAATGAAACTGATCACAAATAAGTTTAGAACTCATTCTGCTAAGCAGTTTGTAGAATCTTTAACAGAACCACAAAATACCATTTATTATCTTGGAGCTCACCGAAATACTCCATTTCCGAGTGATTCGCTTCCGCCTACTCCGGTCAACAGCGTTTCAGCTGCTCATTATGACATGTATGACGAGCTTATCTTTGGTAAGCACATATTAAGTTCTGATGTTGTGCACATGATTCGAAACGTACAGTGGACTTCCGGAACAGTCTATGGCATGTACGACCACCAAACAGCTGATCTTGAATTAACTAATTTTTATGTGATATCTCAAGAAGCAAACGAATATCACGTTTTCAAATGCTTAAACAATAACGGTGGCGTTGCTTCCACGTCCCAGCCTCGCCGCTCTGAAACCGCACCAGACGACGACTTTTATGTAACTGCTGATGGCTATCAGTGGAAATATATGTACACCATTACGGCAGCACAATGGTTTAAGTTTGCTACTACTAATTATGCTCCGCTCTTCGTGAATGCTGACGTCACAGCAAATGCAGTTTCTGGTTCTATTGATACAATTATAGTCGAAGACGGCGGTTCTTCATATCGTAGTTACGCGACTGGTAATATCAAAGAATCAGCGCTTGGCGGTGATCCTCTCTATTATACACTCGAAAGTTCAGATGTAACACTATCGGCAAATGACAGCTTCTATGAAAACTGCTCTATCTACATTGATAGTGGACCAGGAGATGGTGAGATCAGAACTATTATTGACTACTTTACCACCGGCGTTGAGCGCACGATTGTTATTGATCACCCGTTTGAAACACTACCGAACAGAACAAGCACATTCGTTATTGCTCCTCGTGTGTTTATTGGTGGAGATGGCTCTAATGCAAAAGCTCGAGCAGTCGTAAATACCGATAACGGTTCGATATCAACTATCGAAATTATCAATCGAGGATCCGATTACAAATTCGCTTCAGTAGAGGTTGTAGGAAATACTGGTACTACAGCAGTAGCGACGACTACATCTGCTGTTGCAAGAGCAATTATTTCTCCACCAAACGGTCATGGTGGAGAAATAATTAACGAACTCTATGCAAGTAAAGTTGGAATATCTGTCGAATTCGAAGGATCAGAGTCAAACACCATTCCGGTAGAAAACGATTATAGAAAAATCTCTATTATCAAAGACCCATTCTTTAAAGATGGAAATCTGCAACTAACGACAACGGTCGCTTCAACTGGATTACAAACTGGAGAAGTTATTACTCAAGAATCGACCGGCGCTTTTGCTACAATCTCTGGGTCTTCAGCAAATACCGTATCGATTACAAATATTCGAGGATTCTTTGAGACGTCTGAAGTGGGAGCAAATAACACACACATCATTGGATCTACGAGCGGAGGAACTGCTCTAATTGATTCAATAGACAGATCATTCCAAACATTTGATCAAAGAGATATCTATCAAGTTGAGATACTTGACGCGGGTCTTCCGGCATATGGCGGATTTATTGAAGACGAGACTGTTGTGCAGTCAGGATTGTCTCAAACTCTAGCTACAAATGTAATTAAACTGAGATTGTCAGGCACAGACATTGCTTATGCTTTTGTTGATGGTGAAACAATATCACAGAACAATAGTCCTATTACCGCAACAGGCATAATTGTTGCTCGATATACAAACGTCTTAACAATATCTTCTCCTACGAGTTATTTTACAGTAAATAATGCGGTAACAGGTCTAACTTCTGGTGCAACTGCAACAGTGACAGACTATGATAATACACTAGACGCGACTGCGGTTGCAGTTGTTCATGAAGTAAATATTAGTGGTACAACAGGAACTATTGCAGTAACAGGTGGGCATAGTGCATTTCTTTTAAGCGATGATGAAACAAACACAATAAATAGCTTTAAGGGTCAAACATCCCAAGCAATTGCATCATTGACTGGAATCGATTCAAGTAAGAATAAATTAGTAGATGGTAGTGGCGAAATTATGTATGTTGAAAACTTTGCGCCAATTACTCGAGACGCTGATCAAACTGAAAGAATCAAACTTGTCATCGAATTTTAATAGAGGTAAGTAATAATGGGTCTTAACACCGACTTTAATCAATCGCCGTACTTTGACGATTTTGATGAAGCAAAAAACTTTCATAGGGTTTTGTTTAAGCCTGCAGTCGCTGTGCAAGCTCGTGAACTTACACAACTACAAACTATTCTTCAGAATCAAATTGAAAGATTCGGCGATAATATTCTGACTGAGGGCACCATCATTCAGGGTGGTAACTTCGTTGAAGAAAAAAGATTGCCTTATGTTAAAGTTCTTGACATCGCAAAGAATACATCTGGTGCAGAAGTATCAACTGACGTGAATCAGTATGTCGGCATGAAAGCTGTTGGCCAGCAAACTGGTGTAGAAGCAATCATCATTGCTACCGAGTATGGACTTGAATCTCAGTCTCCGAACCTCAGCACATTATTTTTGAAGTACACAAAAGGCAACGTTGTAGCAAATACTAACGTGAAGACCTTTGCTGCTGGTGAAGAAATTCAACTAAAATCGAAAGATGCTAACGGTGATTATGTTACCGACTATCACCTATTAACTGTTGTCGGTACAACAGTAGATGCTGCACCAATTGGTACTGGATATGGTGTAAGATGTGGCGAAGGTATCATTTATCAAAAGGGTCACTTCATTCGGTTTGAAAATGCTCTTACAATTGTTTCGAAATATTCAAATTCTCCAGATGGAGTTGTTGTTGGTTTCGAAACAACCGAAAGCATTGTCGACAGTAACGAGGATTCGTCACTTCTTGATAACGCAAATGGTTTTAATAACTTCAATGCTCCAGGAGCAGATCGTCTTCAGCTAACCCCATCTCTTGTCGTGAAGACAATTGCAGAAGCAAAGGAAGATGAAACTTTCTTCGCTATTCAAGAATATGCCAATGGCAAAGTAGTTCGCCGCAGACTACAGACACAGTATAGCACTATCGAAAAAGAAATGGAACGCCGTACTGCTGAAGAGTCTGGGGACTATGTGGTGTCTCGTTTCAAAATTCGTTCTGATAAGGATCCGGTTACTCCAACAAATATTAATGCTTATGTTGGTGCTGGTCTAGCATATGTCGATGGCCAGCGCGTTGAACTTCTAAATGAAATCAAACTTCCTATTGATGAAGCAAATACGTTTAGCACAGTCGAAAATCAAGACATCAATACGAATTACGGTATGTATGTCAACGCCACTAGCTATACTGGCAGATTTGACTTTACTACGTTCGAACAAGTTAACCTTAAAAATAACGGTGGCACAACAATTGGTACTGCACGAGTACGTTCGGTTACTAAGGAAAGCGCTTCTGCATACCGCCTCTATATCTTTGCAGTGAAGATGGGATCGGGTTACTCCTTCAAGGATACTCGTATTATCGAATCTGCTCTTGGAACTGCAACCGTCACACTTGTTGGCGGAAACGCAGTACTCGTTGATGCTTCTTTCAATAAGTTGTTCTTCCCAACCGGTAAGTCGTTCATTAAATCTGTCGATGAAACCGAAACAAGTTTTATCTACAGAACTTCTACTGATGTTACAATTACATCAAACGCTTTCAGCTTTAGTACTGCAGACATTTTCCCTTATGCAAGTGGTGCACTCACAAGCGATGATCTTCTTGATTTTATCGTAAGTGCAAAGGCTGCAGCTGGTGTGGTAGTTGCTAACGGCGAAATCCTCGAAATCTCTTCGGCAACGCTTGATTCGAACCTGAATTACATCACGATCAATCTCGTAAAGAATCCTGGTACCTCTCTTCCAGTCTCGATTTACTACAATGCTCAAAGAACACCGGTTGCGTTTGACGACAAATTGTTGAGAACTGTATACGTGAAGGTTCAAGCCAACACCAACGTAAACGGTGTGTCAGGCGTGTATTCTCTTGGATTGCCAGATGTGTATAGCGTCGAAGGTGTGTGGAGAGGCACTAGTGCAACTGCATGGGCAACTCTTGAAACAAATGCTACCGACGGAAGCGCAACAAACAACGTAACAACTCAGTTTGATCTTCTCGCAAATCAGCACGACGACTATTATGGTCTCTCAAGAATTCGTAAGAAGAGATCTTTTACCGTTGGTGCAAACGATAAACTTATTGTGAAAGCAAAAGTCTTTAAGAAGGGCGATTCAACTGGCCACTTCTTTACGGTTGACAGCTATCCAGTTGACGATGCATCAACTACTCTTCCAGCAAACGCTATTCGCACTGAAAGCATTCCGTCATACACCGCAGCTGATGGTAATAAGTACTATCTAAGAGATGTGATCGATCTTCGACCATATGCTTCAAATACTGCAGCATATTCTGAAACTGCATCAAGTGCTACAATTAACCCTGCACTCACCGAGACATTTGCTAACCTCGAATTCCCAGCACCAAGACAGAAGATTAACACAAAGTATTCATACTACCTAAGCAGAAAAGATCTTCTTGTTATCGACCAAAATGGCGATTTTGAGTTGATTAAAGGCGTACCAGCAGAGAATTCGTCATATCCGGCAGAACCAACGAAGGGCATGCTGTTGGCTCGTCTTGATATTCCGCCTTTCCCAACTCTTGATACAAATACTGCGAATAGAATCGGTAAGCCAGAATATGGCGTATCAATCGAATCAAATCAGACTCGTCGATACACGATGAAAGATATCGGTGGAATTGATAAGCGTATTTCGAATCTTGAATATTATACGTCTCTATCTATTCTTGAAAATAAGGCAAAGGACTTCCTCGTTACCGACTCGTCTGGCGCCGATCGCTTTAAGAATGGTATCTTCGTAGATAACTTCAAGAACTTGTTCTTAGCTGATGTAAATGGTGGTGAATTCGCTGCTGCTATCGATACTACTCTTGATAACATTACACCAAAGATTCGTCAATACAATCTTGCGTTGAAATATTCGACCGGAACAAACGTTACGAAGTTCAGCAACAAAGCAGTTACACTAAATAAAACAGATTACGTTCTTGAATCTGCTTCTCAGGCGTATGCTACTGCATTGAAAAACTGTACTACGAGTTTCTATAACTATGTGGGTAAGATGCAAATCAATCCTACATACGACACCGGTCCAGACACCGTTCGCGCACCAGCGATTAACTTTGAAACTGATTTGGCTACGCCTTTCATCGAATACACCGAAGCACTAAACGAGGTGATTCCTCTTACTACAACTCAGCGCAATCAGCTTACCAATAGAGTTACTCAGATAACCACTACAGAACTTCAAACTGGAACTGGCCAAGCGACCACTCAAAATCTTGGTGATTTTGTTACTGACGTAAACTTCCTTCCATACATGAGAAGCCGTGACATTCAGATTCGTGTTGTTGGATTAAGACCGAATACTCGTTTCTTCTTCTTCTTTGACGGTGTAGATGTAAATAATCATGTAGTGAATGGTATTGAACCAGAAGCAGAACAGCTAGCGGACGGCATTATTGTTGCACGTAAGCAATCCTTCAACGGTTCTGCCAGTGTAATTCTTTCTGATTCAGATGGTGTTCTACGTGCAGTATTTAGACTTCCTGCAAATACGTTCTTCGTTGGTGATAGAAAACTTGAAATTCTTGACGTTACAGACATTGCAGATAAGGACGCTGCAACCTCTTATTCGTCGACAAACTACAGCGCATTTAACTTTGCCGTAACAAAGACGAACTTGTCAACGACAACTATTCCGCCACAGTTCGATCTTGTTACTACGGTTGAGACCCAAACTCGTGGAAGAGGTTCAGACCCTCTTGCACAAACGTTTATCATCGACCCAGACGCTTCATCTGATACAAACGTATTCATCACAAAACTCGATCTATACTTTGCAAAGAAAAGCAGAGCTGGTAAAGGTGTAGGTATTCAAATCCGCGAAGTGCAGAATGGATTCCCAACCGGTCCGGCTCTACCATTTGCTTCTGTATATCTCAAAGCAAGCCAGGTAAATGCCGGAACAGTTACTCCTGCTTCGAATGCTCTTACTGCCACAACCATAACATTTGAAGCTCCGGTTGCTCTACGCACAAATACTGAATACGCAATCGTGATTGCTCCAGATGGTAATGATCCTGACTACTTAGTTTGGATCTCTCGTACTGGTGAAAGAGATGTCGACACTGGCGTAGCAGTTGTTGCTGATACAAACGCTGGTGTTCTCTTTACTTCAACGAATGCTAGAACTTGGACTCCATACCAGAATGAAAATCTAAAGTTCACGTTGCATGCAGCAAGATTTGCAAACGCGACCGGTGACGTCACCCTAACGAATGACAACCACGAGTTCTTTACGATCTCTGATCTTACGGGTACATTCAACGACGCTGAAGAAGTATTCATTCAAAAGGGTTCATACCTCACTGGCACTGTGACTCTTGTAGAAGGAAATAACATTGTTACAGGTTCAGCCACAACGTTTACTTCTGATTATACCGTAAATAGCCATATCGTTACGTATAACGGCTCTACTTATCAGACCCTTAAGATTAAGACGATTAACAGCGATACACAAATGACTCTCTTTGAGCCATCGCGTTATTCGGCCTCAGCTCTTGCAGCGCACTATACATCTCCAGTTGGTAAACTTATTTACTTCAACGCAAATGAACCAGCGAAGATGATTCTTGAAGGCTCGACTGCAAAAGCTGGATTTGTTTTTGCGGCTGGCAACACTATTCGTGGTGAAGCATCTGGTGCTACAGTCAATGTGGTAAGCGTAGATGATCTAAACATCAGCTATATGCAACCTATGATTAGCCGAGCAAACTTCTCGAAGACTCGTACTAGCCTTGTTGCAAGTAAGTTGTACAACGGTACAGCGACTGATTCGCGCAATATATCCTTTAATGCTACAAACTACTTGACTAACGATTCATATGTTATTCAAAGTAGAAGTAACAATACAGGTACTGCATCGTTTACTTTTACCGTAAACATGCTGAACACTTCTACTACTACAAAAGACACTTCTCCTCTCATTAATCTAGATGCATCATCTGTTATGATTGGTGAATATATGGTGAATAGCACCGTAACTGATGCTGACGAGAGAGTTGGTCTTGGTGATGCGAGTGCAAAGTATGTTTCAAGAATGATTCAGCTTGCAGATGGAATGGACGCTGAAGATACTCGCATTCTTCTTGGTGCATACAAGCCAACAAGTACCGATATCAGAGTTTATGCTAAATTCTTGTCTTCTACGGATCCAAGAAACTTTAAAGAAGTCGAATGGACAAGATTGTATATTAAGCCTGAAACAGATTCAACATCGTCATCGGTTAACCGCGAAGACTATCGTGAATTTGAGTATCAGCTTGGTACAACAACGCTTGGAAATGGTTTGGGTGCTTATATGAATAGTGATACGATCAATTATAAAGATCCAGACGGTGCACTTTACACGAATTACAAGTACTTTGCAGTGAAGATCGTACTTCTTGCAGACTCTTATAACTTAGTACCTCGTCTGAAAGATCTTAGAGTATTGGCGCTATCATAATGCAAGAGTTTATTCAAACCGAAGAAAAAGATTATTCGCGTGATGTTACTACGAGAGCTCTAATAAATACAAATAGAAGAGCTCTCGCAGAGCACAAAAAGAAAAAAGAAGATGCATTACGCTTAGATAAGCTTGAGCGTAACGTACAAGACATAATGTCTATGATGTTAGACATCCGCCAAGCGGTACGAGAATTAGGAGCAAGTAAGCAGTAATGGCAAAGGCACACATCTATTTAGCTGCAGGTGCGAACGTTGAAGCAACAGATACTTTTGCTTCATGGGTCGATACTACCAACTCTCTCGTATACGATATGGGAACTGTAGTACTCACTTCGGTAACGCAACCACAGCCAAACGTAACCGTTGGTGGATACACTACTGGTAACGCTCATCTTGAAGGTATCTTCTCAGCGAATACAGTTGTAGTATCGAATAGACTCAGAGGCGGATCGGTAAGTACTGGTGGTGACCTAACAATAGTTTCAAATACTATCTTTTCTGAATCACCCCTTGTTCGCATTTCGGCAAACACCGATAACTTTACGATTAACTCGAATAATACAACATTTACGAGTAACGTAGCAATTGATTCGACAAAGACGGTCTTAATTTCTGCAGCAAATACGACCATCAACGCAGGTCAATTGTTTGTACGTACGAATTCGGAATTCACTGGCACTCGCGTTGATATTGACGGTACAACCTTTGATGTTACTTCAAATACAATAGTAACTGCCGCCTCGCTAAATGCTAACGTCGACGTAATTACTCTTGGCTTCAACGCGTCAGATTCTCTTGTAGTAAATAGCTTAGCTGATTTTAATTCAAACACAAATATCGACGGTATTCTCACTGTAACTGCAAATGCTGCATTTACCGGATCTAACACAACAGTAACAGCTCTTGAGGCTACAGATGAAGTTAGATTAAAGGGCACAAGTGCAAGAACTATTAAGACACAAAGTACAAACTCTACTCTATACTCGCTCAATTTAAGTCTCGCGAATACTTCAGCTACAGTGACACCTCTTATAGTATCTTCGACAGGCATACTTCCGGATACTACAACTACATACAATATTGGTTCAAGTTCTGCCACTTGGAATAAAGCTTGGGTAAAAGATCTCGATGTTGCAAACAGTGTTAACATTCAGGTCGATGCTGAAGTTGATCGTGACATGATTATACGCCGTGACTTGTATGTGTATGGAACATCTTATTTCTCATCGAACGTTACACTTGTAGTAAGTTCGTCTGATGTACACGATTTTAACGTGACAAATACGATGTCATTTGTTGGAAGTGCCGGATTTGATACTGACGTGTTACCTACTGCAAACGTTTCTTATTCTCTTGGATCGAATCTCGCTCGCTGGAATAGGGTATTTGCAAATAATGTAACGGCCAATACTGTTGACGTTATAACAGTTACTACAAGTAATGTTGGCTCATCATTGATTCCTACTGCAAACGTTTCTTATTCTGTAGGCTCTGACTTGATGCGCTGGAATAGGGTATTTGCAAATAATGTAACGTCCAATACGGTTACTGCAACGACCGTAACCGCAGCACTGGTAGGTAATGCATCTACCGCTACTACATTACAAACTGCTCGTACGATCAATGGTGTATCATTTAACGGTTCTGCAAATATTACCGTAACAGCGAATACGAATAACACTCTTACTCGTGGTACTTATCTTACCGGCTCCAACTTTGATGGTTCAGCAGCCACTACTTGGGCTGTTGATGCTACTACAACTTCTACTGCCTCGAAGGTCGTAGCTCGCGACGCCTCAGGTAACTTTGCTGCAAATACTATCACTGCAGCTCTGGTTGGAAATGCTTCAACGGCTACAACTCTTGCTACAGCCCGCGCGATAAACGGTGTTAACTTTGATGGTTCTGCAGCAATCACAATTACGGCAAATACACCAAACACTCTTACTCGTGGTACATATCTCACTGGATCAAACTTCAACGGTGGAGCTGCAACTACATGGGCGGTTGATGCTACCACAACTTCTACAGCTGGAAAAGTTGTAGCCCGTGATGCTTCTGGTAACTTTGCTGCAAACACAATCACTGCAGATCTTGTCGGTAACGCCACGACAGCAACGACTCTTGCTACTGCAAGAACGATTAACGGTGTAAGTTTCAACGGTTCGGCTAATATAACAGTCACCGCAAATACGAACCAAGCACATACCGCTGGAGCTTATCTTACCGGATCAAACTTCAACGGTTCAGCAGCAGTAACATGGGATGTGGATGCAACTAACCTTGCAACTGCTGGAAAAGTTGTAGCCCGTGATGCTTCTGGTAACTTCGCTGCGAATACGATTACGGCGGTATCATTTGCTGGTATTGGTTCTGCTATTACTAATATTAATGGCACAAATATCACATCCGGAAATGTGGATGATGCACGAATTCCTACTACAATCGTTCGAACATCTAGAAGTGTCACAGCAGGAGATGGTTTAGCTGGAGGTGGTGATCTATCAGCTAATAGAACTTTTACAGTAGATGAAACAGTAGTACGCACGTCAGGTACACAAATAATCTCTGGTACGAAGACATTCCCAACACTTCGCTATAGTGGATCCGCATTGCCAGATACGACTAACGTTTATAACTTAGGTTCGTCTACACTTAGATTTGCAACGGTGTTTGCTACCACATTTAACGGTACTGCAACAACTGCTCAGTACGCTGACCTTGCAGAAAACTATCTTGCAGATCAAGACTATGAAGTCGGTACAGTAATTGCTGTCGGCGGTTCAGCAGAAGTAACCGCGGCGGATGTTAATAATGCACATGCAGTGCTAGGTGTGGTTTCGGAAAAGCCGGCTTATCTCATGAACAGTGATCTAGAAGGTGGTACAGCAATCGCTCTGAAGGGTCGCGTTCCGGTTAAAGTAATCGGTGGCTGCAAGAAGGGCGACAGACTAGCTCCTTCAACTACTCCGGGTTATGCGCATGTGGACAACGGCAGAAGTGCCTGGTCATTCGCAATTGCTCTTGAAGATGGATCGCTAATGGTAGAGGCTGTTATCCTATAAGGAATAAAATGAATTTTGTTTATGTAAATTACACCATACGCGATAATGTATATGACTACGCATGGCTTTCGTTTAAATCATATGTAGAAGATAATTATAAGGGTAGTGCTAAGTGGAATTGGCACTACCCAATTTCTTCTTCAAGAGCGGATGACGTTCATAAACTTGTCGATGATATCTTGTCAAAAGATCCTACACTTGTGGGATTCTCCGTCTATGTATGGAATGTAGGATTGTCTCGAGAAGTAGCTCGGCTAATTAAAGAAATTAGACCTTACGTTCATATTGCATTCGGTGGTCCTTATTGTGAATATAAGGAAGACCCAGATTATTTTAAGAAATACCCGTACATAGATTTTACGTGCCAAACTGATGGGTATGGAGAGCCTTTCATAAACGAATTGCTCTATCAAATAGAGACTGATAAAGATTGGATGAAAGTCCCATTTATGGTGATGGCGAAGGACGATAGTTATATCACTTCGTCTGTTGTATTTAACAAGCGTTTATTTACTTGGCCAAAGAAAATCTTTGAACGTAATAAATACTATATCAAAGATGTGATCGATAATCGCATTCCAGGTGTAACGCTTCAGGCTATCTACGAAACTCATCGCGGATGCCCGTATGGATGCACGTTCTGCGAGTGGAGCGGTGGAATCAACTCAAAGGTTTCATTTCGTCCAACTGAAGATATTATTGAAGACTTAACATGGCTTGCAGAAAATGGCGCTCTAGAAGACTTACACATGGTCGAAGCAAACCTCGGTCAGCTTGATCGCGATGTAGAAATCATGGAGTATGTTTGCGAGCTCAAAGCAAAATATGGCGCGCCAAAAGAAATAGTGTTTGCTGGTTTAAGCAAATCAAAGAAATCAAACGTATACAAGATCGATAGACTTATGGCTCAACATGGTCTATCATCTGGTTTCAAGATCTCGATGCAAGACATGGATCCACAAGTCCTGAAAAACATTGATCGAATTGATGAGCCGTGGGAAAAGCAATTTAAAGCTTATAATGAACTTCGTGAAGAGTTTGGCATTAAGATTCGAGCAGAATTAATTCGAGGCCTTCCTGGTACCACACTGCAGAACTACTACTTTGCAGCTGGTGAAATGGCAAAGCTAAATGTGTTCTGGGAAAAATACACATGGCATCTTCTTCCAACATCACCCGCTTCACATCCTGATTACATCAAAAAGTTTAAGCTCGAGACGATTGAATCTTTAACTGAATCTACAAAAGACGCCGTTATTCGTGAAGATGTACTGATGAGTGGGTCTTTGATCAAACAAAGAGGTCTTATCGAAGCACCAGAGTATGTACAGCCATCGAAGATTGTTGTAGCTACTATGTCATACACTCGAGAAGACTATGTTGAGATGCTTGTGTCTGATGGTATTATCTTCACGATGGAGACTGAAGGCTACCTTCGCAGAATTACTCAGTATTTAGACTCTATCGGTATACCACACTCTACTTTTTATCAGAGATTCTATAAGACATTCATCAGCATTGACTATTTAGAATCTATCCAATTTTCTGTGCTTAATAGCATTATACTGCAGGCTCAGGAGAAAGTAAAGGAAAAAAGTGCGATCAACTTCGAATACTATCGACTAGATGGTCTACCATGGAAGTTGTACGCAAAGATGCCAGCTCTGATCAACATCATGATCAACCTCAATCGCCATAAATTTTACCAAGCAGTCAAGGCTTGGATCATAAACGAGTTTGGAGAAGATGAGAAGCTCGATGATCTAGTTAACTGGAGCATCAATTCTGTTAAGTGGATTGATTATAATCCCGATAATCCTACACAATTCATAAGTGAATATGATTGGATGTCGGAAAATTTGATCAAAGGTACATATGTTAATACTCCATTGGATAAAACATACACAGACCTTCATCACAACATTGATTGGCATAAATACGACATGAATGAGAGAGTAAACAGATATTTCATTAAACTATGTTCTGTGTCTGGATCAAACAAAATGTTTAAGACAATAGAGGTAAATCCATGCTAAAAAGAATTGTATTAGCAATGAATATTGAAATTGACGACGTCAACAACAAAATACGTAATAGCGTAAATCCTTGGTATGTCGATAATTTTATTCAATATTGCATGGAAGATGCGTATTTTCTTGATATTATCACAAAGAATTTGATACATCACAAATATAGTAAAGATATCGTCGATGCATTTAAATCCGGAAACTATAAGTACGTCTTCGAATCTTTTAAAGACCAAGAATCATACATAAAGTTTTTTGAAGAAGCTTTTCATGACATGAATCGATTCATATTTCTAAAGTATGAAGCGACCACATATTTAGATAAAGAATTAAATGGACTCGTTGTTTTGCCTATTGCGTATTCGGGCAATCGACCTCAGGTACCTCATACCTATATTGGATGGGTAACACCGCGCAGTATCGATCATCTTGTAACACATGAAAATCTAAGCGAAGAAGCTGCAAATTTATTTCAAGAATCTTATTCGAACTTTTTAAGAAGTCATAAAGATAAATTTGATGTGTTTTTTGATGGAAATTCAGCCGAAGAAATAATAGAATATATGAGGTCACTATGATTAATTGGGCCTTCATTTGGGCGTCAAGACGACCTCCTATTTGGGAAAATTGTACTGATGTAATGAATCTTGCCATCGGTGATAAGTGGTCATTTAATGGACTATACATGCCAGTTAATTCTGGAAGATCTTCACTTGCCAATATAGTAAAAGATGAACGTATTCATACACTGAAAGCGCCGGTACTTGAGCAGTTTGAGTCTGAATCATTTAAATACGTGATAGAAACGAATAATTCGGGAATGAATACTGAAGTAGGCGAGTCGAGGGGCCAACTCATTCTCAAAGAATATTTGACTCCAAGCGTTAGCTTAGATCCAGACAACAGTAGAGTTATTAATCTTGATGAAGTGTATGAGTATTTAGAAAAGTATTCGTGGGTGGCACTGGGAACGCCACTCAGCAATATCGCTATGAACAAAAAAACCCTGATGGCTAAATCTTATTACTATGCTCGAGACGATGATTTTAATGTGATTAACATAAGTGGCGATAACAATCCAATCGACGGATTAGCTTCTATCGCCACAGTAACGTACTGTGTTTTTAAAAGAACGAAAAACAAAGAACTAGTTATCTGTGTGCTCAACCCGCATCTGGTATCAATGCCCAGTATTGATTCGAACGTTTATGACAATTCTCATCATGTGTTTAGTATGGATGCCTATGACGCTACTGTAGAAGAATATTTTTTAGTGCCAAGAATTGAAGGTTCTGGAGCGTATATGGTGAATAGAAATACAATCTTTACTACGTCCCAGTTTACTATACATGAGTACGAGGGCGGCACATACTTCGGTAAGTACGGAAGCGCTATAAAATTTGACAGAGAAATCAAAACCAATTTAACTGTAAAAGTGAAGGACGGAAAAATACATGTAGATCCGACTCGACACTTTGGGTATATTACCTTAGAATACAATATAGATTCAATTATAAATAGGTATGATCGTACTGCTACTGCGGGCAAATATAAGATAGAATTTATCGTAGCTAAAGGATAACGAACATGGTTGCAGATAACACAAGCACATTCACCGCAGCTGGATCCACTACAGCGAAGACGACTGGGCAGACCATTGACGCAGCATCTTTTCGACAGATGGTTGATGTGCTTGATGCGCTAATTCAGCACAGCCATACGTTTAGTGATGACTATACTTCGAACTGTCAGTGTAACTGTTCTCGAGGCAGCATCTAAATGTCAGATAATTATGTGAATGTGAAAAGAGTTTTAAGCGAAGCACAAAAGAACAGATTAAAAAATCATACTCCTTCCGTTATTGACCAAGAAGGAACTCTTCATACCACCGTTGAAACTATTAACATTTCCAGTAAAGGTCAAAAATCTAATAAGCTCATCACAGTTCTTCCCAAGTCCGAAGAAGCAGCAGTTCCATTTTCTGAAGCAGAGGTTCTTTTCAAGGATCTTGTGCAAGTAAATGCAATGCTTACGAATGCATGCAATCTTGCATGCTCTTATTGCTATGAGCAACATAATAAAGACTTTGGGCGGTTTACAAAAGAATCACTAAAGCAAGTTTATGATTGGATGAATTCCCGTAATAACGGCCAGAAGAAAGTGTTTCAATTCTTTGGTGGTGAGCCACTGATTCATAAACCTTTGATCAAAGAATTTATCGAAACATACGACGAAGAACTCAGTTCAAATTATAGTGATTACCGTGGCACATATATCTCGATGTGTACAAACGGACTTTTGCTGAACGATGAATTTACAGAATTCTATTTTAGTAAGTCATACACTCATATGATGATTAGTCTTGATACTTTCAATTCGACTATCGATCATCGTGAAATTACTCCAGCTCAAATGAACAAGCTGAAAGGAGTAATCAAGAAAGCAGTTGATACTGTTGATGATCCTATGCGAGTTGTAATTCGTGCTACACTCTCCGAAGAAACAAGTCGTGACATGGGTAACTTTATCGACGAGCTGTATTCTCTTGGTGTGCGCAATATGGTTGTGCATCCTCTCGTGCTTGATTCAAAACATGGGTTTATTTCTTGGAAAGAAGAAAACTGGCAATCGATGAGATCGAAGATTTTCAATGCTCTTGAAATGTACGATGATCTATACATTAAGTTTTCTGAAGGCGTTGGCCAAAAAGAAGATTCAAACTGTATGGTTGGTTCACACATGGTTGCTATTGATGCATCGGGTGACTTTTCAGGGTGTTACTTCTTTACAAATCAGAAATCAAACGGAGCTGACATTGCTGTACTTGGAAATGTGATTCAAGATAAAGTATATGTAGATCGTTATAAGACTTTTCAGAATGCTTATAATGAAATGTTCCAAACCGAGGAACAGTGCAGAACTTGTGATTATCAGAATGCATGTTATCAATGCCCTGCAGGAAATCTTGATACTGGATCAAGAATATTCAGACCGGATGATATGTGCCAAAAGATTGTGAAGCTATACGTTGATTTTCAAACTGACGTAAGTAAGAAGATCTTTATGCGACATGTAAAGAAGAGAGCCAAGCGCTTAGAAGAACTTGGCCCACAAGTTATGTCAGCAGAGTTAACGTTCTTTCGAGAAGCGCTTGGCGGAAATGTAATGGGTCAAGATATGTTTGATCATTATATCTCGATCAGAAATGATCTTCAAACGCCAGAGGAAATCATGTACGAGTGGCTCGGGGCAAAAGATCTGAGAGAACTATACAACATACTAGCAAAAACGTATGGCTATCCAGAATTCACATTCCATCCTGACTCTCACATAGTGAAGTGTTATTACATACAATGCATATCGACCATCATATTCAAACAGAACTCAATCAACAAGACAAGTCTCGCGACTTTACTGGAATAAAAGCAATTACAATATACCTCGGAGACTTCTGCAACTTCGACTGTGTGTATTGTGATAGAGCCTATATTCGCGATGAGATCGGTTCTCAAAACTTGTTAAAGCGTGACTTTGACGAGATCGTTAAATTTATGACTCTCGCAAAAGAACACGCAAAAGAATTGAAAGCAATATCTTTTCATGGTGGAGAACCATTTCTCTACATTAAGAGAATTGACCAGCTCATGGAGTTGCTTCATCCACTTTTTGGTGATAGCGTTGAATATTACATCACTACAAACGGTTCGTTAATTGTAGAGAATGAATGGTTCTTTCAAAAGTGGAACCACATACATATTACATTGAGCTATGACTTCAATTATCAAGAAATCAATCGTGAAAAGATCGATCTAAAGGGTCTAGCCGATGTCTTGTACAGAAACAATTGTTATCTCATGTTTCAATTTGTTTGCCCGCCGGATGGGTTCAACGAACACACTCTTTCAGCCGTAATAAGCGCGTGTAAAGAAAGTAGATGTGACACGGTAAATTTGATTCCTCTTCGGCATCATCGAGGAAAGCAAAAGTTTAAAGTATTGATTGACGACTTTGACATAAAGTGGTATAGTATTTACCTAATGCGATTTATTCATTCTCTCTACGTTCAAGGAATCAACCTGAATATCGATGGTAATTACGATAAGATAGATAAGCAATACTTGAACAATCATGGTAAGTTAATTCTATCACCAGACGGTTATCTATATCCGGAGTTTGATTATCTTGAGTATAAGAGAAAAGAGTTTCGAGTAGGTCGATGGAGAGGTCAACAGTATCTCGACCGCGTAAAAAGTGAAGAAGACTTTATACTGCCTGGATGCCAAACTTGTGACTTGAGAGATGCTTGCGGGTTAAAGTATTTGTATCACATGTTTGAAGAAGAACCTAGAGGCAAGTGTGTTGACTTCTACAAAACGATTAGCCTGATGGTTAGACATTTACATAAATTAAAACAGCAACCAACGTTATTGCATTGGATTGGATATGAGTAGTTACACCGGTGAAGAATTTAGAAAATTCAAAGATAATAGCGCATACTTCATAACTGAAGATGCATTAGCACCTTTAGATCATGATATTACATTTAGTCCCACTAACAAATATTATTGTGGAGCAAATTGTCAGGTCTGCTATATTAAACAAAAGCTAAATCAGCACCTACCATATTATGCAAGCGCTGTGCCAGTTAAGATAACAGCTGAAGAAGAAAAGCGTTGGTACGAGATTTTCAGTTACTTCTATGTTATCAGAGTCGTCGACGATTTATTGTACCTCAAAGAAAACTATCCGTACGTCTATTCCTGGTATAAAGAACATGCTTCTACGTTCGAATATGGTATGACTGATAATGCTCTCATAAAGCAACATAAAACTCTCATGGAACTTAACATGAAAGGATTATCTGAAGTTGCGTTGAGTGAAGAGTTTATGAACAAAGTAAACTCAAAGAAAAACTACAACAAGATCATTGAGATACTGCAAGATTATATTCACAAATACGATTTGCATAAAGTCAAGGTAATCAAAACCACAGAAACAGAATTACCATATCACGCAAAAGAGCTCGTTGAATGGATAAACGATAAAGGTATTGTAACGTCTCTTCATAACGATTATAGAAAGAGAAGTGTTAAAGATAACGAATTAGGCAATGCTGATCATGATCTACAGGGTCTGTTTGATTATCAAAATAGCCACGTGTTGTGTTATAATGATAGAACATATCAGGTCTACCGTGGATCACTTCACTTATATGGTGATCGTTTCTTCTATAGTATTGATGACGCAACAGACATAAATTGGGAACCGTTCCACACTATGGACGGCGACTTTGATCATAGAGCGTTTATGTATGATATGATCGACGGAAAGTTTAAATTATATAGCTCTTTCTTTCAAGAGCTACAACCAGCATTAGACGCTACTGCTCAAAAATTTAGAGACTACTATATAAATACAGTAGATACATTTGTAGTGAATAGAGAATTCAACTTTATACCAAAGATGATGTTAAGCGAAAACTCGAAATACTATCACAAGCTTATAGAGCTAGGATACCGAAGAACAGAGGTTGGTTTATACTTCCCATCAGGCGATCCGGCTCCTATAATAAGTTTTAAATAAGGATTTAAACATGCCGGCAGTAGCAGGTACAACATCGATAAGCCCAGCTCTATCTCTTCGTACAACTTATACAACACCACTGTTAGCGCAAGTAGCTTCTGGTAATACGGTGCAAGCTGCGCATTACACCATGTTAAAAGACTTCATTAACGCAGTTGGCGCTCACACTCATACGCTTACAGATTATAGCCAGATTAAAGAATTTGGTAACTTAGCTTCGCCCGGAACTGTTTCTACGACTGACACCGTGTCCACGGTGTCAGGTTTTACAAATGTTACTACAACGTTTTCTGCTGGCGGAACTATTACGGCAGATCACTATACTGATATGAGAAATAAGGTTGAACTACTTCGATCACACAGTCATGCATGGGATGACCTACTCGCATAATGGATTATCAATACTATGAACTGAAAGATGGCACATCTTTCTATTATGACTCACATAACAATAAGTTATTTAACACTCTAGGTGATCAACTAAACCTGCCTCCAGAGCGGAATCTTTCGTATTATGAAGCAGAAGAAAAGAATCATGGTGTTACAAGTAAAGTAAACAATCCAATTGCTATTCGAATTCTGCTGGGTCATGCATGTAACTATAACTGCACATATTGCATGCAAAAGGATATTGGAAATCCGCTCGAAAGACCACAGTCTATTTACACAGAGACGTTTATAACAAACGTCCAGCGTAGTCTCAATCTTGAAAGACTTCATCGAGTAGAACTTTGGGGAGGTGAACCATTTCTTTATTGGAAAGATATGGTTGCCATTATGTCTTTCTTCGATTCGCCTGATCGTGAATTCTTTATTTCAACAAATGGGTCAGCATTTGTACAAAAGCACGTTGACTTCTTTCGATCGTTAAAAGCAAGAGTACTCATTAGTCTTTCACACGATGCAGTTGGACAAGAGAAACTGCGTGGAGAAGACATACTGAAGAATTCAAAGAAAGTCGACGTTGTCAAGCAGCTAATAGGTCTCCCAAACGTAGGGTTAGGATTCTCGACAGTTGTAAGTAACGAGAATCATGACCTCTATGCAATCAATGATTACTTCATGGACTTTTGTAAATCGAATGATGTTGACCAGAAATACATGAAGATCACGTTTATTCCTGCAAAGAATTACGATGTACACGATACAGGTGAAGCTTCGTCAAATTATATTCTTCGTGGAGAGAAACTAAAAGATTTTGCTTCACATCTTTTTCAGTTCACTCAAGAGTCTTTGCTTGACATCGAGCGAAAAAGATTCTTAAAGAATAACGTAGTGTATTCAGAAGAAGGCATTATTGAATACGCAAAGTTTCTGAAAAGAGCCACACCTATCACTACAAAGTCTGGATGTGGCGCAGACTCAAACGACATTTTATCAGTTGATATTCAAGGTAATGTTCGCTTGTGTCCGCATACAGATGGAAGCTTTATTGCCGGTCGTCTTGAAGATGTGACAAAGGTAGAAATTAAGGGTATGGACATCCTACGCAAGAAGAATCATTGCATGAAGTGCCCAGTGAAACGCTTGTGCAGATCTTCTTGTCCAATTAAGTTTCCTGATCATGTATTTTATTCTAATTGCGCTCTCGAAAAAGTTTGGTGGGGGAATATTCAACTTCACGCGTTTCAATTGCTTTTTGGGCAACCAGTTGTGATGAAACATGTACCAGAACCAACAGATTATATGCGAAGATATATTAATGGATTAAGGAAAAGAAATGAAGCTCAACAAAGCGCTAATTGAAGAACATTCAAACCTACTCAAAAATCATTCTTTACTTGTGACTAACAATATTCAAAGCAAAGAGGATCTTCGAATCTTTATGGAACA